>WBZM01000073.1_pt1 | contig 167697 bp, 139 predicted proteins | sample 5204271 | NCBI WGS metagenome assembly WBZM01 (sample SAMN12344346, study PRJNA552823) | activated sludge metagenome | biome: Activated sludge suspended growth; feature: Nitrification reactor; material: Wastewater; isolation source: activated sludge from nitrification reactor of wastewater... | reverse complement strand
CAGCGCGCTGACCTGACAGGGCGGCACCACCTCAGCGCCCAGGCTGACCCGCCTTTGGGCACGCCCGAGCAACTGCAGGATGCCCTGGACGATTGCGACCTGGACCACTGGGTCTCCAAGGCCGATGCCCTTCCCAGCCGCTTCGAGGCTGCGCGCATGGCCGCGGTGCAGCTGCTCAAGCCCAACGTCGTGCACCTGAGCCTGCCCAAACGCACGCTGAGCAACACCGAAGAACTGAAGGCCTGGCTGGCGGATGTGGAACGGCTGGTGGCCGACAAGCTCAAGCAAGGGCCGGTGGCGCTATGACCCCAGAGCGCGCATTCGACCCGGTGGGCGAGACCGCCGCCAACCTGGGCCTGGAAGACACGGTCGTCCGCAGCGTCATCGACGAGTTCATGCTGCAACTGCACCGCGACCTGGCGGAGTACGAAGGCATGAACGGCGACTACCTCGGCGAGAGCCTGTCGCACCACCTGCCTGCACAGGCCTTCTTCCACCTGCTGGGGTTCCTGGACCGCTTCTCGGAACGCTACGAGTGGGAGCCCGGCACCGCCCATGAATACCTGGCCCGGCTCGGTTCACGTGCCGACTGGCTGCCGTACTCGCACCAGCTTCGCGGCTGGGTGGAGTCGTCCCGTTACGGCCGCAGCCCGAGGCCCACCACGCCCGGGGAGAGCGCCGCATGACCCAGACCAACACCCCCCTGCCCCTCACTTTGGCAAGACCCCTGCGCAGCCAGCTGGAGGCCACCGTCAAGGCCGCCCGCGACGTGGCCGAGAAGGCGGCCGGCGCGGCACTGGCGCAGCTGGCCGTAGCCGACGCCAAGCTGCCCGACTACCTGGCGGACGAGACCCTGCGCTCGCTGCGCCGCCGCCTGCGTGCGCACGCCAAGGCGCTGGGCGACGAGCGCAAGGGCAACGGCCAGCAAGACACGCGGCGCCTGGTGTGGGAAGTGGCCTACGAGCACTGGCACCGCATGCTGTTCGCCCGCTTCCTGGCCGAGAACGGGCTGCTGCTGTGGGAGCCCGGCGCGCCGGTGTCGCTGGAAGACTGCCGCAACATCGTCGACAACCACCCCGAGATGCTGCAGGGGGCGTTGGCTGCCAAGACGCACTGGGACCTTGCGGCCAAGCTGGCGGCCCGCATGCTGCCGCAGGTGTTCAAGCCGCAGAGCCCCGTGTTCGAACTCTTCTTCGCGCCCGAACACCAGCGCGAGCTGGAGCGCCTGCTGGCCGCGTTGCCGAGCGCCGTGTTCCAGGCCAGCGACAGCCTGGGCTGGGTCTACCAGTTCTGGCAAGCCAAGCGCAAGGACGAGGTCAACGCGTCGGAAGTGAAGATCGGTGCCGACGAACTGCCCGCCGTCACCCAGCTGTTCACCGAGCCCTACATGGTGGACTTTCTGCTGCACAACTCGCTGGGCGCCTGGTGGGTGACACGCCAGCCGGGCAAGGCCTGCCCCGTGCCGCTGACCTACCTGCGCCTGCTTCCCGACGGCACGCCGGCAGCCGGCAGGTTCGAAGGCTGGCCCGACCGCTTGAGCGAATTCAAGCTGCTGGACCCCTGCTGCGGATCCGGCCACTTCCTGGTGGCGGCCTTCCTGCTGCTGGTGCCGATGCGCATGCAGGCCGAGGGCCTGAGCGCGATGGACGCGGTGGACGCCGTACTGGCCGACAACCTGCACGGGCTGGAGATCGACGCGCGCTGCGTGGAGATTGCGGTGTTTGCACTGGCGCTGGCGGCCTGGCGCTTCCCGGACGAGAACGGCGATCCGTTGGGCGTGCGCGCCGACATGCCGGCGCCGCAGATTGCCTGCTGCGGGCTGAAGGTTGCTGCTAAGCCGCAGGACTGGATGGCACTAGTTCCGGACCACGTGGAGAACGCCGCGCATCTGCGTGAAGGGCTTCGTCGCCTGCACGCCGACTTTGCTCAGGCACCGCTGTTGGGAAGTCTTCTTGACCCAAGCAAGGCTAGTGGAGACCTGTTTGCTGCGGACTTCTCGCTGCTCCAGGACCTACTGCAGAAAGCTCTCGAAGCAGAGCACCAGCCGGACTTGTGGGATGAAGTCGACGCAACTTGGGACAACGCGCTGACCGCGCTGGGACTATTGGACGCTGCCCGACTACTGGATGGGCGCTACCACTTGGTGGTGACCAACGTGCCTTACCTAGCGCGGGGCAAGCAGCACGACACGCTGAAGGACTACTGCGAAGCCCATTACTCCGAGGCCAAGAACGACCTGGCCAACGTCTTCCTGGAGCGCTCCTTCGAACTCTGCCACGACCAGGGCGCAGGCGTGGTGCAAATCGTGATGCCGCAGAACTGGTTGTTCCTTACAAGTTACATATCGCAGCGTGAACACTCGCTGCGGCTCAGAACTTGGAATCTTGTCGCGCTCCTGGGGCCGAAAGCTTTCCAAACGCCAATGTGGGACTTCAATGTTCAACTTCTGACGTTGACAAATGGCGTTTCTGCTCCCGACAGGACGATTTCCGGACTAGACGTTTCTGCAATCTCTCCCAGCGAAATGAAGGCCCAGGCATTGCTGTCGATTGAGCCCGTGGTCGTCAAGCAGTCGACTCAGCTCAAAAATCCAGATTCACGCATCATGCTTACCGCATCAGTATCGGATGCGCCGAGACTGCAGCGGTTTGTGGAAGCGACTCAAGGCATCTCTCCTGGCGATACTGCAATGATGCGAGCAAACCCGTGGGAGTTTCCGTCCCCCCTGGGGCGAGAGTGGGTTCTCATGCAGTCGACGCCAGAGAGTGGCAAGGTCTTCGCCGGCTGCAGTTACGTACTTCGCAATCCCGACACCTTTACTACCTACCCATTAAGTGGATTTCGCATGTGCGGCGAACGCGCGTGGGGAAAGCCGGGGGTGGCGGTTGGAAAAATGGCAAATTTGCCTGTCAATCTGTACGTGGGCAAAGCCTTTGATGCCAACTGCCCAGTACTGGTCGTCAAGGAGGCGAAACACGCGTTGGCGATTTTTGCGTACTGCTCTGATGAGGCATATGCCAAAGCACTGCGTGAACTCGATAAGAAGCTTGATGTTGCGGTTGCCGCAATGGACAAGGTTCCCTTTGAGCTTGCTCATTGGCAACGACTCGCAGCGGAACGCTACCCCAACGGCCTGCCCAAACCTTACTCCGACGACCCCGCCCAATGGCTATTCCACGGCCACCCGCAACCCTCCACCGACCCCCTGCAAGTCGCCGTCGCCCGCCTCGTCGGCTACCGCTGGCCGGCCGAGACCGACACGGCGATGGAACTGGCCGACGAAGCCCGCACCTGGATCACCCGTTGTGAGCAGCTGGCCGAGCACACCGACGACGACGGCATCCTCTGCCTGCCCTCGGTGCGCGGTGAGACGCCGGCCCACGACCGCCTGCTCAAGCTGCTGATCGCAGCATGGGAAACCGTGCAACCCGGCAGCTGGAAGCCCGCGGTGCTGGACAAGCTGCTGGCCGATGCCGACTGCGCGGGCAAGGGCCTGGACGTGTGGCTGCGCGACAAGTTCTTCGAGCAGCACGCCAAGCGCTTCCACCACCGCCCCTTCATCTGGCACGTGTGGGACGGCCTGAAGGACGGCTTCGCGGCGCTGGTGAACTACCACAAGCTCGACGCCAAGAACCTGGAGCGCCTGATCCACCTGTACCTGGGCCGCTGGATCAGCGACCAGGAAGACGGCGTGCGCAACGGCGTGGACGGCGCCCCCACCCGCCTGGCCGCAGCACTTGACCTGAAGCGCCGGCTGGAGCTGATTCTGGAAGGTGAGAAGCCCTACGACATCTTCGTGCGCTGGAAGAAGCCGGCCGAGCAACCCATCGGCTGGAACCCCGACCTCAACGACGGCGTGCGGCTGAACATCCGCCCCTTCATGACCGCCGAGGTGCTTCGCCACAACAAGAAGCCCAAGCTCAACATCACCTGGGACAAGGACCGCGGCAAAGACGTGGAAAGCGCGCCCTGGTTCAAGGTGTTCAAGGGCGACCGGATCAACGACCACCATCTGACGCTGGCCGAGAAACGTGCTGCGCGCGGGAGAGCACCATGAAAGTACGCTCCATCAAGCTGACTGACTTCCGCGGGCTTCAACACTTGGCGGTGGACTTCACGCAGCAGACCACCGCTTTCGTTGGCGTCAACGGTGTCGGCAAGTCGACCGTGCTGGACGCGGTTGCGATAGCCCTGTCGCAACTCACGTGGCGCATCAACGGGCAGCCCTTGAGGGCCCGACCGATTGCGCACGACGACATCCGTCAAGGCGCCGACTTTGCACGCATCGAGATCGGCGCCGAGGTGCGTGGGCAACCTGTCAGCTGGGCCATCGTGACGAACCGACGAAAGGGCAACTACGCGGAACCTGAACGCAAGAGTGACCTGGAAGCGCTGAACGCCGCCGTGAAGGCGCTGGATGCCGAGTGGGAGCATGTCGAGACCGAGCGCCAGGAGCCCTACGACTTGCCCATGGCCGTGTACTACGACGTCAACCGCGCTGTGCTGGAAGTGCCGATGCGTGTGCGCGAGAAGCTCATCCACAACCCGAACTCGGTGTACCAGGATGCGCTGGACCATGGCGGCGCGGACTTCAAGCGCTTCTTCATCTGGTTCCGCAACTGCGAAGACCACGAGAACGAGCAGCGACGCGACGACCCGACGTTCAGAGACCGCGCACTGGAAGCCGTACGCGCGGCCGTGGCCACCTTCACGGCCTTCCGGGACCTGCGCATCAGACGATCGCCACTGCGCATGACGGTGGTGAAGCAAGGCACCGAGCTGAACGTGGCGCAGTTGTCTGACGGTGAGCGCAACATGCTGGCGCTGGTGGGCGACATGGCGCGGCGCTTGAGCGTGCTGAACCCGTGCCTGGCGAACCCCAACGCCGGCCACGGCGTGGCGTTGATTGACGAGATCGACTTGCACCTTCACCCGCGTTGGCAGCGAGAGATCGTAGGGAAGCTACAGCGCACGTTTCCGAATTGCCAGTTCATCATTTCGACGCACTCGCCGCAGGTGTTGGGCGAGCTGGCTGCCGAGTCGATCTACCTGTTGCGCCAGGGCCAAGACGTTGGGCACCCCCAAGTCAGCTACGGCCTGACATCAGGGCAGGTGCTGGAGGAGCTGATGGACGCCCAGGCACGGCCTGCGGCAGTGGAAACCCAGCTCAGCGCCATCTACGAGAACATCGAACGCAGCAATCTGAGCCAGGCCAAGGCGTTGCTGACTGAACTGCAACAGAGGGCCCCGGGCATACCCGAGATTGCCGGCGCAGAAGCCCTGCTTCGCCGGAAAGAGGTGCTGGGCAGATGAAGCACGTCTCGAAACAAGCGTCGCCCGCGCTGTTCGAAGCCTGGAAAGCCCAGGCCAACGACGACTGGCAGCCCACGTACGCCGCACTGCAGAACCCTGAGAAGCGCGTGCTGCACGACGCCTTGCTGGCAGAGCAGGGTCATGTGTGCTGCTACTGCGGGCGATCGGTCAGCCGCGATGACAGCCACATCGAGCACTTTCGTCCCCAGGATGGCCACGACGACCTCGCACTGGAGTATGCGAATCTCTTCGCATCCTGCATTCGGGAGACTCAACCCGGTGCGCCGCTCCATTGTGGTCACGCCAAAGGTCATGACTTCGACGAGACGCGAGCGATTTCTCCACTGTCGGAGGGCTGCGAACAAAGGTTCATGTACGTCGCCGGCAATGGCGGCATCAAGGCGCTGGACTCGTCCGATGCCCCTGCGGAATACATGATCGGGCTGCTCAAACTCGACCTTCAGTTTCTCTGCAATCGACGCGAAGAGGTGCTGAAGCGTGTGTTCGATGCGGACTTCGTCGCTGCCGTAACCGACGATGATCTTGAGCGCCTGGCCCGGGCCTACCGCCAGCGCCGTGCCGACGACCGGCTCGACGGGTTCGGGCACGTGCTGGCGCGCTACGCAGAACAGCTGTTGGGCAGGCCAGTCGCCGAGCCCGCCGGAGGGGTGGCGTGATCGCGCGCGACGCAGCTCTTCAACACTTGCGCATCGCCATGGGCGGTGGCGGCGCGGCCTTTCGCGATGGCCAGTGGGAAGCCATCGATCACATCGTCAACCAGCGGGGCAAGGTGCTCTGTGTCCAGCGCACGGGCTGGGGCAAGAGCATGGTCTATTTCGTCTCGGCCAAGCTGATGCGCGCGCAAGGGCACGGGGTGACGCTGATCATCTCGCCCTTGCTGGCGCTGATGCGCAACCAGATCGAAGCGGCGCAGCGCCTGCAACTGCGCGCGCTGACGATCAACTCGACCAACCAGGACGAGTGGGATGAGGTCCGGCGCAGCTTGCTGGCCGATCAGGCTGACTTGCTGCTGATCTCGCCCGAGCGCCTGGCGAACGACGACTTCGTGGCCCACACGCTGCAGCCCATCGCCGCCCGCATCGGCCTGCTGGTCATCGACGAGGCGCATTGCATCTCTGATTGGGGGCACGATTTCCGACCCGACTACCGCCGCATTGGCCAGGTGCTGGCAAGGCTGCCACGCAACATCGCCGTACTGGCCACCACGGCCACGGCGAACCATCGGGTTGAGCGCGATGTGGCCAGCCAGCTGGGAGATGGCGTTCAGGTGCAGCGCGGCCCCCTGATGCGGGACAGCCTGGCCCTTCAAGCCATGCGCAAGCCCGGCCCGGCCGAACGCTTGGCGTGGCTGGCAGACCGGATTCCCCAGATTCCAGGCAGTGGCATCGTCTACACGCTGACCACCCGAGACGCAGACCGCGTGGCGCAGTGGCTGCAAAGCCGCGGCATCGATGCCAGGGCCTATCACGCAGGCAAGGACGACGCGGAACGTCAGGCGCTGGAACAAGCCCTGCTGGCCAATCAGCTGAAGTGCCTGGTGGCCACCACGGCACTCGGTATGGGCTACGACAAGCCCGATCTGACCTTCGTGATCCACTTCCAGACGCCAGGCAACGTGGTGGCCTACTACCAGCAGGTGGGCCGCGCGGGCCGGGCCATCGCCAAGGCTTACGGCGTGCTGATGTCCGGTGAGGAAGAGACCGACATCAACGAGTACTTCCGGGACACGGCCTTTCCACCGCAGTGGCAGGTGGACCGGATCCTGGGGGCGCTGGAGGCAGCGGACGACGGCCTGAACGTGCGCGAGATCGAGCGCGCGGTGAACCTGCGGCCCTCGCAGATCGAGAAGGTGCTGAAGCTGCTGGTGGTGGAGCCGCAGTCACCGGTGCTTCGGGTCGACGGCAAGTGGGCTCGCACGCCGCACCCGTTCGCCATGGACCGGGATCGCATTCGGCACTTGACGCGCCAGCGCGAGGCCGAGTGGGAACAGATGCAGGCGTACCTGGCCAACGAGCGCTGCTCGATGCAGTTCCTGGCCGAAGCCCTGGACGATGCCCATGCGGCAGCTTGCGGGCGCTGCGCGGTTTGCCTAGGCCGGCCGGTCTTGCCTGCAACGGTGGAGCGCCAGACGCTGATCGCTGCGCAGCAGTTCATCCGGCACAGCGAGATGCTGCTGGAGCTGAAGAAGCAGTGGGACCTGGGTGCACTGGCCCATTACGTGGCTGCCTTTGGCTGGAGCAGGGCCAACATTCCGCTCGCGTTGCGCGGCGAAGAGGGTCGGGTTCTCTCGCGATGGGGTGAGCCGGTCTGGGGCGCCCTGGTGGCCCACGGGAAAGAGGCGGGCCGCTTCGATGACGAGCTGGTCGCTGCCACGGTGGACCTGCTGAGGCATCGCTGGCCCGAGGCGGCAGGCGTCGCGTGGGTGACGTGCATCCCGTCGCGCCGCCACCCCGACCTGGTGCCCGACTTTGCGCGGCGCCTGGCGGCAGCGCTGGGCGTGCCGTTTCGTGCGGTGATCGAGAAGAGCCGAGAGACGGAACCGCAGAAGCACATGGAGAACCGCTTCCATCAGTGTCACAACCTGGACGGCGCCTTTGTCATCCCGGACGGGGCGGACGTCGATGGGCCCGTGCTGTTGGTGGACGACGTGGTCGACTCTGCCTGGACGCTCACGCTGGCAGCCGCGCTGTTGAAGCAGGCGGGAGCAGGCGCAGTCTTCCCGTTCGCGCTGGCCACCACGGCCGCGAAGTGAAGGATTTTTCGATGACCCAAGAAGCACTGAGCGTCGACACCGAAGTGGTGTTGCTGCTGTGCGGGCGGTTTGGCGGCGAGAAGCAAGAGCCCCATGCACCGTTGTCACCGCGCGAGTACGGCGAGTTGGCCAAGTGGCTCAACAGCCGCAACCTGCGCCCTTCCGACCTGATGGGGCCGGGAGCCGCCGATCAACTGGCGTCCGCCCACGAGGCCAAGCTGGAGCGCAAGCGCCTGGAGTTCTTGCTGGGACGCGGCACGGCCATGGCGCTGGCGCTGGAGCGTTGGTCCCGGGGCGGACTTTGGGTGATTTCGCGCGGCGACCCGGCCTTCCCCAGGCGCCTGAAGCAGCGCTTGAAGCACAGCGCGCCTCCCCTGCTCTACGGCGCCGGAGACAAGGCCCTGCTGGAAGCGGGTGGTCTGGCCATCATCGGGTCGCGCGATGCCAGTGAAGCAGCGCTGGAGTTCACGCGCGATGTCGCAGGCCGGTGTGCGAAGGTCGGCATGGCCGTGGTGTCGGGTGGCGCGCGCGGCGTGGATGCTGCTGCGATGCAGGGCGCGACGGAGGCCGGCGGATGCTGCATCGGCGTGCTGGCGGCAGACCTGCTGAAGACCAGCGTCAACCGGCAGAACCGTATCGGTATCCAGGAGGGCAGACTCGTATTGGTGTCGCCCTTCTATCCCGAGGCCGGCTTCAACGCGGGCAATGCGATGGGGCGCAACCGCTACATCTATGTCTTGGCGGATCAGGCTTTGGTGATCGACTCCGCCTTGCGCAGCGGCGGAACCTGGGAAGGAGCCGTCGAGAACCTGCAGCAAGGTTGGGTGCCGATGTACGTGCGCTCGCCAGGAGAAGGCGCCGGCAACGCGGCCTTGGTTGCGCTAGGTGGACGGCCTTTCACGGCGGAGGACGCCGGCCGTGGCTCACTCGTCGACTTCTTCGAGTTGTCCGCCACAGCGGCTTCAGTGGCTGAGGTGAATGCGTCGACAAGCCAGACCAGCCTGCCGTTGGCAATTGAGCCTGCAGTTGACTACCCGGTCTCGGTAGACGCCGCGCCCCCTACCGAGCCAATGGCTGGGAGTCTTCCGCAAGTCGAATCGGCGGCTGCACTGCACGTCGACCCCGAGCCCGTCGTCCCCTTGGAGCCGACCAGCGCCAACGGGCACGATGCCAACTTGGACATGTTTGCCTACTTTGCGTCTCGGCTGCCCATCGTGTTCGCTGGCGGACCGCTGACGGAGGAAGACCTGGCGGCGGCCCTGCACCTCGAGAAGGGGCAAGCCAAGGTCTGGCTCAAGCGGGCCTGCGAGGCCGGTGTAGTGGAGAAGCTGAAGAAGCCCGTGCGGTATGCCTTGGGCCGTCAGGGCACGCTGTGCTGACGGAGGGACGAGCCGTGAAAGAGCAAGTGACCCTCCTGGATGCGCTCGTCGAGCAGCTGGTCGAGTCCAGCCGAGTCAACGCATCGGTACAAGTGAAGCCGGCTGCGGTACTCTGGCCAGATGCGGCCGGCGAGTGGTCGCCGGTCATCGACTTGCTGCGCCAGCGGCTGGCGGGGCTCGTGAGTCTGGGCGAGTACCTCCCCTCAGCGGCTCAGGGTCCTGCCATCTGGATCAAGTGCGCACTCGCCGGCTTGGTGCCTGGCATCTCTCCCGGAGCTGGGCCGTATGTGGTCTACCTCCCTCACGTGAGCCGCGCGAACCTCCGCGCCATCGAGTCGTGCCCGCGCGCACTGCAGCCGCTGGCGGAGCTTCAGTACCGGGGTGTCTTCTGGAGCCAGTCGAACGGCAAGGACTGGACCGTGAACGCCCTCCTGAGCTCGAAGAACGGCGGCCTAGGCCTGAACGTTTCACAGGATCGCGCCACGCAGGAAGCACTCGGCCAGGCGCTTGCGGCAGGCGTCCTGCTGGACCGGAAGCTCAGCGAGCTGACAACCCGGCACGTAAATGCAGAGTGGCTTAACGGCCTGTTGGCACCCAACCCCACCCGAGATGTGCTGGTGTGGCTGAACGAGCCGGCCGCTGCCGTTGCGCAGTGGGGTGCGGTGCGATGGGGCGTGTTCACGTCGCGCTGCAAGGCTGACTTTGGGTTCGACCCCGCAACCGACGGCGTACTGGCGGCAGCCGAGAGGCTGGCCAAGGGCGAGGGCAAGTGGTCTGCAGTGGCTGAGCTCTATCGAGACTCGTTCAGCAGCTTCCCGAACGTGTACGGCTTGCTGGCCAAAGTTCAGCCGCCCCAGCTGGATCTGTTCGATGACCGGAACCGCTTGTCCGGCTATCCACAGGTGAACGAGAGCCAAGAAGCCAGTCTGCGATACCGCCTGGCGGCGATGGGCGCGATGACAGCGGACCAAGCCCGGACCGCAGTGCAGGAAGCCGAGGCGGAACATGGCCTGCGACGCGGCTGGCTCTGGGCGACCATGGGCAGCGCGCCACTGGCCAATGCTCTGGCCCCTCTGGCACAGCTGGCGAACGGGACCGCAACGCTGCCTTCGGGAAGTACCCCCGACCTGCTGGCCAAGAGTTACCAGGACGAGGGCTGGAAAGTGGATGCCGCTGCCGTCGCAGCGCTGGGCGGTGCGCAAACCAAGGCGGACATCGATTCCCTGTCCGCGGCCGTTCGCGCGCTGTACCTCCCTTGGACCGAGGAGTCCGCCAAGCGCCTGCAAGAGGCCGTGAAGAGCGCCGGCGGATTGACGACCCAGCCGCCATCGATGGGGGCGAACGCACTGAGCTTGTCACCAGGCACTTGCACGATCTTCGTTGACGGGCTGCGGTACGACGCAGCTCAGCGACTGCTCACGCGGCTGACGCCCTTGGGCACGGCGCACATCGACGCTCACTGGACCAGCCTGCCATCGGTCACTGCGTCGGGGAAGGCATGGTGCTCGCCCGTGGCCGGCGCGATCAGTGGCACCAAAGCCGATACCGAGTTCGAGCCGAGGACAGCGGGCGACGGCAAGCCACTGTCCAGCCACAACTTCCGCAAGTTGCTGCTTGAACAAGGAATCCAAGTGCTGGACAGCCATGAGCTCGGAGACCCCGCCGGCTGCGCTTGGACCGAGGCCGGTGACCTGGATCACTACGGACACGCGCACGGCATTCGTCTGGCACGTGACATGGACGTCCAGTTGCAGCAGGTCAGCGAACGCGTGGCGGAGCTTCACCAAGCGGGATGGAAGAAGCTGCGCATCGTGACCGACCACGGCTGGCTTCTGATGCCAGGCGGGCTGCCCAAGTCGGAGCTTCCAAAGCATCAGACAGAGACCCGCTGGGGGCGGTGCGCGGTGCTGAAGGACACATCGCACGGAACCGATCTGACGTTTGGCTGGAGCTGGTGCGCGGAGGTTCAAGTCGCTTACGCGCCGGGTGCGTCCAGCTTTGTGGCCGGTACTGAGTACGCCCATGGTGGCTTGAGCCTGCAGGAGTGCCTCGTGCCCGTCGTGACGCTGGACACTGTGGCGCCGGGGCCAACCGCGGCCACCGCGACGATCGCGTCGATTACCTGGAAGGGCCTGCGGTGCACGGTGGCCGTGGACTCTTCGGCCCCAGGTCTAGCAGTCGGCATCCGCAAGAAGGCTGCTGTAGCCATCAACCCGGTTGCGGCGCCCAAACCGCTGCAGAACGGCAAGGCCAGTCTGGCGGTTGCCGACGATGAGCTGCTGGGGACGGTGGTGTTCGTGGTCGTGCTCGATGCCGATGGCGGAGTCATCCAGAAGGCGACCACGACGGTCGGCGAGTAGCCTTTTGGCCGAGCAGCCGGACGAAAGAGTGAAGGACAGCTATGCAACTTGACGACCTGGACCGCAAGGCGACATCCGCCTTCGAAGGCTATGTGGTACGCAAGGATCTGGTGCGCACATTCAGTCGCCAGTTCCCGGTGCCGACCTACGTGGTCGAGTTCCTGTTGGGCCGCTATTGCGCCACCACTGATGAGGCCGAGATCCAGGAGGGTCTGGAGATCGTTCAGAAGCAGCTGGGATCAAGGACCGTCAAGGCCGGCGAGGAGGAGCTGTTCAAGGCCCGCGCGCGCGAGTCCGGCTCGGTCAAGATCATCGACTTGGTCACGGCACGCCTCGACTCCAAGACGGATTCGTACATTGCCACGCTGCCCAGCCTGCGTCTGAACGATGTCCGCGTGTCCCCGGAGATGGTCAAGGACAACGAGCGCATGTTGACCGGCGGCTTCTATGCCGAGGTGACACTGGGCTACGACGCGTCGATCGCCCAGGAGAAGGGCGGACGCCCGTTCGGGGTGGATGCGCTTCGCGCGATACAGCTATCGAAACGTGAGGTGCTGGACACCTTGGCCCAAGGCCGGGAGAACTTCTCGACGGCAGAGTGGAAGGACCTGCTGCTTCGCAGCGTGGGCTTCGAGCCCGCGACGCTGACCGATCGAGCGAAAGACGCGCTGCTGCTGCGGATGGTGCCGTTCGTCGAGCGCAACTACAACCTCGTGGAGTTGGGTCCCCGCGGGACCGGCAAGTCCCACCTGTTCCAACAGGTGTCGCCCTACGCGCACTTGATCTCCGGCGGCAAGGCAACCGTGGCGCGCATGTTTGTCAACAACGCGTCGGGCCAGCGGGGTCTGGTGTGTCAGTACGACGTGGTGTGCTTCGATGAAGTCTCCGGTGTCTCCTTCGATCAGAAGGACGGCGTCAACATCATGAAGGGGTACATGGAAAGCGGCGAGTTCTCCCGCGGCAAGGAGAGCATCCGCGCGGACGGCTCCATCGTGCTCGTCGGCAACTTCGATGTCGACGTGGAGCACCAGCAGCGCGTCGGCCACCTCTTCGGGCCCCTTCCGCCCGAGATGCGCAACGACACGGCCTTCATGGATCGGATCCATTGCTTCCTGCCAGGCTGGGATGTGCCCAAGCTCAACCCCGGCCTCTTCACCGAGCACTTCGGGCTGGTCAGCGACTTTCTGTCGGAGTGCTTCACCCAGTTGCGGAGCCAAAGCCGGGTCTCATCGCTTCAAGGCCGGGTCTACTGGGGCGGCGCGCTTTCGGGACGCGACACCAACGGCGTGAACAAGACCGTCAGCGGACTGCTGAAGCTGATGTACCCCGGCATGCAGGCGCCGGTGAGCGAAGAAGATCTGGAGTGGGCCGTTCGCCTGGCGCTGGAGGTGCGCCGGCGTGTCAAGGAACAGCAAAAGCGCATCGGCGCAGCCGAGTTCAGGAACACGCACTTCAGCTACACGATGGGCGCGGAGGGCGTCGAGAAGTTCGTCTCCACGCCCGAATTGCAGAGCCAAGGCGGCATCGGCGATGAGCCCCTGGAGTGCGGGCAGATCTGGACCCTAAGCCCGGGCGGACAGGACGAGCACCCTGGGCTCTTCAGGCTCGAAGTCAGCGAGGGGCCTGGCGGGGGCGTCCGGGTCTTGAACAACCCCGTGCCGGCAGCCTTCAAGGAATCGATCCGATGTGCTGAACAAAACCTCTATGCGAGGGCACAGCAGCTTGTCGGCGATCGCGATCCTCGAGCGCACGAGTTCTCAGTTCAGCTCCGCAGCTTCGACGCGGCCAGGTCCGGTGCCAAGACGAGCGTGGCGGCGCTGATTTCGCTCTCCAGCGCGTTGTTGAAGAAGTCGGTGCGCGGTGGACTGGTTGTCGTCGGCGAGGTGACGCTGGGAGGGACGATCGAACCCATACACAACGCGGTGACGCTCGCGGAAGCGGCTGTCGAGAAGGGCGCCAAGTCACTGCTGCTGCCCGTGTCTTGCCGCCGACAGCTCTTCGATCTCTCGGACGATATGGCAACCAAGCTAGACATTGAGTTCTACCAGGACGGGCGAGATGCGTTGTTGAAGGCTCTGGCGGACTGATCAGATCCGAGGCCGCACTCCCAGCACCCCAACCTTCGGCACGCATGCCACTTCCTTCTGAACAACAAGCCCAGCACTACTTGGGTAGGCTCCGGCAGGCCAGGGCAGCCGCCATGGCGGACGCTGAAGGGTTCACCGAGATCCTGTTCGTCATCGAGGAACTGGGCGCCTTGATGAAGAGGAAGGTGATCGCGCTGGGCCAGTATCGCGAGTCCCTGCGTGAACTGGCAGCTCGTTCTCCGCTGTCGTGGGAAGGGACAGAGTCGCCCAACACCAAGCGATTTGAATGGCTCTTTGCTCTGGTCAAGGACGCACGCAACGAGGCGATGCATCAGGGCGCTTCCGCACGACATGCCACCGACCGTTGCGTTGACCTTTGCCTGATGCTGGAGGATGCCTTGGCCACGTTCAGATCTACCGTGGGACATCTGATGGTGGTCGGCGTTGTCGAGGCCAAGCTGCACGAAACGGTGTCTGCGGTCCGGCGAACTATGCTCAGCCATTCGTTCTCGTTCCTGCCAGTGCAGCTCGAAGGCGGGCATTGGTCCCTGATCTCTGACGCCGAAGTTGCCAGGTTCCTGCGGCAGCACCACGAGACTTGCTCGCGAGCCGACCGGCTGGCCATGCCTTTGTCGGCCGCTCTCGGTGGCGACGTGTCAGAGCCCACTTCTGGCACAGCGCTGAGACACATCAGGCGCGTCAACGCAGCGTCCTATGTCGCCGAGGAGGAAGATGTGAACTCCGTTCTCGCCCGCATTGATGAACGCCCGGCGCTCGTGACTTCGGACGGTCAGCCGACGGGACGGCTCGTCGGTATCCTGACTTCGTTTGATCTGCTGTAACACGCTCGAGGCACAGCGATGGATTCAAGAACCTTTTCCGTGCAGCAGATCTACCAGGACCGACGACAGTACCGCGTTCCGTTCTACCAGCGACCGTACGTCTGGAACCGTGAAGATCAGTGGGGTCGCCTTTGGGAGGACATCCGCGACAAGGCCGACGCCCGCCTGCAGGGCGGCAAGTCCGTGCCTCACTTCATGGGCGCAGTCGTGCTCGAACCCCAGAAGAAGGCGGGGCTGCTGGGGGTGGAACGGCACCACATCATCGATGGGCAGCAACGCCTGACGACGCTCCAATACGTCTTGACGGCGCTCGTCCACACGCTGCGCGCTGCTAAGCACGAGAAGCTGCTTCCGCTGATCGACGCATGCCTCACGAACTCGAACCCCGAGACGATGGAAGACGAGTCGGTCGAGCGATTCAAGTTGTGGCCGACCTTCCGAGACCGCAAGCAGTACGAGATGGCCATGACTGCCGGGTCCGTCGATGCACTGCGCGAGCGCTTTCCTTCAAGCTTCACCCAGACCGGGAACCTTCGCAAGATCGGCATTGATCATCCTCCGGCGTTGGAGGCGATCATGTTCTTTCACGATTCGATGCTGGACTGGGTGCGTGACCCATCGGAAGGGGACATCGCGACCCGTTCGATGGCTCTGGCATCTGCGGTGCTCACGGATCTCTCCATCGTCTGTATCTCGCTAGGCGAGGAGGATGACGCCCAGGTGATCTTCGAGACGCTCAACGGGCACGGGGCCGAACTGCACGCCACGGACCTGATCCGCAACTACATCTTCATGAGGGCGGGCACGGATGCAGACGACCTCTACAACAACCTGTGGAGTCAGTTCGAGGCGCCGTTGTGGTCCGAGCTTCAGTCCAGGGGACGTCTTAATCGCCCGCGGCTGGAGTGGTTTGTCCAAACGGCGGTTCAGGCGCAAACGGGCGACGAGATCGATGTCGGACGGCTGTATGCCGGCTACCGGCGATTCGTCGATGGCACGCCAGGGCTGGGCCAGGCCAACGCTCAGCTTGCAATGCTCAATCGCTTCGCTGGACAGTACAAGGCGCTCGTGCTGGGATCGGGCGACAGTCCAGTTGCGGTCTTTGGCCGTCGAGTGGCCGTTTGGGATGCTTCGCCGACCCATGCCCTCGCCATCCGCGTAGCGGCTTCGAAGCTCAGCGTAGACGAGCAGTCCCTGATCTTCTCCTGCATCGAGTCCTACCTGGTCCGACGTGCGGTATGCGGCCTGTCCCGCAAGAACTACAACAAGGTCTTTGCGCAGCAGTTGAAGAAGCTGATCGACGGAGAGCTCAGCGCCGCCTCGCTTCGCGCAGTGTTGTCATCACTCACAGGTGACGCGTCGCGGTGGCCCACCGACAACGAGTTTCGGCAGCAGTGGCTCGTCGGGCCAGCCTACCCAGGCCGGCTCGACGCGGCAAAGCTTCGTGCGGTGTTCCATCGACTGGAGACAGCGATGCGGACAGAGCGCTCCGAGGAGCGCGTTCCTCTCGACCTGGATGCGCTCGATATCGACCATGTCATGCCACAGGCCTGGACAGCACATTGGCCTTTGTCCGACGGTACCTCCGTGACAGCGGAGGAGTCCGCTGCTGCTGCGATCAAGCGTTTTGCTCCAGAAGGCCTTGATGCGCGAAGCGACGCCATCCTGCTGCGCCAGGAAGCCATCCCCCGACTGGGAAACCTCACCTTGGTGCACTACGGTGTCAACCGCTCGTTGCAAAACTCAGCCTTCGCTGCGAAGCGCAAGGCCTTGTTCGACCACTCGAACCTGCACCTGAACCGTCAGCTGATGCAGTTGGACACGTGGGACGAACAGGGCATTGCAGCGCGCGGCGAGGCGCTGGCCGACCTGGCCTTGAAGATCTGGCCAGGGCCGGTGTAGGTTCACAATGCCCACGTCGCTTGAGAGGATCGTTGCTCGATCGCGACACCCGCCGCAGCCCGCAATTCCTGTGTACCCACACGTGTACCCGCCAGCGACCTCGAACCGGGAAACCCAGCATCCATGCGCCTTCCCGGCCGATCTCCCTGAGCAGGTGCAGAACATCGAGTAGGGTTTCAGGGGGTCTCTCGACACCCCCAAGCGGACGGAAAGTCCACGTTGACGCGGGCGAGTACATGGGCCAGCTGATTCGCAGCGACGCCGAGGCGCAGCGGGACGGTCGGCTGCGTGACAGGTTGGCAGCCCATCGGTCTGACGGCGACAGCGTGCCCGACAACGCCTCGCGCTGGGGCGCCGACTGGCCGCTGATGGGCCATCGATTACCGATCAGTCACTTTTCGCTTGACCTCGAGCAGGTCGACACCGAAAATGACCGAAAGGTAATTTCGATCGCCTGCCATGCCGCCCTCGGTCCAAGACTTACCGCTCGGTCACTCCACCGACGCTGAGACGCCGATCCGCTCCTCCGTCGAGCTGGGCGCCGTCATCCGCGAGCAGCGCAAGCGGCTGGCCCTGAAGCAGCTCGACCTGGCGGGCCTGGGCAACACCGGCAACCGCTTCATCGTGGACCTGGAGAACGGCAAGCCGACGGTGCAACTGCAGAAGGTGCTGGACCTCATGGACCTGCTGGGCCTGGAGGTGGTGGTGCGCACCAAGGCCTCTCGTTCGACCTCTTCGCTGTGAGGGCCACGTGATGCAGCCACGGCCCGACCGGCTGGACGTCTACTACGGCAGTGACCTCGTCGGCGCCGTGCACGACAGCGCGCCGCTGGCCTTCGAGTACGCGCCTGGCTGGCTGACCGGTAACCAGCGCATGTCGCTGGCGGCCATCCCGCTGCAGCCCGGCCGGCAGACCACGCCCGAGGTGCAGGCCTTCTTCGAGAACCTGCTGCCCGAAGGTGAACTGCGCGACTACCTGGCCGCGCAGCGCAAGGCATCCACCCTCTTCTCGCTGCTGCTGGAGGTGGCGGGCGACACCGCGGGCGGCTTCGTGCTGGTCGCACCTGGGCGGACGCCCGAGCCGCCGCGCTACGAAGCCACTACGTGGGAGGCCATCGCCGCCATCCTGGCCAGGCGGTCGGCCTCGGCGATCGACATCCACGAGCGAGGCGCGCGCATCTCCCTGGCCGGGGCCCAGGACAAGACCAGCCTGGCGATCTTCGACGACGGCGTGCCGCGGCTGCCGAAAGGCACTTCGCCATCGACCCACATCCTCAAGCCCAACATCCGTCGCCTGGCCAAGGTGTGGCACTCGGCTGCGAACGAGACCATCGTGATGCGAGCCGGGGCTCTGGCTGGCCTGCCGACGGCCGAGGTCTTCTACGAACCGCACACCGAAGCCTGCGTCGTCCGCCGATTCGACCGCCAGATCCGGCCCGATGGCACGCTGGCCCGGCTGGTGCAGTACGACCTGTGCCAACTGGCCGGCGCGGTGTCGGACCGCAAGTACGAGAAGGAAGGCGGCCCAGGCCTGGCCGCGTGCGCCGAACTGATCCGCCGCTACAGCGCGCAGCCCGCCGTCGACCTGCGCCACCTGGTGCGCTGGGTCTTCTTCAACCTGTACGTCGGCAACAACGACAGCCACGCCAAGAACCTGTCGATCTACAGCGTGCCTGGCCGGGGCGTGACGCTGACGCCGTTCTACGACCTGATGTGCACTCGGCTGTACCCCGGTCTCTCGCCCGAGTTCGCCTTCGCGATTGGCGGTGAGGTCAGGCCGGGTGAGTTGGGCGCCGAGCACCTGGCGCTGATGGCCAGGCAGCTCGGCATGCAGCCGCGCTTCCTGGCTCAGCAGGCGCGCGACATGGCCGACCGCGTGCCCGACGCGATCAGCCAGGCCACGCGCGGGATCGCGTCGTCGCTCACGCCATCGGCTCACACGCTGGCCGAGCGGCTCATGCGTTTCGTGTCGTCGACCACCAGGAAGCTCGCAGCGCACCTGACCCCGTGAAGGGAATCGACCGGCCACGCAAGGCCGCGCAGTTCGCTGCCAGCAACCCGTTGTCCCAGGGCGCCATCATGGCCGAGCAAGCGGGCCCGGGAAGGACGATCGGGCCCAGGCCTCGTGCTGCCCCCCGAAAATTCTGCTCGTCAGGTCTGGCCGCTGCCGCACCGAACCGTGCCCCACCCCGTTCATCACCACCAGGCGGGCATGCGGCAGCCGCTGTGCGATCCGGCGTGTCGACGTGAGGTTCGGGTCCTCGTCCCCGGTGGCCAGCAGCACCGGCATCGTCAGCGCCGCCACCAGGGGCTCCAGTGTGATCCGGCGCGCCGCGGCGATCGCCCGTTGCGCCAGAACCGGGTCGTCGTGCCGGTTCCAGCCGTCGGGTTCAGGGAACGCGGGGACGCCGGCGGCGAGTTGCGCCGCGCGCGCCCGGGCCGCACCTGCCCTTTGCGCGGCGACATCGGCCGGATCGATGCTCGCGTCGTAGAGCGCCAGGGTGATCACGCGCCGCGGGTGCCAGGCCGCGTAGGCGAGCGCGACACGCGATCCCCAGGCCATCGCCCAGTGATGGGCGTGCGCCACGCCCAGCGCATCGAGCAGCGCGTTCACGTCGGCGGCATACCGCTCGAAGCGGAACTGCGCATCGTCATCGGCGCGGGCCACCGTCGAGCGCCCGGTGCCTCGGATGTCGAAGCGGATGACACGGAAGCGCGGCGCGAGACCGGGCACCACCGGGTCCCACATCGGCAGCGCGCACAAGGCGCCGTTCCACAGCACCAGGGGCGGGGCCTCGGGCGGGCCGTCGACCCGCGCGTGCAGCGTGGCATCGCCCAGCGCGAGATCGATCGTGGTCATCCGCGAGCCTCCTGGTGCAAACGTCGTGGCTGGAGGGGTACGGCAGGGCCCGGAACGGCAACCCGGGCCGCTACGGCAGCCGCGCGTAGTGGCTCCCCTGCGATCCCCCGCCCGCGGCGCTGAGCACGCCGTCCAGGCGGTTGCCATCGGCAGAGACCTTCAGGTCGAGCGACGGCGCGGCGAACCCGAACGGGTTGCCGCCCTCGGCCCACGCGCACGGCAGGCGCAGGGCCTGGCCCGAGAGGGTGCCCTGGCACACGAGCGTCAGCCAGCGTCCCCGCGCCTTGTACGCGTGGGTCAAGGTCACGCGAGCGCCCTCCTGGACGAGGATCACCCGGCTGTCCGGCGGTTGGACCCCGGGATCGGCGCTGTGCACCCAGGCGCCGGTGAGCGAGGGCAGGACGACGGCTTCGCCGCCACTCGTTCCCAGCCGACCGCTCCAGGACGACGGCGCCAATCCGGGGCAGACCTGCATGCCCGAGACGTCGACCCCGTTGGCCGCGATGCTGCCTCGGTATTCGCAGAAGTACCCGTCACTGGACGCGGTGCGCCGCATCAGCACCTGATTGCCCTGGATCGAACCTTCCATCACCGTGGTGATGGTGCTGTGCCCCGTCCAGACGGCATCCCAGGTGTTGGACGCGCCGCGCTGTCGCCAGGTGCTGTGGTAAGGGCCGTTCTGCACCGTGAGAGTGGCATTGACGGTGGCGGCCAACGCGGGCGCAGGCGTCAGCCAGGCCGCGAACAACCACGAGACGACCGACAGCATCGAACGAACGATGGCTGGATTCATGGTGCCATTCTTCCGCCATTCGGGGGAGGTCGCAACCCGCGCTGCGTGCCCCCGCGAACGACAGCGGCGCGGCCTGCGCGGACCCGTCATTCCACCACCGCCGCGTGGCGAAGCTTTTCCAGGAAACCGCGCCGCCCCGCCATCAGCCGACGCTCGGCGTCGACAAGCGCCGACCACATCGGCTGGACCTCAGGGTGGGTCCAACCCAGCTCGCGGTCCGCCCGGGCCGACGAGAAATGCAGGTGGCGGCGCGAGGTGTCGACCATCTGTCGAGACAGGAACGCGGGCAGTCCGAGCGCGCGCAGCAGCGGCTCGGCCAGCGCCATCTGGGGGCGCACCAGGGTCGTCAGCGACCATCCCCGACGCTGGATCGCGCGGACCACGGCCTGACCGATGAAGCCGGTGGCACCCGTCATGAAGACCCGCATCGTTTCCCCCGTCACAGGCACACGAATGGATGATCGCCCAGGACGGGCTCGCGACAACAGTTCGCGCGGGTCGATCAGGTGTCGCGAGGGTCCTGCGAATCCAGATGCCGGTGCAGGCGCCGCAGCAGGCGCAGGGCCTGACGGATCTCCGTGTCCGACCACGCCGACATCCACGATTGCACCGCGGCGAAATCGTCGGTGTTGCGGGCACGCCAGAAGCGGTGGTGGTGGGGCGTCAGCACCAGGCGCCGGGCGCGCCGATCCAGGGCGTCGACCCGGATCTCCAGGAACCCTTTGCGCTCGAGCGCAGCGACGATCTGCTTGGCATTCTGGTGGGTCATCGTCAGCGCACGCGCCACGGCCGAGATCGTGGGCGGCTCTTCCTGAGCCTGGATCCACGAGAGCATCGCGCCTTGCTGCGCGGTCAGCCCGCTGGGCGCGAGCGCCCGGTCGAGCAGACCGCGAAGCCGTGCCCCTTCCAGCATCAGCATCCGGAACACCCGCACGCGGTCGGCCTGCGCGGGCTCGACCCCATCGAGGGACTGGTCCAGCCATTGCGTCTTCGTCGACATATCCAATATATTACCTTTATGCCGTCCCTCGCAGGAGACCTTTGATGATCGCGTTGCTGCCGAACTGCGGCTTCCTCTCCGAGACGTCGCGCATGCTGCACATCGCTCAGGCCCTTCGGGCCCAGGGCGAGGAGGTCTGCCTGGCGACCCACGGCGGACCGTATGCCCGGGTGCTGGCCGAGGCGGGAGAACCCTTCACCCTGCTCGAGCCCCGCTTCGACGACGCACGCTGCGCGGCCTACCTGCGCGACCTGGTGCGGATAGGCCAACCCGGCGTGCGCCTGCAGCCCCCCGACGAGGTGCGCCGCAGCGTGCAGGCCGAGGTGGACTTCTTCCGCGCCACCGGCGCGCGGGCGGTGGTCATCGGATTCACGCTGACCGCCTACCTGTCGTCGCGGGTGGCCGGCATCCCGATGGCCGCGTCCCACGGCGGCTCGTACGTGCCGCCGATGTTCGAGCGTGGGCTGGCGCCGGTGCCCACCACGATGCCGATGCCGGGCGCCGAGTGGCTGCCCGCGTGGCTCAAGCGCCGGATCGCCAACGGCGGCGTGATGCGGATGTCCGGGCCCACGCGCTTCCTGAACGAGATCGCCCGGGAACTGGGCGTGGCGCCGGTGCCCACGCTGGCGGCGCTGATGCTCGCCGACCTCACGCTGGTGACCGACACCGCCGAGGTGCTCGGCATCCCTCAGGCGGCGCTCGACGCCTGGCAGCCGAAGCACCCGCGCGCCTATCGCGCGGGGACCCGGCTGGTGGCCACGGGGCCGCTCTTCGCGCGGCTGGACCTCCCGGTCCCGGCCTCGGTCGAGCCCTTCCTCGATCGATCGCAACCCACCGCGCTGGTGGTGCTCTCGTCGTCGACCCCCACGATGCTGCGCCAGGCGGTGCGCCGGGTCCGCGCCGCCGGCCCGCGCGTGATCGTGGGCGCGACGATCCACGACTACGGTTCGAACGACGATCCCGGCGTGGTGGTCGCGGGTCTGCTGCCCAATCACGCGGTGATGCCGAGCGTCGACGTCGCCGTGACGATGGGCGGCCAGGGCTCGGTGCAGACCGCGATGGCCAGCGGCACGCCGGTGATCGGCATTCCGCTGCACCCGGAGCAGGAGTTGAACGTCGACCTCGCCGTGCGCCACGGGGCGGGCCTCGCGATGGCGCCCCGGCACGTGGACACACCCCGCCTCACCGACGCGGTTCGGCGGGTGCTGGGAGACCCGCGCTTCGCCGCGGCGGCCGCGCGACGTCGCGAGAACTACGCCGGGGTGGACGGCGCGGCCAACGCGGCCCTGGCCATCCGGCGGTGGCTCGCTGCGGGCTCTGCCGATCGACGCGATCTGGCTCCGGCCCCCACCGCACACACCACCGCAACGCGGGTCACGGCGTGAGTGACGATCGCGGCCGCGGCAGCGCCGGTGCGCAGGCGTCGCCCGAACGCGGCAGCGGTTCCGGATGGCCCTGAACCAGCGCCGCCGATTCCACGCTCAGGCGCTCACGAGCCCCCGGCGCGCGCCCGCGCAGCGGCCGCCGTGTCGTACATGCCCAGGAAACGCTGCACCCGGTCACCTCGCAACTGCCAGACGTGGATCCACGGCGTCTCGAAGACCCCGCCCGAGGGCAGCGCCTGGGTGCGCTCCCAGCCCAGCACCGTGACGTGGTCGGTGCCGCCCAGCATCTGACGCGGCTCGAAGGCCTGGATGCCGTCGAGCGCGAGCACCTGCCCGAACCAGCGCGTCACATCCGCCTTGCCCCGCGCGGTGCGCATGTACGCCTCGCCGGTGCTGCCCTCGAAGGTCCACTCGATGTCCTCGGTCAAGTGATCGAGTAGGGCGGGCAGATCGCCGCGGCCAAAGGCGGCGTAGACGGAACGGATCAGGTCGGTCGGGTCGGTCATCGAAGGCTCCTTCGGGGTTGGGAATGAACCGCGGCACTCGAGTGCCAGGTGACGCGCCAGCCCGTGCTCGCCGGCCCGCATCACGCGTTCGTGGTTCCAGCGGAACGCCGGCGCGAGCAGGGGCGCGAGCCAGCGCATCCAGCGCGCCGCGAGCGCCACCCGCCAGACGTAGGTCACCTCGGTCACGCCTGGCGACTCCCTCAGCAACCAGATGCCCTCGCCCCGCAGGTGGCCCTGGGAACGACCGCGCAGGCGCTCGTGGCGCACGGCCTCCAGCGCCTCGATCTCCACGATCAGGTCGCTGAACAGTCCGGAGGCCCATCGCAGGCGGTAGGTGCGGCCGATGCCGTCGGGCCGCCCGGCCCGCAGCTCAGTCGCTTCCCGGGCCTGAGGCCACCAGTTCGGCCAATCGGCTGGATCGGCCAAGGCGGCCCAGACGCGCTCGCGCGGCGCGGGAATGCGCCAATGGCTGATCAGGTCGACGTGCGATGGACTCATGCCCGGGATTACGGCAGGCCTGCCGATCCGGATGCAGCCGCCTCGACACGCTCGCGGCGCCGCGATGGGCGGTGGCCGGTTCGCCCGCGGGGGAGGCACGGGGATCGGAAAGTCGCGCGTGGCCTGCATCCGATCCGCGGCCGCCATCGTACACCCCGCATGTCCACCGCCGAATCCCCGCCCCTGGCGCCCGGAACCGCCGCCCGCTCGACCCGGGCGCGAGCGATCCGGCGCCGCGTGTTCGAGCGTGTGGCCGACGCCGACGCGTCGCACCGCACGGTCCACGCCCACGAAGGGGTCTGGCAGCCCTGGTTGGACGGGGTGTCGATCAAGGTGCTGCGCGAGGCGGACGGCGTGCTCACCTATCTGTTGCGCATGGCGCCCGGGGCCGGCCTGCCCGCCCATCGCCACCCGATGGACGAGGAGTGCCTGGTGCTGGAGGGAACCGTGCGTGTCGGAACGGCAGCGCCGATCGGTCCGGGCAGCTACCACCTCGCCCATCGCGGCGCGCTGCATGCGACCATCCGTTCCGACACCGGCGCCACGCTGTGGCTGCGGGGCGCGGTGCCCGACGCCGACCAGTTGCTCGAATGACCGAGGAGGTTGTCGAATGAACGCAGCAAGCAGCCGTGCCGCCAGCGACGGCCGGGAAGCCCCATCGGAGGGGCCCGACGGCACGCCACTGCCCTGGCCGGACGACGGGGACCCTTTGCCGGGTGCCGCTCGCGACCCCGCCGACGACGACCCGCCCGAGGACCCGATCGCCGCCGCGACCCGGCGCCCAGCCAGCACCTTCACCGACGCCCAGCTCGCGGCCTGGCTCGACGCGATCGTCGATCAGGACGAGCGCGCATTGGCCGCGCTGTACGACGCCACGTTCTCGCGCGTCTTCGGCCTGGTCCAGCGGATCGTGCGCCAGCCGGCCATGGCCGAGGAGGTGGTCGAGGACACCTACTTCCAGGTCTGGCGGCAGGCGGTACGCTTCGATCCCGCCCGCGGCAAGGCGCTCACCTGGTTGATGGCGATCGCGCGCTCGCGGGCGATCGACGCGGTTCGCCACGAGGCCCGCCACCGCCACGACGCGCTCGACGAAGGAACCGGGCCCGAGCCGATCGACGAAGCACCGGCGGCCGATGAACTGCTCTCGATGGCCCGACATCACGCCGACCTCCACGAGGCGCTGATGCGACTGGGCGCGCAGCCCCGCCAACTGGTTTCCCTGGCCTTCTTCCGGGGGCTGAGCCACGAGGAGATCGCGCATCACACCCGGCTGCCCCTGGGCACCGTCAAGTCGCAGATCCGACGGGCCCTGCTGACGCTGCGCCAGATCCTCGGCGAGCGTGGGCCGAATGCGCTCGCCTCATGAAGCCGCACCGCGCACGTCCCGGGAACCCCACACGCATCACGGACCCACGCACCATGAATTCAACTCACCGGACACCTGTCGTGTCACCCGCTCCCGACCCGGTCGACCCGACGCTCACGCCGCTGCTGGACGAACCCTTCGCCAGCGCGCTGTCGGTCGGATCTGACCGGGGTGGCATCGATTCAGCGAGCCGCCGGCGGCTCCTCGCGAGAGTGGCCACTTCGCGCGAGGCCGCGCGCGGTCTGTTCACCGCGCGTCGCCGCCGCCTGGCCACCGACGAACTCGCGCCGGGCGTTCTGGCACAGCGCTTGTATGCCGCCACCGACGCGCACGCCCCGCGACCGGGTGAACCCGCCCTCGCCCGCCTGATCGAGCTGCGTCCAGGCAGCCGATGGAGCGGGCCCGACGCGTACCACCACCGCGAATGGCTGGTGCTGCAGGGCACGGTGACGTTGGGCGCGCTGCGGCTGGGGCCGCGGGACTTCCACGCGATCCCCGCCGGTCACCCGAACGCGCCGCTGCACAGCGACGAGGGCGCCCTGGTCTTTCTGCGGGAGGCGGCGCCGACGATGACCGCCCCCTCCCAGGAATCCACCGTGCTCGACGCGACGGCGGGCTGGCCCGATTTCGCACCCGGCATCCAGCGCCGCGTGCTTTGGCACCGCGAGGGCCTGGCCGCGATGCTGTACTACGCGCAACCCGGCGCCAGCGTGCCACGCCACACCCACGGCCACGACGAGGAGTGCCTGATGGTCCAGGGCGAGCTCTTCCTGGACGACGTGCTGCTGCAGCCTGGCGACTACCAGCTCGCGCCCGCCGGCACGGGCCATCAGATCACGCAGACCGACACCGGCGTGGTGATCTACGCGCACGGAGATCTGGACCTGCGATTCGTGGTCTAGGGTGCTGTTGCGCCGATGGCCGCGCGCCGGCCGGCGCGCGCCCCGCCCGCCTAAGACCTCGGTTGGATGGTTCGCGCCCCTTGAATCGGTCACTCTGTCGGCTGAAAGGAGCGCGACATGATCAGCCGACAGACCGAGATCGCCATCACCAACTACCTCTACGGCACGCCCGGGCTGGAAGGCGCGGAGGTGATCTACCGCAGCCTGTGCGACCTCGACCGGGTGATCAAACCGGGCCAATGCCTGCCCGACGGCACCGTCGTGGTCGTCGTGATCGAGGAAATCTTCCCGGTCACGCCGGGCACGCCGATCACCGAGCCGGTGATCCAGAACCACAGTGTGCTGACCCAGGAGCTCATCGGCGCGGGTCTGGCGTGCACCCTGGCCGGCGTCTCCATCGCCGGCGTGGTGGGCGGTGTCGCGGCCGAGGTGCCCAGTGCGGGCACCTCCACCGTGGTGGTCGTGGTCGCCTGGACCGGCGCGGTCACGTCCGGGGTCCAGTGCGCCAACGGGCTGGTGCGCCTGGGCGCGATCTGGGCCGACCCCGAGGGCAACACCCTGCAACGCTGGGACCAGAATTCTCTGTACGCAGGCAGCATCCTGATCGTCGACGCGCTCGGCGTGGTCTCGGGCTTCGCGTCCCTGGGCATCGCCGGACGCAACCTGTGGACGCTGATGCAGCGAACCCGGGGCTTCAAGAGCTGGGGTCTGAGCGAATCGATCCTGAAGTCGATGAACCGCGCCGAGCGGGCCCAGGCGATCGAGGGCATGCTCGCCGAGGTTGCCGAGACCCCGCACGGCCAGGAGGCGATCAAGGCGGCCATCGCCGAAGCCGAGGCCGCCGGCAAGACGCTGGTGAAGAGCGGTCGCACGAATCTCTCGGTTCAGGCGGCCTCGCGGATCGCCAAGACGATCGACAAACAGACCGCCGCCGCGCTGCAAAAGGCCTTGAACGATCTGCTGGTGGCCGAAGCCAAGGCCGGACTGGCGACCGGCGCGGGCATCGGCGCCAGCGGTCTGCCCTCCTCGTGGGTCGGCAGCGCCTCGGGGTCGGTCAACTGGTTGATCCATCTCGTCGACGGTGCGGTGGAAGGCTGAGCGATCCCCCAGCGCGCGGCCGCCGCGCCGCGCCGGGTCAGCGTCTCGATCCACCCCCCGGCACATCAGCGCCCGCGCCGCGCCCGGGCGATGATGCCGGCCTGTCGCCCACACAGGCCCGTCCATTGACCGATCGCCACGACCCCCTCGCCATCCTCGCCGTGATGCTCGGCGCCCTCGTGGTCACGCTGGACATCTCGTTCATGTACAACGCGGTGCCCGCGATCTCGCGCGCACTGCGCGAGACGCCGGCCGTCAGCGTGTGGGTCGTCAATGCCTACCACCTCACGGTGGTCGCCGCGGTGATCCCGCTGGCCGCGCTGGGCGAGTCGATCGGTCACCGCCGCGTGCACGTGGCCGGCGCGGCGCTGTACACCGTCTCGCTGGTGCTGTGCGGCTTGGCCGACTCCCTGCCCGCGCTGGTGGCCGCGCGCGCCCTGCAGGGACTGGGCGGCGCGGCGGTCGTCAGCGTCACCGCCGCCCTGGTCCGGCATGTCTACCCCGCCCAGCAACTGGGCCGCGGGCTGGGGCTGTACGCCTTCATCGTCTCGTTCTCGCTGGCGGTGGGCCCCACCCTGGCCTCGGCCATCCTGAGCGTGCTGTCCTGGCGCTGGCTCTTCTGGCTGGCCATTCCGCTGGGTGCGGCGACCTGGTGGATGGCTCGCCGCAGCCTGCCCGCCACGCCCGCGGGCGGACACGGGTTCGATGCGATCAGTGCGATGCTGTGCGCGGGCGTGTTCAGTTCCTTCGTGATCGGCCTGGGACGGGCGGCCCAGGCCGGCGACCCGCTCACCGCCGCGATGGCCTGGGGAACGACCCTTGCCTGCCTGGCGGTGCTCGTGCGACGCGAGGCCGGTCACCCGGCGCCGATGCTCGCGGTGGATCTCTTTCGCCGTCCGGTCTTCACGCTGTCCTCGCTCACCTCGATCCTGTCGTTCGTCACGCAGGGGCTGGCCTTCGTCTCGTTACCCTTCCTGTTCCAGCACGTGATGGGCTGGTCGCAGATGGCCGCCGGCTGGCTGATGACGCCCTGGCCGGTGATGCTCACGCTGCTGTCGGTGCCGGTGGGCCGGCTGTCGGACCGCTGGGCCGCTGGCGCGCTGGGCGGCGTGGGCATGGCCTGCCTGGCGATCGGCATGGTGCTGCTGGCCAGCCTGCCGCGCGACGCCGACGTGCTGGCGATCACCTGGCGCATGGCGCTGTGCGCGAGCGGCTTCGCCCTCTTCCAGACGCCGAACATGAACGCCTTGCTGCGCAGCGCGCCACCGGCCCGCAGCGGCGGGGCCAGCGGGGTGGTCGCCACCTCGCGAATGCTCGGGCAGGCGATCGGCGTGGCGCTGGCCGGCGCCTGCTTCCGGCATTCACCCTCCGAGGGCTACACCGCGGCGTTGTGGCTGGCCAGCGGCGTCGCGGTGGCGGCGTGCGTGGCGAGCGCCGCGCGCTTGCTCTTCCCCCGGCCGAACGAGGGCTGATTTCCGCTATCCTGCGACGACCATGCGCACCTCGAACAACCCCTCGGACACCCCCGCCGTCCCGGGCTCCGGCAGCGTCTTCCTCGTCGTGGCGCCCTCGGGCGCCGGCAAGACCTCGCTGGTGAAGGCGATGCTCGCCGAGCGCCCGCAGGTGGAGCTGTCGATCTCGTTCACCACCCGGGCGCCGCGCCCCGGCGAGGTCGACGGCGCCGACTACCATTTCATCTCCCGCGAGGAGTTCCTGCGCCGACGCGACGACGGCGAGTTCCTCGAGTGGGCCCAGGTGCACGACAACTTCTACGCCACATCGCGCGAGTGGATCTCCCGACGGCTGGCCGCCGGACGCGACATCGTGCTCGAGATCGACTGGCAGGGCGCCGCGCAGGTGCAGTCGCTGATGCCCTCGGTGGTGGGCGTATTCATCGCGCCCCCCTCCGTCGCGGAGCTGCGCTCGCGGCTGCTGCGCCGCGGGCAGGACAGCGCCGAGGTGATCGAACGCCGCGTGGCCGCCGCCGAGAAGGAATTGCAGCAGGCGCACCGATTCGCGTACGTGATCGTCAACGAGACATTCGAGGAAGCGCTGACCCAGCTGCTGGTGATCGTCGACGGCGCCGCGCTGCGATTCGAGCAGCAGCGCGCCCGGCACCCGGATCTCTTTCGGGAACTGCTCGGCTCCGTTCCGTCCTGAGCGCGCGACGGGCCGTTGCCCCGCGGGCCACGGCCCGACCGGCGGCCGGCGCCGCGCGGGCCAATATGTTATTATGAATCAACACTTTGCAGGATGAACCATGGCCCGGATCACCGTTGAAGACTGCCTCAAGCAGATCCCGAATCGTTTCGAACTCACGCTGGCGGCCACCTACCGCGCCCGCATGCTCGCGCAGGGCCACACGCCGAAGATCGAGTCGAAGGACAAGCCCACGGTCACCGCGCTTCGCGAGATCGCCAACGGCAAGGTCGGCGCGGAGATGCTGCGGCGAGTACCCACCTGATGCCTGGCGGCGCCGGTTGACATGCCCGACGCACCGAGTCAATCCGCCGCCAAACCTCCGGCCCGCCGCACCCGTGCCGGCGGGCCCCGCCACGACGAACCCTCCGAACCCGATGCCGCCGCGCGCGGCTTCGCCAGCGCACCCGACGGCCGCCAGGTCGTCACGCTCGCGCACCTGACCCAGGTCGCCGAGACCTACCTCGGCCCCGACGACATCCGGCGCATCCGCGAGGCCTATCGCTTCAGCGATCACGCCCACCTGGGCCAGTTCCGCAGCAGCGGCGAGCCCTACATCTCGCACCCGATCGAAGTCGCCACGATCTGCGCGGGCTGGAAGCTCGACACCGAGTCGCTGATGGCCGCGCTGCTGCACGACGTGATGGAGGACTCCGACACCTCCAAGCAGCAGCTGCTCGAACGCTTCGGCACCCAGGTCGCCGACCTCGTCGACGGTCTGTCCAAGCTCGATCGTGTCCAGTTCGAGAGCAAGGAACAGCAGCAGGCCGAGAGCTTCCGCAAGATGCTGCTCGCGATGGCGCGCGACGTGCGCGTCATCCTGATCAAGCTCGCCGACCGCCTGCACAACATGCGCACGCTCGAGGCGGTCGATCCGGTCAAGCGCCGGCGCATCGCCGCCGAGACGCTGGACATCTACGCGCCGATCGCCAATCGCCTGGGCCTGCGCAAGCTCTTCCTCGAGCTGCTCGATCTGTCGTTCCGCCACCGTCACCCGCGCCGCTATCTCGTGCTGCGCAAGGCGATGCTGGCCGCGCGCGGCAATCGCCGCGAGGTGCTCAGCCGCATCCTCGAGGCGGTGCAGAAGAGCCTGCCCGAGTCCGGCGTGCCGGCCGAGGTCTACGGACGCGAGAAGGCACTGTACGGCATCTACCGCAAGATGAAGGACAAGCACCTGTCCTTCTCGCAGGTCCTCGACATCTACGGCTTTCGCGTCATCGTCGACACCGTGCCGCAGTGCTATCTCGCGCTGGGCGCGTTGCACGGCACGTTCAAGCCGGTGCCCGGCCGCTTCAAGGACTACATCGCGATCCCGAAGGTCAACGGCTACCAGTCGCTGCACACCACGCTGGTGGGCCCCTTCGGCACGCCGGTCGAATTCCAGATCCGAACACGCGAGATGCAGCGCACCGCCGAGTCCGGCGTGGCGGCGCACTGGCTCTACAAGGCGGAGAAGGAGAGCTTCTCCGACCTGCAGAAGCGCACCCACCAGTGGCTGCAGTCGCTGCTCGACATCCAGCACCAGACCGGCGATTCGCTGGAGTTCATCGAGCACGTCAAGGTCGACCTCTTCCCGGACGCGGTCTACGTGTTCACGCCGCGCGGCCAGATCCGCGCGCTGCCCCGGGGCGCCACGGTGATCGACTTCGCCTACAGCGTGCACACCGACATCGGCGACCAGGCGGTCGCGGCGAAGGTGAATCAGCAGTCGGTGCCGCTGCGCACCGAGCTGCAGAACGGCGACGTGGTCGAGGTGATCACCGATCGCAACTCGCGACCCAACCCGGCCTGGCTCGCCTTCGTGCGCACCGGCAAGGCCCGCGCCGAGATCCGTCACGTGCTGCGTACGATGAAGCTCTCCGAGTCGGTCGAGCTCGGCAGGCGACTGCTCGAACAATCACTGGCGGCGCTGCGCATCGACGCGGCGTCGATGGGCCAGGGCACGCTCGAGCGCGGCGCCCGCGATGCCGGCGCGCGCTCGCTCGACGAACTCTATGCCGACATCGGCCTGGGCAAGCGCCTGGCGCCGGTCGTCGCGCGCACGATCGCGCTGCAGTTCTCGAGCAAGCCGGCCGCGGCCGCGCTGATCATGCCGCGCCCCGCCCCGATCTTCGTGCGCGGCACCGAGGGCTCGGCGGTGCAGTACTCGGCGTGCTGCCACCCGCTGCCCGGCGACCCGATCGTGGGCCACCTGCGCGGCGGCCACGGCCTGGCGCTGCACCGTCAGGATTGCGAGACCGCCACCCGACAGCGGGTCAAGGACGCCGAGCGCTGGATCGACGTGCAATGGTCCGACGAGGTCTCCGGCCAGTTCCTGTGCGGCCTGGAGGTGCTGGTGACGGACGATCGCGGCGTGCTCGGCAAGGTGGCCGCCGAGATCTCGTCGTCGGAGGCGAACATCGTCAACGTCACGATGGATGCGGAGTCCGATCGCACCGCCACGCTGCGCTTCGCGGTGCAGGTGAAGGACCGCGTCCACCTCGCCCAGGTGATGCGCAACCTGCGCCACCTGCCCGAGGTGCGACGGATCACCCGCACCTGAACGCGGGCCGCCCGGGGCGAGCGGGCGGGTCGGCACCCCCGGCCCAGCGGGGGTGAACCCGCCGGCTAATGACCCGATGCGCCAGGCGACGGGTAGCTCACCTCGAGCACCGTCAACTCGTCGACGCCGGCGGGCGTGCGCAGGTGCACGCTGTCGCCTTCCCGCGCCTTCAAGAGCGCCTTGGCCACCGGCGAGATCCAGCTCACACGCCCCGAGGCGGGATCGACCTCGTCGATCCCGACGATCGTCACCGTCTCCTCGAGCCCGCCATTGCGCAGGTAGGTGACCGTGGCGCCGAAGAAGGCCTGGTCGCGGTTCTCCTGGCGCGAGGGGTCGACCACCACCGCGGCATCCAGGCGCTTGGTCAGGAAGCGGATGCGCCGGTCGATCTCGCGCAATCGCTTCTTGCCGTAGAGGTAGTCGCCGTTCTCGGAGCGATCGCCATTGGAGGCCGCCCACGAGACGACCCGCACCACCTCGGGCCGCTCGACGTCGATCAGGTGCAGCAGTTCGGCGCGGATGCGGGCGTGGCCGGCCGGGGTGATGTAGTTCTTCGGCGCCGGGGCCTCGTCGGCCGGCGCCGGCAGGTCTTCGTCATCGTCGGCGTCCTCGCGAACGAAGGCCTTGCTCATGGCGGGCCGCCGGCGCTATGCACCCGCCACCGACATCCGGTCGATCAGGATCGAGCCGGTGCGCTTGGTGCCGCGCTGGATCACGTCGCTGCCCACCGCGACGATGCCGCGGAACATGTCGGCGAGATTGCCCGCGATCGTGATCTCTTCGACCGGATAGGCGATCTCGCCGTTCTCGACCCAGAAGCCGCTGGCGCCGCGGGAGTAGTCGCCGGTGACGTAGTTGACGCCCTGCCCCATCAGGTCGGTGACGAACAGGCCCGTGCCCAGCCGCGCGAGCATCGCGGGCAGGTCGTCGAGCTGGCGGGTGAGGCGGCTGGTGAGCGACAGGTTGTGCGAGCCGCCGCCGTTGCCGGTGGTCTTCATGCCCAGCTTGCGGGCCGAATAGGTGGACAGGAAGTAGCCCTCCACACGGCCGGCGTCGACCACCCGACGGCGCCCGGTCACGACCCCCTCGCTGTCGAACGGCGAACTGCCGAGTTCGGCCGGGATGTGCGCGTCCTCGACGATGTCGACGTGCGGTGCGAACACCGGCTTGCCCAGGCTGTCGACCAGGAACGAGGAGCGTCGGTACAGCGCACCGCCACTGGTGGCCTGCACGAAGCTGCCCAGCAGGCCGCAGGCCAGCGGCGCCTCGAAGAGCACCGGCACTTTCGTGGTGCCCAGCTTGCGCGCGCCCAGGCGCGCCAGCGCGCGCTCGGCCGCGAACCGGCCGATCTTCTCGGGTTCGGCCAATCGGGCGGGCACCACCGCCGAGCTGTACCAGTCGTCGCGCTGCATGGCATGGCCACGCTGCGCGATCGGCGAACAACCCAGCGAATGCCGGCTGTAGGGGTAACCGCCGGAGAAGCCCCGGGTGTTGGCCGCCACGAAATGCCCGTGGCTGACGCTGACCCACGCGCCTTCGGAGTTGCGGATCAAGGGGCTGGTGGCGAAGGCCGCGCCCTCCATCCGATTGGCCAGGCGAACCGCTTCGTCGACGCCGATCTGCCAGGGATGGAAGAGATCGAGGTCCGGGTACTCGCGGGCGAGCGTGTCGGCGTCGGGCAGGCCGGCGCAGTCGTCCTCGCCGGTGTAGCGGGCGATCTCGAACGCGGCCTCGACCGTCTGGCCCAGCGCCGCCTCGCCAAAATCGCTGGTGCTCGCGTGGCCGCGGCGCTTGCCGACATAGACCGTGATGCCCACACCCTTGTCGCGGGTCTGTTCGATGGTCTCGACCTGCCCCTTGCGCGTGTTCACGCTCAGGCCGCTGGACTCGGAGATGTCGACCGCGGCATCGCTGACGCCCAGGCGGCGGGCCAGTGCGAGGCAGTGGTCGGCGATCTCTTGCAGGCGGGCGGTGTCGTGTTCGAACATGAAGGCACTCGGTGGAGGCAGCCGGGTATCATACAAGAGTGAAACGTTCCGCTTCTCCCCGCCCCGGTCCCCGTGTCGTCGACCGGCCGCCGGACCTCGCCCCGGACACCGACGGCCCGAGCAAGTCCCAGCGCAAGCGCGAGATGCACGCGCTGCAGGACCTCGGCGAGACGCTGGTCGAGCTGCAACCCGCGGTGCTGCGCACGCTGGACCTCCCCGAAGACCTGCTCGAGGCGATCGCGCTCGCGCAGCGCATCCACTCGCGCGAGGGTCGGCGGCGTCAGCTGCAACTGATCGGCAAGCTGATGCGCCGCATCGACCCGGCGCCGATCCGCGATGCGCTGGCCAAGGACGGCAGCCGCCACCGCGAGGAGGTGGCGCTGATGCATTCGGCCGAGCACTGGCGCGAACGGCTGCTGCGCGACGCCGCCGCCCTGCAGGACCTGGCGCAGCGGCACCCGCTGGACGATCCCGCCCATTGGCGCGGCCTGATCGACGGCGCCCGCGCCGAGCAGGGCTCGGGCCAGCCGGGACGCCGGTACCGTGAACTCTATCGCGCCCTGCACGCGCTGCTGGGCGGTGCGCCGGCCGGCGGGCCGGCCACGGGCGCGCCCCCCTCCGAGGACTCCGCATGACCACTCCCGCGGCGGTGCGCATCGGCCTGGTGTCGATCAGCGACCGCGCCTCCACCGGCGTCTATCAGGACCAGGGCCTGCCCGCGCTGCAGACCTGGCTGCAGGACGCGCTGCGCACCCCCTTCGAGGCCGTGACCCGGCTGATCCCCGACGAACAGCCGGTGATCGAGCGCACGTTGATCGATCTCGTCGACACCGAGGGGTGCAGCCTCGTGCTCACCACCGGCGGCACGGGGCCCTCGGCGCGCGACGTCACGCCCGAGGCGACGCTGGCCGTCGCGCACAAGACGATGCCCGGGTTCGGCGAGCAGATGCGCCAGATCAGCCTGAACTTCGTGCCCACCGCGATCCTGTCCCGGCAGGTGGCGGTGATCCGCGGCCAGGCCCTGATCATCAACCTGCCGGGCCAGCCGAAGTCGATCCGCGAGACGCTCGAGGGCCTGAAGGACGCCAACGGCAAACCGACGGTGCACGGCATCTTCGCGGCGGTGCCCTATTGCCTGGACCTGATCGGGGCGCCCTACCTCGAGACGAACGACGCGGTCTGCAAGGCCTTCCGGCCGAAGTCGGCGATCCGTCCGGCGAGCTGACCGGATCGGCGCGGCGGCGCCAGGCGGCGTGCCGCGGCCAGCGGCGCGGTTCGCGGCCTAGCGGCGCGCGGCGTCGAACACGCCATTGACCTCGCGGATCGCCTGAAGGCTGCGCTTGAGCGTGGAGACGTCGGGCACCTCCACGGTGAACTGCATGTGCGCGGTGTGCGCGCGCGTCTGCGTGTGCACCGCGGTGACGTTCAGGCGGTCCCGGGCGAACACCTCGGAGACGTCGCGCAACAGCCCGGGCCGATCGCTGGCCCGCACCAGCACGTCGACCGCATAGGCGCGCTCCTTGCCGGCGGTGTTCTCGGGATCGCCCCAATCGGCCTCCAGCACCCGCTCGGGGGCTTGCCGCATCATCTGCGCGAAGGTGGCGCAGTTGGCGCGGTGCACCGAGACGCCGCGCCCCTTGGTGACGAACCCACGGATCGGATCGGGCGGCACCGGACGGCAGCAGCGCGCCAGCTGCGTGAGCAGCAGGTCGACCCCCACCACCAGCACACCGCCCCGGCCGGCCTTGCTGCGCGCCCGGGCGCGCTCGGCCGCGGCCAGCACCGCCGGCAGGGCCGCTTCGTCGCCGGTGGGCGTGCCCGTGGCCGGCCCGCGGATCGCTTCCTCGAGCTGGCGCGGCCCGATCTCCTCTCGGGCCACCGCGACGAACAGCGCCTGCGCGTCGCCCAGCGACAGGCGGGCGGACAGTTCATCGAAGGACAAGGCGGTGCGGCCCTCCCGGGCCATCGCCCGCTCGACCTTCTCACGACCGATCGCGACATCGCGCGCGAGTTCGGCCGCATTGAACCATTGACGCACCTTGGTGCGCGCGCGCGACGAGCGCACGTAGCCGAGCTGCGGATTGAGCCAGTCGCGCGAAGGGCCCTCCGCCCCGCTGCCCGCCCGCGCGGTGATGATCTCGACCGTCTGCCCGTTGGCCAGGGCCGTGTTCAAGGGCACCAGGTGGCCGTCGACCCGTGCGCCTCGACACCGGTGGCCGAGGTTGCTGTGCAGGTGGTAGGCGAAATCGACCGGCGTGGCGCCCGCGGGCAATTCGATCACGCGCGCCTGTGGCGTGAGCACGTAGATCCGGGCATCGGTCTCGTCGACCAGGGACGCGGGCGCCGCACCCGCCGCGGAGGGCGCGCCCAGCTTCTCGCCGACCTCGCGCTGCCAGGCCAGCAGCTGGCGCACCCAGGCGATGCGCTGGTCCTGCGCGGCATCGGCGCGCGCCGCCCCGGGCGCCCCGGTGCTGCGCTCCTTGTAGCGCCAGTGCGAGGCCACGCCGTACTCGGCGAACTGGTGCATCTCGCGGGTGCGGATCTGCACCTCGAGCGGACGGCCGTCCTCGGCCAGCACCACGGTGTGCAAGGACTGGTAGCCGTTGGCCTTGGGCCGCGCGATGTAGTCGTCGAACTCGGCGTCGATCGGGGTCCATTGCGCATGGATCAGCGCGAGCGCCGAATAGCAGGCCCGCACGTCGTCGACGATCACGCGCAAGCCGTGCAGGTCGCGGATGTCCTCGAGCGCCAGGCGCTTGCTGCGCATCTTGTTCCAGATGCTGTAGATGTGCTTGGGTCGACCGCTGACCTCGGCGCGCACACCAGCGCCCGCCAGCAGCTCGCGCACCCGGGCGAGCGCGCGGTCGACGAACCGCTCGCGGTCCTGGCGCTTGACCTCGAGCTGCCGGGCCAGCGAGCGGTAGGTCTCCCCGGCGATGAACCGGAAGGCGAGGTCCTCGAGCTCCCACTTCAGCTGCCACAGGCCGAGTCGGTTGGCCAGCGGCGCGAGCACATCGAGGCTCTCCTCGCACACCGCCGCCGACGGGGGCTGCTTGCTGGCCGCGTGCCAGCGGAGCGTCTGCAGCCGCGAGGCCAGGCGCAGGATCACCACGCGGATGTCCAGGGCCATCGCCAGCAACATCCGGCGCAGGGTCTCGAGCTGTTCGCCGTCCACGCGCGAGGCACCCGCCACGCCGCGGGGGCTCGGCCGATGAAGTTCGCGCAGCTTGAGCACCTGGCGCATGCCGTCGACCAGCGTGGCGACCTCCTCGCCGAACTGCTGGCGCACGAGGTCCAGGGGGATCGACGCACCGCCGCCGAAGAGCACCGCCGCCAGTCCGGTGGGCGGGTCGGCCTGAATCGCTTCCAGGATGGCCAGGGTTCCCCGGGCGTGATCGAGGATCGGCTCGCCATTGCGCCCGATCTCGCCCGGGCAGCGCTGGGCGAGCAGGCTCAGGGCCTGTTCGATCGGCGCGAGTGTGGTCGGGACGGCGTCAGGGGCACTCATGGCGGGCGGGGTAGACTTTCCGGCCCATTATAGAAAGCCCTGTCGATGCCGTTCCGGTGGTTCCGACGCGAGGCCAGCCCGAAGGTCCTGGACGACGCGACATGGCACACCGCGATGCAATGCCTGCCGGTGCTCGCGCACCTGGATGCGGACGCGCGTCGGCGTCTGAACGACCTCGCCCGGGAGTTCCTGCGGCGCAAGGCGATGAGCGGTGCGCGTGGCTTCGAGGTCACCGACGCCGTTCGGGCTTCCGTCGCGCTGCAGGCCTGCCTGCCGGTGCTCGAACTCGGCTTGCGCGGATACGACGACTTCGTCGAGATCGTGGTGTACCCCTCGCTGTTCCGGGTGTCGCGCCGCCAGACCGACCCGGACGGCGTCGTGCACGAGAGCGACGACTGGCTCGCCGGCGAGGCGATCGATGGCGGCCCGGTGGTGCTGTCCTGGGCCGATGTCGATCCGCACGGCGAGTCCGCGGACCTGGCCAACGTGGTGATCCACGAGTTCGTCCACAAGCTCGACCTGCTCGATGGCGAGGCCGACGGGCTGCCGCCGCTGCCCGCGGCCCAGCGACGCGGCTGGGAGCGCGACCTGCTGGCCGCCTACGACGATTTCTGCGAGCGGCTCGAGGCGGTCGAGCGCGCGATCCCGCGCCACATCGACCCTGAGAGTGAAGCGGCCGATCCGTGGTACGCCACGCTGCCGATGGACCCCTACGCGGCCACCGATCCGGCCGAATTCTTCGCGGTGTCGGGCGAGGTCTTCTTCCTGGATCCTGCCGCACTGCAACATCACTACCCGGCCTGGTTCTCCCGTCTGAAGACCTTCTTTCGACAGGACCCGCTGGCCGGAAGGGATGCTGTGGTGCAACAGGTGTAATTACCGGGCCGGCGGCGCGCTGTCCGGGCCCGTCTGTCGGGTATCCTTACACGGTTCCCCTCCGCTTGGCGTTTCGCGCTGCCGCTCGTGCGCTATCTCACATTGTGCAATCGCCTATCGCGTTAAGCTCGATTAACCGGGTTTCGGGCCGAGCGCCTGCACGATGATTCGACTGTTCAACCACTACCTGTCGGTCCGGACGATCCTCCTGACAGCCATCGAGGCGGTGGTGCTGTTCCAGGCGGTGATCCTGGGCTTCCAGGTCCGGATGTCCGAGTACGCGGTCCGGGTGCCGGTGGCCGAGGCGGCCGTCTTCGCGGTGATCATGCTGCTGATGATGACCGCGCTGGGGCTGTACCAGGCTCAGGCCGAACCCTTCCGCGCCACCGTGCAGCGGGTGCTGGTCGCCTACGGGCTGTCGCTCGTGCTGATGAGCCTGTTCTTCTATCTCTTCCCGGCGTTCTACGTCGGCCGGGGCGTGTTCGCGGTGAGCTCGCTCTTCGCGATGGGCGGCATCCTGCTGGTGCGCCTGATGTTCTTCCGGATGACCAACCTCGGGCTGCCCAAGCGCCGGGTGCTGGTGCTGGGCAACGGGCCGGAGGCCGAGGAGATCATCCGTTACCTGCACGAGGGCGATCAGGTCCGTGCGATCCAGTACGCGGGCATGTACCCGGTGGTGTCCGAGCGCGAAGTGGGCGAACCCGAGCGCCGGATCAACCACGACCAGTTGCTGCGCACCGTGCGCGACCTTCGGGTGTCGGAGATCGTCATCGCGGTGCGCGAACGGCGAGGCGGCGTGCTGCCATTGCGCCAGTTGCTCGACGCGCGCCTGGCCGGCGTGCGGGTGATGGATCTCGCCGCGTTCTACGAGCGTGAACGGGGCATGCTCAAGGTGGACAACCTGAGGGCCAGCTGGCTGATCTTCGGCCAGGGCTTCGATCAGGGCATGACCCGAGACGTGGTCAAGCGCGTCTTCGACGTGGTGGTGGCCCTGTCCCTGCTGATCGTGACGCTGCCCATCCTGCTGCTGACGATGGTCCTGATCGTCATCGAGTCCGGCTTTCCGGTCTTCTATCGCCAGGAGCGGGTCGGCCAGAACGGCGAACTCTTCACGATCTACAAGCTGCGCTCGATGCGTCAGGATGCCGAGAAGGACGGCCGACCGCAGTGGGCCAAGGCGCAGGACGACCGTGTCACACGGGTCGGGCGGTTCATCCGCAAAACCCGTATCGACGAGCTGCCGCAGCTCTTCAACGTGCTGCGCGGCGACATGAGCTTCGTGGGGCCCCGGCCCGAGCGGCCGTTCTTCGTCGAACAGCTGATCGCCGACATCCCGTATTACGATGTCCGGCACAGCGTCAAGCCGGGCGTGACCGGCTGGTCGCAGGTGCGCTACCCGTACGGCGCATCGATCGAGGACTCCCTGGCCAAGCTGCAATACGACCTGTACTACGTGAAGAACCACTCCCTGTTCCTCGACCTGCTGATCCTCGTCGAGACCGCGCAGGTGGTGATCCTCGGCAAAGGGGCCCGTTGACGGCCTTCGGACGTCCGTGCTGATCAACCTCGCCCTGGCCGGGTACATCGCCGCCTCGCTCGTCTTCGCGGGGCTCGCCGGGCTGCTGACGATGCGCGGCGCGGCGTCCCGCGCCGGGCGGCTGTTCATCGCGGCGTTGTGCGTGCAGGCGCTGTGGTCGGTATCGATGTCGATCGGGCTGGCCACCGAGGCGATGCCCCGCCTGGTGGTCGATGCGCTCGAGGCACTGAGGCTCTTCGTCTGGCTGACCTTCCTGCTGACGCTGCTGCGCGCGCAAGGCGCCGGCGCGGGACTGGACGGTGGCGAGGCCGCCCGACGCATCGCCAATGGTGCGATGGTCGCCGCCACCACGGTCCTGGTGGGCACGATCGCCGTGGACGTGCTCGCCAACGGCGAACGCCCCAACTACATCGTCCGGGTGATCGGCACCGTGTTCGCGTTGGTCTGCCTGGAGCAGGTGTACCGGAACACCCCGATCAACCGCCGCTGGGCCCTGAAGTTCCTCGCCCTGGCGATGCTCGCGCTCTTCGGTTTCGACCTGATGCTCTACAGCGAGGCGCTGCTGTTCGGCCACCTGAACCCGGCCCTGTGGAGCGCCCGCGGCTACGCGAATGCGCTGCTGATGCCGATGCTGGCGGTGGCCGCCTCGCGAAACGACAACTGGAAGCTGGACATCGCGGTGTCGCGCACCGTCGTCTTCCACTCCGCCACGCTGTTCGCCGCGGGCCTGTTCCTGCTGCTGATGGCCGCCGCCGGCTACTGGGTCCGCTACTTCGGCGGCCAGTGGGGCGAGGCGATGCAGGCCCTGATCGTGTTCGCGGGCCTGATCGGCCTGCTGATCGCGCTGGGCTCCGGCGCGGCCCGCGCGCGCCTTCGGGTTCTGCTCGCGAAGAACTTCTTCCGGTATCGCTACGACTACCGGGCCGAGTGGCTCAAGCTCACCGAGCTGCTGTCGACCTCGGACAAGGCCGCCGACGAGGAACCCCTGGAGATCCGGGCGCTGATGGGCCTGGCCGGGCTGGTGAACAGCCCGAGCGGCGCATTGTGGATGGCCAGCGACGATCAGCCCTTCGCCTGCGTGGCCCGCTGGCGCTTCCCACAGGGCACCCCGCCCATCGCCACGACCGAGCCGATGATCACCTTTCTGCGCACGCAGCAGTGGATCATCAGCCTGCCGGAGTGGCGCTCTCAGCGCGAGATCTACCAGGGCCTCACGCTGCCCGGCGCGATCGAGTCCAACCCCGAGAACTGGCTGGTGGTGCCGCTGCTGCTGCACGACCAGTTGCTCGGGTTCGTGGTCCTCAGCCAGCCGGCGGCACGATCCGAGATCGACTGGGAAGTGCGCGACGCGCTGAAGACGGCGGCGCGGCAGGTGGCCAGCTACCTGGCGGTGCGTCGTGCGGTCGAGGCCCTGGTGCAGGCGCGCCAGTTCGAGTCGTTCAACCGGATGTCGGCCTTCGTCGTGCACGACCTGAAGAACCTGGTCGCGCAGCTGTCGCTGCTGCTGGCCAATGCGGCGCGGCATCGGAACAATCCGGAGTTCCAGCAGGACATGCTGGACACGGTGGCCAACGTGCTCGACCGGATGCAGGGCCTGCTGCTGCAGCTGCGCGCGGGCACCCGCCCGATCGAGCAGCCCGCCGCGGTGGCGCTGGCCGAGACGCTGGCCGCCGCGATCCACGGCAAGCGGGGCCGCACGCCCGAACCGCAGCTGATCGTTGCGCCAGGGCTACAGGACAGCGTCGTTCTCGCGCACCGCGACCGTCTGGAGCGTGTGATCGGCCACCTGGTACAAAACGCTGCCGAGGCCACCGCGCGGGACGGGAACATCTGGGTTCGCCTCACCCGCGAGGGCGATCGCGCGCGCATCGACGTCCAGGACACCGGCAAGGGCATGAGCGAACAGTTCATCCGCGAACAGCTCTTCAAGCCGTTCCAGTCCACCAAGGCGCACGGCATGGGCATCGGCACCTTCGAGAGTCGCGAGTACATTCGGGAGCTCGGCGGGTCGCTGGACGTCGCCAGCCGAGAGGGCGAAGGCACCACCTTCATCATGCGGCTGCCGCTGGCGGTGGCCGACGTGACCACCTGAGAAGGACGCAATCAGACAATGGCCGATGAACGTCCGACCCTGTTGATGGTCGAAGACGACCTGGGTCTGCAAAAGCAGATGCGGTGGTCGTTCGACCGCTACAACGTGATCTTCGCGGACAACCGCGAGACCGCGGTGGCCCAGTTGCGCCGCTACGAGCCGGCGGTGGTCACGCTGGACCTCGGGCTGCCGCCCGACCCGGACACCCCGAACGAGGGCTTCAAGACGCTCGAGGAGATCCTCTCGCTGGCGCCGGCCACCAAGGTGATCGCCCTCACCGGCCAGAACGACCGCAGCAACGCGCTGCGCGCGATCGGCATGGGCGCCTACGACTTCTTCGCCAAGCCCTTCGAACCCGACGTGCTCGGCCTGGTGATCGACCGGGCGTTCCGGCTGGCGGACCTCGAGCAGGAGAACCGGCGTCTGGCCGAGTCGGTCACCGCCGCGCCGTTGGCGGGGCTGCTGACCCGCGACCCGGGCATGCTGAAGATCTGCCGCCAGATCGAGCGGCTGGCGCCGACGAACGCCACCGTGCTGATCCTCGGCGAGAGCGGCACCGGCAAGGAGGTGCTCGCCCGCGGGCTGCACCAACTCTCGCCGCGCCACGACAAGCGCTTCGTCGCGATCAACTGCGCCGCGATCCCCGACACGCTGCTGGAGGCCGAACTCTTCGGCTACGAGAAAGGCGCCTTCACCGGCGCCGCGAAGACCACGCCGGGCAAGATCGAAACCGCCGACGGCGGCACGCTCTTCCTGGACGAGATCGGCGACCTCCCGCACCCGCTGCAGGCCAAGCTGCTGCGATTCCTGCAGGAGCGCGTGATCGAGCGGATTGGCAGCCGCGAGGAGATCGCGGTGGACGTGCGCGTGGTCTGTGCCACGCACCGCAACCTGCGCGACCTGATCCGGGAAGGCGGGTTTCGCGAGGACCTGTTCTACCGGCTCTCCGAGATGGTGCTGACGATCCCGCCGCTGCGCGAGCGATCGGGCGATGCGCTGCTGCTGGCGCACGCGTTCGTGCTGCGCTTCGGTGCGCAGAACGGCCGCGAGAAGCTGACGCTGCGCGAGGACGCGCTGGACGCGATCGGCCAGCACCGCTGGCCGGGCAACGTGCGCGAATTGGAGAACTGCATCAAGCGTGCCACCATCATGGCCGATGGCGCCGCGATCACCGCCGAGGACCTCGGCCTGGACGTCCCCGAGGAAGGCGCGTCGTTCAACCTGCGCCAGGTCCGCGACGAAGCCGAACGCCAGGCAGTTCTCAAGGTGATGGCCCGGGTCGATGGCAACATCGCGAAAGCCTCCGAATTGCTCGGCATCAGCCGCCCCACCCTGTACGACCTGTTGAACCGGTTCGGCCTGCGCTGAGCGCGGGCTGGTCCTATCGGAGCACCGGACTCATGACCCCCACCCGCACACTGATTGCCACCGCCCTGGTCGGCCTGTCTCTCGGCCTGTCCGCATGCTCGGACTCGAGCCAATCCCTGCTGACAAAGGCCAAACAATCCCTCGAGAAGCAGGACGGCAAAGCGGCCGAGATCCACCTGAAAAATCTCTTGCAGAAGGAAGATCTCGCGGAAGCGCGCTTCCTGCTCGCCGAGGCCCACGTGGCCAACGGCGATCTGCGAGCCGCCGAGAAGGAATACACGAAGGCGATCGAAGGCGGCTTCGACAAGACACGCGCGGGGCTGGGACTGATCGATACGCACATGCAACTCGGCGAATTCGCCAAGGCGCTCACGCTGGCCGCCACCGTGAGCCCGAGCGCGGCGCCCGACCAGGCGCGCTTGCAGACCCTGATGGGTCGTGCCTATCTTGCCACCGGCAAACGTGAGGATGCGGAGAAGGCATTTCAGGCCGCCCTGACGGCGATTCCCGATCATCCGCCCGCTCGCGTCGCGCAGATCACCGTGCTCGCATCGACCGACCTGAAGGCGGCCAGCGAACAGATCGACGCGCTGCTGGCCAAGAAGCCGGATGATCTTGCAGCGCAGTCGCTGAAAGGTGATCTCGAACTGGCCCAGGGCCGGATCAAGGAAGCGACCGCCATTCTGGAGAAGGTGGCCGCCAAGGACCCCAAAGACCGCAACGTGCGCGCGAAGTTGGCGTCCGTCGCCAGTGACACCAAGGACTACACGGGCGCCCAGAAGTGGCTCGACGAGTTGAAGAAACTCACCGGTCCGGCGCCCGGCACGATGTATCTGCAGGCGCTCAACGACTTCCGGCAAGGCAAGAACGAAGCCGCCCGAGACGCGGTTCAGGCTTCACTCAAAGGCGCGCCCAACTACCTTCCCGCGGTGGCACTCGCCTCGTCGGTGTCCTTGGCGATGAACTCGTTCGAGCAGGCCGAGGCGCATGCCCGGCTCGTGACGGAGAAGGCCCCCAACAGCACGCTGGGGCCGCGGCTGCTCGGGGCCACCTACCTGAAGATGAATTCGCCCGATCGCGCTCTGCAGGCGGTGCAACCCTACCTGGACAAGGGCGCCAAGGACCCGATCCTGTGGGGCATCGCCGGCGAGGCGGCGCTCAAGCTCAATGAACCCGACCGGGCTGCCAACTTCTTCAAGAAGTCGACCGAACTGGCCCCGACCGATCTCAACCAAAAAACCGGCCTGGGCCTGGCGAAGATCGCTGCCGGCGATCGCGACGCGGGGATCGCCGAGCTCGAGAAGGCCGCCGAGGGCAACACCGCCGGCGGCATGGCCGATTTCGCCCTGATCACCCAGCACCTGAGGGATCGGCAGTGGGATAAGGCGCTGGCCGCAATCGATCGGCTCGACAAAAAGCAGCCCAATTCCGCCATGGTGTCCAACCTCCGAGGGACGGTGATGCTCGGCAAGAACGACATCGCCGGCGCACGAAAATACTTCGAAGCCGCCCTGAAGATCGATCCGAAGTTCTTCGCGGCCACCTCCAACCTGGCTGCGCTGGACCTGCGCGACAAGAAGATCGACGACGCCAAGAAGCGCTACACCACGTTGCTCGAGAACGATCCGAAGAACGTCCGCGCCATGCTGACGCTGGCGCAGATCATCGAAGGCACGGGCGGCGAGAAAGCTCAGGTACTCGACTGGTTGAAGAAGGCTCGTGAGGCTGACAAGACGTCGGTCCCGGCAACGCTGGCCTTGTCTCGTCATCACCTCGCGCAGAATCAACCCAAGGAAGCGCTGCCGATCCTTCAAGAAGCCGTGACGGCGGCGCCGGAGAGCATCGAGCTGCTGGATGCACTCGGAACGGCGCAGCTTCGGGCCGGCGACGAATCCCAGGCCATTCGCACCTTCGAGAAGATCCTGCGTGCCAAGCCCGATTCCGCGCCGCTGCAGTTGCGCATGGGCGAGTTCTACCTGGGCCGCAAGGAATACGATCGTGCGATGACCTACTTCCGCAAGGCGGCGGAACTCGCCCCCAAAGCAATCGAGCCGAAAGCCGCGATCGCCACCGTGCATGTGCTGTCCGGTCGCATTGCAGAAGCCCGGGCGATTGCCGCCGCGCTGCAGCGCGAAGCCCCCAAGAGCGCGGCCGGCGTGGTGCTAGACGGCGACATCCTCGCGTACGACAAGAAGCCGCTGGAGGCCGCTGCGGCGTATCGTCGTGCCCTGGGTCTGCAGAAATCCGTGCCGATCAGTGCCAAACTGCACCGCAGTCTGTTGGCCGCGAACAAGGACGCCGACGCCGACGCGGTGCTCAACGCCATGCTGAGCGACTACCCGAAAGACATCAACGCGAAGTCGTACGTTGCGATGGCCGAGATCAGCCAGAAACATTGGGCAAAGGCCATCCCGCTGTACCGGGAGGTGATCGCGGTGCAGCCCAACAGTGCGCTTGCACTGAACAACCTTGCGTGGGCCTTGAACGAGATGAAGGACCCGGCCGCACTGCAGACCGCCGAACGTGCGGTTGCGCTCGCCCCAAAGGCACCCGCCATCCTGGACACCTACGGCGCCATCTTGATGACGCAGGGCAACCATAAGAAGGCGGTCGACACCTTGCGACAGGCGGTTGCGTTGGCACCCAAGGCCACCGAGACCCGCCTGCGCCTGGCTGAAGCACTGGTGGCCAATGGCGATAAGAGCGATGCACGCAAGGAGCTCGACCAGGTGATCGCCGAGGCGAAGTCGGGGCCATTTGCCGACCGTGCCAGTGCACTGAAGGCCAAACTCTGAACAACCCGCCGGCGAAGCTCGTGAGCTGAACTTGTCTGCCGGGCCCGACGATCCCTTGCGTTCGCCGATGAGACGCTCTCGCGAGCGTTCTCGTCCGGTGCGGCGCCGCAGCGCCTCCTGGCGCATCCTTCGCGATGTGCTGTTCGTCGGGCTCGTGGGCATCCCCTGCCTCACGCTGGCGCTGGTGAGCGCAGCGCACTACCCCTACTTCCCCTGGCTGATGTGCATCGGGGTGGTGCTGTGGACAGCCCTCTGCGCGTGGCGCCCCTCCGAAGGGCTGGCGATCCTGCTCGCCGCGCTGCCGGTGATCGGCTTCGCCCCCTGGACCGGGTGGCTGCTGGTGGAAGAGCTCGATCTCGGGCTGGCGGGGCTCGCGTGCGGCGGCTATCTGGCGCGGGCGATGGCCACCTTGCGGTTCTCCGAACCCGCGGCGGCAGATGATTCGTCCCGGGCAGGACAGTCGCGCTCCGCCTGGCGCCTGGCCACCGATATCGACATGCCCCGGTTCGGTTGGTTGGCGGGCTTTTTGATCGTCGCGTTCGCGGTGTCGACCGTCGTCTCCTCAACCCGCGGCCTGGCCGATGCGGATGTCACGCCCTGGCAGTGGGCCCAAGGGTACTTCGAGCCCTTGAACAGCATCCGGCTGGCCAAACCCTTTCTCTGGGCAGCGGCCTTGGCCCCTCTGATAGGGCATCTCTACCGCAGAGAGTCCGAGTCCTTCGTGCGATTGATCATGCAAGCCATGACAGCCGGGTTGCTCGCCTGCTCTCTGGCAGCGTTGTGGGAACGGGTGGCATTTCCAGGCCTGACGAACTTCTCCAGCGACTACCGCACCACCGCGCTCTTCTGGGAGATGCATGTCGGTGGCGCCGCGCTGGACGGCTACCTGGCGCTGACCATTCCGTTCGCGCTCTGGCTCGCCATGCACGCAACCCGGCGCCTGGAACTCGCCTTCGCAACCAGCGCGCTGCTGTTGGGGAGCTACGCGGCACTCACCACCTTTTCCCGCGGCGTCTTTCTTGCGGTGCCGGTGTCGTTGCTCGCGATGGGCGCCCTTCGCCTGCCCGAGCAATTTGCGCAAGGATGGCGTCGCTCCACCCATGGGCTGGTGTCGGGAACGGCCTGTCTCGTGATCGTCTTGATCGCGTCCTGGTTGGCCTTTCGCCACGGCGGCTATCGCACGCTCGGGGCGACCGGGTCGGTGATCGCCGCACTCGCCTTCTCGGGGGCAGCCTGGCGCGCGTACGGGCGGTACTACAACCTCGTGTGGTTGGGTGCGGGCCTTGCATTCGGGCTCGCCATGGATGCCCTCGGTGCATCATTGCCCAAAGGCGCCTATGCGCTCCATCTGCTGGCGACCGCCCTTTTCGGCCTCGGCTGGCTCGCTCACACCGGATACCCCCGGCGCCTCACTGCCGGCTGGATGGCGCTGGCGATCGGCTGGATGATGGTGTGCACCCCTCGCATCGGCCTTTACTGGGCGGGGCCCGACGCCCTCCAGGATGCCATCTGGGCGATGGTCCTCTGTCTGGGATTGGGCGCAGCCAACCTGGTCTTCAAGGCGCCACTGTGGAGCACCCAACCGCGCGCCCTGGTGCTCAGCCTCGGGGTGTCCGCGAGCCTTGCCGCCTCGGTGGCCGTCTTGTTCGGCGGCGCGTACATGACGGATCGCTTCTCGACGAGCGGCCAAGACCTGCAGGGGCGCATGACCCATTGGCGCGACGGCTTATCGCTGCTGGAGACGCCCGCCGACCTCACTCTGGGTCGTGGGTTGGGACGATTCCCCGCCACCTACTTCAACCATCTGCCAGCGGGCAACCTGACCGGTACCTACCAATGGCGGGCCGATGGTGACGACAACGGATACCTCGAACTCACCAGCCCGACCTATCCTACCAGTTGGGGAGATCTGTTGCGCGTCTCGCAGCGTGTCGCACCATCGCCCGGCCCATACCAGGTCAGCCTGGAAGTTCGCCACACTGGCGAGATCTCGATTCATGTCGAGGTGTGCGAGAAGCACCTCTTGTACAACGCCGCTTGTGCGATCAAACAAGTGAAGTCCGCTCCCACCAATGGCGAGTGGCGACGCCTGTCCATCCCCTTGGATGGTCAATCGTTAACGGGAGGCCCATGGTACGCCCCCAGACTTGCCATGTTTTCCCTGGCCGTGGCAAGCCGCGGTCAGCGCGTCGATGTCGACAACGTCGCGCTGCGCACGCCGCTCCGCGAACAAGCACTGCTCAACCCCGGCCTCGACCGCGGCATGGACGGCTGGTTCTCATCCAGCGACCGACATCATCTGCCGTGGCATATCAAGAGCCTGCCGATGCATGTGTTGTTCGATCAGGGCATCGTCGGCTTGGCGCTGTTCTCAGTGCTGTGTTTGTACGCCGCCATCCGTCTGGGACTCGGCCCCGCACGCCGGCATCCGGGTGCGCAGGCCTTGGTGGCTGGAGCGGTGGGGTTCCTCACCGTTGGCGCCTTCGACAGTCTGCTTGATGTGCCAAGAACCAGCTGGGCCTTCTATGCTGTGCTCACGCTAGCCTTGCTGCTTCGGCCTCGATCGGGTGACCACGACAGGCTCGTCAAAAACTGACTCGCGCCTGCACATAGGCCCGATCCTGGCGATCGAAGCGCCCGAACAGTCCGAGCGGCGCCCCACCGAAGGCATCCACGCCCACCTTCACACGCAGATGGCCGGCTGCCTTCCAGACGATGGCTGCGCGCATCATCCAATCGTCCCGCACGAGGCTGCTGATCCCCAGCCACTCCACATCGATCGTGGGCGTCATCGCATACGTCAACATCAGGCTGGCACCCGTCTCGAAACGTTTCAAGCCCATCGCCCGGTCGTGGTCCAGAAAGACCCGCTGATAGAGTTGACCGTTCAAACGCCACCCGTCGGCCGGAACCCAATCCGCGCCCAGTACCCAGTCCAATGTGTCCTGTCGGACCAGATCGGATGCGGCGGCCAAGTCAGGCACCGAGTAGCGCCTCCCTCGAGTGGCAATGGCCTCGCCCTTGATGACGACCTCATCGAAAGCCCGTGCGGCGGTGGCTCCCATGCGCACGAGCCGATCGTAGACCGGCCTGTAGACCACTGACGGCGCCAGCGCTGAGTCCAGTGGCGCAGCGCGCTCACCGGGTAGGCCGACGAGCGATCGTCCAAACACCGGCGAAGAATCTGGTGCGACATACAGGAATGTTGACCAATCCCATCCGGCCGTCTCCCTTGCGTATCGGACGCCGTACCCTGCATTGGCCAAGTTGCGCGGACGTTTGGTGGGGCTGTGCACGTCGTAGCCCAGTCCCTCATAGCGCAGAGGCATCGGATAAAAATCCGCACCCGGACGGCCGATCCGATCGTACGCGGGTGCCGGAAGGAAGATCATGTCCCAGTGACTGCCCTGACTCTGCCGCTCGACGCGCAGCGCCCATTGCGGTATCCGGATGTGTTCGAAGTCTTGCAGCACGAATTGCCTGAGATCCTTGGCCGAGACCACGTCCGCGAAGAACAGTCCGACCATCTCTCCCCAGACGATGTGCTGGCTTCCCGCTCGCCACGACCAATCGCCCCGAGTGGCATCGACATAGGCCTCTCGGATCGATGCGTCGGTGCGCTGATCATCGCGAACCTGGATCGGATAATCGGTTCCGCCCCGATAGGCCGCGTCCCCCTCCAGGCGAGCGGACAGTTTCCACTTCAAACTATCGGCTGTGGTGCTCTGCCAGCGCCCCTGCCCGGCAACTTCAGTGCGCAGCCGCGACGTGGCCGTGCGCACCGGCGAGCTCACGGTGCGGGCCACATCGCCCTGCAACCAGCCCGTCCACCGTGTCGAGTCGGCCACCGACGCAGTCGGGCCGGCGCTCGTGGGCGATTGAGCCAACGCGGGCGACAGCGTGGCCCCGATCAATAGCCATCCCGCCCAAACCTGGCGAAGCTGCGTCGACGTTTTCATTCGTGTACCTCTTCATCCTGGGCGCTGGGAACAACGCGCGTGGCCGCGCCGAGACCGCCGCCACTCAATTCGGGGTCGTCTCCCCGATCTTCCGATCCGTGGCCCGACCGGCGGGCCGCCGCTTCTTTGCCCTGCGGGGGCACGAACCACCACTTCTTGCCCTTGCGCAGGCCCAGGCCGGTGAGTGCGCCGTCCTCGATGCGAACCAGTCGATCGGCTGCCGCCATCACCCGGGCATCGTGCGTGGAAAAGACGAACGTCGTCCCGCTGCGACGATTGATGCTCTTCATCAGTTTCAGGATGTCGGTGCCGGTCGCATGGTCGAGGTTGGCCGTGGGTTCGTCCGCCAGCACGATGCGCGGCTGCGTGACCAGGGCCCGGGCGATCGCGACGCGCTGACGCTGACCACCGCTCATCTGGGCTGGCCGATGCCGGGCGACGTGAGTCAGACCCACGAGCTCCAGATATTGGCGCACCCGGGCATCTCGCTCGGCCCGCCCGATCTCGTCAATCGCCAGCAAGGGGTATTCGATGTTCTCGTACGCCGAGAGGACGGGGAACAGATTGAAGGTCTGGAAGATGAATCCGACCGTTCGGCCCCGATAGCGCGCCAGCGCATCCGGATCCGTGCCGCTCACATCGCGGCCCCCGACCACCACCCGTCCGGAAGTGGGTGTGTCGATACAACCGATCAGGTTCAATAGGGTCGACTTTCCGCTCCCGGAGGGGCCGGCGATCGCGAGGAAGACCCCCTCCTCGACCGCCATCGAGACTTCCCTCACCGCGTGAATCGTCTGGCCCCCGAGCCGATAGCACTTGCTGACCGCATCCATTGACACGACTGCCATGACACTTCTCCTGCCGACGGACCACTCTAGCGCAGCCTCCCTCGCGCGAGACACGCATCGGCCAGCCGAACCGCTGACCGACCGTTCGCGCCGACAGACGCTGCACACGATGTTGCTCTTCGCCCTCAGCGCCACCGGTACGACCAGTGCGCGCACTGGACGCGCGCAATCGACCGCCGTCAACACCGAGGCCGGCGCCTCAGTGGCCGACGACCCCCAGGCGCGCCAGATCGTGCAACGCGCCGACGAAATCCGGTTCCCAAGGGAGTCGTATCAGGTGGACGTGAAGGTGGCCACGATCAGCCAGGGACAACCTCTGGAACCACGTCGCTATCGGATTCTCTCCAAGGGGGGCGACAACACCATCATCCAGACCCTGGAGCCTGTGGCCGAGCGCGGCCAGAATCTTCTGATGAAAGGCCGAGACCTCTGGGTGTTCATGCCCAGCGTCTCGCAGCCAGTGAGACTCTCACTCGCCCAACGCCTCACCGGACAGGTGGCCAATGGAGATCTGGCTCGCGCCAACTTCGCCAACGACTATCAGGCCACCGTCAAGGGGCACGAGGCCATCTCGGGCAAGGACCATCATGTCCTCGAGCTGGTGGCGGCCGAGCGTTCGGTCACGTACCCGCGCATCGTCTACTGGGTGCGCAGCGCCGATTTCCACCCTCATCGGGCCGAATTCCATTCGTTGTCGGGCAAGTTGTTGAAGACTTGTCGATACGAACAGTTCGCCGCCTTGGGCGGACGCGTGCGCCCCACCCGACTCGTCATGAGCGACGCTCTCAAGAAGGGCGAGGAATCGGTGCTGGAGTACAGCGACCTCAAGCTGGTGGATCTGCCAGACCGGACCTTCACCAAAGAGCACCTGAAGCGACTGGACTGACGGGCGGCTGTTTTGTCCTAGACAGATCACCGTCCGTCGGCCCCACAGCCCGCCCGCCGGCCGGGCAGCTGAAAACCGGTAGAAATGCGCCGTAATTGACGGTACTCGATCACACTTTCCAGGGTTGTACCGCGTGACTGCCGTAGCCTCGATGGCGCCCTCTCCCGAGTCGCTGGCGCCCGACACCATCGTCAATGTCTCGGGTGAGGACGGCAGCCTGTGCGCCGCTCCGCCCCGAAACGACGGACGTTCGAACGCCCAGCCGACGGCGCTGCCAGGGGCGCCCCTCCATCACTCGCCGATCGCGTACGCGGACCTCGAGCCCACGCTCACGTTGCCTCTCCCCGCCATTCCGGATACGCGCCAGGAGTCTCTGGTGCTCAACGCGCCGGAAGAGCCCACCCTGATGGGAATCACCGCACCGCCCAGCGTGGCCGACGCGCCGGTGCGCTTCAAGATTCGTCTGGCCAATGAACAAGGCATCCGCAGCAAGGCGAGTTATCTGATCAACAAGATGTACAGCTGGCGGGGGTACGCCGCCAGCGGGCCGAAACCTGCCCCGAACCGGGTGACGCTGGTGGCATCGGATGCACAGCGCGCGTTGGCCACGATCACCATCGGATTCGACAGTGCCGAGGGTTTGGTCGTCGACGACCTCTACCGCGAGGAGGTCGACGTCCTGCGGCGCGAGGGGGCCGTGCTGTGCGAATTCACCAAGCTGGCGGTTGACCGGGACCAGCAATCGAAGGAACTGCTGGCGATGATGTTCCACATCGCCTATATGTATGCAAGACGGATGCAGGCCTGTACGGATCTGCTGATCGAAGTGAACCCGCGGCACGTCCGGTTCTATCAGCGCATGCTCGGGTTCCGGCAGCTCGGTCCTGAGCGCAGTTGCCCTCGAGTGGGAGGCGCACCTGCCGTGCTCTTGTGGCTGCGGCTAAAGCACGCGCACGAGCAAATCGCCAAGTATGGTGGCCACAAGGAAATGGCAGCGCAGGTTCGATCCTTGTACCCGCTGTTTTTCGCCCCACAGGAAGAAGACGGGATCGTCGGCCGCCTGAAAGCCATCGGGTGACCCGCCGGAAGATCCTCTTCTTTGCCGAGGCCGCCACGCTGGCTCACGTGGCGCGTCCGGTTGCGCTGGCCAGAGCGCTCTCCCCCGACTACGACGTGATGGTGGCTCGCGCCCCCCGGGCAGCTGCCTTCGTCGACGGCTCCGAGTTCCGGCAAGCAGACCTCCTCACCCAATCCTCCGAGGTGTTCCTCCAGCGCCTGCAACGGGGACACGCACTCTACGATCTGCCCACGCTGGAACGCTACGTCGAGGCCGATCTCGCGTTGATCGAATCGGAGCGCCCTGATCTGATCGTCGGTGACTTCCGTCTGTCACTGTCCGTGAGCGCGCGCCGCCACCAGGTCCCGTACCTGGCCATCAGCAATGCCTATTGGAGCCCCTACTACGGGTCCGACACGCCACTGCCCGTGCTGCCCTGGACGCGCTTCGTGCCATTTTCGGTCGCGCAAACGGTCTTCAACGTGGTGGCCCCTCGGGTGATGGCAACCCACGCCGACATCGTCAACCGTCTGCGCGCCAGGCATGGATTGCCGAGCCTCGGGAACGATCTCCGGCGGGTGTACACGGACGCTGACTGGCTCGCACTGGCCGATGCTCCGGAGCTCTTTCCCACGCCCGACGCCCCTGCCAATCACCGGTTCATCGGGCCCATCGCCTGGTCTCCGCCTGGTGCGGGTATTCCAGACCATTGGCGCTCGTCGCGGGGCGCCCGCCCGCTGGCCTATGTGTCCCTGGGGAGTTCGGGTGTTTCGGCCAACGGTGGCATCGTCATCGAGGGCCTGGTCAGGGCGGGATTCGACGTCTGGCACAGCGCGGCGGGCAATCGCGTCGACATCGTCAAACGCGCCGACGGCACCGTATTCTCAGCCCCGTGGTTACCGGGCGATCACGCCTGCCACGCCGCGGATCTGGTGGTCTGCAACGGGGGCAGCCTGGGCGCACAACAGGCCTTGTCGGCAGGCCGCCCTGTCATTGGTGTGTGCAGCAACATGGATCAGTTCCTGAACATGGCGCCCCTGGTTCGCACCGGGGCGGGGTTCGTCCTTCGGGCGGATCGCCTCAGCGTGGAACGCGTTCGTGCCTGCGCCGACCGGTTTGGGCGTTCGCCCGAGTCCAGCGAGGCCGCCACGCGCCTGTCGGCGCTGCTGGGCCGCTACTCAGCAACCGATGGCTTCGCCGCTCTGGTATCGCAGATAGTGGGATTCCCTCGCCGCTTTCGGGAGCCTACCGATGCGAAAGATCCAGCCATCCCAGATCCTCGTCTTCCTGATGATGTTCGGCGCCGCCGCGAGCCTGTCCTGGCTGACGGCGCGACTGGCCGCTGACGCACTGCCCTTGGCCGAGTACCGGCCGTTCTTCATGATCCTGGCGGTGATCGTCGGCCTGTACGCCTACGCCCTGATGGCGTTCCGCCTGTTCCTGCGCCTGCGCCCCCTGCCGATCGGGGAGATCGCCGAGAACTCGTCGGAAGAATTTACATACCATGTCTACCTGCTGTTCTTCCTGATCCTGTTCTACCCGGTGATGCGCAGCGGCGCGATGCCGGTGCCCTTCATGCGCCTCTTCTACCAGGCGCTGGGCGCGCGCCTGGGCCCCAACACCTACAGTTCCGGGCTGCTGTTGGACCCACCCTTCGTCCAGTTGGGGGCGAACTGCATTGTGGGGCAGTACGCGCTGGTGGTGCCGCACGTCATCGAGGGGAGGCGACTGGCGCACTATCCGATCACGATCGGCGACAATGTGACGATCGGTGCGGGGGCCTGTGTGCTAGCCGGTGTGACCATAGGGGACAACGCCATCGTTTCCACAGGGGCCGTCGTCACCAAGGGTACCCACATCAGCGCAGGTGAGGTTTGGGGCGGGGTGCCGGCCAAGCGCCTGGGAGCGCGAGACTCGACGCTCGGGAGTTCCTCGCAAACCCCTCATGGGGACGACCGACACGAGTACCGTCGGAAAAGTTTACAACCTCATTGAGCGGCACCCGCTTCAGTCTGAAGTAAAGCTCGTAAGTCATTGATTTATAATGTAAGACGATTCGCTGGCATCGATCTTGCTAGATGTTCTGTGACTCCCGACGCTTTTCGGGAACGCCCTCGGAAAGGATTAGACGTGACTCTTCGTACTTTGCTGACAGCCGGCCTGTTGGCTGCATCGATCGGCTCGGCGCATGCCATCCCCACCTTCACCGCCCCGGGTGGCGCCACATACGATCCGTTCGGTGGGATTGACTGGGCGTCTAACGGTACTGCGTACACCAACAACTTCAACTTCGGAGCTGCGGTTGCGGGCAGCGCGTTCAACTTCGACATGACGTACATCGCATACGCCAAGAGCGTTGCTGGTGTGCTCCGTCCGAATGGAACATCGTTCTTCATTCCGAACCTGACTGACGGAGCGGATGCGACGAACGGGCAAGCGAATGAATTCGAACTGACAATCGTTGCGACCTTTAACGAAACAGCAACTTGCACGAATTCCGGCCAGAACTGCTCGTTCACGTTGAACAGCGGCAGTTTCGACATTCGCATCGGCACGGGCGCGACTCGTGACGCAGTCACTGGTAGTCTCGCAACGCTCACCCAGTACTCCAATGGCGTCTCGTTGATTGCTGGTACGTTTACCCCGGCGAGCAGCGGCACGTTCTCCGCAACTTCAGGGACCGGCAACACTTCGCTGTTTGGTACGGTCACCTCAACCAACGCTGCCTACATCAACCCCGCCCTGGTCGGCACCACTGCTGTTGGCACTTTGCAGATTGGCAATGCCATCACCAGCTGGCAACGCCCAACCGGAATCGTCGGTCTCGCCGATACCTGTGGCCCCACGTCTGGTAACAGCCCGTGCCTGCTTGCTTTCCAGGCGGATTCGAACCAAGACTTCCATATTCGGCAAGTTCCGGAGCCTGCCACCGTGGCGCTTCTCGGTCTCGGGCTTTTCGGTGCTGGCGTGCTGCGCAGCAAGCGCAAGTCCCAGTCCTAAGCCTGCGCCGACCGTTGAGAACCCCGGCTTCGGCCGGGGTTTTTTTTGGCAGAATGTGATTACGTGAGACCACTCCCACGAGATCGACGGCAGGCGGTTTGGGGTCTTGGCGGGTTCGGTCGGCAATTGGCTGCTTGACCAGTCACTCACGCCTACGCGCAGGGATTTCAGCCGGCCAAGTGCCAATATCGGCTAATGACGGCTACGACGGGTTGATCGCGCTTGAGATGGGAGTCCGTATCCGACTCGGCACAGCCAACTGCCTAACTGCAGCCGGCGACCATCCAGCCTCCTCGCGATAGCGATGTCGATATCTTGCGCGGCCTTTAGTCGACCTGCGTGCGCAAGCCAATCCTCGTGGCGCCGTCCGTACGCCGCGAAGATCGGTGCGGCCATTTCCGGCTGCATACGAATTCCGTGCTGCTCTGCGGTCAGCCAGCCCCGTTGCACGGCCGAGCCGAGAGCAACCTCGACTGGAACCACCACGTCCTTACCCGTGTTCGATTTGTGTACGGGCACGATTGCCAGGTGCGCACTGGAAGCCAACCCTGGAATCCAATCGAGCTGAAACCGCGGCGCCCATGTCCCTCCAAAGTACCGAGCAACCGTGAGCGCCCGCCGGGGAGTCCTCATCACCCAACGCATCAACCTCAACGTTAGCGGGTCGAGCCCGATCGCCTGATCCGGAATCTTGGTCGCGCTGGTCTTCGCGCCCCACTCGATGACGCGCACGTGGGTTTCGTGCGTCTCCTCCAACGTCATCCTCAGATACGAACTCGCCGACAGAATTCGGGCGATTGCCACCTTGTCGCGCAGCGACTCGAGCCAGATGCACTCGAACGCCCCGTCCGTACCCGCCACCGCACGCTCGATCGCCCTCTTGTGATCGGGCGACAAGGCCCGGGGCGACATGGCGCGGCGCTGCACGGATCGCGTCCGAATCGCCCCGGCGAGACCCGTGGCCGTTGCGCTGCCAGGCGCCATCCGAAACACATCGACGATCGGCGCGTGTGACGGCTGGTCCGAAACCCAATGAATGGACAAGCCCTGGTTTTGCTCGGCCGCCGCTATCCGCAAGGTCTCCAGCATGGCCCCCAACGCGATACGGCTGGGGATGCCGTCGATGTCGTACACACACCAGGTGCGCGTGTCGAACCCATGCACGCGAAGATGGTCTCCAGTCACCACCTCGAAACGCCACGGCTGGGTATTGTCGCCACTGGGCGCCCAGCGGGCTGCGTCGATCAGGTCCAACCACGCGGCGGCATCTGGTGCATCGGGATTGAGTAGCAGGTTTTCATAGGACTCCAGCGGCCTGCCCCGCCAGGTCGCCCCGTGTTTGCCTGGCTCCGGGTCGTTGGATGCGGGGGCCGGGGTGGCGCCTGGACGCCCAGTCGGCAAGTTCGAGCCCCCGGGAGCGCCTGGCACCGAGGCAAAGCGGCGACGCGCGATCCGCAGTGCCAGGCGCTGGATCGGATTCGCGTTACCCCCCGGCCGCCAGGTGCGTTTGAGCGTATTGCGATAGGCGTCGAAGTGCATGCCCCATGGGGCGGCTAGCACTTTGCCCCGGCCCAGTAAGATCTTCAGCGCTTCGGTCCCGGCCACGCCGGCACACAACTGGCAGGCCATCCCGGTCGAGGGACCCTTGCGTGCCCAAAAATCCACCGCGCTCGGATCGACCAGGTAACCGGTGTGCAGGAACGAGGGCGACAACCCCACCATGAAGCGCAACGCCTTCTCGGTCTCGTCACAGCCCTCCCAGCGAAAGTAGGACTCGAAACTCATCCCGCCGGGGAGGAAGTTCAGCAACGCGGCGCCCATGCCCAGCGGCGCCACGGTGATCGCGGGAATACCCTTTCTCTCGCAGGCCGCGAAGACCATCGCGCGCGCATCGAAGGCGAAGAAATCCAGCGCATCGACGTACAGATCGACACCATCGAGGAAGGCATCGAGATTCGCGGAGGTGAGCCCCTCGGTGTAGTTGACCAGTTCGACCGAAGGATTGATGTCGCGGGCCATGTCCTCGAGCACACGTGACTTGGGCTGGCCGATCGAGGAGACCGTCGCCCCCACCTGGCGGTTGAAGTTCGCGAAGTCGAACGTGTCGAAGTCGGCAACGCGAAACTTCCCGATACCCAATCGAGCGAGTGTCAACAGGTGCACACCGCCTGCACCGCCCAGTCCGGCGATCGCTACCCGCTTGGTGCGGAGCCTGCGCTGCTCGTCACGCGTTACCCACCCGATGTTCCGGGAGAACGCCTCGTCGTAAGGAAAGCCATGCTCCTGCGCCGTGGCGTCATCCGTGTCTTGCGGAATTGCCGAGGAGCCCCGGGCGCCCATTCCCGCGGGCTTCGTGTCGCCCTGCTCGCGTCGGTCCGGCTCGATCTGCCGTTCAAGTAGTTCGCCCATCCCCATCCCTCTTCGCCGCTGCCCACCGCAGGCAGAATGGTTCACTCGCCCTTCGAAACGCACCGGATGGTCCGCCCCGCCCTCTTCCTACGGTCGTGCCTGCGCAACGTGTTGCGCCAGCGCCGCCGTTCGATCGTCGCGATGTCGGCCATTGCGTTTGGCGTCGTCGCACTGCTGATCGCCGGCGGGTTCATCGGCTGGGTGCTCGAGGAGATGCGAGAACTCACGATTCGCACTTACGTCGGCCACCTGCAGATCGCCCGTCCGACATTCTGGTCGCAGGGTTCGGCAGATCCCTGGGGGCACCTGATCCAGCGGTCGCCATCCTCGGTCGAGCGGCTAGAGCGCGATCCCGAGGTGCTCACGGTGGCACCTCGCTTGGGCTTCGCTGGGCTGGTCAGCAAGGGCGACGTGACGCTGTCGTTTCTGGCCGAGGGTGTCGACCCCCAGGCGGAGTCCGGCTTCGGTCGCGCGCTCATCTTCCTGCCCGCACGGGGGGAGAACTTGAGTGACGCCGACTCAGCACCCAACGCCGCCCCCCAAGTGGTGATTGGGCAGGGGCTCGCCGCCAACCTGGGGGCACGAACGGGCGACACGCTGGTGCTGTTGGTGAATACACCGAACGGTTCGATCAACGCCGTCGAGGCGCAGGTCAAGGGTGTCTTTCTGACTGTCAACAAGGCGTTCGATGACGCCACGATTCGAATGCCACTCTCGCTCGCCTGGCGCTTGGCCCGCACCCAGGGTGTGCAATCCTGGACGGTGCTGACGCGCTCGACTCAGGCGGCCAACGCACTGCGCGAGACGATCCGGGCGTCCGTCTCGCCCGATGGACTGGCTGTTCGCCACTGGACGGAGCTGGCCGACACCTACCTGCGCACCGAGGCACTCTTCACCCGCCAACTGGGTTTCATGGCGCTCGTCCTGGGCCTGTTGATCGTGCTCGGCATCTCGAACACGCTGACGATGGCGGTCATGGAACGCACCGCGGAAATCGGCACCGCGATGGCACTCGGCGCCAGTCGCCGACAGGTGCTCGCGCAGTTCTTGCTCGAGGGCACTCTGCTGGGCCTGGCGGGTGCTTTGCTGGGAACCTTGTTGGGCTTGGTGCTGGCGGCCATCCTGTCGGAGGTGGGGATTCCACTACCCCCGCCCCCAGGATTGGATACGCCCATCATTGCGGCGATCCGGGTTGGCCCGGGCTTGGCTGCCGGCGCCTTCGCACTGGCCGCCCTCAGCGCGACCCTGGCAGGCATCTACCCTGCCTGGCGTGCCTCACGGCTAGAGATCGTCGACGCGCTGCGACAGGCGCGACTGTGACCGCCGAGAGGACAACATGAGCGTCTGGATGTTCGCGTGGCGCAACCTCGGCCGACACCGCGCGAGAACCGCGATGACGCTTGGCTCGATCGCATTTGGCGTGATCGCGCTGATCCTTGCCGCCGGGTTCGTCGCCGACGTCTACCACCAGTTGGGCGAATCCTTGATCCGCTCAGGCTCGGCCCATCTGCAAGTCGCGAGACAGGGATTCTTCGATCAAGGTGCACGGCGACCCGAGGATTTCCTGATCGACGACCCAGCGCCCTGGGTGACCCGCCTGCGAGAGGATCCGGCGGTGCGCGATGCGATGGCCCGCGTCGCGTTCCCGGCCCTGCTGAACAACGGTCGTGCCGACACACCCGTGCTTGGTGAAGGCATCGAACCCAGCGCCGAGAATCGACTCGGCAGCAGCGTCCGTTTCGTGGCCGGAAGACCGCTGAACGACCGCGACCGAGACGCGGTCGTCGTCGGCGGCGCACTGGCCACCGCGATGGGTTTGACGATCGGCGATAGCGTCACGCTGGTGGCCTCGGCAGGCGGAGGGGCGATGAACACCGCTGACCTGGTCGTGGTGGGCATCTTCGAATCCTTCTCGAAGGAGTTCGATGCGCGGGCGTTGCGGGTGCCACTGGCCACTGCGCGTACGCTGCTCGACACCCAGGGGGCGAATCTGGTGGTGATCGCGCTGAACGACACCTCGCAGACCGATGCGGCGCTCGCTCGGTGGCGAGCCCGTCTGCCGGTCGGCCTGGAGATCCGTGACTGGCGTGCCATCAACGACTTCTACGCGAAGACCGTCGAGCTCTATGATCGGCAGTTCGGCATCCTGCGCTTGATCGTGCTGATGATGGTGGTGCTGGGCGTGGCCAACAGCGTCAACATGGCCGTGTACGAACGCATGGGCGAGTTCGGAACGATGCGTGCGCTGGGCCGTCGAAACCAGGACGTGTTGCGCCTGATCCTTGCCGAGAACCTGTTGTTGGGCACGGCGGGCGGGCTCTTGGGGATCGCGATCGGCGTGGCGATGGCCCTTGGGCTCTCGGCGATCGGGATCCCGATGCCGCCGCCACCGAACGCCAATGCAGGCTACGTCGCACAAATCCGGCTGGTCGTGCCGGAGATTGTGGTTGCAGGGGTGGTTGCGGTGGTCGCCACCACACTGGCCAGCCTGTGGCCGGCCTGGCGAGCGCAACGCATCTCAGTGGTTGGGGCCTTGCGGGCCAATCACTGACTCTCCCCTCAGCGCCCCGGCGCCCAGCGTCGACGCGATTTTTCGATCAGGTGCGGCAGCAGCAACCGCATCGGCATCCGATGCCAGTGATACCGCACGAGCATCACAGCCCGAACCGCGGCAACGCCGGGTGTGGGTTGCTGGCGCAGCCCAGGCAGCATCGAGAGATCGAGCCAGCGGTCGAACCAGCGCCCGTGCATCGCCCCCTCGTCGAGCGGGGCGCCGGTCAGCGGGGTGCCGAGCCAGCGGTGCGCGGTGCGCGCCGCCAGACGCCACACCGGACGCACGCCGAAGGCATCGGCACGCGCATCCAGCGCCCGCGCGAATCCGTCCGGGTCCGCGGCGCCGAAGTGACGAATCAGGAGGTCGAGATCCATCACCTCGCGCAGTCGCCCGCCGAAGTCGGAATCCTTGAAGGTGTGGACCGCGCAATGCAGGACCTGATCGAGCGGGTCGAGCACGTGGAACGGGCCACAGGGGCGGATGGCCTGCCAGAGCCGGTTCACGTCCATGCCGATGCCGGTCATCGCCGGGGTGACCTGGTGGTGCAGGTCGACCTCGATCGCGCGCTCCGGGTGGTGCATCGGCGGTATCTCGTGCGACCAGTCGCGGTAGTACCGATCGTCGTACACGTCGAGATCCACCGAGAGCCAGCCACGGCGCTTCAGGCGGGCCTCCGCGTCGCCGAGATGCGCGGCGGGCACGAGCAGGTCGACATCGCTGGGCAGACGCCCACGCGCCATCGGAAGATCCTGCAATTCGTAGGCCGCGCCCTTCAGCGCAACCACCGGCGTGTCGATCCCCGACAAAGCGCTCGCCAGCTCGCGCAGCTCCCATCGAATCAGATGGCGCCGATCCTCGACCAACACCGAGGCCGTCTCGAACTGTCCGCGCACCGGTGCGGGCAGTTCGTCCATCACGCCAGCCGCCCTGAGCCGCGTGGCCAGTGGACCCATGCAGCGCGCGCGGCGCATCGCGCCCAGCAGATCGGTCCAGGCGGGCGCGCTCACCCGGCGCGCGCTGTCGGGCTCACGGTACAACGCGAGCAAGGACCACGTGATCGTCGGGATCATCGGAAATCCTCGTCACGCGATCGCGCTTCGCACAAACGCGCCAACTCGGGCACCACCTCCTCGAGACGACCGTAGGTGAGCCGGTACGCGCGACAGGAGGCGACCAGGTCACAGGCGGCACGGAACCCCTGCTCCCCCAGCACCGCGTAGTTGAAGCTGTGGTGGGCGAGCTCGGCCAGGGTGCGCGCCGAGAACACGCGGGTGAACTCCACCGGCGCGTCGGCCTGCCAGGTGGGGAAGATGATCAGCCCCGGGCGTGCGGGTTCGTGCCGGCGCTGCACCGAGTGCGCGGGCAACGCGAGATGCGCCACATCGCCCTTGTGCGTGCCGACGATGGTGGGCCCGAGCACCGCCTCCGAGGACCAGCGTTCGATCAGGGGAATCGACGTGTTCTTCAGCGCCACCGGCTTGGCGAGCGGGAGCAGACGGCGATCGCTGAGGCGCAGGCTGCCGAACTCGTCGGAGAGGATGCGAAATCCCCTCAGGCCGAGCGCCGCGGTGAGCGTGCTCTTGCCCGAGCCCGGACTGGCCACCATCAGCATGCCCACACCGGCATGCTCCACGGTGCCCGCGTGCAGCAGCAGGTGTCGGCTGAACAGGTTCGCGTAGACCCAGTTCATGCCCCACTCGAGTTGTGCGAGACCAGTGTCGGCGGCGGCCGGCCCGAAAGGCTCGGCGCCGTCGGCGAGGAAACGGATCAGCGGATTCCAGGGCCGCCAGGGCGCGCGCCAGGGATCGAGCTGCAGCCGGCTGTCGACGAAGCCGTCGGCCGGCGGCGGCGTGTAGTGCCCGTAGAGGCGGGCCAGCGCCCGGGGCAAGCCGCGCAGGCGGGAGGCGATGCGCACCCGCATCGCACCGAGATCGAGTTCGAGTCCTTCACCGCGCAGCGCTTCGGCGAAGCGGTTGACGATCGCGTCGGACAAGGGGCGTCAGTGCCGCGTTGTCAATGGGCCACTCAAGCCGACTGCAACACTCAACATGCTCACAAGACCTTCTGGCACTCTACCAAATGACACGCGAGATTGATCCACGCTGTCATCGGAGCCAAGTCCTCAGCGGGGTCCAGGTCAGCCGCAACGCGCTCACGAACCGCCTCAGGCTCTCCCGAACAGCTTCGGGCCACGTCAACTAGTGTGGTAAGCAAAGAGAACCCATCATTGGACAACACGTGCGTTTGCCAGGTGACGGGATCGAACACCGCGGCGCCATCCTCGTAGCGGTAGAACCACCGCACATCGATGGGCATGACCTCACCCCGGAAACTCAACTAGCTCACCCACTCGACCCCGTTGTAGCCCTGCGTGCCTTGAGGGTTCACCGATGCCCAAGCCGACCGATGCAGGCCAACTCCCGTCTGCGTCAAGGGATAGGGAACGCCGCCGCTGATCGAGTTCCCCATATCGATGTTGAACAGGACCAGGAGGTATACGTTGGTACCGTCAAACAACTGCTCGTCCACGCCGCTCGAGTAGGCTTCGCCTGTGCTCTGCAGATAGTAGGAGTAGGAGCTAGTACCGATCCGATACAAAGCCGGCAGTGTACTGTTGCCTCTGGGGATGAGTGACCTAGCGGGAATCCGCACCCAGCCATCTGGACCTGTGGTGACACGGGCGAGCGAAAACAGCGGATCTCTCTGAATTGCGAGATCGTTCTGGGCCGCACGGAATGCACTGGAGAGGACTTGAGCCGACACCGTGGTGGGCAGGCTGAGCATCAGTGGCGCACCGGAGATCGCCGCCCGCATGAGCTTGCGACGGCGCGACAACGCTTCATCGCTGGGCGACGACGGGGTTTGCGGCACCGGGGATTCTGGCTTGCCTGACATGATCAACGCCTCGGAAAGTGTGAACGTGCGTGGGGCGTTCGGTTTTCTATCCATCGATTCTACAACAACAACGTCGCCGCCAACATCGCCCAATGCGAAAAAAGTCCTGTTACTTCAAAGGGATAGAGCGTCGAGTTTCTTTACACTGGCAAATTTCCCGACACAGCTCAGGCCGGCTTCCGGGCCTGGTGATCACGCAGATACCACCGCACCGCCGCGGCGATCCCGTCGGCGATCCGATGGCTGGGCTGATACCCGATCAGGCGCTCCGCACGCTCGACGCTGGCCAGCGAATGCCGAACGTCGCCGTCGCGAAACGGCCGGAAGGCCGGCGCGACACCCGAGAGCCGTTCGGCCAGCGCCGGATCCGCCGCCGACAGCGCTTGTTTCAGTAGCTCAAAGAGTTGCAGCAGGCTCGTCTGCTCGCCGCACGCGACGTTGAGCACCACGTGCGGGGGCAGGTCCCCGGTGGCCAGGGCGCTGCGAAGGTTCGCCTGAACCGCGTTGGCGACGTAGCAGAAATCCCGGCTGGAGTGACCGTCGCCGTTGACCCAGCAGGGTTCACCCGACAGCAGGGCGGCCACCCACCGCGGTATCACCGCCGCGTAGGGGCCGGCCGGATCCTGGCGCGGCCCGAACACGTTGAAATACCGAAGCCCGACGACGCTCATGCCGTAAGTCCGGGCCCAGACATCGGCGAACAGCTCGTTGGATGACTTGGTGGCCGCATAGGGCGACAGCGGACGACCGATCCGATCCTCGTGCTTGGGCAGCTCGGGGCTGTCGCCGTACACGGAGCTCGACGAGGCGTACACGAAGCGCTGCACGCCGGCCTCACGTGCCGCGTTCAGGATCCGAACGAAGCCATCGACATTCGATTCGAAGGAGGCGAGCGGCTGCGCGATCGACCGGGGGACCGATCCCAGCGCCGCCTGATGCAATACGTACCGCACCCCCTGCACCGCGTCCCGGCAGTCGGCATCCCGACGGATGTCGCCCTCGATCATCCGGAAGCGGCGCCAGGCGTCCGCGCCGACGGCCACGGCCACCTGGTCGAGGTTGTGGCGATGCCCCGTGGAGAAGTTGTCGAGTCCGACGACCTCGTGGCCGTCTCGCAGCAGGGATTCGACCAGGTTCGAGCCGATGAAGCCCGCGGCGCCGGTGACCAACCAGCGCGCGGGATCATCCGAGGACCCGTTAGCCAGAAATGACACGCGTCACAGCCGCCAGAGCGCGTATCCAGCCGCCCGCACCGCGTCCGGGTCGAACGCGCACTTCACATCGGCCAGCAGACCGCCGGCGCGCAGCTTGGTGCCGACGCCCTTCAGGCCCATCGTCTTATAGGCCTGGTGCGAGACCGCGGCCACCACCGCCTCGGCCTGGGGCAGTTCATCCCACGGGGTGAGCGACACCCCGTACTCGTGAACCGCCTCGGCGCTGTCGGCGATCGGGTCGTGGATGTAGACCTTGGCCCCGAACGACTGCAGCTCGCGGATCACGTCGATCACCTTGCTGTTGCGCAGGTCCGGCACGTCCTCCTTGAACGTGAGGCCCATCACGATGACCGGCGCATCCTTCACGTTGCGCCCCGCCTGGATCAGCCGCTTGACCACCTGTTCGGCGACGAACTTGCCCATGCCGTCGTTGATCCGGCGACCCGCCAGAATGACCTGCGGGTGGTAGCCGAGCTGGTCGGCCTTGTAGGTGAGGTAGTACGGATCGACCCCGATGCAGTGCCCGCCCACCAGGCCAGGCCGGAAGGGCAGGAAGTTCCACTTGGTGCCGGCGGCCTTGAGCACCTCGAGCGTGTCGATGCCGATGCGCTCGAACAGCAGCGCGAGCTCGTTCATCAGCGCGATGTTCAGGTCGCGCTGGGTGTTCTCGATCACCTTCGCCGCCTCCGCCACCTTGATGCTGCTGGCCTTGTGCACGCCCGCGTGCACCACCGCGCCGTAGAGCGCCGCCACCGCCTCGAGCGTGGCGGCGTCGTCGCCGGACACCACCTTCACGATCCGCGGCAGCGTGTGTTCCTTGTCGCCCGGGTTGATCCGCTCGGGCGAGTAGCCGACGTGGAAGTCCTGCTTCCAGGTCATGCCGGAGTGCTTCTCGAGCACCGGGATGCACACCTCCTCGGTGGCGCCCGGGTAGACAGTGGATTCGTAGACCACGATCGCACCACGCTTCATGTGCGTGCCGACGGTGCGGCTGGACGAAACGAGTGGGTTGAAGTCGGGCCGGTGCGCATCGTCCACCGGCGTGGGCACCGCGACGATGTAGAAATCGGCCGGCGCCATGTCGGCCGGATCGGCGGTCACCGTCAGGTGCTGGGCCGCCTCGAACTGTTCTCGGCTGACCTCGCCGGTGGGATCGACATGACGGCGGAAGTTGGCCACCTTTTCGGCCGACAGGTCGTAGCCGATGGTCGGAAACACCTTCGCGAACTCGACCGCGAGCGGCAGGCCGACATAGCCGAGGCCGACGACGGCGACGGTGGGTTTCTGGGATGCGTTCATCAGGGATCGATCCGGTGCTGGAATGGACGGTTCAAAGGCTACCGCGAACTCGCGCCAGGTCCAGAGACATTGTTCCTCGCGTCGATGTCGACCCGCCTATAATGTTGGGTTCCCGGCAACTGCCTCATCCTCCCTCGCCATGCGCCTGGCTTGCCGTCCGAGCCGCCAAACGGCGGACACCACCCGTTCGATGCTGTGCCTGTGGTCGGCCCGCGTCACCGCACGGGTCGCCGCCGCACGGCCATGGGGCGCGGCACTGCCGTCCTCATGGCTCGCGCGCCTGGCCGCCGCCCTCATCGGGGTGGGGGCCTGGGCCACGTCCGGCGCCAGCGGCATCGCGTCCGATCCACCGGCCGAGCGGCTGCGCGAACTGGTCGAGCGGGCGGTGCGCTACGAACACGCGGAGGGCACCGAGCGCAATTTCACCTTCGCACACGATCTGTACTGCCGGGCGGCGCGCGAAGACCACACCGACGCCCTGGTTCGTCTGGGCTGGATGTACGCCAACGGCCGTGGCGTCGCCCGCGACGACGCGGTCGCGCACACGCTGTTCCGCAAGGCGGCCAGCCTCGGCAACGACCTGGCCGCCCGCCTGGCCGATGCGGTGCGAAGCCAGGAAGAGCGTGTTCCCGCGTGCCTGATCCGGCGGACGGCCGATTCCCCGTCGCCCTACACCGAGTTCCTGCCCCAGCCGCCCGAGGCCACGCTGGCCGTGCTCGCCCCGCCCCCCGCACCGCCCGCGCCGGTCATCGCCACGCCGCCCACGCTGGCCCAGAACCCGGCGTCGTTCCGCCCCGGGCCCGCGTCGCCCGACTACAAGCAGTGGCTGGCCTCCGCCCTCAAACTCGCTGGTGAATTCAAGCTGGACCCCCGCCTCGTGTTCGCACTGATCCGGGCCGAGTCGAACTTCGATCCCCAGGCCAAGTCGCCCAAGAACGCGCAGGGCCTGATGCAGCTCATCCCCGAAACCGCCGAACGCTTCGCCGTGCGCGACATCCTCGATCCGCTGGACAACCTGCGCGGCGGCATGAGCTACCTGCGCTGGCTGCTGTCCTACTTCAAGGGCGACGTGGTGCTGGCGCTGGCGGGGTACAACGCCGGCGAGGGTGCGGTCGACCGGCATCGTGGCGTGCCCCCCTATCCCGAGACGCTGGCCTACGTGCAGCGGATCCGGGCGCTGTATCCGCTGGACAAGCACCCGTTCGACCCGAAGGCCGCGCTGCCGATGCGCGCCAGCTGGTTGCCGCCCACCCTGCCCGCGGCGGTGCCGCCTCCGGCGAAAACCCGTTGAGGTCCCCCATGCCGTTGTCCGCCACCCGCCGAGACTGCCTCGCACGCGGGGGTCTGCTGCTCGCGGGCGCCGCGCTCGCCCCCCGATCGATCGCCCAGTCTCGCGGCGTGCCCGAGGTGGTGGCCGCGAGCAAGCCCGCGGTGGTCGGGATCGGGCTCTTCTCGCGCCTGGCCAAGCCGGCCTTCCGCTTCTCGGGCACCGGATTCCTGATCGACGATGGCCGGATCATCACCTGTGCGCACGTCACCCAGATCGCCGATCCGGCCACCCGCGAGGTGCTCGCGGTGGCCCTGCCCGGCGGCGAGAGCTCCCGGATCGTCGAGGCCAAGGTGGTCGCCCTGCGTCGAGACACCGATCTGGCGGTGCTCGAACTCGCGGCCCCGCTGCCGCCCTCCATCGCACCGTTGCGTCTGTCCAACAACCGGCCCCCCGAGGGTGCCGAGGTGGTGTTGATGGGCTTCCCGATCGGCAGCGCGCTCGGCCTGCATGTCGCCTCGCACCGAGGCATCGTCGCCGCCATCGTCCCGATGGCGATTCCGCTGCCCACCACCAGCGGCCTGGAAGCCCGCAACGTCCAGGCGCTGCGCAATGCACCGATCGAACTCCTCCAACTCGATGCCACCGCCTATCCCGGCAACAGCGGCGGACCGGTCATCGAAGTGAGCACCGGGCTCGTTGTGGGCGTGGTGAGCATGGCGCTGGTGAAGGGCACGCGAGAGAGCGCCATCGGCGCACCCTCCGGCATCTCCTATGCCGTACCGGTGCAACAATTGACGGGAATGCTTCCCGCCAAGTGAGAAATTGCCTGGGCAGCGACGCGAGCGCCTTCCATACTCCGAAACATCCGACGGACGGAGTAACGCGTTGCCTGGTCAGGCCCTTATCGTTCTGTCCACGTATTCAGGAGCCCTGAGATGACTCGCCTTGCGCTTTTCTTCATCGCCCTCGTGACGCTGGCGGGCTGCGCTTCCTCGAACCTGCCCCTGGCACCCTCGAAGGCGGCCGTCCCCGACTACAAGTACGTGATCGGACCCGGCGACAACGTGAACATCATGGTCTGGCGCAACCCGGAATTGTCGATGTCGGTGCCGGTGCGCCCGGACGGCCGGCTCACCGCGCCGCTGATCGAAGACCTGGTGGCCATGGGCAAGAACCCCTCCGATCTCGCCCGCGAGATCGAGAAGCAGCTCACCAAGTACATCCAGGACCCGGTGGTCACGGTCATCGTCAATGGCTTCAGCGGCCCGGCCAGCGAACAGATCCGCATCGTCGGTTCGGCGACCCGGCCGGCCGCCCTGCCCTATCGGCAGAACATGACGGTGCTCGACGCGATGATCTCGGTGGGCGGCATCACCGAATTCGCGGCCGGCAACCGGGCGGTCCTGATCCGGACCGCGGAGCAAGGCAAGCAATACACCCTTCGGCTGCGCGACCTGCTGCGTCGCGGCGATGTCTCGGCCAATGCCGACCTGCGCCCGGGCGACGTGATCATCATCCCCGAAGGCTGGTTCTGACGCACGGCGTCGCACGCCCCCCGAACGGGGCGGGCACCCTGGGAGCTTCTCGATGCAAGAAATCGTCGATCTGATTCGATCCACCCTGCGCGGCATCTGGGTCTATCGCTGGTGGGGATTCGTCGCCACCGTGCTGTGCGGCCTGGGCGGGGTGATCGGCGTGTTGTCCATCCCCAACCAGTTCGAGGCCACCGCGCGCGTCTACGTGGACACCCAGTCCATCCTGCGCCCCCTGATGAGCGGCCTGGCGGTGCAGCCCAACGCCGACCAGCAGATCGCGATGGTCAGTCGCACCCTCGTCAGCCGCCCGAATGTCGAACGCGTGACCCGGATGGCCGACCTCGACCTCGGCGCCAAGACCCAGGCGGAAAAGGACGCCCTGATCGACGGCCTGATGAAGAACATCAAGTTCGCGTCGGCCGGTGGCACCAACCTGTACAGCATCGCCTATCGCACGGGCCGGCCCGACCAGGCCCGCAAGGTGGTGCAGGCATTCCTGTCCATCTTCGTCGAATCGAACCTCGGGGACAGCCGGCGCGATTCCGACCAGGCCAAGAAGTTCATCGAGGAGCAGATCAAGGTATATGAGCAGCGCCTGCTCGAGGCCGAGAATGCGCTGAAGGACTTCAAGCTGCGCAATCTGGCGGCGATGCCCACGCTGAACCAGGACACCGTGGGCCGTGCGGGTGAAGTGGGCGCACAGTTGTCTCAGGCCAGGATGGATCTCGCCCAGGCAGAAAACGCCCGAGACGAGTTGAAGAAGCAACTGGCGCTGGAGACGCCCACGATCGCGGCCGACGATCGCGGCCTTCCCGTCGGGCTGCCGAGCATCGGGGAGTCCTCCGCTCAGAGCGGAACACGGCCGATTCGCACCGAATACGACGAACGTATCGAAACCCAGCGCAAACGCATCGACGAACTGAAACTTCGCTTCACCGACGCCCATCCAGACGTGATCGGTACGCGGCGAGTGCTCGAGCAACTGGAGGCGGCGCGCGAGACGGAGGTGAAGGCTGAAATGGCACGCCGGGAAGCGGCGACCAAGGCCGCAAGTGCCAACCCCGGCACAGCTGCCCGCGCCCCTGGAACGATGGTCAACCCGGTGTATCAACAGCTGAGGGTGTCCCTCGCGGAGTCCGAAGCCACCGTGGCATCCCTTCGCGCCAAAGTGAGGGAGTACGAGTCGCGTGCAGGGGCCATTCAGTCCAATGCCATGAACGTGCCGAAGATCGAGGCCGAATACAAGCAACTCAACCGAGACTACGACATCACCAAGCGCAACTACGAACAATTGGTGGCTCGCCGCGAGTCGGCCTCGCTCTCGGAACAAATGGGTGCGACTTCCGGCATCGGCGAGTTCCGGGTGATCGATCCGCCACGTGCAGGACTCGAGCCGGTATTCCCCAACCGAGCACTCTTGTTGACCGGCGTGCTGCTGGCATCGATCGCCGCGGGGGTTGCCGTCGCCTTCATTCGCGACCAGGTTCGTCCCACGTTCTTCGATCTTCGGGCACTGCGGCTGACCACGGGGCTGCCAGTGTATGGCGCCGTCTCGATGATCGTGGACGCCGCGGGACGATCGCGGGCGCGTCGTGGTTTGTTGGTCTTCTCGGGAGGAGCGATGGCCTACCTGAGTGTGTTCGCGGTCCTGCTCGCGTGGGCCTGGCTGAAGCAGTTGGTGAAGTGAGGTCGACACGATGAGCCTGATCGAACGTGCGGTAACCCGACTCGGCGGCAACCCGCCCGTCTTTCCCGCAGACGCCGAGGCGACCGCGGACAAGCCCGTGTCCGTTGCCCCGGTTGAACGCGCCGTCGCCTCCACGATCGAGCGTGCAGTGGGGGCGTTGGGAGCCTTGCCCGAAGAGTCTCTTGCAGACCAGACGAGAAGCGACGTCGCTCCGGCAAGCCGAGCCACCTCTGTTCAGCCCGGTGCCGTGAACATCCGACTGGATGCCTTGCGCCGGCGTGGCTTCGTGGTCCCGGATGCCCAGACCTCTCAGACCGCCGAAGAGTTTCGCGTCATCAAGCGCCCACTGATCGCAAACGCCTTTGGCGGCGGCGCGGCGCCTGTCACCCATGGCAAGCGCGTGATGGTGACTTCCGCCTTCCCCGGAGAGGGCAAGAGCTTTTGCGCCATCAATCTGGCTCTGTCCATCGCCGCCGAGCGAGACCACAAGGTTCTGCTGGTGGATGCCGACGTGGCGCGTCCTTCGATTCCCCGCGAACTGGGATTCGAGGCAGGCCAGGGCTTGATGGATTGCCTGCTTGAACCGGATCAATACGATGTCGGGAAACTGATCCTGCAAACCGACGTCGAAAAACTCGCGATCCTGCCCTCGGGGAGGCGGCACGCGCATGCCACCGAGTTGCTCGCGTCTCAGGCGATGCGCACGTTTCTTGAACTGCTCAGCGCCCGCTTTCCAGACCGCCTCATCATTTTCGATTCCCCCCCGCTACTGGTCACCACGGAATCGCGGGTGCTGGCCACCCACATGGGGCAGATCGTCCTGGTGGTGGAAGCCGGAAAGACGCCCAAGCCCGCCGTGGCCGAGGCCTTGGGAACCTTGGACGGCGCCTGCGAAGTGGTGGGCTTGGTCTTGAACAAATCTCGCGGCGCCAGTAGTGGTGGCTACGGCTCTTACGGCTACGGATATGGATACGGGCATGGCAGGGCCAAACCCGCGGTTGGTTAGTCGCTGGCTCGCTGACGGGCCGACAGGCGAACGCCCCGCCAGGCATCGCTGGCTCCTGGGTGCCTACATCGTCCCCTGGCTCCTGACCTGGGCAGCGCCCGGCTTCGGCCAAGTGGGTTCGGCCGATGTCGGCGCTTCAACGGTGACGTCGGGCGCCTCGGCCCCCTCTGGATCCTACGGTGGCGTGGCGCCGGCCATGGGGGGAGGTGGTGGGCAACCCGCCAACGCGCGGTCGCTGCAATACGGCGTCCGCAGTTCGCTCTATCTGACTCATTCAGACGCGGCAGGGAGCAGGGATTCCGCCGTGTTCGAGCTGTCTCCGTATGTCTCCGCCAACCTGGCGGAGGCGCGGAACAGTCTCTCGTTGAGCTACACCTTGCGCAATTTTTATGCGGTTGCCGGAGGCGACCAGGCAGCCTACAACCGTCACGATCTACGCGCCACCCAACAATCGCTCTTGATCGGTGATTGGTTCGGCGTGCAATCGTCGGCCGCCATCTATAACACCGCCGCTTCGGTGGTCGGCGGCCTCAGCATCGACCCCGCCATCGCCCGAAACAATGCGGCGGTGTACCGAACACTGTCGATCGCGCCATACATCCAAGGTCGCTGGGGAAGCCTGGCCACCTACCGCGCGCAATACCGGCTGGACCACGCCAGCACGTCAAGCAATGTCACTGCCGGCCTCTCGTCGCGCTCGCACCTGCTCACGCTCGCATTGAACGGCGGGCCACAATTCAACCCTTGGGGCTGGGGCATCAACAGCAGTGCGTCACGTCGCGAGTTCGGCAACGGTGTCGATCTGAGCAGCGCCAGCACCAGCGCTTCCCTGTACTACACGCCCAATGCGGAACTGCGCCTGGGTGCCTCGCTGAACTACCTGTACCTCGAACGCCTCGCCAACCGCGATGGCCAGTCGAACGGATGGGGCCCAGGGGTCTCGCTGGACTGGAGCCCTTCTCGACGCACCACGGTTCGCGCCGCGCTGAACCGTTACTACTACGGCAACAGCGAATCCATCAGCATCGCGCACCGCGAACAACGCTGGATGGTCGGTTTCGACTACGTTCGAAACATCCTGCAAAGCAACAACGCCGCACTGCTCACGTTCAACCCCGGTGCGGTCTTCTCAGGCGGCGGATTTTCGCCTCAGCTGAATCCGCTCTTCAACCAACTTTCCTCGGCGGGCTTGCTGAACAATTCAGATGTGGTCCTCGGCACGAATGTCATCAACGATGCCTTGGTGCGCAACCGCAGCCTCACTTTCTCGTTCGGGTATGTCGGGCCTCGTTGGAATGCCACCCTCACGGCCTACCGATCGGTTCGCGAGACGCTGTTGTCTTCGGAGGTCTTCGGCATCGCCGACGCGTTGGCCCCGGCGTCGTTCGGACGCTTCGGGTATCGCGGTGTCACCCTGTCCACCTCGATGACGATCGACCCCCGCAACAGCGTCGGGATGAGCATCAGCACCCGAACGTCCGACTCGCTGTCCAATACCGCCGGTGCGAGTACAAGTTCGACACGCTTCTCCTTCCTGCAAGCGAACTGGACCGCCAACATCGACACGCGAACCCACGCGACGCTGGGCTACCGCCTGTCCCGGCAATCCGCCGACAGCACCGGCGCCGGCGCGCGCACCGACAACACGCTCTACGGCACCTTGGACTTCCGCCTCCATTAGAAGGCCCTCGCATGTACGACACCTTCTACTCGCTGCGCGGCAAGCCGTTCCAGCTCAATCCCGACCCCGACTTCTTCTTCGGCAGCAAGGGCCATCGCCGGGCGATGGCCTACCTCGAGTACGGCCTGCACCAGGGCGAGGGCTTCATCGTCATCACCGGAGAGGTGGGCGCCGGCAAGACCACGCTGGTGCGCAACCTGCTGCGCCGCGTACCCTCGCAGAGCATCGTCGCCGCGCAGATCGTCTCCACGCAGGTCACCGCCGACGACCTGCTGCGGCTGGTGGCCGGCAACTTCCAGATCAACACGCAGGGGCTCGACAAGTCGCTGCTGCTGCAGCAGCTGGAGGTGCGCTTCCGCCACCTGCACGACGAGGGCAAGCGGGCGCTGCTGATCATCGACGAGGCGCAGAACCTGTCGCCGCGCGCGGTCGAGGAACTGCGGATGCTCTCGAACTTCCAGATCGGCTCGAAGTCGCTGGTCCAGAGCTTCCTGGTGGGGCAGCCGGAGTTCCGCGACATCCTGCAGCGCCCGGAGATGCGCCAGCTCAAGCAGCGCGTGATCGCCTCCTATCACCTGGGCCCCCTGGATGCGGCCGAGACCCGCGCGTACATCGAGCACCGGCTGCGTCACGTCGGCTGGAACGAGGACCCGACCTTCGACGACGGCGCCTTCGATCGGATCCATGCGCTCACCGATGGCATCCCCCGACGCATCAACACGCTGTGCGATCGGCTGCTGCTGTCGGGCTACCTGGCTGAAACACACACGATCGCGGCCACGATGGTCGACGAGGTCGCCACCGAGCTGGCCGACGAACTCGGCACCGCGGGCCCCGGCTACCAGCGCCGCGAAGCCCCCAATGCGATGTCGCTGCTGAACGCGCCGAACGAGCCGGTCGGCAGCCAGCCCGAAGAGTCGTGGGATCCGCACGCGCCCCGCGAGGAATCGCTGGCCGTTCGCGTCGAGCAGCTCGAGGCGCGATTGGCCTTGCTCGAATCCACCGTCAACACCACCTACAACGTGCTGCAACGGCTGCTGCGCCGGCCCGCCAGCGCATCGCAGCGACCCGGGGACGCCACGTCGAGCCCCGCGTGACGAAGCCCTCGCACGCGATCACACCCGCACCTTCGCCGAATGCCATCATGTCGAGCAATGCGCTGAGCATCGACGTCGAAGACTGGTTCCAGGTCTCGGCGTTCGCGCCCTTCATCGAACGCAGCCGGTGGGACGATCTGCCCTGCCGCGTCGAGCGCAACGTCGACCTGCTGCTCGGGCTGATGGCCGAGCACCACGCACGGGCCACGTTCTTCACGCTGGGTTGGATCGCCGAGCGCTATCCCGAGATGGTCCGACGCATCGTTGCGCAGGGCCACGAACTCGCCAGCCACGGCTATGGCCACCAACGCGCCTCCGACCAGTCCCCCGAGGCGTTTCGCGCCGACGTGGTGCTGGCCAAGGAGATCCTCGAACAGACCGGCGGCGTGCCGGTGATCGGCTATCGCGCGCCCAGCTTCTCGATCGGACCAGCCAACGCCTGGGCGCACGACGTGCTGGCGCAGACCGGCCACCGCTACAGCTCCAGCGTCTATCCGGTCACGCACGACCACTACGGCGCGCCGGATGCCCCCCGCGAAGCCCATCGGCTCGACAACGGCTTGTGGGAACTGCCGCCGGCCACGGTGCGCGTCGGTGGGCGCAACTTTCCGATGGCGGGTGGCGGCTGGTTCCGCCTGATGCCCTATCGCGCGACCGCCTGGGCGGTGCGTCGGATGAACCAGACCGACGGCATCCCCGCGATCGCCTATTTCCACCCCTGGGAGTTCGACCCTGAGCAGCCCCGGGTCGAACAGGCCGACGCGAAGTCCCGCTTCCGACACTACCTGAACCTGTCGCGCACGCAGTCCCGGCTGTCGCGGATGTTGCGCGAGTTCCAATGGGATCGCCTCGATCGCGTCTACGCCACGCAGTTGGGCGGATCCGGGCGGCATTCCGTCGGCGCGGGCACCCGTCAGACGACGGTGCAAGGCACCCTGGCGGCATGAAGATCGACAGTGCGCACACGCTGACAGCCCCCTGCGTCGAGGTCACCGAAGCGAGCGACCAGGACCGAGAGGCCTGGACCGGTTACGTCGACGGACACCCGGAAGCCACCTTCTTTCACCGCTGGCAATGGCGGGAACTGATGGTGGATCCGTGGCGCCACGCGCCGCATTTCCTGATCGCGCGGCGCGAACAACGGGTGGTGGGCGTGCTGCCGCTGGCGCACATGAAGACCCGCCTGTTCGGCTCGCAACTGGTCGGTTTGCCCTTCTGTGTCTACGGCGGCCCGCTGTGCGACGACGCGCAGGCCTTGCAGGCGCTGGACGAGCGCGCCACCGCGATCGCCCACGACCTGGGCGCCGGGCACCTGGAGTACCGCAACCTGGACGCGCGTCACACCGATTGGCCCGGCACCGACCTGTACGTCACGTTCCGCAAGGCGATCAGCGATGATCACGAGGCCAACCTGAAGGCCATTCCCCGCAAGCAGCGCGCGATGGTGCGCAAGGGCATCGCGAACCAACTCAGCGCCCGCATCGAGGACGTCGACGCGTTCTTTCCGATCTACGCCGACAACGTCCATCGCCACGGCACCCCGGGCATGCCCAAGCGCTGGTTCGAGCGCCTGCAATCGGTGTTCGGATCCGATTGCGATGTGCTGGTGGTGCGCGACCCGGCCGGGCAGCCCCTCTCGGCGGTGCTCAGTTTCTGGGATGGCGAGACGGCCCTGCCCTACTACGCCGGAGACTACCCCGGCGCCCGGGGGCTGGCGGCCAACGATTTCAAGTACTGGCGCCTGATGGAGCACGCGGTCGGTCGCGGCTGCCGCACCTTCGACTTCGGTCGCAGCAAGGTCGGCACCGGGCCGTACGACTTCAAGCGCAACTGGGGGTTCGAACCGCGGCCGCTCGCCTACGAGTACCGCCTGGTGCACGCGAACGCGATTCCTCAGAACAACCCCAACAACCCGAAGTACCGGTTGATGATCGACACCTGGCGTCGACTGCCCCGGGGCCTGGTCAACTGGCTCGGCCCGCATATCGTGCGAGGCCTGGGGTGAGCGACGTCCTGCGCCCCTCGGGTTCGCAGCCCGCGCGTGCCCCATCGCCGGGCGCCTCCGCGCAACACGCCGGCGCGCTCGCGCTGTTCGCCCTGGGCTGCATTGCTCTGGTCTGGTTGTGTCTTCCCAGCTGGACGGCGATGACCGACCTCTGGTGGAACAACGAAACCTATACCCACGGCATGCTGGTGCCGGCCGCGTCGGCGTGGCTGGCCTGGCGGATTCGCGACCGCTGGTACCCGCTGACACCGAGCGGTTCGCTGGTCGGCCTGATCGTCATGGCCGGCTCGGTGGCCGCGTGGCTGGTGGGCACGCTGGCCGGCGTGAACGCGCTGGAGCAGTTCGCCGCAGTGACGATGATCATCGCGCTCTTTCTCGCGATCTTCGGCTGGCCGACGACCAAGGTGCTGGCGTTTCCGCTCGGGTTCCTGTTCTTCGCGGTCCCTTTCGGCGATTTCCTGATGCCCTGGCTGATGGACCGCACCGCCGACTTCACGGTGAAGGCCGTCGAGCTCTCCGGCGTGCCGGTGCTGCGCGAGGGGCGGAACTTCGTGCTGCCCAGCGGGCGCTGGTCGGTGGTCGAGGCCTGCAGCGGATTGCGCTATCTGCTGGCGGCGGTTCCGTTGGGCATGCTGTACGCGCACCTGAGTTTCCGCTCGTGGCGCACCCGATGGGTCTATGTGGGGCTGGTGATCGCGATCGCGCTCGTGGCCAACTGGCTGCGCGCCTACGGCATCGTGATGCTCGGTCACGCGAGCAGCATGACGATCGCGGCCGGCGCCGACCACCTGATCTATGGCTGGCTGTTCTTCGGGGTGGTGATGGGCCTGGCGTTCACGCTCGGCGCGCGGATGCCCGAGCTCGGCCCGCCGGATGCGCCGGTCCGCTCGCCGGCTGCGGCGGGAACGGTCGGTTCGGGGCACCCGAAGCGGGTCGCGTTCGCCGCGATCGCGTGCCTGCTGGCCGCGACGGGCCCGGCGCTGGCTGGCCACCTCTCCACCCGGGGCGAAGCGCGGGTGAACCTGGCCGCGCTGCGATCGGCGCTGTCCTCGGACATGGCCACGCTGGGCGAATACCGCCCGAATCACCCGGGCGGCCGCGATTCGGTGGTCGGCCGGGTACCCGGGGATCCGGCGATCGGACTGGCGGCCTACCAGTACCACCACCAGTACCGTGGCACCGAGATGATCACGCACGGCCACGGACCGATGCCGGCCAGCCAGGAGGCGCTGGCCTGGTCGTTGCGACGGCAATCGACGACACGCGTCGCGACATTGCCGGGGGCACCGGATGGCACGCTGGTCAATGAATACGTGTTCGAGCACCGCGACCGGCGCTGGCTGGTCTGGGAATGGTTCTGGGTGGCCGGCACCGTGACGCACGACCCGCGGCGCGCCAAGATCGAGACCGCCCTCTCGATCTTCGCCGGCCGTGGCGACGAGTCGGTCGCGTGGTACGCGTGGGTCATGGTCTCGCCGTCGGATCCGCAGGCTGCCGAGCAAGCCCTGAACGCGCGACTCGGCACGGCGGCCGCCGTCAACAAGACGCTGGGGCTTGCCGGCATGTCGACGAGCAGAGCCCGATGAGCCCCTCGCGTCCATTAATCGCGCATGTCGTCCACCGATTCGACGTCGGCGGCATGGAGAACGGCATCGTCAATCTGATCAACGGCATGCCAGGTGACTTTGCCGAACACGCGGTGATCGCACTGACCGAGGTCGCTCCCGCGTTCGCATCTCGGATCACGAAGCCCGGTGTTCGCTTCCTCGAGATGCGCAAGCCGCCAGGCCAGACTCTGTTCATGCTGCCACGGTTCTATCGGACATTGCGGGGGCTCGCCCCGGACATCTTCCACACCCGCAACGTCGCCACCCTGGAGACCCAATTGGCCGCTGCGGCCGCCGGAGTCCCGCACCGAGTGCACGGCGAACACGGGTGGGACATGGGCGATCTCGACGGCAGCAATACGAGCATGATGTGGCTGCGCCGCTTGATGCGGCCCTTCGTGCACCACCAGATCGCACTGTCGGCGCCGACCCACCGCTACCTTGTCGAGCGTGTTGGCGTGCCGACCGACAAAGTCACCGACATCTGCAATGGGGTCGACGTGAATCGGTTTCTGCCCGCGGCCAGCATCGCGCAGGCACGCAGACAACTGGCTGACTGCCCCTTGCCCGATGGAGCGTTCGTCGTCGGCGCTGTCGGTCGGCTGGCTGCGGTAAAGAACGTACCGATGCTGATCGACGCTTTCGGGCGTGTTTCCCGGCGCAACCCGGCTTTCGCGTCCGGTGCCTGGCTGGCGCTCGTGGGCGACGGCCCGGAACTGCAAAGCGTTCAGGCCTCCCTCCGGACCCACGGCGTCCTTGAGCGCAGCTGGTTGGCAGGGGCTCGGCACGACGTGCCGGCCTGCCTGCAGACGCTCGACCTCTTGTGCCTGCCTTCGTTGGCCGAAGGCATCTCGAACACGATTCTCGAAGCGATGAGCACCGGGCTTCCCGTCATCGCCACCGACGTGGGCGGCAACCCGGAACTGGTATCCGATGGTGAAACCGGGACGCTCGTCCGATCGAACGACGTCGCGGCCTTGGCCGACGCAGTGGAGCAGTACTTCACAGATGCCACCCTGCGTGCACGCCACGCCAGCGCGGCCCGCGACCGGGCAGTGACGCAGTTCAGCCTGCGGGTGATGATTGAGCGATACCATGCGGTCTACGCCCGCTTGCTGATGGGCAGGAGTCAGAGCCAATGTGCGGCCTAGCCGGTCTTTTCTCCCCCGCCGCCGACGCGCCACGAAACTTCGATCGGTTGCTCGTCAAACGAATGACCGACGCGATTCGTCACCGCGGACCGGATGAAGAGGGGTTTCACCTCGAACCCCGGGTGGCGCTTGGCCACCGCAGACTGTCGATCATCGACATCGCCACCGGCCAGCAGCCACTGTTCAATGAAGACGGCAGCGTCTGCGTGGCCTACAACGGCGAAATCTACAACTACCGCGAGCTTGCCAATGAGCTCGAGGCGGCCGGGCACGTCTTTCACACCCGCAGCGACACCGAGGTCATCGTTCACGCCTGGGAGCAGTGGGGAGAGGACTGCGTCAAGCGCTTTCGCGGCATGTTCGCGTTCGCGCTCTGGGACCGCAATCGGCAGACCCTGTTTCTCGCACGCGATCGCCTTGGGGTCAAGCCGCTGTTCTGGTGTCAGCTGCCCGATGGCACGGTGGCCTTCGGTTCCGAGCTCAAGTGCCTAACCTTGCTGCCGGGCTTCGATCGGCGCCTGTGTGACTTCGCGATCGAGGATTACTTCGCGTTCGGCTACGTGCCCGACCCGCGAACCATCTATTCGAACGCGTTCAAGCTGGAACCGGCACACACCTTGAGCTGGCGGGTTGGCGCGCGCGAACCGAGGGTCGTTCAGTACTGGGACGTCAGCTTCGAACCGGATGGCCGACTCAGCCTGGCCGACGCGAGCGCCGAACTGCGCGACCGACTTACTGAAGCGGTGCGCATTCGCCTGATGTCCGAAGTCCCCCTCGGGGCCTTCTTGTCGGGTGGGGTGGATTCCAGTGCGGTCGTCGCCGCGATGGCCGGCCTGTCCCAGCAACCGGTGAAGACCTGCTCGATCGCGTTCGACGTGCCGGAGTTCGACGAAAGCCGCTACGCGAAGATGGTTGCCGACCGATTCAATACCGATCACTACGTGGAAACGGTCACTGGTGACCAGCTCGACCTCGTCGACACGCTGGCCGCACTGTACGATGAACCCTTCGCCGACAGCTCGGCATTGCCCACCTATCGCGTGTGCCAACTCGCCCGGAAGCGGGTGACGGTCGCCTTGTCCGGGGACGGCGGTGACGAGACCTTTGGCGGCTATCGTCGCTATCGACTGCACCTGATGGAAGAGCAGATGCGTCAGGCAATGCCGCTTGGCCTGCGCCGGGCCCTGTTCGGCCCTTTGGGGCGCCTGTACCCGAAGCTCGACTGGATGCCCCGGGTGTTTCGCGCGAAGACCACGTTGCAGTCACTGGCGCGCAACTCGGTCGAGGCCTACTTCCACTCGGTGTCCATCCTACGCGACGAAGAGCGACAGGCGATGTACACACCCGAGTTCCGCCGTCGCCTCGGCGGCTACAACGCGATCGAGGTCTTTCGCAGGCACCTGGCCAAGGCGCCGACCGATGAACCGCTCGCCTTGATCCAGTACCTCGACTACAAGACCTATCTCCCCGGCGACATCAACACGAAGGTCGATCGCGCCAGCATGGCGCACTCGCTGGAAGTCCGCGAGCCGTTGATGGACCATGAGCTCATCGAGTGGGCTGCGCGATTGCCGCAGCGCCTGAAGACAAGCCCCTCGGAAGCAAAGACCGTGCTGAAGAAAGCCTACGAGGGCGTGTTGCCACATGAGGTGCTGTATCGGCCGAAGATGGGCTTTGCGGTGCCTTTGGCGACCTGGTTTCGGCAGTCGGGCAGTCGCCTGTCCGGTTCCCTGGCAAGGACAGCGTTACCTGACCTGCCAGTGGCGGCCTCGACCGAATCCCATCTGATGTCGGAACACGTGGGCGGTCGTCGAGACCGCAGTTCCGCGCTCTGGCTGTTGTCGAGTTTCTCGCGCTTCGGCGCGGTGGGCTTGGACTGATACCGTCCGTACTCTAGGGACTCTCTGAACAACGCGCAGGCGTAGACGGCAGTTCGTTGAACGAATGCGAATCATGACCGATACCCGTCAATTCACCGCCGAGAGGTTCGGCTGGCGCCGACTTTCGCGTCATCAGAGAGCCATTTCGGGCCCGGCGCGCAGTTCGTGGGCGCACTCATGCCCCAACTCCCACCAGTTCACAACGTGCCATCCACAGCTTGGCCAACGCGAACAGCGTGGCGATCTGCGCGGTGTTCTCCTTCAGGCCTCGGTAGCGCACCTTGGAAAGACCGAACTGGCGCTTGATCACCCGGAAGGGATACTCGCCCTTGGCTCGGATCCTGGCCTTCACGCGTTCGATTTCAACGGTCAGCGCACCCAGCTTCGTGGTCTTGTCGAGCGCCTTGCACTTGCCCGGGCGCAAATCCAGCCCCGCGAACCCGCGGTACAGCGGCACATCCAGCGCCGCTTCCTCCAACGAGGGATCGTACGAGCCGAACCATTGCTGCAGGAAGCGGAGATGCAGCATCGTCTCAACCGGAAACGGTGCTCGGCCTCGACGGCCAGCAGGCGCATGCGGGGTCACCAATGCGACCAGCGCCTACCACGGCACCACGCGGTTCATCTCGTCCAGGAACTTGCGCTTGCGGGTGCGCTTGGTCGCGAGGTTCAATCCCAGATCGGCTTGTCTCATCGGTCAGATCGTCGCCTGCAGATCGCCGTCATGCAACAGGGCGAACTATCGATTTATGCAGACTGTCCCTTGGCAAAGTGAAGCGAGACGCCTGATGAGTCAAAACTCTCCCTTTGTGCGCAGCGCACTCCTCATTCTTCTCTACCTTGCCACCCAAGCAAACGCTATGGAAGTCGCAGACGAGGAATGGGCGTTCCTCCCCACGTGGTGTGCAAACACAATGGCATTTGACGGCCAGCGAGGTCCTCCGCGCTTTGGAGAATATCAAAAAAAATACGGAAACGACTTTGGCCACATGCATCACTTCTGCTGGGGCATGGTCAGAGAAATACGGGCAGCCAGCGGGCGTATCCCACCTCACCTGAGACGAACAAACCTGACCTCGGCCATAGGAGACTACGAATACGTCATTCGGAACACCCATCAAGGATTTGGACTACGCTTAGACACTCTTCGCCGCATATCAGCTGTACACCTAAGGCTGGGCGAACCGTCAAAGGCAGTTGCTGCCGCAAGGCAAGCAATTCGAGAATTTCCAGAACACCCAGGCGGCTACATCAGCGCCGCTTTGGCCCACGCGAGCGCCAAAGAGTCCGACCTAGCGAACAAGGCGTTGGCAGAAGGGCGGGAGCGATCCAACGATCCAGACCAAATCGACAGGGCTCGCGAAGTCATTCTTCGCCGATAAGAGAGGACACCACTGGGGAACCACCTCTAAAATGCGCGACATACTGCTTGCAGGGCTGCTTCTGATTGGCCTGCCAATAACTCTCACTCGCCCTTTCGTCGGAGTGTGCATTTTCGCCTGGCTCGCTCTGATGAATCCTCACAAGCTAACGTGGGGTATAGCAGGTATGGTTCCCTGGTCTTTGATCTACGGGGCAACAACCATCGCAAGCATTGCCGCGCACCGTGAGGGCCTGTTCCAGGACTCCCTCAAGAGATACACCCCTGTAATCCTGTACGTTCTATGGATGGCGATCACCAGTCTATTCGCAATGCACTCGGAAAACGCCTGGCTTCGCTTCGAAGGTATATTGAAAGTGCAAATTATGTGCCTGCTAACACTAGCACTGCTAACATCCGAACGCCGAGTGCATGCCTTCCTAGCAGTCATCATTCTCTCGCTTTCTTTTTACGGACTTAAGGGCGGGATCTTCACAGTCCTTTCCGGGGGAGTGAATCGCGTGTGGGGACCGGTCGGAACCATTCTAGGTGATAACAATCAACTAGCCGCCGCATTTGTCATACTCTTGCCATTGCTATACTGGCTACATTCGGTTAGCAAATCGCCCTGGCAAAAGAGAGCTATCGCATTCATCGCACTAATGTGCCTGTTTTCCATCTTTGGATCACACTCGAGAGGCGCATTTCTAGGTGTTTTCTTGATGGCAGCATTTCTATGGATAAAGTCCGACAAGAAACTTCCTCTACTCTTTTTACTGCCACTTGCACTCTTGGTGGCCGCGATATTCATGCCCGAGGCATACTGGTCAAGAATCTCAACTATCACTGAATACCAAGAAGACGCCTCAGCCCTTGGAAGACTCAATACATGGCAGACTGCGCTAAACATTGCCAATAGCCGCATCACCGGAGCCGGCCTCGAATATTACAGCAGAGAGGTATTTGCGATATACGCACCAAATCCGCTGCAGGTACACTCATCGCACAATATATTCTTTCAAGCCCTTGGCGAACACGGGTGGATCGGATTCTTTCTCTTTCTTTGGATTTTCTCACGAACTTGGCGAGCGTGTAGCAGACTGTCTTCACGCACGAGCACATCGCAACTTCGCCCTGATCTTCTTGGACGAATGACTCAAGTCTCCCTAGTGGGATTTTCAAGCACAGGATTCTTTGTGAACATTGGCAACTGGGATTTTATGTACTACTTAGTTGCCAGCGTGCTCGCGCTTGAACGCCTAACGATCGAGCCAACCTATCGAAAGCCTACTGCTGGTACTCGTGAGCAAGAAAGTGATGCAGTACAATCCTCGATAGCCCATGTAAAGAATTACCACAAATATAACACACCGTGAAACAAGTCTTCTTTCTAGTTGCAGGCGGTGGTTTTCAATGGGAATCACTTTCCCTGGCAAATCAACTACAAGAGCATTTCATCCTCACTTTCATTGTCCCAAGAGACGCAATGTTTCCGGGATCATCATTGAGCTCGCACGTCGGAAGCGCAGCCTTTTTTGCGCTACCGGAGCTGTCATCTCGGGCGAACGACAGCAAAGTCCGCGGACTCAAGAACTTGCTTGTATCAATGCGCATCATCTTGAACCAACTTTGGAAACATAGGCCTTCAGCAGTAGTTTGCCTCGGTTCGTCTATTTCGCTGCCGATCGCACTTGCCTGCGTAGTTTTAAGTGTACCATTTATATTTATTGAAAGTATAACACGCGCCCAAAATCTTTCCCTTACAGGTCGAATTCTTCTGAAACTGCTGACGTGCCTCGATTCCTCGACCCAATAGTTTCTGGAAAGATGGCTCTTCATCCGAAAGGAAGAGCCGATGAGAAAGAGCCGATTCACCGAAGAGTAGATGGTCGAGATCCTTCGCGAGGCGGAGAAGACCTCTGTGTCGGCGGTGGCCAAGAAGAACAAGGTCAGCGAGCAGACGATCTACTCGTGGCGCCAGCACTTCGCTGGCCTGGAGCCGAGCGATGTGCGCAAGCTCAAGGGCCTGGAAGCGGAGAATGCCAAGCTCAAGAAGCTGCTCGCCGAGCGCGACCTCGAGATCGATGCGATGCGTGAGGTCGTTCGCCGAAAGTGGTGAGCCTGCCCGCGCGTCGTCTGCAGGTCGGATTGCTCATCGACCGCGGTATCTCGCAGCGACGTGCGTGCAGGCTGATCGGCGTGGCCCGCTCGGCCCTGAAGTACGCTTCGATCCTCGACATGAAGGACTCGCCGCTGATTGCGGCGATGAGGCGCCTGTCGGGCCAGTACCCGCGGTACGGCTATCGCCGCATCCGCATCTTCCTTGGCCGAGAAGGCCATGCGATGAGCGCGAGCCGAGCTCAACGGATCTGGGCCAAGGCGAAGCTGCAGTTGCCCGCCAAGCGGCGCAGGAAGAGGATCTCCGGCTCCCGGCCCAGGCCTCACGCGCCGAGAGCTGCCAACCACGTCTGGGCGTACGACTTCGTGTTCGACGCCTGCGCCAACGGCCAGCAGATCAAGTGCCTGTCAGTGGTCGACGAGTTCACCAGGGAGTGCCTAGCGATCGACGTGGCGGGCTCGATCCGTTCGGCGCGGGTGATCGAGATCCTGACCCGGTTGATGAGCCAGCGCGGCGCACCGGCGTTTATCCGCAGCGACAATGGCCCCGAGTTCGTCTCGCTGGCGATCCTCAAGTGGGTCACCGAGCACCGGATCGAGACGGTCCACATCGACCCAGGCAAGCCCTGGCAGAACGGCACCAACGAGAGCTTCAACGGCCGCCTGCGCGACGAGTGCCTGAACGCCGAATGGTTCCGTACCCGTCGCGAGGCGCGCATCCTGATCGAGGCTTGGCGGCAGCACTACAACGCTGTGCGACCGCACAGCAGTCTAGACTACTTGACCCCGATCGAATTCAGCCGGCAGCATCAGATCCCGTCCGAAACCCCAAACCGGGCCGTCCTCCAGGAATGAATGGTCCGAAGATATTGGAGCACGTCAAATGGCGGGATTACCGTTACTGCTGAACTCCCCTATACTCTGTCAATATAACCGAAGTCGACACGACTTCTTCGCGAAGCCGGCCAAGAAAAAAATACCCCGCCGCCGCATCATAGCTAGAATCATTACGCGGCAAGCACAAATCGACGTAGCGCAATGGATACGTGAAAATTAGCCCAAGAAGGCGAGCTACGGATCGGGTGCGCCGACCTCGAGGAATCGCGAGGAGTGCCTGGCGAAGCGCAAGACTCAGATACAGACCAGGCCCGCCAATAGGACCTGACTTGATCTCGTCAAACGCTCTGAATAGCAATCGATGACCCAAATGAGTAAACCTGGTAAAATCATGAGCACCCATATGCACGGGCTGCAGGAACGGCGTCTCTGAATAGACAACCCCTCGTGGCCGTAAAACCCTCCGAATCTCTTCAACGCACTCCCAGGGAAACGCAACATGCTCTAGCACTGCAACAATAATACACACGTCAAATGTATTATCCTCAAAAGGTAGATCATGCGCATCGGCAATGCATTCCACGTTCTTTCCGAACGCCACATCAAGGTGAACAGCGCGTCCCTGTAACTTAGTATCACCGGCTCCAATCACAAGAACATAGGGATTCGGAAGCAGAGTGGAAATATAATCCATTGCGTCCTCAACACTGAATCGCCGCGCGATCCGGCTTTCTTCTGTCAGAAGACCAATCAATTTGCGATAGTATTTCCGCACCCCCCTGACAGAGTCCAAGCTTCCTCCATAGCTACTAGCCCCGCCGTAGCTTTCGCCCTCCAAGAGGAACGCCTCGGTCCTAAAGACACTCTTTGACTCATCGAGGAGAATTGGTATGCCGTTCCTCTGTGGATAGGCCTTTTCGCAGACATCACAGTACAATTCATTCGTTAACAAGATCTTGTGCACCGGACAGGCAAAGGAATGTTGCATTTTAATACCCCGAACAATGCGAATCAATCAAGCAACGAGAACATATACACATGGCCCTGCCCGAATTTCACGTACGTCAGATTGTTGGTAACTTTCTGATGAACGGAGAGCGAAATGGGCAAGAAGGAATCTGTGCCGGGTCGGCAGTACACGGATGAGTTCAAGGCCGAGGCGGTGCGCTTGGCGAGTTCGATCGGAGGCAACCCGGTGGCCGAACGCTTGGGGATTCCGCAGTCGACGATGGCGCACTGGGTGCGTCGCAGCAAAGCCGGAACGCTGAGTCGGACCGATTCAGCGCCGGCCAAGCGGCCGCTCTCGGAGCTGGAGTTGGAGAACTCCCGGCTGCGCCGCGAACTGGCCAGTGCCAAGCCCGATCTGGAGATCGCAAAAAGGGCGGCGGCGTATTTCGCGAAGGAGTCGCGGTGAAGTACGCCTGGATAGAGGAGCATCGCGACCTGTTCAGTGTGACGCGGATGTGCCGGGTGCTGGCGGTCTCCCGATCGGGCTAATGCCAATGGCGCACCCGAGCCCCCAGCGATCGGGCACGATCCAATGCGGCGCTCGATGCCGAGGTGGCGGCGCTGCATGCGGCCAGTCGCTTGACCTACGGGCGCCCCAGGATTGTTCGAGACCTGCACCAGCAGGGCATTCGTGTCGGCCATGAGCGGGTGCGGCGCAGTCTGAAGCGACAGGTTCTGCGAACGGCTTATAAGCGGCCCTACCGGGTGACCACCGATTCGAACCACGACAAGCCGATCGCCGCCAACTTCTTGGATCGGCGATTCACCGGCTGGCAGCTGAACCAGGCTTGGGTGGGCGATATCACCTAAATCGCCACCGGCGAAGGCTGGCTGTACCTGGCCTGCGTGATGGACTTGGCCAGCCGCAAGATCGTGGGCTGGTCGATGAGCGATCGGATGAAGGCTGGGCTGGTCTGCGACGCCTTGACGATGGCGTATTGGCAGCGAAAGCCGGCGGCCGGACTGATCGTTCACACCGATCGCGGCAGCCAATACGCGAGCACCGCCTATCGCAGGCTGATCAAGGACTTCCGGATGGTCCAGTCGATGAGCCGCAGGGCCAACTGTTGAGACAACGCGGTCGCTGAGAGGTTCTTCAAGACCTTGAAGGTCGAGCGGGTCGATCGGCAGCGATATGTCAGCGGGGCGCAGGCGCGCCTGGACATCGTCGACTGGATCGAGGGTTCTTACGATCGGTCTAGAAGGCATGCGGCGATCGACTATCAAACATCGGCGGGCAAACAACTCGGCCTCAAGGCCGCGTAGGTTGATGTACGTGGAACCCAGGCAAGATCAGTTGGGGCATGAGTGCGCCCGCGAACCGCGCATCGGGCCCGAAATGGCTCTTTGATGACGCGATATCCGGCCCCACCCGCAGTTCTTGGCAGTGAAATGACGGGTATCGATCACGATGTGTGTTTGTTCAACGGACCACCGCCTTCGTCGGCGCGTTGTTCAAAGAGTCCCATGACACGGCCCATCAATTGCCCTTTAGGTCTATAGACCCAAAAGGTGACGCGACTCAATTCTCAGGAGAATAGCCAAGTTTCGCCAGCAGATACCGCTCGGGCCCCTCCGGCCTTCCGACTGTATGCCAACACACGAGAAGGCCGACGACATAACTCACTATTCCCGCAAGAACAGATACAGATAGGCGCAGGTAACCCGCAAACGAACCATACTGTTGAACGCCCATTACAACAATCAACATAACGCAGGACGCGGCCAAAGGTCGAACAAATGTCCCAAGCACACGCCAAATCGATGCAACATTCGTCAATCGCACCGCCCCACATATTAGCGCAATTGACGAGAACATGGAAGTTAGACATCGCACATACGCAACTTCTCTTGAATCTCCGAAACCAAACATCATTAAACCACTAACAACAAACCAGATCAGAGAACACGCAGACACGACTCCAACAAATCTGAAATTCGCGCAAGAATATAGCAAATAAGCACTACTGTACGAGAGACTTACTATTCCAGAGGAAATCGCAAGCAGCCCCACAACCGGCACTGCAACCAACCATTTTTCACCTAGAACCAACGGAACAAGCATATCCGCGACCAGATAGATTCCTATCGACATTGGGATCGCTAGCGTTGCTTGCACTCCTGATGCGAGCAAATATAGTCGCGAAAGAGCGCGATAGTCGTCACGATCTCGTACAAATCCCGGGAAAAGAGCACGACTCATCGGAGCAAGCAGATCGGAAGTTGGAAGCGAAGCCATTTCTTGCGAAACAGAGTAAACCCCTACCTGGTTGCTGCCGCCAGCCCTGCCGAGCAAGAATATATCAACTCGATTTGACAAATATCCACTTATCGAGCTAAGAAGCATCCACTTGGAGGCACGAAGCAAAGGCTCCCATCCTCTCAAGTTCCAGTGAGGACGGTACGGACACATCAGATAGCTTAGAATCACACCTGTTATTGTGTTTGCCGCCATCCCAACGGCAAGCGCCCAATAATTCCCATGCCCAGCGGCAACGGCGATCGTTGCAACTGCTGCAATCACTCGGCGCGTAACTGTCAATATGAATGAGGCGCGAAAATCAAGCGCCTTCTGCCATGCAACTGGCCCGATGCTCTCAAGGCCGCCCACAGCAGTAAAAAATGAAATCACATAAAGTACATCAACAATCCTAGCATCGCCAAAATATTTGCCCGCGTACGGAGCTGCGAGCGCAATTAGCGTGCCAACTGCCATGAGTTGCAGGAGTCTGACAGTCCACGCGAGGTCATAGTCTTCAGTTGAGGCGTCTTTTTTTTGAATTAGCCAATTTGCCGTCCCCAGGTCAAGAAGGACTTCAGATAGACCAATTACAAGCATCGCCAAGGCCATAACGCCGAAATCCTCCGGCGTCAGCAGCCGCACAAGTACCAGTGTACTGAAAAGCCCGACAACCCGGCCAGCCCATTTCACCGCGATTGACCATAGAGTAGCCGCCCACATGCAAACAATTCCTTCACAATCTTCAATGAAATCCTGCAACCTTACTGAGAATCGTAGCATCACCGAAAGACCTGCCGAGGCATTCGCACAGAACTTGTGGCATCGCTGACAGGTACGGCTCGATCTTAATACGCGATCGATTCGCGCCTGACCGCAACGCAACTACCCGGGCAAACCCAAGAGTATCTCTTCTTGAGCAGCTCTTAGGGCTCGCTGAACAACGAGCGGACGAAAGCAGCAATTCGTTGAACGAATGTGAATCGTGATAAATACCTGTCATCGCACCGCAATAAGGTTCGGCTAGCGCTGAGTTTCGCGTCATCTGGGAGCCATTTCGGATTCGGCGCGCGGCTCGTGGACACACTCACGCGCCAACTCTGCTCAGCTCGCGACGAGTTATCCTCAGGTTAGCCAGCGCGGACACTATTGGGTTTGCGCAATGTTTTTCTTCAGCCCTCGGTATCGTACCTTGGTGACCCGGAACTGGCGCTTGATCACCCAGAATGGAAGCGCCACCTTACCCAGGATGCGAGCCTTCACGCGCTCAATTTCATCGATCTGCGCAGCCAGCATCGTGGTCTTGTTGAGCCCCCTGTGCGTATCCAGGCACAAATTCAGCGTACCGAACTCGCGGTAGGGCGGCGCATGGAACAGCGCCTCTTTCATCGCCGAGACAGACCAGCCGTACCACTGCTGAATAAAGTGGATGCGCAGCACCGACTCGATAGGAAATGAAGGCACGGCTCGGCGGCCAGCAGGCGCACGCGGAGTCACCAGCGCGACCCGCGCCGACCACGGCGCCACGCGAATCACCTCGTCCAGGAACTCTCGCTTGCGCGCGCGCTTGGTCGAGTGGTTTATGCCCAGCTCGGCTTGTGTCATGGATTAACTCGCCACCCGAAGGTCGGCTTCAAGCGACGGAGGGCACGGTCGAACTTTGCGGACCTTCGCTAGCGGCAATGGAGTCGCCAATCTCCAACTTGAAGCATCTTTCAAAGGTGGCTCTTGCATTCGCAGAAGATCAAACCTTTCAATCACGCACAAGTCCGTACATGTCGATCGATTCTGTGTCGCTACAAGTGCGCACATTTTTCTTGGAAATTAGACCTCAGAAGGACACTCAGAGCGCACCTCTCGACAGACCTGTCCAACTAATCCAACCAATCTCCAATATTGTCGCGCTTCTCGTATGCTGCGCCCTCTGACAAGATCTTTTAAACTAACCCATATCGCGGCCCAACCGAGTATCGCATAGTGCATTATCCATAGCCGCCACCATGCCCTCTTGTAATGAGAAAACAAGAACTTGAGCCGTGATCGCATAAACATGTGGTTTGACGAAAACGGCCCGTCAGGCCTTCGATCAACCGCGGACCGGCTCGAACCCAAGAAATGTACCACCACAGCTTTCGGAATAAACATTGCCGTAAGCGCCTGTGTTTTTGCACGAATGAATAAATCGTTCTCCTCGGAAAACAAAAAATAGCGCTCTGACAGCAATCCCAGCCGCTCGAATGCGCTGCGCCGAACCATCAGACAAGCCGCAGACAACAACTCCACCTTGGTATCACGGTCTACCAAACTCAAGCCATGGCGTCGCGCTTGAAACGATTTTCGGAAGTATCTATCCACTGGAAGAAAATAGAACGCAAGTAGATAGCGCAATTGTTCCGCCGGAGTTGTTATGCGATCAACCGACGCCTGAAAACGGCCATCCGGGAATGTTAGCTTCGGCCCAAAAAAATCTGCAGCCGGGTAAAGTTCTGCTGCTCGTACGAGCGTATCAATCGCACTGCTCGTAACGAGTGCATCTGAGTTCAATAGCAGTACAAGCGGAGCGTCTCCGAGGCGAATTGCTTGATTGTTCGCAGCCGCGAACCCGCGATTCGCATCGTTCTCGATCAACGCGACACTCGGCCAGTTCATCCGGATCGACTCGACTGAGCCGTCGACGGAAGCGTTGTCAACCACCCAAACACGAGCAATGATCTTGCAAGATTCAAGCGCACTAGCAAGGGCTTCAAGGCAATCCAGGGTCATTTGACGAGTATTCCAACTCACAATCACCACATCTATCTTTGGCTCGACTGTTAGATCGCGAGACTGATTCATTTACCGACTCCGAATAACAATACATCCTAGACTCCAGCCAGACACAGCTATTCTTGCAATAGAACGGGCACAGAAAAATCGAGCAAGATCTCAATGACAATTCTGATCAACACGCAATCCTCCGATTTGCCGCCCCTAGATATTCAGAGAAAACCAATTCCCCTTCCGATGCATCTCAATCTTGCAGACTGAACCTCTTACTCAACCATCTTAATTAGCCCTCTTTTCTTGTGTTCTACAGATTGATCGAATCAATCACATCGCGAGATCGATCTAGAACTGAGCAAGACTTAGTGGCGTCATTGTCGATAGCCTGACGTCACCCCTACTTGCGAGGCTCGATATGTGGAGAACCCGAATGCCACACGAAGTGCCTGCGCCTGGAAGTGCAACCTCTTGTGGTGCCACGGCATAAACCTCGGTAGCATGTAACGATTCGATTCACTAGTGGCCACGCCCCTATGTGTGCTGAATGCATATCGGAATCCCGCCTGCTGCACCATGTCACGGTGCTCCGGCTCGAAATCGCCGTGCAGCTTTCCGTTCGGATACGAAAAGATCAACGGGGCATGGTCGAGCACACCGTTCAGTTCGTCACGTCCTCGCTGAATCTCAACCATTGCGGCTACCGGCGACAGAAGGCGAAGGATCGGGTGGCTATGGGTATGTCCGCCGATTTCCATCCCGGATTTCGCAAGCGCTCTCACCTGATCCGGCGTCATCATTGGCCGGTCGCGACGGATCTGCTCGTCCAACGCCTGGCCGCACTGTAATTCGAGCCGCTGCAGGAGCGATTCCCGCTGGTTCGGCACCAGGTACTTCACCCGATCGAGCAGACGCGGAAGCGCACGCAACTTCGACTCGATCGAATCGGTCGCCACAACGCCCTCGTCCATCCATGAAAGATCCAGCGACGAAGCGTTGACGACACGCAGCGCCTCCCGAACCCGATCGTTGAACGGCATCACCGGATCGAGATAACTACTGGCAATGAAAAACAGTGCTTGCATTCGATGTCGCTGCAAGATCGGCAACGCCACCTCGAAGTTGTCCCGATAGCCGTCGTCGAACGAGATCAGTGCAGCTCGAGCCGGCAATGTGCCGTCGAACAAGCGCTCACACGCCTCCAGGGGCGCCATCATGTGGAACTGCTCACCGATCCAGCCGAGCATGCGATCGAACGAATGCGCGTCAGGCTCCCCAGGCTGCATCGGATCAGGTCGCTCGAGCACCCGGTGAAAGAAGAACGTCAACAACCGTCCGCGCGATCCTCCGGGGCTGGCGATACGGGTAAGAAGTTGGAACATCCCCAGAACCTTAATCTTGCGCCACCGAAGACAGGCCACCAGTGCGCCAAGCGATCGCATCTGAGTACACCTTTGCGTAGCGCGCCACGCTGGCGGCCCAGTTTCGCTCCGACTCGACGAACTGCCGACCACGAGACCGAAGGCGCCGCTGCAACTCGCAATCGCCGAACACGCGCGTCACGGCTGCCGTCAGCGCGCCGACGTCGTCCGGCGTGAACAGCAGCCCCGTTTCTTCGTGGCGGATCAATTCTCGATGACCGCCTATGTCCGAGGCGACCACCAACCGGGTCTGAGCCATCGCCTCCAAGGGCTTGAGAGGAGTGACGAGTTCGGTCAGGCGAATGCTGTGTCGCGGATAGGCGAGCACGTCGATCAATGAGTAGTAGCGATCGATCTGCGCGTTCGGTACCCGACCGGTGAAAACGACCTCACGCTCGATACCAAGAGAAGTGACCAAGGCGCGCAGCATCGCCTCCTGCGGACCTCCCCCGACGAGCAACAGACGCGCGGTCGGCCGCTGTGCCCGGATGCCCGGCATCGCCCGCACCAGAAGCTCCAGCCCCTCATAAGCGTAGAATGAACCGCAGAAACCGATCACTTCCGCGCCCGCCAAACCGAGTGACTCGGCCAGCGAATTGTCACGCTCGTCGATCGGCGGAAATCGATCGATATCCACCGCGTTCGGGATCACGGTGACGCGTCGCGGATCGATCCCTCGCGCAACGATGTCGCTGCGCAGTCCCTCGCAGATCGTCGTCGCGGCATCGACCCGACGCAGCGCCGCCGACTCAAGACCTCGGGTCAGCCGATACCGAAGGCTGCCATCCCGTGTCGTGCCCAGGTCGACTGCGGCATCCTCCCAGAAGGCTCTCACTTCGTAGACCACCGGGATTCCCAATGCACGTCCGACCCGAATCGCCGGCCAAGCCGTCAATGCCGGTGAGTGCGCGTGCAGCACATCTGGCTGTTCCTGTCTGGCCAGTTCATACAGTCGGCGATGCGTCGCACGCATCTCGTCCAGTGGCCAGAGGCCCGGAACCCGGCTAAGAAGCCCCGGCCGGTAGGGTGTTCGATGGAAGTCGAAACCATCCACCGATTCACATGCGCCAGCTGTGTCACCTTGTTTCGGAGTCGTCAGCTGCGCCGTCTGCCATCCGCGACGCCGCTGCTGCGTGAGTATTGCCACCGACCGAAACGCATAGCCGCTGTGCTTTGGAAGCGAATGATCAAACACGTGAAGGATCTTCATCCGCTCACTCCCGACACGCGCGCATCGACCGTCGGGTGCGACTCGATCCAGAGTTCGAGCATCATCAGCACCCAGATCATCGTGCCGAAGTACCCCGCGTGCCCGCCGCGCAACGCCGCGGCGAGCTCGTCGATGAATTCTGCCCGGATCAGGCCGCGCGCGGCCAGCGAGGCCAGCGCATCTTGCGCGCGAGACGACAGGCGCGGTTGCCCCAGCAACCAATCGCCGAATGGCATGCCGAAACCATGCTTCGGCTTCGTGATGATCTCGTCCGGCAGGAAGCCTCGCAACGCTTCCTTGAAGAAGGGCCGAAGGCGGGAACGACGCAGCTTCTGGTCGGGCGGTAGCTTCAACGAGAAGTCAACCGGTGCCTCGCACAGCAATGGAAAGGCAACTTCGGTACCCGCCGCATTGCACATGCGAACAACCTTCTGCAGGTCGTTGTCGGCCAATGTGAACTTGAAGTCGTATGCGAGCAGGCGATTGACCTGAGACGTGGATGTGCAACGCGCCCAGACCTCGCGCTCGAGCCCCGCCGGATCGAACGCGTCGGCACTCCCAAGCACCGCGTCAGACAATACCCGTTGCGGCCCGAATCGATTCAACAGGTTGTACTTTGAACCTAATCGGTCAGGCAAGGGCACGCGAGCCTGCTCGACATAGCCTCTTGCCTTTCGGATCGGCCAGAACGACGTATGCTCCAATGGTCCGAACAGTGCCGGCTCAAGCAAGCCCTGTCTCACACCCGGGGGCAGTCGATCGTACAGCGAGAACAGCCACTGCCGCGCATAGCGCTCGTTCCCGCCGTAGAGCTCGTCGCCCCCATCCCCTCCCAGCATGCGATCGACCCCCGCCTCCCGCGCCAATCGGGCACAGATGAACGTTGGCAATGCGGAAGAATTCCCGAACGGCTGTTCGTACTCGGAGGCCACCGCGCTGATGCCCGTTTCCGCCTCCTGAGGCGTCATCACATGCTCGACGTGGTCCGTACCGAAATGACGGGCCGCAATGCGCGAAAACTGACGTTCGTCATAGCCCGACACGTCGAATCCGATCGAGAACGTTCTGGCCGGGGCACCGTAGGCCTCGGTCACGAGACCGGCAATCGTCGAGCTGTCAGTCCCGCCCGACAAGAAACAACCCAGTCGCTCGCGTGGCACACCGTCGATGCACTCTGCGACGCCACGCCGAAGGGCTGCCCGAAACTCCTGGCGCGCGGAGGGAAAGTCGAATGATGACCCATCGACAAAACGAGGGGTCCAGTGTTGCACGATCCGTGATTTCCCGCTCTCGATGAGAATGGCCTGCCCGCCTTCGAGTCGCTGAACGCCGCGCAGAATCGACAACGGCGCAGGAATCATGTGAAAGTAAACAAAGGCATGTACCGCCCGAGGTTCGATCTCGCTACGGATCTTCAGTCGGTCAGCCACGGCCATGGGCGTCGTGCCAAAGGCCAAATGGCCCTCGCACTCGCCCCAGAAGAGCGGGAAGTTCGAGAACCGATCTACCGCCAACAGGCCGCGGCGGCGATGGTCATCCCACAAACCCAGCATGAACTCGCCAGCCACCGAATCGAGAACCGCCTGGCCCTCACGTTGCCAGGTCTGCACCAGCACGTGCTCGACACCCGCCTCGGTTGCTTTGCTCGCCAGTTCGTCTTTACGGAATCGCAGGCGGCCCACGAGCATCACCTGAACCCCGTCCACGTTGCAGAACCGGGCACCGATGCCTGAGTGTGCGACGCGATCCAGAGAGCCTGAACCGAGACGGATCAGCCCGGCCAATTCAGGAATGCGGCGAACGTCGTCACTCATGCAGGTAGGGTCCCAGGACAATGTCCATGACAGCGAGTCAAACCAGCACCTCGATCGGTGACGGATGCGACAAGAAAGCCTGTGGGCTTGCGGTGGGGCCGTACGCGCCAGACTGGAAAACCACGACGAGATCACCCACCTGGGCGGGTGGCAGCGCCATGCGATCCGCCAGAATGTCGAGTGGTGTGCACAGCGGACCGACGACCGTCTGCACCTCACGAGGCTCCTCGCCCATTCGATTGCCGATGGCCACCGGGTAGTTCTTTCGCAACACCTGCCCGAAATTTCCAGACGCAGCAAGGTGATGATGAAGTCCACCGTCCACGACGACGAACGGATGGCCCTGTGAGACCTTGCGATCGCGAACCCGGCAGACGTACACCCCTGCGGCCGACACAAAGTAGCGCCCGAGTTCGAGCACGAGCGGTGCGCGCAATCGGGAAGTCGCCTGCCCGCACAGGCTCGCCAGGCCCTCGGCGACCGGCCCGAGATCCAGTGGCTTCTCGCCGGGGAAGTACGGCACTCCGAAACCACCGCCGATGTTCAGCCAGGCGAGATCCGTACGGAGCCCGTCAGCCAGCCTCAGGCCTGTCTCGAAGGCCATTCGTTGCGCGTCGATCAGTGCACTGGCGCTGAGGTTCTGTGCCCCGGTAAAGATGTGAAAGCCGCGCACGCGTGCGCCCGCGCCCTCGATCAGGCGAATCAACTCGGGAACGTGTGCCTCGTCGACGCCGAACGGCTTGGCACCACCGCTCATCTTCATGCCGGAGGCCTTCAGTTCGAAGACCGGGTTGACCCGAATCGCAAGTTGCGGTGCGATGCCCAGTCGTTCACCCAACTCGATGGCCAGTCGTGCCTGGGTGGCTGACTCGAGGTTCAATGTGATTCCGGCCGCCACCGCCTGACGGATCTCATGTTCGCCCTTGCCCGGCCCCGCGAAGCTGATGCGCTCCGGTGCGACGCCGGTATCCAGCGCAATCTGCATCTCGCGAGCTGATGCGACATCCAGCCCGTCGGTCAACGAAGCCAAGAGCTGGACAACCGCCGGCATCGGGTTGGCCTTGATGGCGTAGTGCAGGTGCAAAGCCGGCGGCAGCACCGCCCGCAGTCGCGCCACCTGGGACCGGATCGCCGCGCGGCTGTATGCGTAGAACGGCGTGGATCCCACCCGTTCAGCCAGTCGAGGAAGGGGCACACCACCGATCGCGAGCACGCCATCGACGATATCGAACCCGTCGATCGAGGCGTGTTGGGGAAAGCTCACGGAGGGCATGGGGGCGGCCTTCTGTCTATGCGTCGACGAACAGCGAACGACGCTCGCCGGCCAGGGTCTTGCGATCGATCTTTCCATTGGCGTTGCGCGGCAACGCCTCTTCCAGCCAGTCGATGCGGCTGGGCACCATGTAATTCGGCAACTCCTCCCGACAGCGCGACAACAGCGCCTCGGAATCAGCTGTGTGCCCTGTTGCGGGCTGGGCGACCACCACGATGGCCTGGCCGAGCGTCGGGTGCTCGACGCCAAACGCCGCGGCCTCGGCCACCAGGCCGGTGCGATACAGAACTTCTTCCACCTCGGTCGGGCTGACCCGGTATCCGGAGGTCTTGATCATCTCGTCCTGTCGGCTAACGAAGTAGAGGAATCCCTCTTCATCGCGCCGCACCGTGTCACCCGACCACACTGCGATCTCGGGCAGAACCAATTCGTGACGCTGGCCCGGCAACGGTCGAAACCGCTCGGCTGTCTTCGCGGGGTCGTTCCAGTAGCCCAGGGACACCAGCGCGCCCCGGTGGACCAGTTCACCGGGTTCGTTGGGGCCGCATTCCGATCCATCCGGTCGCACGATCAGGATCTCGGCGTTCGGGATGGCCTTGCCCATCGAGGTCGGCCGCCGATCGACCTCTTCCGGCGGGAGGTAGGTCGATCGAAAGGCTTCGGTCAGTCCGTACATCAAGAAAGGCTTGGCGTCGGGAACGCGTTCGCGCAACGCGGCCAGTGTCGCGGTGGGCATGGCGCCGCCCGAGTTGGTGAAGTAGCGCAACGCCAATCCCTGGGGCCACGTCAGTCCCGCCAATTGGATCCACAGCGGTGGCACCGCGGCCAAGCCGGTGATTTTCTCCCTGTCGAGCGCACGGACAACGTCATTGGCGAAGACGAAGTTGTGCAGCACCACGCAGGCCCCCACCGAGAACGCGGTAGTCAACTGCGACAATCCGTAGTCGAACGACAGCGGGAGGACGGCGAGGATCCGGTCGGCGGGCCCATTGCCCAGGTATGACGCAACGCTGCGCGCACCGGCCACCATGTTTCGATGAGCCAGCACGACGCCTTTGGGTCGCCCGGTGCTGCCCGACGTGTACAGGATCGCGGTCATGTCGGCATCGATCACGCGATGGGGGCTTCGCCCCCCGCCCTCGAGCAGCGCGGTGAAGGCCATCACCTCGGGGCCGTGTGGCGGACCGTCCGTCGGGACCTGTCCACCGACCAGCGCCACCGCGCGCAGATCGGGAAGGCCGGGTACCGCTGGCATCAGAGTCTGCCAGCGCTGCGGTGTGGTGACCAGCAGTCGCACATTGCAGTCAGCCAGGATGTAGGCCACCTGCTCGGCTTTCAGGATCGGGTTGACCGGGACGAACACACAACCGGCCATCGCGGTACCGAAGATGGACACGACCGCCTCGACGCACTTGTCAGTCCAGATCGCCACGCGCTCCAGACGTGCCAACCCCAGACCCGGCAACCCGCGCGAGAAGCGTTCGACGGCGACGCCGAGGTCCTCATAGGAGAGCGCTTCGCGGCCGGATTTCAATGCGGCCGCCTGGGGGGTCCGGTCGACGGACTGGCGCAACAATTCGTGGAGAAGTTCGGACACTTGGAGTGCGACAAACCGCAGTAGCAAGACCGTCGAAGTCTATCCTAGGCACCTTGTCTGTCCCTTGCGTTTTGGCACAACCAAGCGACGGCCGTCACTCGGGAGCGTGCGAAAGGTCGTTGATGTCCGTCGGGCACCACTGCCAGAATGGCGGCACCGAGCCCGATGAGATCTCTAAGCTTCGCCAACACCGACAGCCCGCCTATCCGACAGTGCGAACGTTGGGGGATCAGTCGGACCATGAACTTCAGCTGCCTTGCGCACTGCAAGCACAGCGTTGGCGCAACCGCGCACCGACCCCGCATCACCACTGGCAATAATGACCGCTCTCTTAGTCGTTCGACACAACGAACCTGCACAAGCCCAGCGACTACTGAATCTCGCCAGCGGGTCGCTGACGAACCAAGGGTTCCCGGAAGGGGTGCGTGTGCCGTATCACTGCGGATTGATCGAATGGAGACCGACTCCTAGGAACCCCGAATCTCTGAACCAGCTGCAACAGCCGGAGGGACCAGAAAGCCTGATTGCCTGCGTTGGAACGCTCTTCTACAAACAGCGAACAGGAGCGCGAGCACTCGTGGACATGTGGCACGATTTCCGGTCTCCCGATAGGTTCGATTGGACCGACCTGTGGGGGAACTACCTGGTACTTGTACTCAAGTTCGGCAAAGTTTGGATGTTCGGGGACCCGATCGGCTCTGTAAAGCTGTATCACACTACGGACAAGGCGACTTGGTCGACATCGTTCCTGGCCTGCGCTTCAAACGTCCGTCGACACGAAGTTGACAGAATTGGTGCGATAGACTACGTCGTTTCCGGGAGCAATCATGGCGATCGGACGCCACTCGAAGCCATTCGCATAGCTGATTCTGCACGCTCAGTAGAGCTTTCTACTCAAACGTGGCACACGCTTTCCAGCAGAGCAAGCTGGACCTCTGGAGTTCGACCTAGACAGTTCAACGACGCCGTTGAAATAGCCGCAGCTCTACTTACTTCCAGAGCCCGCACGATAGCAGCCACCTTCGGAAATGCGATCCATTGTGCATTGTCTGGCGGATTCGACTCGCGGCTAATTCTGGCAAGTCTCAGAGCTGTCGGGACTAATCCGCACCTTCATGTCTATGGACAGGAAGGCGACGAGGACGTTCAGATTGCGAAGCAGGTGGCTACGCAAATCGGCGCCCCCATCCAACATATAGACAAGAATGCGATTAATCGAGGATTGCCCCCGATCACGAAAGATGCCCTGATCGAGCAGCTGCTTTTTTTCGACGGCATGCCGACGGATGGAATATTTGATCGCGGCGCCGATCGCATTACGCGCATCCGACAATCCGACAACAATGCGCTAGCTCTCAATGGCGGCGGCGGGGAGATTTTTCGAAACTTCTTTTACTTACATGACAAACCGTTCAGCGCAAGCGATGTATATCGCGCGTTTTACTCCGCATGGCACCCCGATGCTGTCCCTCTGAGAATCGACCGGGATGAGTATCGAGACTACATGACTGCCGCAATCGAGCACTCGCTGTCCGCCTCAGGAGTCATGCCTCGCTCGACAATAGAATTGATATACCCACTATTCAGAGTTCGCTACTGGACAGCGCGAAATACAAGCCAAGCTGCACGCAGCGGGCACTTCCTAACACCCTTGGTGGACCCGGAGCTTGTTCGCTTCACTCACGAACTTCCATTGAGGTGGAAGGACTATGGCAAATTCGAAGCCGCATTGATCGGACAACTCGACGCTTCTTTGTCGAAAGTTCCGTTAACATACGGGTTTCGGCCAAACGAAGGCCCGTCGCTAAGCTATCGCGTCAAGATGTGGGCACAGCATCGTCGCCCGCCGATGCTGCGCGCTAATTCAATGCGAATCCGTACCTTCTTCAAGAGGACTTATTCGACCGATCGATACAGCTCTGACAATCACTGCGAAACGGCCCTGGCGGACTGGACTGATGTGCTGGACACATCGTACTTGTTCGATTCCGGACAACGGACTCGAGCCAGCACTCTGGCTACTCTTCTGAGCCACCTCGCTGAAACAACGCACTCGTAGTTCTGCCCGAAGAGAAGTTGCTTATGTTTGAATGCAGCACTCAGACCCGGATCATTCCTGTAGAGTTTCGCTATTGCCGCGACGCCCCTCCTTCGAGTGCCCCTCAGTCCGAGAACAGCCTAAGACCAGCCCAAGAGTGAAAACCGTCCTCCTTATTGCATTTCATTTCCCTCCGTTGACGGGAAGCAGCGGCATTCAACGAACTTTAAGATTCGCCCAGTACCTTCCGGCTTTCGGCTGGCGGCCTGTCGTCTTGACGGTCACCACGAACTGCTACGAATCAATTGACGTATCTTCAAACTCCCTTATTCCGAGGGATTGCGAAGTGATCCGACTACCAGCGTTGGATACCGCTAGGCATCTTTCAGTCGGCGGGCGATACCTCAGAGCGATGTCGATGCCGGACCGCTGGGCCAGTTGGGTTTGGCTCGGAAAGGGAATCGCCACCCGTCATGCTCGGCGCCTATCCGCAGATGCGATTTGGAGCACCTACCCAATCGCTTCGGCGCATCTATTGGCCTCCGCCATCGCACGCGAAACCGGCCTCCCGTGGCTAGCCGACTTTCGCGACCCGATGGCTCAGGAAAACTATCCGGAAGATCCAGAGAGAAGACGCCATTTTCTTAACATCGAGTCAGCGGCAGCAAAGAATGCGAGCCGCTTGATATTCGTTACAGAAGGGGCATTGCAAACGTATCGGCACCGATTTCCGGAGATACCTGATAATCATTTCTGTCTCATCGAGAACGGTTACGACGAAAACGTCTTCCAATCGGCGGAGAAATTGTCGTCACCATCAATGCCCATCGGAGCTCGAGGGCGCCCATTCGTCTTACTCCATAGCGGTATCATCTACCCGAAAGAACGAGACCCACGAAACCTCTTCGTCGCAATTGCTCGACTGGCCTCTGCGGGAATCATCCATGAAGGGGATTTCTTGTTACGTTTTCGGGCTGCAGTGCACAACGATTTACTCACGGCACTTGCTCGCGAACACTCAGTTGAGCGCTTCTGCGAAATCGCCCCACCAATCTCGTATCAACACGCGATTCGCGAGATGCTGCAGGTGGACGGACTTCTATTGATGCAGGGAAACGACTGCAACGATCAAATCCCTGCGAAATCATATGAATATCTACGATCAGGTCGCCCCATTCTCTGCCTAGCAGACCCAGCCGGCGATACAGGGAGACTGCTCACAAGCATGGGTTGCCGCGACGTGGCAGCGCTCGAGAGCGTGGATGACATTTCATCAGCCTTGGACCGATTCTTGCACCAGCAGCGAATCGATGCTCAACCATGGGAGAGTCAGGTCATTCGCTTTTCGAGAGAACACCTGACGAAGCGACTCGCGCTTCTACTGAGCGAGGCGACTGAACACAAGAGGGCATGATTTTCACAGAAGGCGAGCACTAACCTTGGACCGGCTTTCGCAACAGCCCCAATCTCTGAACATGCCGATGCAGCCAAAATACCGTAGGCCCTCGATACAAATTGACGTGATAGATGCTACGCGCACACGGGGTCCACCGCGTATGCCACTCCTTCAACGGCCCGTAGAACTCTACCCGATCAACCGCCCCTTCCTCAAACAACCCCTCGAACATTTCCTGCCTGAGTAGTGACGCGGGGGACAATGGCGCCGTTGACTCATCGTAGGTGGTTTTCAAAATTACGAATTCACCGCGCGCGCGTAGACACAGTTCCGACGCGACCAACTTTTCCCCAAAGAAATAGCGGTAAACCCGCGCCATTCCGAACGCGGCGAACCGTTCGAGCATTGCCTGGTAGAAGTGTGTCTGTGGGTGATCCTCGCTCACTGCAGTTCCCATTTCGGCCTTCCATCCCTTGGACTCGAGCGACGCGTAATCGCGAACACCGCGCGCCATATCAGCGGCATCTGTGAGCACTTCCATTCGCGTGACAAGCCCCTGGGCCTGCAGCTGATTCCGTTGCTTCCTCATGTTGCTACGCAGGTTCTTGCCACGCGCGGCCCAGTAGTCGGAGAAGTTGCCGGCAATATCAAGCCATGGAGTCTCGATGTAAGGCAGGGTGGACATACGTTCGCTGTCGGTCGGCCTGCCAACGTATCTCGAATCGATTTGCGACATACCTAGTCGAACACCAAAGGGGACGCGCTTCAACAACCCTCCCGCGAGCCTCGCTACCGATCGATCTGGCACCTGTATCCAAGCGCCCAGCGGCATTTGGCTCTCAACAAACACCTCTGGGAATCCCCATCGCCACTTCAACAGCGCACAGGCAATCACCGTCTTCCCGTCACGGCAGACGGCCTGGCGGATCTTCGAACGCCCCATCAAGGCAGCGCAAGCAAACACGAACTCGGCACGCTGGACTACACTGCCACGGGTCTGTTCGACCAGTCTGTTCCATCGCTCGACGGCAGAAGCGTCTGCCGGGTCAAAGGGTTCGATGGACCACTGATCAGTCGTCATACCACCATCTTTCATCGTGTTGCCACTGCACGCAGGAACTCACCGATCAGGCGGTCGAAGGCCGCGTCGCTCATGCTGTGCTGGCACGGCATCTGGATCAGTTCGATCGCCAAGCGGGCACTGACTTCACACTCACTTTGGACGAGATGGTCCCATCGCCACACCGCGACGCCTCGATACTTCAACGCCCGGAACTGCTCCTGTGGCCGTTTGAGTCGGACCGGAAAGACATAGGGGACCCAATCGTCGCCCAGCGAGCGGGAAAAGATCTCAACCTCAGCGCAGTCGGAGACCGCGTCGACCCACCGCTGAAAGCGTCGTCGCCGCACCGCAGCAATATGATCATGATCGGCGTGCCGGACCATCCACTGAACCGTGCGAAGGGCAAGCCGGTCCTCGGAAGACGCGCGGATCTCTTCTTGGTCGGGCGCGCTAGGCGCCGCCTCACGCAAGGACTGGTCCGTGTCCGACGGGCCAATCGACAGGGATGAGCGCCGATGATCGGCCCAACCGAGTAACGGTAGCGTCCCGAACTGACGCACTTCGTGGAGCTGACGCCAGATGCCACGTATCTCATCGGAAACGCTCGCCCCGAGCCTCGGATGCTCAATTGGATGACCGTTGCCGATCAGTGCGCCGCCTTCACTACCGGCAATGAACTTTCGCGTGGATGTGATGGCGTAGTCGCCCCACGATCCAGGCAATCGGGAGCCTCTTCGAGCAAACATGGCGTGCGCGCAATCCTCGATCAGCGCGGCGCCTGCGGCTCTGCACAGCCGTTGAATCTCGTCGACCTGCGGTTGGACGAACCCGAAGAAGTGCGGAAGGATCAAGGCCCGGGCACCATCACGCAGTGCCCGCGCAACGTCCTTCGGATCGATCTCCAGTTGCGGCCCGACCGACAGAAAAGCTGGGCGCGCCCCCAGGGCGAGAATGGGATAAATCATCGTCGGACAGTGATAGGCCGGCACCGCGACCTGATCGCCGGCCCGCACCGCCGCGTTCTTCAGGGCCCAGTAGGTGGCCACCTTCCCTGAGGGCAGCAGCAGCGCATCCGACGCCAGGAATCGACTGTCGGCATGGAACGCGCCAACCGCCTGCCCCGAGCGGCCTACCACCGGCAAGGTGGGGAACCAGGGCCTCGGGTGTGCCGGGGGAATCGGCTGCAACCGATGGAACCGGACGGTATCGGTCATCTCGATGACGCGTCTCAGGCCCGGGCCGTTGCGGACAACCGGGTGGCCAGCGCTTCGACGATGCGCGTGGCAGCCTGGCCGTCCCAGAAGGCCGGACGCCGCCCAGCCTTGGTCTGCCCAGCCAGTATCTCGCGGGCTGCCGCAATGATGGCAGCCGGTTGTGTGCCCACCAGCCGGTTGGTTCCTTCAGCGACAGTCACCGGCCGCTCGGTGTTCATCCGGATCGTCAGACACGGCACACCCAGCGCAGTGGTCTCTTCCTGAAGCCCGCCGCTGTCGGTGAGAACCAACGCGGCGTCCTTCCAGAGGTTCAGGAAGTCCATGTACGACATCGGGGCGGTCAGTTGTATGCCGGGTGGCACGACGATGCCAGCGCGTTCCAGGTTGCCTCGTGTGCGGGGATGAACCGGGAAGACGAGCGGCACGTCTGCTGCGATGTCGCTGAGGGCCTCCAGGATTCCCTTCAGCACTGCCGGCTCGTCGACATTGGACGGTCTGTGCAGCGTCACCACACCGTACCGACCCAGCCGACGCTTGATCGACTCGCTGTCTCGTCGTGACACATCGGTTCGCGCCAACTGCTCAGCCTGATAGAAGAGATTGTCGACCATCACGTGGCCGACGAAATGCACGCGCTCAGCCGGCTTTCCCTCGGCCAGCAGGTTCTGTTCCCCCGAGGGCTCGGTGACAAAGAACCAGTCGGAAATCGAGTCGGTGACCAGGCGGTTGATCTCCTCGGGCATTGCCATGTCACCGCTGCGCAAACCCGCTTCGACATGGGCAACCGGAATCCCACCCTTCTTGGCGACGATCGAACACGCCAAAGTGGAATTGACATCGCCCACCACCAGCGTGCAATCAGGGCGCTCCCGAGCGACGATCTCCTCGTAGGCGATCATGATTCGGGCCGTCTGTTGCGCATGGGTGCCGCCACCAGCCTCCATGTGGTGGTCCGGCGGCGGAATGCCGAGTTCCTCGAAGAAGACGTCGCTCATCTCCCGGTCGAAATGCTGACCGGTGTGGATGATCCGGAAGTCGAATACGTCGGCGCGTTCGCGCAGTGCGCGAACGATCGGCGCGATCTTCATGAAGTTGGGTCGAGCACCGGCAATCAGGTGTATTAGTTTCATCACTTTTCTTATTGCTCCACATGAACGCGGCTGATTCCCCGCTATGCGGCGCCAGATACAGTCCGGCCGATCGAGTGGTACTCCAACCCATATCGGGCCGGTACGGCAGGTTCGTACAAGTTACGACCGTCGAAGATCAAGGGCGTATTCAATCTCGATTTGATCTCCGCGAACGAGGGCGAACGGAATTCTTTCCATTCAGTCACGATGATCAGCGCGTCAGCCCCTCTGACCGCCTCCAGAGGCGAGGCCGCCAGTACCAAGTCCGGTCGGTCACCGTAGAGGCGGCGACACTCGTCACTGGCGATCGGATCGTAGGCTGACACGGTTGCCCCGTCCGCCCATAGGGATTCCATCACGGCCCGCGACGGCGCTTCGCGCATGTCATCGGTGTTCGGCTTGAAAGCCAGCCCCCACAGCGCCAGTCGCTTGCCACGCAGGGATCCCAGCCGTTCCCGGGCCCTACGAACCAAGGTAGTCTTCTGATCGTCGTTCACCTCTTCAACCGCCCGCAGCAGGCGTAACGGCGCAGCGTGCTCCTCAGCCGTGCGCAGCAGGGCCTGAACATCCTTCGGGAAACACGACCCACCATAGCCTGTACCCGCGTACAGAAACGAGTAACCGATCCGGGGATCGGAGCCAATTCCCCGCCGGACATCCTCGATGTCGACACCCACCTTCTCGGCGACCCGAGCCAGGTCATTCATGAACGAGATTCGGGTCGCGAGCATCGCATTGGCCGCGTACTTGGTGAGTTCAGCGGCACGCCGGGACATCACCAGCGTGCGTTCGTGATTTCGCTGGAAGGGCTGGTACAACTCGCGCAGGAGGGCTTCGGCCTGGGGGTCCTCGACCCCGAGGACGATTCGATCGGGTTTCATGCAGTCTTCGACTGCAGCCCCTTCCTTTAGAAACTCAGGATTGGAAACGACGGAGAACGGCAGGTCGACCCCGCGCAAGGCCAACTCATCGCGCACAGCCGCCTCCACCTTGTCGGCGGTACCCACCGGTACCGTGCTCTTGTCGACAATCACCCGATAGTCCGGCATGAACCGCCCAACCTGACGCGCAGCCGCCAGGACGTAGCGCAGATCGGCCGAACCGTCCTCGTCGGGCGGGGTACCAACTGCAATCATTTGAATGACACCGAAATGAGCTGCCTCCTCAGCATCCAACGAAAACCGTAGTCGTCCAGTCTCGACATTGCGCTTGACCACGCTTTCCAATCCGGGTTCGAAAATCGGCAAGATACCCTGACGGAGGTTCGCGATTTTCGTCGCGTCGACATCCAAACACATCACCTCATTGCCCATGTCGGCCAGACACGCCCCGGTGACAAGCCCGACATACCCTGTCCCAATTACTGTTAGATTCACAAACAACCCCTTCGCATCAAGCTTTGTAGGATGTCTTTTCTAGGAACACAATTCGCGAAACTTCGCAACTAATTTTCCCACTCGGTCGTCCCAGGTGTTCAATCTTGCATAGGCAATGATTCGATCCCGATCCCAACTCGTCGACAGCGCTTGATCGATCGCATGCCGAAAGGAGATCGGATCCCAGTAATCAACCAGGCTGCCCAATGAGCCATCCGCCACAACTTGCGGGTTCCCGCCAACGCGCGTCGTGACAACTGGCAGACCACAAGCCATCGCCTCGAGAAAGACGTTGGCCCAACCTTCATGTGCCGTGGCAAGTACGAAGATATCCGCGGCGCTGTAATACCACTTGAGTTCCTCTGGCGGCTTCGGGCCGACGAGCCGCACCATGTCGGCAACGCCGTGCAGTCGGCAAAGTTCTACCAATTGTTGCGACATGTCAGCCTGAGTTGCGCCCCCACCAACGATCACATAGATTAGGTTGGGATACTTCTCTCTGAGCTCTGAGATCAGCGGAATGACCCTGTGAAATCCTTTGCGCTCGATCAACCCTCCCACACCGATCATCACCTGCGCGTCGTCGGGCAATCCCACTCGTTTGCGAGCCTGATGTTGGTCGACACGCGCGAACTTGTCGAGGTCGACCCCGTTGCCGACTACCGTTATTTTCGACGGCTCGACGCCCATTCTGACACCCACATCTCGCTTCAGCGATTCCGAGACCGAGAACAAGTGAGCGGCGGCGTTCATGGCTTCACGAAGCATCGGCTCTCGATTAGTGCCAATCAGCCACTCGTCTTTGCTCCCTCGAATCGTTATCGTGACTGGTAGACCTAAGGCACGACCGATTCGAGTCGCTGCGTAGCCGTCCGGGTACAAGAAATGAGCATCGATCAAGGTGGGACGAAATTTTTCTTGGATGCGGCGCACGCACCTCAACGAGGCGTAGGCCATCGAGAGCCCATCCAGGCCCTTCAAGACCCCTGGCAAACTGAAGAATCGGGGTCGATAGACCTCGACGCCGTCCATCACTTCATGAGCCGGAGCCATTGGCCGGAAGGTTCGACGAAACCAACGTATGAATGGATCAACCGGAGACCAGGCCTGCGGTGCCACGACGATCAACGGTACAAACCGTCCGACGCGAAACATTCTTTCTCGAATGAATGTTCCGGAGGTCGGCGCCGCTTGACTGGGGAAAAGGCTCGAAAACACTATCACTCGGGGAGCCCCTGCCGGTGCATCCGAATCTGAGTCGAGTGGGCCCTTCTGCAGCATCTGACTGACTGACTCGACGTTTGTCACGTTGACGATCCAGCGATTGGAGACGGACCACCAGTACGGCGGAACTGACGCGTATCACCGAGCAGTTCATCGATCACCGCAAGGTTCGCCTCCCAGCCGTACCTGGCAAGAACGTACTGACGGTGCGCGAAAACCTCGCCTCGGTCCAGATTGGACAGCACCTGCCGACAAAAGAGTTCTGCCGTGTCGGCAAGCGCCGCGTCGATCAGATCCGCGGGTTGAAGTCCTTCGGCTGCCTGGGGCGAACAGACGATCGGCCGCGCCATCGCAAGCGCCTCGAGCACCTTGTTCTGCACACCTCGCGCGATCCGCAGTGGCGCAATGGCAACCGCTGCGTGCCGCAGATAAGGGCGCACATCCGGCACGCGCCCGGTGACGATCACGCCGGGGACGCGGCCGAGATCGCGAACCGCCTCCGTGGGGTTGCTACCGACGATCGCCAAGCGGATGTCTGACCGGGCGCTGCGCAACAACGGCAGAACAGCGTCGACGAACCACTGCACGGCCTCGATATTGGGCCAGTAATCCATCGCCCCGGTGAACACCACGACCGGCCCACCCGACGAGAACGGGTCGTCCAGCGCCACCGATGGATCGAAGTATTCGGTGTCGACGCCGTTCTGGTAATGACCGATCCGGTCTGCGGCGTCGGGCACCCATTCGCGCAGCAACTGGGCCTCGGGTTCGGAGACGAGCAGCGACGCATCGAAGCGCCGTGCGATCCGTTGCTCGAAGGCCAGAAGCCGGCGCGCCTCACGCGCATAGACCCACGACATCGGAGGCCGACCGCGCTGTGCGTACTGGCGCCACTTGTCGGAATCGACATCGACGAAGTCGATGATCCGTTTCAGTCCGTCGAAGCGGGCTGACTCGACGAACTGAGCCATCGGCGAGCTATACGCGATGACGGCCGCAGGCGCTTCCTCGCGGAGCATCCGGTCAACCCATTGCTGCATGTCGGCACGACGGTAGAACGGCAGCGACAACGCCTCGCCTCGCCACAGTCCGCTCACGCTGACCAGCTTGCGACGAGTGGGATCGAGTTGCGGCAGGAACGAATTTGCGCACAGAGCCTTCACTGTGTCGACGTACGGCAGGTCTGCCGGGTCATCGATGAAGGCGCCGAGCAGCACGCGGTGGCGCTTAGCCAGATGACGTAGCAAATGATAGGACCGGATCTTGTCGCCCTTGTTCGGCGGATACGGGATCCGGTGCGCCAGGAAGAGTAGCGTCGTCAACGGATGCCGAAGTAGATGTTGGCCGTGAGGAAGCCCTGCTTGTTGCCGCAATCGAAGCGCTTCCCGCCGAAACGATACCCAACGAGCCCAGGCGTCTCCACTTGGCGCGCCAGCGCATCGGTGAGTTGGATCTCCCCGCCGCTGCCGGGCGGCAGGTTCTCCAGCGCATCCATCACGCTGGGGTGCAGGATGTAGCGACCCACCACGGCAAGTGTCGACGGCGCCTGATCGACCGGCGGTTTCTCCACGATCGCGCGTACCCGCATCGTCGATCCGTTGGGTGATTCCGGATCGATGATGCCGTACTTGTTGACGTCGGCCCGCGGGACCTGCTCGATGGCGATCACGCTGGCTCCGGTGCACTCGGCGGTGGGAACCATCTGCTTGAGCACGCCCTCCGGGTGCCCATCGATCAGGTCGTCCGGCAACAGCACGGCAAAATGCTCGTCTGGCCCGATCATCGGGCGCGCGCACAGCACAGCGTGGCCAAGGCCCAGGGGTGCGGGCTGCCGGACGAACAGGACTTTGACGTGCGGCGGGATGATGTTGCGAACGGCCTCCAGAGCCTCGGTCTTACCCTTGGCTTCGAGTTCGGCTTCGAGTTCCGGGGCCCGGTCGAAGTAGTCCTCCACGGCGCGCTTGGAACGCCCGGTCACGAAGATCAGCGTGTCACAGCCGGCTTCGATCGCCTCGTCCACGGCGTACTGGATGATCGGGCGGTCGACGATCGGCAGCATCTCCTTTGGAATGGACTTGGTGGCCGGCAGGAACCGGGTGCCCAGCCCCGCCACCGGGAAGACGGCCTTTCGCAGGCGGATCGGTGATGTCGTCATCGTGTGCTCCTTTTCACCATTATCCGGGTTTCACGATCAGAAAATCTGGGCTAGCGAGGCATGCACGATGAGAGGAGCGTGTCACGCGCCCTGCGGCGCATGCCGTCCCCGGCTGTTGCGCGAATGCGTCACACCGGGGCTCTTCAGACAGGTGTGCAGGACCCGCTTGCCAGCGATGCCGCCATCAAGGGGACCGAAGACCGCCGTTCGGCAATCGGTCACTGCCCCCGATCGGCGGGCCGATAGAATGGGGCATTTCCACGGAGCCTTCTCGCATGTCAGACACCCCGATCGATGCCGCCTTGCGCGGCATCCTGGAAGCCGCGATCGGCCGCCGGGCCATGCCCGCCAGCTTGGAGGACGACACGGCCTTGCTGGGCAGCATTCCTGAGCTCGATTCGATGGCGGTGCTCGGCGTCCTGACGCAGATCGAGGAGGATTTCGGGATCGCCATCGCCGACGACGAGGTCAGCGCGGATATTTTCCAGACCTACGGCGATCTACGCCGGTTCGTCCAGAGCAAGGTCGGGTGAACGACGGGCCGATGGTCTCGACGGGCTTCGTCGAACTGCCGGATGGAGTGGCGCGGTTCGTCCTCGTGGCCCGCCCCGCGACATCCCATGAACCCCGCGGCCTCATCCTCGGCCTGCAGCCTTTCGGCGACGAGGCCACGCTCGCGCGTCGAGTGATGGTGGCCCAGGCCCGCCAGATGGCCGAGGCCGGGTGGGAGGTTTGGATTCCCGATCTGTTCGGCACCGGGGATTCCGCGGGACTGACCGAAGAGGCCTCGCTCGAACGCTGGCGCGCCGACATCGATCACTGGCTGGACTGCGCCCGGTCGACTGGCGGGGGGCGACCGACGGTTCTGTGGGGGGTGCGGATCGGCGCACTGTTGGCAATCGACGCTATCGCCCGGCGAAGCGCCGACGTGCACCTGCTGGCCTGGCAGTTGCCGGTGGACGGCAAATCGGTCATCGGCCCACTGCAACGGCTCGGGCACTTGACGAGCCCGGCATCTGGCCTTGGCACATCGCCGATCACGCCAACCGCCGATCCATTCACGCCTGCTTCGGGTGCTGAAAAACTTACCCAACTCGCCGGCTACCGACTACCGGTTGCGCTGATCGATGCCTTGACCGGACTGAACGCCTGCCCCGGCGCGGTCCCTGGGGCCGGGCGTCCACGGCACTGGATGCTCGTGCACACACAGCGTGTTGTCCGGGACGATCGCGCGCTGCCGGCTGCCATGCAGCGGGTCCGGCAGCACTGGGACGACAAGGGCTGGAGCACGGCGTCGTCGCTGGCGGCGGGCGAGCCATTCTGGTCGTCGATGGAGCCCAGCACTCCCGACGAGACCTTCGCGGCCACCCTGAGCTGGCTAGCGATGTTATGCGGGGCTGAAGCCAAGGGGGAGTTCGATGCTCCAGGCGGACGCGGGCCAGAAACGCAAGGACAGGCATCGCCGCGCACGATCCCCTTCTTCCAGCGCGCAACGTCATGCGTGGACGAGGGTTTCCGGGAAACCGCCGAGAGCTGGGACGGCGCCCAGGGCGCGCTCTTCGGCGTCCTTTGCGAGCCTGCCAACACACCGGACTGCCGGGCAGCGGCCCTGATCGTGGCCGGGCAGCCACAGACCCGCGTGGGCTCACACCGGATGTTCGTGGACCTCGCCCGAGGCTTGGCGCGTGCTGGGGTCACGACGCTGCGATTCGACGTCGGCGGTTGGGGGGACAGCCCGGGGGAGGCGAAGGCCTTCGAACAATCGGCCGAGGACATTGTCCGGGCAGTGCGTCGGCTCGCGGAGAGGCGACGGGACGCCGGACACCCATCGCCGGAACTCTGGGTTGGTGGTCTGTGCGATGGTGCGTCGGCAGCCGTCTGCGCGCTGCCATTGCTCGCTCGCCATGCAGTGCGAGGGGTCTACCTGATCAATCCCTGGGTTCGCAGCGATGCCAGCCACGCCGCCGCGATGGTGAAGTCGTACTACGCGCGGCGGCTGCTGGATCGGGAGTTCTGGGCACGTTTGCTGAGTGGCCGCATCCCCTGGCGAAACCTCGTCGCGGATCCCTGGCGCTTCGTCACTGCGCGCTGGCGCGCAAAGCCACCCGCGGCGCAAAGCACTGCGCTCTCGACGGACCCGTCCGCATCGACGCCAGATGCCGCGAGATTGCCTGGCCTCGATCTGCCGGCCTTGCTGCTCGAGCGACTGCAGGCGTTTCGCGGAGAGATTCGCACCGTTCTATCGGGCAATGACCTGACCGCCGCAGAAACCGAAAGTCTGCTCACCGGGTCCCGGGAATGGCGCAGGCGCTTGGCCGGTCGCCCCGAGACAATCCTGCGCGTGGCGGGTGCGGATCACACTTTCTCGCAAGCGACGCACTGGGACACCGCGATCGCCTGGCTGGCGCAACAGATGCGCGAGGGCGACGGCGCTAAAGGAGCATCTCGGGACCCGAGGTGAAACGGTGCCCGCAAAGGCGTAGGATCTCGGTCTGCATCATGGCTTCGTGATACCCAGCAAACCAGTCAGAGCCCTTGCCATCGACCACAGCGTTCGGTGCGCGGTACCACCCGCCGTGCACTGGGTCTAGAAAATTCTGCTTCGAAAAGGCGAGCACGCGCTCGAATACCGGCCGCAGCTCGTCGAGGCCGCGGGCCACCGAATAGTGCGCCAGGGAACGCATGGTTTCCATCTGACCCCAGAAAGGAATCTGCGGATCACGCGGCGCGAAGTTCAAGTGCAGTTCGTGTGGCACGGCCCCGCGCGGGTCGACACCGACTTGTGCCATCTGCCGAACCACAGCCAATCCCGCGGAGAGGAAACGTTCCGGCATCCCCATCGCAGCCGCGCGACTGAACAGGAATGCCATCTCGAAGTTATGGCCCACGCGGATCTCCGAGCCGGGCGCCACCCGCCAATCCTTGTCGACATGCTCGCCGAAGTATCCCTTACCCTCGACGTAGAACCGATCGAGGATGGTGTTGCCCAGTGCGGCAAGATCCGCTTGAATGAGTGTCGATGGCGCGGCTCGGTTGAGGGCCATCAGGGACTCGAATGCGTGCATCGCAACGTTCAGGCCACTCAGCGATTGATCCGGAATCTTCCCGATAAGTTGACGAATCCCGATCGCAAGCCAGGTGCCCAGGGCCGCCTTCAGGAAACGCTCATCCCCTGAAGAACGGTAGGCGTGGGCCAGAGCGAAAACAGCCTGAGTGTGGCCATACAAGTGCATGCCATCCGACAGGCCGCGACCGTCCGACCCGACTCGCTCTAGGAAATAGCCGGGAACACGCGGGTGCTTGAAACGTTCCAGCAGAAACGCGCTGGCACGCAGCATCGCGTCCTTGAATCGTGCCTCCCCGGTGACCTCGAAGGCCGCTGCCATCACGTAAATGGCGCGAGTCTGCGTGACCAATGTCGCCACCTGCTCTGCCTTTGGCGACCAGTCGCGGTTCAGGTTCGGCGCATAGAAACCATTGGCGGCAATTGCCTTTGCACGAGGTCCGGCATTGCCATCGACCAGCTGTTGACGAAATGCTTCGCGGTGGGCTGTCAGCCAAGTCTGCCGCCCAGCCGGGGCAGCATCGCCGGGCGCGGGCAATCGCGTCGACGGAATCCGCGGACTGTCGTCACAGGCCGACAGGGCGCTCAGCACGGGCATAGTCATTGTTCGCAATGAACGACGCCTCGACGCGTCGCGCAACTCGACGACAGATTCAGTCATTACCTAACTTTCCTCCACGAGTGGTTCATGACTAGCAGGCCGACGGCAAGTGGGCCGAGACACGGCTCACTGGAAGGCGCCAGGACGCCTGATGGTAACCGGTGCTAGCGCAACGAGACCCAGCGGGTGGCGGTACTGCCATTTCGGACTCGGATCCCAACCTGGATACAAAGCTGCCGGCCGGGCGAGCGCCGTAAGTGGGGGAGTTGGAACTCCGTCGATCGGGTCATCGATCGACGTTCGCTCGGCCAGGTGCACGATCACGTTCCCGTCTGAGCGTGCCGCGTCGAGGCCAACGAATCCGCCGGGGCCCGCGAAGAGGTTGTTCACGACTTGAGACAGGATGGCCGCGCCTCTCACCTGAATGAAAGAGCAGTGTGCCGCACGGTTAACGAAGGTGTTGTGCGAAACGGCCAGGGCATTCTCCGACCAGACACGGCCCTCGGCGCCGAACGAGAGCACGGTGCGATTCTCCGTCGACAGCGACTGGACGAGCACGTTGCCCAACACCAGTGCCCGCCCGCCGTCTGGGAACTCGAGCTCGTAGGAGCTTCGCCCGTCCGGATCGTCGGCCAGGCGGTTGTAGGTGACGAGACTCTCTCGTGCCCGGGACTTCAGCAGGTGCCCGGACTGCGCATTGGCAAACGAGCTGCCGCGCACCTCGAGCCGCGCGATGCGTCCCGCGTAGAGGTGGTGGCTGAACCCGCCGTCGTGCCGGCTTCGGGTGAACTCGCAGCGATCGATCCACAGGCGGGATTCCGGTGAATTGCCGGTGAGGATGCCGGTCTGGTTGTCCAGGAACCGACACCGGCTCAAGCGCACCTGCCCCCGCTCCATCCGGATCCCCGCGCCATTGCCATCTCGCACCCGACACTCGCGGAACTCGATGCCCTCGATGTCGAACTCGCCATCGCGGATCACCCAGATCGCCTTGCCCTCGGCGCTGACGCCATCGGCGAACAGGCGCACGGGTCCGCCAAGCGCGCGAATCCGCAGCCGTCGCTGCGACCACACCGCGACGTCGGCCCGGTAGTCGCCGGCGAGGATTTCCACGGTGTCGCCATCGCGCGCCAGGCGCGCCGCGTCCGAGATGCGCGCGAGTTCGCCGTCCGGGCGGCCCACGCGCCAGCGGCGGCCGGACGCCGGCGCGGCTGACGCGCCGGTCGTGTCGGGGGTGGCGCCGATGGTGGCCACCCAGCCGAAGAGGCCGGTGGCCAGGCAGACGCGGCGACGCGGAATCGATGGCGCGCCCGCGGCTCGAAGCAGCGTGGGCGCAAGGGAAAAGGGGCGCAGGGCCATGCAGCGGGCGCGGCACGAGGGTCGGGCCAGCGCGGAGAGGCAATGCACCCGATCCTACCCGCCGGCGCCGCGCGCGGGCAGACAGACCTCTGGCGCGGGCGAACGGCCGTCGCCGCCGAGTTCCAGGAAACCCTCGCCTCGCCGCGAGCTGCCATCGCTTTCGGCGGGCACGCCCCCCGGATTCAGTTCTTCCACCGGGGTGGGGACGGCGGGGCGGTCATCGACCCGTCCCGCCCCGGGCGATGCCGCCGCCAGGGGCGGGGCTGCGGCATCCGCCCCCGCATGTCGCGCGGGCGTTTGCAGGCGGGCCAGCGCCGCCACCCGCACCGGCCAGCGCGGCTGCCACCGCCCGGAGGCGTCGCGCGCGGCATAGAACGCGCAGGCCCAGGGTCGGGACTGGAGCGTCGTCGTGCGGCCCAATCGAATGAGCCCGAGCGAGACTTCGTCGGCCGCCTCGCACCCATCGACGCGCGACATGACCCAGGCGCCCAGACGGCCGACCACCGGCACGGTGAGCGGCACGCCATAGGTGAACTCCACTTTCAACAGGCTGGCGTCGCTCAGGCTTTGGCCGGAATCCGCACCGACCGGTGCCCCCGCGCCGGCCGCCGCGGGGGACTCGAGGCGCCCGGACGCGGGTTCGGTGAGGCGGGCACGCGCGACCAGGTTGTCGGTGGGGATCTCCCGCACATCGGGCATCGGCAGGCCCTCGCCATCGAGGGCGGCAACCCCCCAGTCGCGAAAGCTGGCCGCGGTGGGTGAGAGTTGACGCCATCGCATCCAGCCCTGGGCCTGGCCCTGCGCGAGATGCGCCAGCGTGCGCGTCACGTTGACCTGGTGATCGGCCGCCCCGGTGGACCCGAGAAACCACGGCGTCAGGCCCAGCGCGAAGCCACGCTCGATCGCGGCGGGGGCAGCGAATCCGACCGCCCCTGCCCGCACCGACTCCGTCGCCGCGTGCATCACCGATTGGCGCGCGTGCAGCACGAGTCCCGCCTGCAGGATCGACAGTCCGGCCAGCAGCACGATCGGCAGCGCGAGCAGGGATTCGATCGCGGCCACACCCCGGTGCCGCCTTGGGGAACGAGCGCGCGGGTGTGCGCGCGGCGCGACGCGACGGTTCATCGGCCCCACGGTTCATCGACCCCACGATGGGCGCGGCGTCGATGGCACGCCCGCCGCACCCGGCGGATCACGCAGGTATTCGACCGTGGGGCGACGCGCCGAGCCGCCATCGACGGCGCCCGGTGCCGGAGACTCGGCGCGCCACGGCGAGACCTTGGCCGCCGGCAGCGAGGCGGACGCTTCGGCGGGTGGGTCGGCCTGGAGCTGATCGAGCGTGCGCCGCGCCTCGCGCTGGAAGTCCGCGAGACCCGAGCGCGCGCCCTCGCCCGACAAGGCGCCATGCCCCAGGGCTTCACGCATGGTGGCCAGGTTCAGGGCGATCAGGTTGGCCAAGGCCTTCGCACGCGCGCTGGCTTCGACGCCGCTGAGCACGCCCTCCTGCGCCGATGCCGGCGCTGCCGCACGCTGATAGGCCGCCGCGGCCGGCTCGAGTCGTTGACGCTGGTGGTGCAGGTTGCCCAGCCTCAGCCACGCCTGACGTCGCCCGGGATCCCATTCGACGAGGTCGGAGAAGGCCTCGACCGCCTGTTCCCACTGGCGCCCCTGGTAGAGGCTCTCGGCCTCGTCGAGCAAGCGTTCGAGGGTGGCCGGCGCCAGGGGGCGCACGAGCCGCAGCGGCGGCAACACGGCACGCGCCGCGCTGACCCGGACCGGGGCAACCATGGCGGCCCCTGGCGGCGATGAGGGACCACGGCTGGGCGGGGCGAGCGGCGGGACCGGGGCGAGCGGCATCGGCGCGATGCCGGCCGTCCATGAACCCTCGCGCAGCGCCTGTTCGCCATCGACCGTCCACTCGGTGTCGAACACGATCGGCTCGGTGCCCTCGTCGAGCAGCGGTGGGGCCGCACGGGCCGGCACGGGCAGCGTGACGCCCGACAGCGCCGACACCCACACGGCCATCGCCAGCAGGCCGCCGGCCAGCAGGCGTCCGGCCGGCCCCCGCCGTACCCAACCCCCCGGCGCGAGGCCCAGGCGCGCCGCGCCGCCGGGCGCCATCTCGAGCACCGAGTGCGCCCGCAGGTGTCCGCGGATGCGCCAGGGCAGGACGGCCGGATCCACCCGAAGGATGCGACCGTGGCGATCGAGGAAGACGAGATCGAGCGCACATCGCATGCCGAGCGTGTGCACCGCACGGCACGGCACGAGCCAGAGCGCCTGGTCCTGGGGCAGGCGCTCGCGCCCCATCCAACCCACCAGACGGGCGAAGAATCCATCGGCGATCACGAGCTTCATTGCAGCCATCCTTCCATGAGCAGTCGGGCGAGGATCGGGAAGAGAAGCACCGCGAAGGTGCAGGGAAAGATGAACACCAGCAGCGGCAGCAGCATCTTCACGGGCGCCTGCATCGCGAGCTTTTCGGCCCGCAGGAAGCGTTCGTTGCGCCGCTGCTCGGCCTGGGCACGCAGGATCGGGGCCAGCGCGCTGCCCTGTTGCTCGGCGATCACCAGCGCCGACACCAGGCTGGCCACCGCGGGAAGCGCCAGCCGGTCGGACAGCGCGCGCAAGGCCTCGTCGCGCGCGCGGCCGGTGCGCAGCTCGCGCAGCAGCCGGTGGATCTCCTCGCGCAGCGGGCCGCCCGGCAGCTTGTCGGCCGCCTGCGCCAGCCCGCTGCCCAGGTTCATCCCGGACTGCACCGCGAGTGTGATCACGTCGAGCAGGAAGGGCAGCTGCCGGAACACCGATCGCTGCCGGGCCTGACGCCGATCGGACAACCAGCTGCGCGGCAGCGCGTACCCGAGCGCACCGGCGAACACGACGAGAAACGCCGGCGCGCCACCCCAGGGAGCGCCCAGCAGGCCCGCCAGTGCGCTGGCCGACAACGCGGCCGCACACGAGCCCGCGACGAATCGGTCGGCGTCGAGCACCCCGTCCAGTCCGGCGTGACGCAGGGCCTCGGTGTAGTCGCGGCGGGCCTTGGCCGACAGCCACGGGCCCAGGTGCGCCGCCAGCGGATCGATCAGCCAGGCCATGACGCGCCACCAGAGCGGCGCGCGTGCCTCGGCCAGGGCGACCTGCGCCAGCCGCGGCCGCCGCGCCCCCAGGAATCGCAGCAGCCACCACGCGCCCAGACCAGCGGCCGCCGCCCAGGCGGCGAGCACGCCGATCAGCGCCGGCGACAGGGCGTCGAGCGGCACCGTGCTCATACGTCGATGCTCACGATCCGGCGCAGGAAGTACAGCCCCAGGCCTTGCATCACCAGCAGCCCCGCGCAGGTGGACCAACCCAGCGGCGTGGTGACGAGCACCCGCATCGCCTCCGGTTCGATCCAGGCGAGCGCCAGCGCGCACAACACGGGCAACAGGCCCATCACCCACCCTTGCAGGCGACCCTGGGCGGTGAGTGCGGCGATCTTGCCCTCGAGGGCGATCTTGCGACGCAAGGCGTCGGCGAGCGCATCGAGCGTGTCGGCGAGATGACCGCCCGTGTCCCGCGAGATCCGCAAGGCCGCGCCGAGCAGTTGCACCTCCTCGAGCGGCGCCCGTCGTTCGAGGCCCGCCAGCGCTGCGTCGAAGCTGGCACCGAGCCGCTGCTCGCGCAGCAGCAGTTCGAGCTCCTGGCGCATCGGATTGGGCAGTTCGACCGCGCATTGGCCCATCGCCTGACCGAGGCTCATGCCCGCGCGAAGCCCGCCGCCCAGCAGCATCGCGACATCCGGCAGTTGCTGGCGCAGCCGGGCGAGGCGGCGCCGGCGCAACCACCACCACAACACCCGCGGCAGCGCACCCGCGAGCAGCGCGACCACCGACGCGAGCACCAGGCTGCCGCTCCACCACAACACGCCACCGACGGCCAGCACGACCGCCAGGACGTTCAACGCGAAGACCCGCGACGCGTCCACGTACAGGTAGGCGCGATTCAACTGTCGCGTCATCTCGCGATCGAAGCGCCTGCGGTAGGCCGGCCACAGCCGCTGGACCGCGCGCACGGTCGCGAACGCCCCCAGCGCGACGCCCAGCCCGATCGCCAGCGCCGGTCCGGCCAGCCAGAGCGCATCGGCCGCCCAGGGGCTGCTTCCCGGCGCGCTCATGGGGCCCTCCGGATGACCGGCGATTCCGGCTCGAGAAACCACGCGGGCGCCAGGCCGAGCGATTCGACATCACGCGGCAGATGACCGCAGGCCTCGAAGCGCCCATGCCGGTGTCGAAACAGCGGCTGCATCAGGATGCGCGTTCCTTCGGTGCCGGTGATCTCGGTGATCTCGACGATGCGTCGCGTGCCATCGGCCGCCCTCGTCTGCTGCACGACGATGTGAACCGCCGCCGCGATGTGCTCCCGGATCGCCTGCAGCGGCAGATCCATGCCCGCCATCAGCACCATCGTCTCGAGCCGCGACAGCGCGTCGCGCGCGCTGTTGGCATGCACGGTGGTGAGGGAGCCATCGTGCCCCGTGTTCATCGCCTGGAGCATGTCGAGGGCCTCGCCGCCGCGGCATTCGCCGACGATGATGCGGTCCGGACGCATGCGCAGGGCATTGCGGACGAGATCGCGGATCGCGACCAGGCCGCGTCCCTCGGCGTTGGCAGGCCGCGCCTCGAGCCTGACCAGGTTGCGGTGGTTCAGGTCGAGCTCGGCCGCGTCCTCGATGGTGACGAGGCGCTCACCGGCGCCGATGTGCCCCGCCAGGAGATTGAGCAAGGTGGTCTTGCCGCTGCCCGTGCCTCCCGCGATCACGAGGTTGCGCCGACACGCCACGCAGCGTTCGAGAAAGCGCATCATCCGCTCGTCGGCGCACCCATTGGCCACCAGATCGGCCGCTCGCAGGCGCTGGCTGGAGAACCGCCGAATGGTGATCGCGGAGCCGTCGATCGCCAGTGGCGGGATCACCGCGTTGACACGCGACCCGTCGGGCAGCCGCGCATCGACCATCGGCGAGCTCTCGTCGATGCGTCGTCCGATCGGCGCGACGATCCGGTCGATCACCGCGCGGACCGCCGCCTCCGACGAGAAGCTGGCGGTCGCGGCCTGCAGGCGACCGCCGCGCTCGACGAACAGGCGGTGAGGCCCATTGACCATGATCTCGGTGATCGCGGGGTCGGCCATCAGGCGCTCGAGCGGACCGAGCCCGACCACCTCGTCCAGGGTGTCCTCGATCAGGCGCGCAGGCTCCAGCCCCGGTGGCGGCGGGTCTTCGGCAAGGATCGCCTCGAGCAGCGCACCCGCGTCGGTGCGCAGTTGCTCGCTGGTGAGTTGACGGACGTCGAGCCGGCGCAGGTCGATCGTCTGCAACAGGCGATGGTGCAGCAGCGTGCGCCAGGCCAGCGCGCGCTCATCGAGGTGGGGGAGCGACACCAGGGCCGATGCGCCGACGCCTTCTGCAGACCGCGACGGCGGCGGGCTGGCGGAATCGATCGGCGGCCGGGGCGCTGACTCGCGCGGCACGACACCCATTGCGGCGGGCGCATCTTGCGCCTGCGACGGCGATGATGCGGGCGCGCGTGTGGGGGACGCGGCCCCCAGCAGGCGAAGGCGGAACCCCGCGATCACGATCTCGTCGGCCGGGTGCAGCGGGCCGAACTCGACGATGCGTTCCCCATTGACCCAGGTGCCCGTCAGCGTGCCGCGATCGACCAGCCGATAGCCTGCGTCGATGGGCCGGATCTCGGCGTGGACCCGCGCGACCCGCCAGCTCTCGAGCACGATCTCGTTGTCGCGTCTGCGGCCGATGCGACAGGGAAAACGCGACACGGTCACGCGACGGGTGGGCTGCAGATCGGACTCGATCGCGATCTCGATCATCGCGCTACTCCAGGAAACGGCCGGACTCGCGCAACCACTCGCCGCGATCCCGCACGGTGGCGGCCTGCTGGCGCGCGGCCTCGACATCGGCAGCGTCATCGCGAGGCGCGGTGTCGGCCACGCCGCCGACGAAGCGCGGCGTGATGAACACGACCAGTTCCGTCTGCCGGTCTCGGAAGGCCCTCGACTTGAACAGCCGGCCCAGGACCGGGAGATCGCCGAGCGCGGGCACCTGATCGACGCTGCGTGTGCTCTCCTCGGACATCAGACCGGCGATGACCAGCGTCTCGTTCTCCCGCAGGTTCACCTCGGTCTCGGCACGCCGCTTGGAGATGCCCGGGATCTCCTTGACCTGCACGTCGAAGTTGATCGCCGAGATCTCGGTGGCGATCTTCGCGGCGATCATGCCGCCGCGCCCCGCGGTGGGACTGACGTCGAACTTCACACCGTATTCCTTGAACACCACACTGGTGTTGCCCAGGCCGCTGGCGTACGGGATGGGCAGTTCGCCGCCCGCGAGGAACCGGGCCGAACCGCCGCTGCGGCACGACAGGCTGGGCTCGGCGAGGATCATCGCGTCGCCCCGCTGCACCAGCAGGTTGATGACCGAACCGATCGACGAGGCGATGCCCAGCACCGACGCGAAAGGCCCGACCCGTGGCCGGATCTCGAGCGCGGCGCCGGTGTCCGCGCTGCCGCCCGGCGTGAACGCCTGGCTGCGTTTCAGGTCGCCCACCACGCCGAAGGTGGGCCCCGGGGCGCTGCCGTTCCAGCGGACCCCGATGTTCTCGAGGGACTCGCGACGGATCTCGACCATGCGAACGTCCATCGCGATCATGCGCTCGGCACCGACCTTGTTGACCAAGCTGACCACCTGCGGGTAGCGGCGAACGACCTCGGCCAGCCGGCCGGCCTGCTCCTCGCCCTGGCTCTCGCCTTCGACGAGCAGCTTCTCGCCGAGCGCGCGCACCCGCAGGTTGGCGGGTTCGCCGAGCAGCGCCCTCACCTCGGCCACCTGGCGCCCGACATCGGCGGGCAGCACGGTGACCACCAGGTGGCGCTCCGGCCCCTTGTGGCCCCACAAGTGCAGGGTGCTCTGTCCTGGCGCCTCGGGCACGATCAGGATCTGTCGCTCATCGAGCGCGGTGGCCTGGATCACCTTGCCATTGCCGATCGCGATGCGGCGGATGTCGGGCTCGTTGAGCACGTGGGCCTGGCCGACGTACAAGGTGAGCGCCGCCGGATGGAGGGTGCGCGAGCCCTGCAGGGGCTCGGGGCTGGCGGCGGGCACCGGGCTGCCACACGACATCAGCACGGAGCACCCGAAGACACGAATCAGTGCGCGCATGATCACCTCCCCACGCTGGCCGACGCCGAAGACATCGGCCAGACGCCGGGCGTCGGGTCGCCGGTGCTCGTGCCGGGCACGATCGCCGCGCCGGTGGGTACCGCGGGGATGACCGGCAGCGGGGCAGCCACGGGCATCGGCGCCGCCAACGCCATCGCCGGCGCGATGCCCGGCGCCTCCGAGGGCCTGGCCCGAAGCACTCCCTGTCCCCCGACGATCAGTTCGGTGACTCGAACGGGCCCCGACGCTCGAACGCCGGAAACACCCGGCGAGGGCAGACCGAGCAATTGGTAGACATCGATCGCCGCGACGGGCGCGGGATCGCGATCGCGCGGGTTTCGCAGCACCGCGCTGAGCTTGCCGTTGCGCTGCGCGACGACCAGGCGGGCGGCCTGGTCGGGCGTGACCTCGACGGTGATCGCGCCATAGCTGCGCACTGACTTCTCGTCTGCGCCGGGGCGCACCTGCCGCCCGGTGGCCAGCACCTTGATGTCCTGCAGGAAGGTGCGGGTGAGCTCCGGCGGTGAAGGATTCGCCGATGTACCCGGCAGGCGCGCGGAGAGCAGGAGGTCGATGCGGTCCCCCGGCTGCAACATGCCGGAGAGCGAGTTCACCTCGTCGACCACCACCGTGAACGCGCGAACCCCCGCAGGCACCTTCGCCGCGAAGGTGCCGACGTCGACCCCCTCCAGCGCGGCTTGCAGCAAAGGCTCACCGGGTCGCATCGGCGCGTTCAAGCGCGCGCCGACGTACTCGTCGATCCGCTCGGGCAGCACGGTGCCCGGCGCGAGGTAGGTGCGCGGGATGTCGCGCACCGCGAGCTTCTCGGGATCGATCACCTCGCCGCGCGCCAGCTCCCGTTTGGCCACGACGATCGCGACCATCGGCTGCGCCGGGTTCAGACGCGCCCGCTCCCGGGCGAGTTGTTCGGCCACGTAGCCGCGCGCCCCGATGGCGCCTAGTCCGCCCAGACCCAGCGCCAGCAGCAGCAACAACATCTGCGAGCGACGTCGCACGGCGCCCGCCACGGCGGTGGCGGCCGGCCGCCAGGATGCCCATGACGAGGCGTTCATGGCCGCGACACCGCGTCGGTCAGTCGGGTGTAGTGCCCGCCCACGGCGAGGAACAGGCGCTCCAGCGGGCTGTTGGGTCCGGTGGTGAGGCTGATGCCCACCAGCGTGAAGACCAGCAGGTACTCGAGTGTGCTCTGTCCGCCTTGGCGGAATCTCGGGCGCGTCATGGGCGACTCCTGTCGGTGATGAGAACGAGTTCGGTGCCGTCGTGGCGGCTGGTGAGCAGCCACGACCCGCGCACGCCGCCGGCAGTCGCCTCGAGCGCCACGCCGCCGGCGACGGACCGGTCTTGTCTGAGCTGCCAGCCCGCCTCTCGCAGGCGCTGGCGCTGCGCCGAGGCGATCTCGCCCAGGGGGCGTCGGGTCTCGCCGATGAACACCGCGCCGGGGCCCGGTGCGGTCTGTTCGAGCCGACCGCGCCACAGAACGCCATCGGGCACCGGCACGGTGGGGTCCGCCGGGGCGGGGAGAGACTCGCCCGTCGACCAGGGCCACACGCTGAAGAGGCCTTCGCATCCGCCATCGGGGGACTCGTGCCACTGGGCGGTGAGAAAGGCGCCCGGGGGTGCGGCCCCGATCACCCGCCAGCCCGCCACGCGGGCATCCGCACCCACGGGCCAACCCATCGAGCGCCAATGCGCGCGCAGGCGCGCCAGCGTGAGCGTGCAGGACTGCGGGGACCCCACCGCCCGCACCTGCACCGGCTGGCCCTGCACCCGCGCGTTCTCCAGCACCGCCACCCCGCGGATGGGACTGGGCAACCACGGTGGTGCCGCAGCGGCACCGCGCGCGACCACGATGACGAGCCACGCCAGGCCCACGACGGACGCCCGCGCCGCACGCCCTGCCCAGCGCCACCGACCGCTCACGGCGCCACCCCCACACGATCGGGCGGTACCACGTCGACATCGCTGTGGTGGTAGCGAAACGCGCCGCCCGCCGGCTCCAGGCCGATCGCCCCCATCAGGTCGATGAAGCCGCGGGTGGGCAGATAACGCGCGTCGATGGCTGCCTCCAGCGGCGACCACAGCGCTGCCCCTCGCTCGGTGCGGGCGGCCACCGTATCGGGCGGGCCGCCGTCGGGTCCGGTGGCTGTCCAGGCGTCGCCGAGGATCGCGGTGCGCGCCTGCGGGGCGAGTGCCGGCAGGCCGTGCCGCCCAGCGGTGATCGCCGTCTGCACCGTGGCCACCCACAGGCCATCGGTGATCGCCAGGCCGAACCTTCCCGGGCCGGCCACCCGCGTGAGGAAATCGAGCGCGTTGTTCACCAGCGCGGATTCGCGCGCGGTCGCCACCGCCAGGCCGGCATCGAACACCGGCGCCCGAACGACCACGCCGATCTGGCCGAAGCCCGAGAGCAGCGCGTGCCTCGAACCGTCGTGCCACAGGGGATGGTGGGCATCGCGCGACGCCGCATCGGGGAGGACCTCGTCGCTGCGGACCGGCGCCTGCACGGCGCTGAAGACACGACGGCGCGCCTCGTCGGCCAGGCGGGCATGCCCGTCGGCGCCGGCGCAGGCCGGCGCTCGCACCGTGCACTCGAAAGCCACCAATCGACTGGCTTCGATGGTCGCTTGGCGCAATGCCTGGACCTTGCCCAGCCAGATCACCAGGCCGAGCAAGGGCACGAACACGAGCAGGCCCACGAAGGCCTCGATCAGCGCCTGGCCGCCTTGTCGACGACGCAGCATGCGCGAGGGCGAGCCCGCGGCTCTGCCGAGGCAGGCGCTATCGCACATAGGTCTGCGCGAGCGCGCGCTCGGCCGTGGAGGGTTCGACCAGCCGCACCTGCCAGTAGGGGCTGTAGAGGCTGGCGTACTCGAGGCGATCGCGCCCCGAGGGTGGACGTCGGAAGTAGACCTCCGCGCTGGCGAGAGACCACAACCGGGAAGCCGCGAATCCGTCGATCAGGCGCAGACGCCCCACCCCCAGGTTCAACGCATGGGCGGTGCGGGCGGTGGCTTCCCCGGTGCGCGCGAGCACCGACACCCGAAGCGTGGGAAACCGCGGATCCGACAGCCGCGGGTAGTCGAGATCCCGGGCGACCGCGATGCCCGGGTAGGCGGCCATGCCCGGCAGCGGCTCGATGGCGAGCCCGGCCTCGGCGATGCCGGTGGCGCCGGGATTGAAGCGAACCTCGCCCGGATCGGCCTGCAGGCTCTGCAGGGGCGGATCACCGACTTCGCCGGCCCCTCCCCCCAGGGGCAGCGCCTCGACGCGGCGACAACCGCGAAACACGCCGAACACCCCGCGCACCGGCACGTAGGTGTGCAGCGAGTGGGTGTCGGCCGCCTCCCAGCGCTCGAGATCGGGCGCCATCACCGTGCCGCCGCGCTTGTGGATCTCCTGGAACCAGGTCTCGGTGCCGGCCGCGAGGTTGCCGAAGCACAGGCTGGGCAAGGGATAGAGGGTGAGATCGAGGGCTCGGGGACCGCGCGTGAAGTCGTCCAGGGAATCGACCACCACCCCGCGAAGCCGCGCGCGCTCGGCGCCCTCGTAGCGCCGGCTGGGCAGCGCACCCTCCCCCGGCATCGCGAACGCGAAGAAACGAGGGTCGTTGGCCCGCGCCACCTCGTTGGCGACCGCCCCGGCCGCGAAGGTGCCCATCGCGCGCTGCAGGATTTCCTGGCTGGCGGCGAGCCACTGGGTGTCGTTGCTGCGCGCCACCACCTCCTCGGCGGCGGCCTGCTCGGCCTGGCGCGCGGCGACCCCCGCGAGATGGCGCGAGACCGTCAGCACCGAGGACACCGGCGGGTAGCCCGCGGAGAGCGCCGCGGCCGAGCCGGTGAAGGTTTCGAAGTAGCGCGCCCACGAGACCAGCGTGACCGCCTGCGCGATGGCGACCTCCTGGGCGACGATGGCGCGATTGGCGTAGGCCTGGTAGTTCAGGACCCGGGCCTGCCACGCCGCCGCGCTGTAGGCGGCGGCATCGGCGGCGTTGTTCAGCCGCTGGCGCGTGGCGAAGGCCTGCCCCGCGCCGAACAGCAGATACACGCCGAGCGCCCCCGCGAAGAGCAGCGCGAGGCACAGCATCAGCACCTGACCGCGCTGACGGCGGACGCGTGACGACAGGACGGACATGCCCGGGCCTCTTCGCGACGGCGTCAGGGACGGTTGGACGCGTTGTAGGTGTCCAGGCCCTTGCGCACGTTGGCGTTGGTCTGCGCCGTGGTGGCATTGGTCTGCGCGTTGGTGATCGCCGCCGCGGCGTCCTGCCCGGAGATCTCGAGGGCCAGGCCCGCGGTCTGGTTGCGCAGGGTCTGCCCGAACAGGGTGTAGATGCCGATGGCCGCCACGGCCACGAGCGCGACGATGATGATGTATTCGGTCATCCCCTGGCCGAGGAGCCGGGAACGCGGATGGGGATGGGATCGGAAAGCGGTTTTCATGAAGGACTCCTGGACACGCACGACGCGTGGGAGTGATTTCACGCCGCACGCGCCGGCACGACCATCGTCCCGGCGGCCTAGTCGATGGCCTAGGCGGGCGGGGAAAACGCCGGCGATCCCGGCGCCACGGCCACGCCCGCGATTCCATTGCCGGGGCCCGCGCCCGCGCACCGGCGCGCGATCCGGGTGCACGCACCGGAAACGGAACCCCGATCGCCCCCCGACCCTCGCGCGAACCCGATGCCGAGTTGCCCCTGCCTGTCCCCCGGTCGAGAATCGACGACCGACACCGCACCAGGAAGATCCATGCAGGTCCTGAACATCCAACCGGGCGAACTGCCCCCCGAGTGCGAGACCTTGCGCCAGGAAGTGCGCGAGTTCCTCGCCGAGCACCTGGCCGACTACCCGGTCGCCAAGCGCGTGCACAACTGGACGGGCGCCGACCCCGAATTCAGCCGCCTGCTGGGCCAGCGCGGCTGGATCGGCATGACCTGGCCCAAGGCCTACGGCGGCCACGAGCGCACCTCGCTGGAGCGCTACGTGGTGCTGGAGGAACTGCTGGCCGCGGGCGCGCCGGTCAGCGCGCACTGGATCGCCGACCGGCAGAGCGGCCCGCTGCTGATGCGCTTCTCACCCGATGTGCTGGCCCCCCGCGTGGTGCCGCAGATCGCGCGGGGCGAGGCGTTCTTCTGCATCGGCATGAGCGAGCCCGATTCCGGCTCCGACCTCGCGTCCATCCGCAGCAAGGCCACGCTCACCTCGAAGGGCTGGCTGATCAATGGCCGCAAGGTCTGGACTTCCGGCGCGCACATCGCCCACTACATGATCGCGTTGCTGCGCACCGGCGAGAAGAGCGAGAACCGCCACGGCGGCATGTCGCAGTTCCTGATCGACATGAAGACGCCGGGCATCACGATCCGCCCGATCATCAACCAGATCGGCGAGCACGACTTCAACGAGATCACCCTCGATGACGTGCTGGTGCCGCACGAGAACCTGATCGGCAACGAGGGCGACGGCTGGAAGCAGGTGACGATGGAGCTCGCGTTCGAGCGTAGCGGCCCGGAGCGCTACCTGTCGAGCACGCAGCTGCTGCTCGAGATGCTCGACGCCGCCGACGCCGACAACCCGCGCCACGCGGTGACGCTCGGGCGCATCGCCGCGCAGTACGCGACGCTGCGCCAGATGTCGCTGGGCGTGGCCGGCATGCTCGCGCGGGGCGACAGCCCGGCGCTGGCCGCCTCGGCGGTCAAGGACCAGGGCGCGCTGGTCGAGCAGGCAATGCCCGACATCGCGCACGACCTCTTCGGCGGCCTGGCCGCGCCGGGCTCCACGCTGGCGCAGGCGATGGCCTTCACCACGCTGGCCGTGCCCTCCTTCTCGCTGCGCGGGGGCACCCGGGAAATCCTGCGCGGCATCATCGCCAAAGGACTGGATCTGCGATGAGCGACTCCCTGATCGAAGAAAGCGCGGCCCGGCTGTTCGCCGACAAGGTCGACAAGGCCGTCCGCGACGAGACCGAGCGCGGCGTGTTTCCGGCCGCGCTGTGGCAGGCCGCCCAGGACAGCGGCTTTCACCTGGTGCTCGCCGGCGAGGACGCCGGCGGCATCGGCGAGTCCTGGCTCGGCGCCTACCCGATCCTGCGCGGCCTGGGCTACTGGCAGGTGCCGCTGCCGCTGGCCGAGACGATGGTGGGTTCCTTGCTGCTGTCGATGGCCGGCGCGACCCTGCCCGATGGCCCGATCGCACTGGTGGAGCAGGCGCAGGGCACCACCCTGCAGCGCAGCGGCTCGGGCTCCGCGACGCGCCTCACCGGCGAGGCGCATCGCATCGCGTGGGCCCGGCACGCCGGCCACGCGCTGGTGTCGCTGGCCGATGGCGATCTCGCACTGATCGACCTGCGCGCCGGTGGCGCGGTGGCGATCCGGCCCGACGTCAACGCGGCGCGATTGCCCTCCGACACGGTGGTGCTCGACGGCGCGCCCTGCGTCGCGCTGGTGCGCAACCCCCTGCCCCGGCTGAAGGAGCCGGTATGGGCGCTGGGTGCGCTCACGCGCGGGATCATGATGGTCGGCGCGCTCGAGTGGCTGCTCGAACAGTCGGTGCAGTACGCCAACGACCGCGTGCAGTTCGGCAAGCCGATCGGGCGCAACCAGGCGATCCAGCAGCAGCTCGCCGCGCTCGCCGGCGACATCGCGGCCTCGCGCGTGGCCGCGCTGGTTGGCGCGGCCGATGCGCCCGCCGCCGGTGCCGCGGACAACCCGCACGCCCTCTTCAGCATCGCGGTGGCCAAGACCCGCATCGGCGAAGCGGCCACGCGTGGCGCGGCGGTGGCGCACCAGGTGCACGGCGCCATCGGCTTCACGCACGAGCACTCTCTGCACTTCGCCACGCGGCGCCTGTGGGCCTGGCGCGAGGAGTTCGGCAGCGACGCGTTCTGGGCCGAGCGCCTCGGGCGCGCGGCGATCGCCGGCGGCTCGCAGGGCTTCTGGCCATCGATGACCGACCGCCGCTTCGGCGAGGGCACGCTGGCCGGCTGAGAGCCCCCAGGCCCACCCCTTTCACCTCACCGATCGGAACACCATGAACCCCTTCGCCGAATCCGTCGACCTGACCGTCACCCTCGAGAACCACGTCGCCACGGTCGAGATCTGCCGGCCGCCGCACAACTTCTTCGACCTGCGCCTGATCGAGGGCATCGCCAACACCTACGAGGCCCTGGACAAGGTCGCCGACTGCCGCGCGATCGTGCTGTGCGCGCAGGGCAGCGCATTCTGTGCCGGCGCCGACTTCTCCAAGCGCGACACCGACGCCGAGACCCGGCGCCCGGGCGTGCTCAATCCGCTGTACACCGAGGCGATCCGGATGTTCGCCTGCGCCAAGCCGGTGGTGGCGGCGGTGCAGGGCGCGGCGATCGGCGGCGGCCTGGGCCTGGCGATCTCCGCCGACTTCCGGGTGGCCTGCCCGGAATCGCGCTTCGCGGCGAACTTCAACCGGCTGGGCTTTCACCCCGGCTTCGGCCTGACCGCGACGCTGCCGCGGCTGATCGGCCAGCAGAAGACCGCGATGATGTTCTACACCGGCCGGCGCATCCCCGGCGACGAGGCCTTCGCGATGGGCATGGCCGACGTGCTGGTGCCGCGCGAGCAGCTGCGCGACGCGGCGATGAAGCTCGCCCGCGAGATCGCGATCTCCGCGCCGCTCGCGGTGGTGTCCACCCGCGCGACGATGCGCACCGGCCTGGTGGACCTGGTCCGCGCCGCCGTGGCGCGCGAGAGCCAGGAACAGGACTGGCAGCGCAAGACCGAAGACTTCAAGGAAGGCGTGGCCGCCACGGCGCAGCGGCGCGAGCCGGTGTTCAAGGGCAAGTAAACTTGTCTTGAGACCAAGGCGCGAAGATTACTGGTAACTACGCCACCTTAGCGAAGCCGTCGAGCAGAACGTTTGCGAGTTGAAATCTATGTTACCAATAAGAAAGTGGTCTGGACGCCTCGTCGGTGCGTTGATGAAGCTATATAGACGATCGCCATTGCACTCAGCGCGTACTGGGAGGGTTCTGGCTAGATGGATGGCGAACCTCGTCGCCATTCGAGATCCAATTACAATAAAAAAAATCGGCTACGCAACATTCGAACTAGATCTTCGGGAAGTCATTGATGCGTCTCTCTTCTTTTCGGGCACGTTCGAAGAAGATGTTGAGCGCGTCATTGACGCAACGCTGAAGCCCGGAATGTGCTGTTTGGATATTGGCGCAAACGTCGGATACCACACTTTTCGGATGGCTCGATTGGTGTGTGACTCTGGCAGCATCCATGCCATCGAGCCTACCTCATGGGCAGTGCGAAGATTGGAGCGAAATGCCAGCCTGAACCCAGAATATCGCAATATTCATATATCAAGAATTGCTCTGGGTGATCGGGATGCCGGGGTTGTGCGATTGCAGCTGCAATCAAGCTATCGCCTAGATGGAGCAAACACGATGCAGGAGGAAGAAGTAGAGATGATTACGGTCGACACCTATCTCGAAGAAAACAAGATCTCGCATATTGACTTCATCAAGCTGGACGTCGACGGCTTCGAGGGAAAGATTATTCGAGGAGCCACGAAAACATTCTTTCAAATGCAGCCGTGCTCTTAATGGAGATCAATCCAGCTACGCTCACCGAGATTGGGGATAGCCCCGACGAGCTCGCGGAGACGCTTACGAAGGCTGGGTATGAATTCCAGACTCTCAACGGCGATTCGATTGAAAGCCTTTCCATTTATTGCAAGCGCCATGCACGCGCATCAACGATGATTCTCGGAATACCACACCGCAGACCCCCCGTCCTCTCCCCGGGCGCACCATCTCCATACCCGCTGAACCACCAATAAAATTCGCCTTAAGGACATTCCCAACTACGAGCTAGCGAAGACGGCAGTTCGTTGATCGTCACATGCGCCAGAAATTCAATACGACAAGCACTGGAGTGATAAAGCATCCGAAAGCGCACCCAGCCAGCCCGAAGGCTCGCAAGAGCAAGGCTGTACGTATACTCATCGCCCTAGTGCCCGGAGATCGTCCCGCGAGCAATAAGAGAGGAAGCAGTGGAATAAAATATCTCCCTTGAACACCCGTAATTGACCAGTCGCCAGCCTTCGTCCAAAACACGTATAGAGAAACAAAAATCATCATCGTCGCTACGGCCACAGCCAGAAATAGGCCTACGCGAACTTGCGTACTGAACCTTGGCCTCACACGACGCCCTGTGATGATGACTAGGACTGCCGACACGGAAATCAATACGTAAATCCCGTTCGGCATGTCGTTCGTCAACCAACCGAAGACGCCGATCATCTGCCTCAGATAGTCTTCCGACCTATACCAAATCGTTCGAGCCAGATGCCTGGCAAATGCGATCAACCAGCTCACCAATCCATCCGCCGGAAAACCGACCCCTCGATCTCCACTGGGCAACGCTAGACTGGTCGTATACCGAGTCCAAATAATAAAGGCGATCGAACCAATACCTGCTGGGATAATTCCCATCGCGACCCCGCGGGACAGTAGGCGTGAACGCCCGCACAGCCCGAGCAACGGTATCAAGATCAACGGCGCATAAACCGGTTTGAGCGAGACAACGACAAGGGCGGAAGCAACTAGCCGCGAAGTCTGCGCCCCATTGATCGATTTCGACTCAATGATTCGAACCGCCCAAGCCATGTAAACGAAAGCACATGCAATTAGCATTGCGTCGGGCGATGCCGATGCGAAAAGATAGAGCGACATTGGCAAACAGCTCGCCACAAACAGACAGTCGCGCGCCCCCCCCGCTATACCTAGTCCGTACCATATAATGAGAACGGCAACGATTCCGTTAAGCACCCGCGCGCAATACAGATGGAAGATCGGACCTAAATTAAGCGCTCTGGCCAAACTCACACCTATCACCTGCGGAATGTACCCGAGAGGCGAATACCGAACCGAACCAGAGAACTCGACGAATTCACGCTCGCTTGGATTAACCAGAAAATTGCACTCATATTCGATCATTGCTGGTTCATATATCTTCTTCTTTCGCACCGCGTGCGACTCTCGAGTGCCCAACCAGCGCTCAACGAACGTAGCGTAGGAACCGGGAAGCATTCCTCCTGCCAGATCGCCGACTCGAACTCCAAGCAGATCACCCTCGCTTAACTGCACCGAACGGAAGAAGTGTTGAGGCTCGTCGGGTACTTGAAATGGCGGAGTGACGATCGCAATCAGCAAGACAACGGGCATCGCAAAGAACATCCAAAGAGATGCGAGGTCAAACCTTAGCCACCTCATCAAAAAGGCACGTACGATATGAATGCCAAAGCTAAACATGTTGATCTGAATGATTCTTCATCACGAACTACACGAATGTATTGACCATCAACCCGACGGCACCTCAATCAGGCCGAAAATACGTCTAAACTCTATATCGCCGAACAAATATGCTTCGAGTATCTGCAAAATCGCATCATGCGGTTAGTTGAATACACTCAACGCATGTAGGCGCGAACTCCGACTACGAAAAGTAGCGCGGCCAGAATTTCTGCTCCGTTCGACGCCGATCACGATCGTGAAGGGCCCTCTCCATGGGCCAATGATTCCAACACAGGCGATAAAGCCTCTCTCGGCGAGTTCGAAACATCGAATGCAAGGAATCCAATCAGTAACTGGACTCCTACCGCGAAAGGCAACGCTGCGAGCATTACCGTTCCACTCGACGCCACAGAACCGGCGGCTGCTGCGTGCATCCACGCCCAAACCCCAAAGCAAACGCCAAACACAAACAGCGGAAATCCTGCCAAGAAGGCGAAAGACCCAGCGTTGAAGTCGCGAAGGAAGTATGTAAAGAAAATTCGCTTGAGAAAGCGGATCGCATACTGTGTTGGGAATTCTCGCAGTGTCCGCCCGACCCTCAAGTTACTTACCTCGTTACCATATATTGCCGGAATCGGCACATCGCGAACCACTGCGCGAAGCGTTCCAAGATGGAACAACATGTCCGACTCAAAAAAGTACCGCTTGGCGAGTTTGTCAAGTGGCAAGAAGGGTACCAGCGCCCCGTGGAGTGCGGTGAATCCGTTCGTCGGATCCATCACACCCCAGTAGCCGGATACCATCTTGTTTATGAACGACAGGGCAGCATTGCCGAAGAGGCGGACCGGTGGCATCGATCGCACGTAGGAGAGGTCAAACAGACGATTTCCCTTCGTGTAGTCCGCGCTGCCCGAGAGTATTGGCGCAACGAGCGCAGGAATTTGTCGAGCGTCCATTTGGCCGTCGCCATCGATCTTCACAATCACCCGAAAGCCATCCTCGCTCGCACGGCGGTATCCCGTCACGACCGCACCTCCGACCCCTTGATTCTCCTGGTGCCGGAGCACCACAACCCGCCTCAGACCAAGCGACTCGACGAAATCTCCACTCGACTGCGGGCAACAATCATCGACCACGTAAATCCGATCGACCTCTGGCCCCAGCTCTCGAACAACCTTCTCGATATGCTCGCGGACTTTGTAGCTTGGGATGACCACCGCGACATCCCGCCTAATCGCGAGCTTGTCGGCATCAATCGGTTCAGCAGGCGATTGAGTACTTGCGCAGTACGGCTCAGTCGTCATTCGTATTCTCCGCATCTGTGTAACGCTCACGCAGTTCGGCCTTCGAACGGGCTAGATTCTGCATCAGAGCAGTGGTCTCGTTCTAGCGAAATGGTTAGTCCATCAGCTTCGGGTTGCTTAAACAAGCTCGAGGCAATCCGCTCCAAGTCGCACTCACAGCATACTGCACAAAATCTTTGCGCCTCTAACTGTTCTACCTACGCCGGATCCGACAAGATGCCCGCCTGCTGGAGCACTAGAATCAGCACCAAGCGCCCAGACCTTAAGCGAGTCAGATAGCTCACAATAGTTGAACTGGCGCCGGAAATCCGGCCAAGCTGACGGCATTCCACCCGAACCCACATCCGACATCTTGCATCCTCCCACGACACAGACGGTTCAGAGTCTATCGATAAGGAGCCTGCAAATCCGGGAATCGCATCCACACCGTGGTTTCGAATAGGATCAACCGACCTGCGTAGGCAGGGTCCTGAGTCACCAACTCTCTTGGCTTCGATCGCGGCGTGACATCTTGGATCATCAGCCCTCTTGGTTGGTGTGGAACTGTCAGATCTGCCTACTACGGCACCATGGGAACAAGACGTTCTTGTGCGCAACACACGGAAGCCCAAAGGAGCAGTTCGGCCGATGATAGTCGTGCTGGCCCGGGCAGGTAGGCATTGTGCGCTCATCCTCTCCTGCGAGCCAACAATCGGGTTCGGTTAACTAGCCCTCACTGACCCGTGCATTCGCGGCAGGCGGATGCCGCGAGCTACCGCCAGTGGGTCGCGTTCCCGTCCTCGACCGGCTAGGACCGCTCGCTGACCCGCACCGCAGCCCGACTCATCATTAAGTGGCCTCGCAGACCACCCCAGAGTCGATCCTTGAAAGGCGAACAGTTTCCGCCACCGCTGACTCCTACGGTACCGCCGAGACTCAATCCAAAAAGAGAATGATCACGATGACACCACAGTCCGACGACCAAATCGCCTCGCAGACCAATCTACGGCTCACCGCTCTTCCCGAGCCGCGCAGCTAACGTGCCAGCGTTGAGATTCAAGCGAGTTTCATTCATTCACCGTAGGGCGATCGACGGATTCTAGGTGTTGATAGTGCGCCCCCTTACCCATTGAAACGCTCGGCCTGAGTTTGATCCGGCAGGAAACAGACTCATCAATGATAACGATGGGCCCGAGACTCCCCCGACACAACACACCGCGGTCACCCACCAGAAACACACGAGCGTCGCCTATTGGATCGATCAAAGCGATGACCCCCTTTAGCAACTGGTCGTCGATAGGTGATGCCTTGGAATAATCGCATCACCCATCGCCGAGGCAACAAGAGAAGGCATATCTCAGCGCACAAACGCGCAATGTCCAACGCGCGAAACGATGCGTCGATTCGCGAACACTTGATGGAAATCGTCGCCTTCAATTGACGACGCAAACGCGTCGACTTAACTTGCTGTGGTTGAATTCGATAGCGAAGCAAACGCATCGGGTGATTCGCAAATTGGATCCCGGCTTCAGCCATACGCCACCACAGGTCGTAGTCCTCCGCACCGTTGCATACGGGTGAATCACTATACCCCCCAACCGACCGAAGCGCGAACGTACGCATCATCACAGAGGGGTGCGCCATTGGACTGTAGCGACGAAGGGCTCGCGTTATGTCTCTATGAGCCAGGGGATAGTCACGAAACCCGATGACATCGCCTTGCGCATCGACTATGGTCTTCTGACAGCCAATTACACCCAATCCGGGATTTTCATCAAGAACTCGTGCCTGCTCGGCCAGCCGCTCTGGCTCCGCGATATCGTCAGCGTCCATACGGGCGACATACGCTCCTCGAGCCAAGCCTAAACCCTGATTCAATTGAGCAACCAATCCAGTTCGAACCTCGTTCCGCAGGTATACGATTCTCGGATCATCGAAACTCGCTAATACAGCGGAGGCATCAGATTCGGAGGGATCCTCGACGACGATCAACTCAAGACTTGCCTCTGTCTGACGAAGAATGCTTCCAATGGCCTGTTCAAGGTAACCTGAATTCGCCGCAAGTACAGGCATAATCACACTGATCTTAGGTTCCATCAGACGAGGTCTTCCTGAGAAAGTAGGCCGACCGAAGGCCAGGGCAGATGCCCAAACGGTCTCACAAGCGCCTTCTCTCAGTCCAGTGAAAATGTCACGCTTGCGCTGAACTCAAGGGCACCACCCAATCCGTTCGCGACATCGAACTACAAAGGCCCCCAAAATAGTGACAATTTTTGTGTTCGATCTTGGCTCCTTGGGATACAGTATCAAGACCTCAAATTTCCGTCGCAAACTGATCGACCCAGATAGAACGACACAGCGCGACCACCCGCCATACTCGCACGCGATGTCGGCCTACAACGGGAGCCGACTACGTTGCGCTAACCCCTGAAGGCTTTCCAACGGTGTAGTGCTGTCTGCGCACCCTACAATCCACTAGAGTCGTGCGATCACTCCTCACAGAAGCATTCGCCGTTGCAGCCTTGTTCGGCCTGACCAATTTACTGGGATACGCATACATGGCGTTCCTTGGTCGCAATCTATCCACCACTGAGTTCGGACTCTTTGGCGCTTTATTTGGTCTCTTTTCCCTTGGCGCGTACGCTTCAGGATCGATTCAAGTCGCTGTAAGTCGCGCAGCATCAGCCGAGAATCTCGCTCAGATACTCAACCCCATGCGCAGGTGGACGTTCTCAATCGCGGTAGTCGTCTCCAGCTTCATGCTCGCCTTCCTCATCTTCATTCAGGAACGCGCGGGATTCACGCTGCTCCATGCGTTCGTGCTGACTCTCGGGTTTCTTGCTTTGTTCTACTCTGCGAGTTTCACCGGACTCTTAATTGGCTGTGGCGCAAATATCGAACAATCTGCGGCGGGCGCCTTGGGCGCGCTCGTCAGACTGGCGTCCGGCTATATCCTGGTAAGACTAAACTCGGGATCTGCGGGCGCGATCGGCGCCTATGTTGCGAACTATATTGCCATTGCTGTGGCTTGCGAATTTCTACTATATCGAAGAGTTCGCCCCAGCCCCACGCTCTCGAGTCAATCTGGCTCCAAACCATCAATTTCAATCAGCGCGATATGCGCGTACTCATTCACATTCGCGCCATTCGCTATCGATCAGTTTATCGCGCAGTGGCAGATACCTTCGGCGAGCGGAGACTACACCGCATTGGCCACGATCACAAAGATTCTATTCTTCGGACTATACCCATTGATTCTCGTGAGCTACTCTCGAATGCTGAGACAAACGTCACACTCGACGCGTCTCATCAACCTAGGCATATCCTGTCTTGCAATCACCTGCTTATCGACAATTGGCGTATTCGTTATCAGCCGCTACGCCCCTGAAACAATCAAAATGTTCTACGGAGGGCGATACTCGCATATCGCCGAAGCCCTAGGCAAACAAGCCACGTCAATTGCGGTATTTACTCTTGCAGTAACTATCATCCATGGACTAATAGCAACAAACCCACACTGTGGAGCGTGGGCAGCGTTCATCGGGAGCGTTCCAGTTCTCGGCGTCTACTTAAGAGTTGCCGACGGTGTTGATTCCCTCATTGACGCTCAGATCTTAATCCATAGCACTCAGGCAGTCGTCTTTCTTATCGCCACTATTGTAATGGCCCATAAATCTCGAACACCCCCTCCGGATTCGTAACAAGAGCGAGATCTGAGAAGTCATGATGGCCGCCTTCATCGCCCAGGGTTTTGTGACGTTTCGGAGGTTCCGCATCCCGAGCGAAACCAAAGATGACGCCACGAACACTCATTGATTTCCTTCTAACGACGTACAAACTTCGAGCAGATCATCCACCCCCTCATAGAACTCTTCCATTTCCCTACAGCCTCAGCGGACAGTCCAGACCGGTCGACCCGCTACTTACTTAATGAGCGAAGAGAATGGCGCCTCTAGGAATCGCGATCCCGTTCTACAACAACATCGCCTTCTTGAGAACGGCGATCGAGAGCGTGCTGGCGCAAACCTGCCCCGCGTGGGAACTGATCGTCGTTGACGACGCCGGGCCGGAGGAAGGAGTCGACGCATTAATCGCCGCCTATCAAGACACCCGAATAAAATACCACCGAAATTCGTCAAATCTCGGGCTAGCTGAGAACTGGAATCGATGCGTACAACTTTCGAAATGCGAATGGCTGACTCTGCTGCACGCAGACGACCTATTGGAACGAGATTACGTATCTACAATGCAGAGATACATCGCCAAACAGGACAATATTGACGCATTTTTCTGCGATGCCCGGATAATCGGCGCAAATGGCAAACCGATCTTCTCGTTCCCGGACGTCACGAAACGAATCCTTAACCCAAGCTTCGTAGCCGAGACGACACTGAGAGGTGAGAAAGCCGTTGCGAAGCTCTTGCGCGCACCATTCATCTTCTGTCCGACGCTCTGTTACCGCCGCCAACTTCTTCTCGCGAGACCATTCGATTCGAGTTGGCGGATGGTTCTTGACCTAGACTTTCAGATCAACGCCTTAATAGACGGGAGAACCCTTCTCGGAATTCGGAAACCTTTGTACCTGTACAGGCGACACAAGAACAATCAAACAGAAATTCTGCAAAGGGATCTTCATCGATTCAGAGAAGAAATTGCATTTTACAACCAAACCGCCCACATCTGTGACTCCATCGGCTGGACCTCTGCCGCGAAAGCCGCCCGGCACAAGGTCATCGTCAGATTACATCTCGTGTACCATTTGGTTGGCTGTATAGTTCGCCTTCAACCTTTTCGAATAGTCAAAATAATTAAACTAATACTTACCAATTAGAGGCCAGGCAGTGTCAAACTTCAGCCATTACACCACCTGGACCAGAAACCACTCTTGATAATTGGAAGTTAATACAAGCGACCGCAAATGCTTCACTTACGACACTTTTTCACGATTCGTGACGCCAATCAAAACTGCCCTGATCACTGACATCAGAGGCCAAGGAATCGCTAATCTACGGAAGTTTCTTCCCACCAGGAATCACCAAGTGCACAACACCGGTTTTCTAATCTGCCTTCGACACACTGCAAGCGGCATCTTTCAAACTAATATGCACGACGTATCCAGAGGACAGCATGGGAAATAGCCGCTCAACACATCGAATCAACGCTTGCGCAATAATAGCCAGCAGTTTCCTTGCGCCAGAGGACATCAAGATCATCTCTGTAGCGGAAAAGTGATAAGGAATAATCTTCCACTCTGCAATCTCCGAGCGAAGACACAGCGTATTTAGGACCTTGTAGGTAAAGACATGAATGTGGTCGTGATGTTGTGCCTCGCGCCCAATCATCCCCAGGAGGGTGTTTGCAAACTGCACGCCGTTCGGTGTAGTGATAATGAGCTCTCGACCAGGATACCGCCGCCCAAGATCCGACAGGAATTTGATTGGATTCTCGATGTGCTCAATGAACTCCCCAGCTACAATGACCTGCAGGTCCTCGCCCATCAGATGGTCGCTCACCGCCGAACCATCCTCTCGATATATAATTGCATTCGGCGCAGTACGCAAACCGTCTACGGGTATCTTGGCAGAATTATCGACCCCAACGACTCGTTTGGCCACAGAAGCAATCCTTCCATGCAGCCAATGCCGGGTGTCAACCTTGACGAGCGCAGTCTCATCATAACAACCAATGTCCAAGACTATTTTGCCGCGACACACTGATTCAATGTAATTCAGTCGGTCGACTGGCTTTTCGACGCAAATCCTCTCAAGCGTTTCATATTTCATAAATCACCCCGAAGATCAGTCGTACTTTCGAACAGCATTTCAGATGCGGCCATGCGCGCTCGCCCAAATGGGCCAGGTTCGGTGCTTACCGAGCATGAATTTAGTTCTGCATCGGAATTACCCTTTTTCATCTGAACGAATCCTTAGTTTACGAAGTCACCACTTCCCCCGTCCAACAAGCCGATCAACTCCTCCCCCCCCATCACCGCCCCCGCCTCGATCCCCTCCAGCACCCCCTGCGCCAGCGAGCGCTTCTCGTGGTGCAGGTCGACGATGCGCTCTTCGATCGTGCCGCGCGAGACCAGCCGGTACACCGTCACCGGGCGGTTCTGCCCCAGGCGGTGGGCGCGGCCGGTGGCCTGGTCCTCGGCGGCCGGGTTCCACCACGGATCGACGATCACCACGTAGTCGGCCGCCGTCAGGTTCAGCCCGAAGCCACCCGCCTTCAGGCTGATGAAGAAGAGCTCCCCTTCGCCCGCCTGGAAGGCCGCCACGCGGCGCGCGCGCTCGGCCGGTGAGGTGGCGCCATCGAGGTACTGGTGGGCGATGCCCTCGGCCTCGATCGGCGCGCGCAGCAGCGCGAGGAAATCGGTGAACTGGCTGAACACCAGCGCCTTGTGTCGATTGGCCACCAACTCGCGCGCCAGCTCGAGGAACGCCGACACCTTCGCGCCCACCAGGCCCAGCGAGGGGCTGACCAGGCGCGGATCGCAGGCCGCGCGGCGCAAGCGGGTGAGCTGCGCGAGCACGTGGATGCGATCACGCGGGCCGGCGGCCAGCGCGGTGGACAAGGCCTCGCGGCGCAGCGCCTCGTAGTGCGCGCGCTCCTCGGCATCCGGCACGACGCTCAACACCGTCTCGGTTCGCTCGGGCAGGTCCTGCAGCACTTCCGACTTCAGGCGGCGCAGCACGAAGGGCGCGATCAGCCGGCGCAGCGTGCGCTGTGCGCGCAGGTCGCGATCGCGCTCGATCGGCACCACGAAGCGCTCGGTGAAGCGTTGCGCGCTGCCCAGCAGGCCCGGGTTCACGAAACTCATGATCGCCCACAGCTCGCCCAGCCGGTTCTCGATGGGCGTGCCCGACAGTGCGAGCCGGAAATCGGCGTCGAGCTCGCGGATCGCCTGGCTGCGCTTGGCGCTCGCGTTCTTGATCGCCTGCGCCTCGTCGGCCACCAGCGTGGCCCAGCGCACGGCGCCGAATGCGTCGGCTGCCTGTTGCAGCAGCGTGTACGAGACCACGATCAGGTCCCCCTCGCGCGCCTGACGCAGCAGCGTCTCTCGCTCCTCGGGGGCGCCGTATAGGCGGGTGCGCAATCCCGGCGCGAAACGCGAGGCCTCGTCGACCCAGTTCGCGCACACCGAGGTGGGCGCCACCACCAGCGCCGGGCCGAGCGCCGCGCGCGAGAGCAGCAGCGCCAGCGCCTGCACCGTCTTGCCCAGGCCCATGTCATCGGCCAGGCAGGCGCCGAACCCGGCCTGCGCGCGCCGGGCGACCCACTCGAAGCCGTCCTGCTGATACGGGCGAAGCTCCGCCTGCAGCGTGGAAGGCACGGCGACCGGCTGCTCGATCACGCGCTGCAATTCGTCCAGACGCTCGCGCAGCGCGCGGTCGTCGCGTCGCGAATCCGCCAGCGCGTCGTCGATCCACTGCGCCGCGAGCATCGGCGCGCGCACCTCGCCGGACTTCGCGCGCGCCTCGCCGCCGGGGCCGCGCGGCGTCTCCACGACCGCGGCGAGGTCCTCGATCTGCTGGCGCAGCCGATCGGTGAGCGCCAGCCAGCGGTCCTCGCCCAGCGGCACGAAGCGCCCCCGCTGCGCGCGCGACAACGCGATCAATTCGCCCAGCGCGAGCACCCGCGATTCATCGATCGCGATCTCGCCGTCGATCGCGAACCACTGTCCGTCGCGCTTGACCGACACGCGCATCGCCTCGCTGCCCGCCGACATCACCCGCACCGATCGACCGCTGGGCCAGTCCAGACCCTCGATCGCCTCGAGCGCGGGCAGCGCCTCGATCAGTGACAACGCCGCCTGCGGGTCGAGCACTTCCCACTCCGGAATGCGCTCGCGATCGCCGGGTGGGTCCAGCGCCTCGAAGCGTTCGAGCACCGCGCGCAGCGCCTCGGCCTCGCGGGCGAGATCCCGCGTCACGGACGCGAGCACCCCATCGACGGGCGCCACCACCTCGCGGCGTCCCGCGCCCGGCGCGAGCCTCGGTCCGCCGGGCCCCAGCGGTGCGCTGACCAGCCGCAGACGCACGCCATCGCCCACCGGGGAGAGTTCGGCCCGCAGACGCGCGGAGGCCGACACCTGACGCGCACCGTGACCCGCGTCGGCGCGCAGCCGGAAGTGCGCCGCCAGCGCCGGCAGGGCAGCCTGCAGCTCGGTGATCGCGCGCTGCGGGATGCGCAGCCCGCCCGCGGCCAGCGAGACCACCCGGCGGTGTGCGGCGTTCAGCCGGATCAACCGGGCGCGCGCGTCGCCGTCGGGCAATGCGAACACCGCCCCCTCCAGCGGCGGCGCGCCCCCGCGGACCGCGCCGTGCGCGTCGAACTCGAAACCGGACGCCTCGCGACTGAGCCCGACGAGATCCGGCTCGAATCGCAGCACCCATTCGTCGCCGACGGCCTCCAGCCGGATGTCGGGCTGGTCGTCGCTCAGGCGCACGAAGCGCGTCGGCGCGTTCGCCCACACCACGCGGGGATGGCCCACCAGCGCAGCCGCGGCCTCGGCCAGATCGATCCCGAAGCCCCCCGCCGAGCCCCGGCGCGGCTTGATCGCGCGCGCCACGCGCGCATCGTCGGCGGGCAGATCCGGATCGCGCGCCAGGCGCGACCAGGCGATCGTGCGCGGCTTGTTCCAATCGCGCGCCCCGTGCTTTTGCTCGAGCGCCTCGATCGCGACCAGGCGGTCGTGGTCGTCGGTGTGCAGCGCCCAAAGCAGCCGGGTGTCCTGCCCGACGAGCGCCTCGCCGGAGGCCGACGACGACGGTGTCAGCGCGGCAATCGCCGCGAGCGCATCGCGCCACGCATCGCCCGCGCCGGCCACGAAGAACGGTGGCTGCGGCGGCAGACCGGCCAGCACCTGCTCGGCCGCGCGAAGCTGTTGCGCGAGCCACGCCAGGCCGGTGAGCTCGAGCGCACGTCGCAGCGCCGCCATCGCGGCCTCGCGCGCCGCCTCGGGGTCGCGAGCCCCCGCCCGCGTGGCCGGGTCCTGCGCCCCCCCCGCCCGGCCGGCGCCGCCGCCTTGGGCGCCCAACACCCAGGCGCGCAACATCAGGCGGTCGGCCCAGAAGAAGCGCGGTCGGGTGCCGTACCAGGCGTGCAGCTCGCCGAAGCCGGGATCGGGCGGCTGGTCGCCGAGCCGGATGTCGGCCGCCGCGGCCCAGCGGCTCCACAACGATTCGTCGCGCGGCCGACGCGCCCCGGATTCGCCCACGCAGAACTTGCGCGCCTGCGCCACGCGCGCCGGATCGCGGGTGGCGAAGAGGCTCATCGGGTACAGCCACGCCAGCGTCTCGGGCAGCAGCCGCTTGCGTCCCCCGCTCTCGAGCCGGCGCGTGGCCAGCGCGTCCTCGAATCCGGCGATCGCGGCCTCCCACTGTCCCTGGGCGGCCAGCACGCCCGCGCGAATGCCCTTCGCGTGCCCCTCGCGCGAGTCGCCGACGATCGCCAGCGCCTCGTGGAAGCGGGCGCTGAACAGCAGCACCTCGGCCACCCGCCAGCGCAAGGGCTCGATCTTCACGCGATCGCTCCGATCCAGCCGCGTGCGCGCGTGCGCCAGCACCGCCGGCAGGGCCGGATGCAGCACCTGCAGGCCGAAGTCCAGCGCCACCACCAGCAGGGCGGCTGCCAGCGCGGGATCGGCCCGCTCGGCGGCGACCGGATCGAACCCGGACAGCACCACCTGGTCGATCACCGTCTGCCACTCGGGCAGGTGCTGCGCCGCCTGCTCGATCTGGCGCCAGCGCTCGACGCCCTCGCCGCCGTAGAAACACAGGCGGGCCATCGTCACCGCGGTGCCGACCCCCGTGAAGGCCGCCCAGCCACGCTGCGCAGTGCTGGTGTCGGCCGCCAGGATCGTGTCGCGCCAGCGCCGGAAATCGGGCTCTTCCAGCGCGCGTCGGAAGGCCCCGGGACGCCGGGCGGTCACACACTGCCACCCGTGCTCGGAGCGCGCCACCCAGCCTTGCACCGCGAGGCTCGCGAGACACTCGTCGATGTCGGCCTGGCCGTAGTAGAGCCCGCGTTCGGTGCGGCACTCGAGCCGACGCAGCAGGTCGATCAGCCATTTGCGGTGCCGGGGCGTCCAGGCCAGCGCAAGCGCCCGCCACACCGGCCGGGCGTCGCTGCCACGGGGCGGTTCCGCGGGTGTCGACGCGTCGTCCGCGACGACCCGCGGGGCGTCGACGGGCAAACCGGTGTCAGGGCTGGACATGATGCGGGATCGGTCTGGGCAACCTCACAGTATAGGGCTGGGGGCCCCGGGTGCCCGCCGCCGGCCGCCCGACCGGCTGCCGGCTCGCGCCCGATGGCGCCGACCCAAAGAAAAGACCCCGGCGGTGCAACCGTCCGGGGTCTGTCGCGAAGGCCCGTGCAGGCACGGGCCGGGGCGCGTCGGTTCGACCGTTCAGGCCGCCTTCTTCTTGCTGTCGAAGAACTGCTCGTCCTCGGTCGAGCCCTTCAGCGCGGCGGTGGACGCCTCGCGCTCGATCGTGGTGGTGACCGCATCGAAGTAGCCGGTGCCGACCTCGCGCTGGTGCTTCACCGCGGTGAAGCCGCGCTCGGCGGCGGCGAACTCGGCCTCCTGCAGTTCGACGAACGCGCTCATCTGGTTGCGCGCGTAGCCGTAGGCCAGGTTGAACATCGAGTAGTTCAGGCTGTGGAAGCCGGCCAGCGTGATGAACTGGAACTTGTAGCCCATCGCACCCAGCTCGCGCTGGAACTTGGCGATGGTGGCTTCGTCGAGGTTCTTCTTCCAGTTGAACGACGGCGAGCAGTTGTAGGCCAGCATCTTGCCCGGGAACTGCTTGTGGATCGCTTCGGCGAAATCACGCGCGAACTTGAGATCGGGCGTGCCGGTCTCGCACCAGATCAGATCGGCGTAGGGCGCGTAGGCCAGACCGCGCGACACCGCCTGATCGAAGCCGTTGCGGGTGCGGTAGAAGCCCTCGACGGTGCGCTCGCCGGTCAGGAACGGGCGATCGTTGTCGTCGACGTCGGAGGTGACGAGATCGGCGGCCTCGGCGTCGGTGCGGGCCAGCAGGATGGTGGGCACGCCCATCACGTCGGCGGCCAGGCGCGCGGCGACGAGCTTGGCGACGTTCTCACGGGTGGGCACGAGCACCTTGCCGCCCATGTGGCCGCACTTCTTCACCGAGGCGAGCTGGTCTTCGAAGTGCACGCCGGCGGCGCCCGCCTCGATCATCGCCTTCATCAGCTCGAACGAGTTCAGCACGCCGCCGAACCCGGCTTCCGCGTCGGCCACGATCGGCGCGAAGAAGTCGGTGTAGCCGGCGTCGCTGGGGTTCTTGCCTTCCATCCACTGGATCTGGTCGGCACGGGTCAGCGTGTTGTTGATGCGCTTGACCACCGAGGGCACCGAGTTGGCGGGATACAGCGACTGGTCCGGGTACATCTCACCGGCCAGGTTCGCGTCACCGGCCACCTGCCAGCCCGACAGGTAGATGGCCTTCAGGCCGGCCTTGACCTGCTGCATCGCCTGGTTGCCGGTGAGGGCGCCCAGCGAGTTCACGAACGGCTCCTCGTTGATCAGCTTCCACAGCTTCTCGGAACCGCGGCGGGCCAGGGTGTGCTCGACATGGATCGAACCGCGCAGACGGACCACGTCGTCGGCGGTGTAGCCACGCTTGATGCCACGCCAGCGCGGGCTTTCCGACCATTCCTTCTGCAGCTTCTGGGCTTCGAGTTCACGAGACGACATGGAGGACTCCTTGGAGACGGATCGAATGGAAAAGAGAGGGAAAAGGGGTTCGTGACGCCCGTCGGCCACCGACCAAGGGGCTCACCACGCTGCTAAAGGTACCGTGAAATGATGCGAGGCAACAAGCGAACCGGTGCGAAAGACACAGGTGCGCTTCACTTATGATTTCAATGACTTAATGCCAACATCCCGCATCGCGAGAAGACTTGTTCCGTAACGGAAAATGCGCTTGCGGCACCGCACAGTCTTGTTTTCACCATCCGGGATTCATTTATCGGATGGTGGCATCTGCGCCTCGTCCGTCTGCCCCTCGTCGGAACCCGGGTCTTCCGCGCCCAGCAGCCCTTGCGCCAGCCCCTCGGGCAGCGACTCCACCTCGCGCAGCCGCCGTTCGATCGCCCGTGTGCGCACCTGGTACTGGCCGAGCGTGCTCGAGGCCCGGTCGAGCTGGTCCTTGGCCCGCGCCAGCACGTGTCCGAACTTGCCGAACTCGGTCTTCACCGCGCCCAGCAGCTGCCAGACCTCGCCCGAGCGCTGTTCGACGGCCAGCGTCCGAAAGCCCATCTGCAGGCTCGAGAGGATGGCCGTCAGGGTGGTGGGGCCGGCCACGACCACCCGGTGCTCGCGCTGCAGCGCCTCGGCCAGGCCGGGACGGCGCAAGGCCTCGGCGTACAGACCTTCGGTGGGCAGGAACATCAGCGCGAAGTCGGTGGTGTGGGGCGGACGCACGTACTTGTCGCGGATGCGCCGCGCCTCGGCCCGCAACCGGACCTCCAGCGCGCGACTGGCCGCCTCCGCGCCCGACGCATCCGATCGCTCCTGCGCCAGCAGCAGCCGCTCGTAGTCCTCGCGCGGGAACTTCGCGTCGATCGGCAGCCACAGCGGCTCTTCCACGCCCCGCCCCGGCAGCCGGATCGCGAATTCCACCCGCTCGGGGGCGCCTGGCGCCACCGCCACGTTCTCCCGGTACTGATCGGGCGTGAGCAGGTCCTGCAACAGCACCGACAACTGGACCTCGCCGAAGACGCCGCGCGTCTTCACGTTGCCGAGCACCCTTTTCAGATCGCCGACGTCACCGGCCAGCGCCTGCATCTCGCCCAGCCCACGGTGCACCTGCTCGAGTCGATCGGACACCAGCTTGAAGGATTCGCCCAGGCGTTGCTCGAGCGTGGCCTGCAGCCGTTCGTCGACGGTGCGCCGCATCGCCTCCAGCCGCTCGCCATTGTCGAGCTGCAGTTCGCGAAGCCGTCCCTCGAGGCTCGTGCGCACCTCCGTCCAGCGCGCCTCGTGCTGCGCGCCGGCCTGGGCCAGGGCCTGCTGCAGCTGCGACGCCAGCGCCGCCAGCGCGGCCGACTGCTCGTCCCGCGCACGACGTGCATCGGCCAGCATCTGCTCGCGCAGCGCCGCGAGCCGCTCCTCGTTGGCCGCGGTCAGGCGCGACAACTGCTGCGCGAAACCATCGATCTGATGATTCTGCACGTTGGCGATCGTGCCCATCTGCGCGCCCAGGCCGCTGCCCAGCTGCTGCAGCGTGCCGGCCAGTTCGTGCCGGTCCTGCCGCGCCTGCGCGGCGCTCTCCTCGCGCCACTCCCGCAAGGCCCGGGCGGTGGTTTCGCTCTCCAGGCGCAGCGCCTCACGCCACGCGCCCGGCCCGTCGTCCCGTGCCGACGCGCGCACGCGCCAGGCGATGAACACCAGCAGCAGCCACCCGATGACCAGACCGACCGCGAGAGCCGCGTCCCACCCGCTCATCGCCCACCCACCCGCGGACCCTGCGCCGCGATGAGGCTCTCCACGCGCCGACAGGCCTCAGGCATCGGGTCGGTTGCGCATCCAGTCGGCCGTGCCGTGGAAGGCGCCCAGCAAGCGATCGAGCAAGGCCTCGGGCACGCCGATGTCGTGCATCGCCTGCGCCATGCACAGCAGCCAGTCGTCGCGCTCGCGCGAGGCGATCGGGTACGGCAGGTGACGGGCCCGCAGGCGCGGGTGGCCGAAGCGTGCCTCGTAGTGACCCGGCCCGCCCAGCCAGCCGCACAGGAACCAGAAGAGCTTGTCGCGAGAGCCGTCGAGCTCGGGCGGATGCAGCGAGCGCAGGTGGGCGAACCGCAGCTCGAGTTCCATCAGGTCGTAGAAACGATCGACGAGTTCGCGCACCCGCGCCTCGCCGCCGAGGCGTTCGAACGCGCTGGTGGCGGGCTCGGGTGTCTGATCGGGGGCCGAGGCGTGATCCATCGCTTCATTGTCGCTCGAATGGAGCCGCGTCCGATGCGGACCAGCGCAACAGACCGGCTGGCGGCTCGCCGCGCACGAAGCGATCGGACACCGCCCGGATGAAGGGATGGATCGAGGGCGAGAGCATCGCGAGCACGGCGTCGACATCCAGCCAGGCGTGATCGGAGTGCTCGGCGTTCAGTCGCACCTGCGCCCGCGGATCGGCCCAGGCGAAGAAGCCGTGCAGGCGGTAGCGCGGGTCGCCATTGGGCACGGGCTCGTCGAGCGCGTACAGCCGATGCGGTACCAGCGCGGTTTCTTCGTGCAGTTCGCGCAACGCGGCCGCCACCGGACCCTCGTCGCCATCGACCTTGCCCGCCACCGGCCACCATTGGTCGCGGTAGCGCCCCAGCGCGCGGCGCAGGTACAGGAACTCGCCGTCGCCCACCGGCCGCACCACCATCACGATCACGCCATCGCGCATGGCAGTCCTCGTGCCGCGCCGCTCAGGCCGAGCGCAGGCTGAGCAACGGCGGCTGGCGAAGCACGCCGCGCAATCCCAGCCAACCCGCGCTCATCGCCACCAGCGCGCCGGCCAACGCGCCCAGCGGCAGGCTGCCCCATCGCGGCTGGTAGTCGAACTGGAACACCTGCTCGGCCAGCACCCAGCCGGTGGCCAGCGCCCCCGCCGCGGCGAGAAGGCCCGCCAGGGCGCCCGACAGGCCGAGCTCCCAGTGCTGCGCACGGGCGAGCTGATCGCGCGAGGCGCCCAACGCGCGCATCAGGCTCGCCTCGCGGATGCGCTCGTCACGCGAAGACACCAGCGCGGTGTACAGGACCACCACGCCGGCGGCCAGCGTCAGCGCGAAGAGGAACTGCACCGCGAGCACCACCTGCGACAACATCGCCTGCACCTGGCGCACGATGTGCCCGGTGTCGAACACGGTGAGATTGGGAAAGCGCTTGACCAGCGCGGTGTCGATCGCCGGTGCGCCCTCGCGCTGGTGGTATGCGGTGATCCAGGTCTGCGGCGCGTCGCCCAGCAGCGCCGGCGAGAGGATCATGAAGAAGTTCACCTTCATCGAGTCCCAATCGAGCTTGCGCACGCTGGAGATCCTCGCCTCGACCACGGTGCCCGCGATGTCGAACCCCAGCCGATCGCCCATCGACAGGCCCAGGGTCTTCAGGATGCCCTGCTCGGCCGACACCTCGGCCGCGCCGGGACCGAACCAGCGGCCCTGCACCACCTGGTTGTGCGCCGGCGCCTCGCGGGCATACGACAGATTGAATTCACGGTCGAGCAGGCGCTGTGCGCGGTCGTCCGAGTAGGCCTCGGGTTTCACCGCGGCCCCGTTCACCGACACCAGCCGGCCGCGAATCATCGGCGACAGCTCGGCCTTGGTGATGCCCGCCTCCCCGAGCGCCTGGGCCACCGCCTGGCGCTGATCCGGCTGGATGTTCACCAGGAAGCGGTTCGGCGCATCGGCCGGACTGGCCTTCTGCCAACTGGCGAGAAGGTCGGTTCGGGTGACCGTGAGCAACATCAGCGCCATCAGCCCCACCGCGAGCGAGACGGTCTGCACCACGGCCGGACCTCGGCGACGCGCCCACGACGCCACCGCCAGGCGCAGCGCGGGGCTGCCGCCGAGCCAGCGAACCCCGTGACGCGCGCGACCCACCGCCATCAGCACGAGCCAGCTCACCAGCCCGAAGACGAAGGCGGCCGCGACGAAGCCGCCCAGCCCGATCGCCGCCAGCCGCCGGTCGCCGGAGAACCACCAGAGCAGGGCCGCGAACGCGACCAAGGCCGTGGCGCCGGCCAACCACGGGGAGGCGCCACCGCCGTCGATCTCACGGCGCAGCACCCGCAGGGGCGGCACGCCAGCCAAGCGCAGGAACGGCCAGGCGCCGAAGCCCAGCAGCAGCACGCCACCGGCCGCCACCGCGTGCACCGCCGGCCACGCCGTCCCCGCCGGCAGCGGCAGCCGGATCACGGGAGCGATCGCCGCCACGAGCGCGTGATGCACGCCCCAGCCGATCGCGGCACCCACCAGTCCGCCGACCAGGCCGATCCAGGTGAGCTCGAGCAGCAGGATCGACGCCAGCGGCCGCTGCCCCAGCCCAAGTGCGCGCATCACCGCGCAGCCATCGAGGTGGCGTTGTGCGAAGCGCCGGGCCGCCAAGCCGATCGCGACCGCGGCGATCAAGGCGGTGAGCAAGGCCACGAGGGCCAGGAAGCGTTGCGCACGCTCCAGCGTGACGCGCAGTTCGGGCCGACCGTTCTCCAGGCTCTCCACGCGGGCGTGCCGCGGCAGCTCGCCGCGGATCGCCGTCTCGAAGGCCTTCACCGCATCCGGATCGCCGGCGAACAGCAGCCGCCAGGTGACCCGGCTGGCCGGTTGCACCAGGCGCGTGGCGGCGAGGTCTTCGACCCGGATCATCGCGCGCGGCGCGAAGTTCACGAAGTTGGCGCCCCGGTCGGGCTCGAGCGTGATCACCCGGTCGAGCGCGAAGGTGGACTCGCCGAGCTCCAGCGGCACGCCCGGCGAGGCATCCAGCGCCTGCAGCAGCGCCGGGTCGGCCCACAGGCGTCCCCGTTCCAGGGGCTGCGCCGCGGGCGCATCGGGCTGGCCCGCGCCGGGGGCCACGCGCAGGCGCCCGCGCAGCGGGTAGTTGTCGGACACCGCCTTCACCGACGCCAGCTGGGGGCGGCCCGCCGGACCGGTGACCATGCTGGGGAAATTGACCGTCTGCGCCACTGCCAACCCGAATCCGCGCGCCCGCTGCGACCAGCGCGGGTCCGGTTCGCGATCGGAGGCGATCACCAGGTCGGCACCCAGCAGCTGGCGTGCCTCCAGCGCCAGCGCCTGGCTCATCCGGTCGACGAAGAAGCCCACCGCAGCGATCGCGGCGGCAGCCACCACCAGCGCGGCCAGCAGCAGGTTCAGTTCCCCGGCGCGCCAGTCGCGGGCGGTGAATCGCCACGAGAGCAGCCAGACGTTGAGCAGCGAAGAGCGGCGCGAAACGGGCGGATGGTCGGGCAAGCGGGCGGCTTTCGTGAGCGGGCGGGTGCGGCGACGGCGCAGTTCGACGTCAGCGGCGAGGGCGGCGATGGATTATCGCGCAGCTCCTGCTAGGATCGGCGCGCCCGCACGGAGCCCGCATGACGACGCTGAATTGGTATTTCGACTTCATCTCCCCTTACGCCTACCTGCAGAGCACGCGCCTGGACGATTTCGCGCAGAACGTGCTGGTGCGCTGCCACCCGGTGCTGTTCGCCGGGCTGCTCAAGCACCACGGCCACAAGGGCCCCGCCGAGATCCCCACCAAGCGCCAGTTCACCTACGAACACGTCGCCTGGCTCGCGCACCGCAACGGCATCGCCCTGCGCTGGCCATCCAGCCATCCGTTCAACTCGCTGCCGCTGCTGCGACTGAGCCTTCTGTTCGACAACGACCGGGAGCTGGTCGCCCGACTGTTCCGCTACGTGTGGGTGGAGGGGCACCTGCCCACGGACGCCGGCCCCTGGCAGGCGCTGCTCGACGAGCTCGAGGTCACGCCGGCCGAGCTCGAACAGCCCGAACTCAAGGAGGCCCTGCGCGAGAGCACCGGGCGCGCGATCGCCGCCGGGATCTTCGGGGTGCCCACCTGCGAGATCGATGGCCACCGCATCTGGGGCTTCGAATCCACCGACCTGGTCCACGCCCGGATCGAGGGCCACCCGTTCCTCGACTCGCCCGAGTGGAAGGCCGCCGCCGCGGTCGGCGAAGGGGTTCAGCGCACGACCTGATCGCGCCTCAGCGATCGAGCTCGAGCACCTTGCTGTGCGCCCGCTCGGGCGTCACGTTGAGCAGTTCGCCGATGGCCACCAGGTCGTCGGGAATCGCCGGGTTGTCCCAGCCGTACTGCGTGTGACGGGCAAGATCCACCGCCAGCACCACGTTGCGCACCCGGATCAGGTTCATCTGCTGGCGATCGGTGATCTGGGCGAGCAGCTCGGGCAAGCCCCACACCTTCATCAGCGCCCGTTGCAGGTCGTTGAAGCGGATGTTGAAGGTCTCGCGCTGCGCCTGGGACGAGCGCAGGCCCGGTTCCGAGACCAGCCGCTGCAGCATGCGCCGCGCGAGCCCCGGGGCGCGGCACCACATCAGCATCTCGGCGAAATCGTGCAGCATCGCCGCCTCCTGGATCACCTCGGCATCGGTGTCCAGCCGGTGCACCGCGAAGCCCAGTGCGAAATGCCCGGCACGGTGCGCCCGCTCGATCACCGCGTTCAGACCGGCCAGCGCGGCCGGTTCATCGGCGAGCAGGTCCTCGACGACGTCGGGCGCCTCGAAATCGGCGAAGAAGCGCGACAGCCCCATCATCACCACGGCGGTCACCGCGGTCTCGGTGTCGGTGAGCGCCCGGCTGGAGCGGTGGCGGGCCGCCAGCGCCAGGATGCGCAGCGTCAGCAGCGGATCGCGCTGCGCGAGTCGACCGATCGCGACGGCCGACGCCCGGTCGTCGTCGGCCATCATCTCGGCGATCGCCCGCGCGCTCTCCCGGAAGATGGGGATCTGCCGGGCCCGGAAGTAGGCCAGCCAGGCAGGTAGATCGGGCAAGGGGGAGGTGATCATCGGCACGGTGGTCCTTCGGCGCGGCCAGCGACAGGTCCGGGGACGGCCGGCCCGGCGCCCACCCTGGGTATCGGCCGTCCGGGCGGCGACTTGAGGACCGGGCGTCGCCTCAGCCCGGCGCGGAAGGCAACGCGCGCAGGTCGGCCAGCAGGCTCTGCGGATCGGTGCTGTCAGCCGCCATCGCGGCCAAGGCGGCGAAGAAGTCGCCGCGCGTGGCGCTGCGCTGGGCGGCACGCCGGACCATCACCTTCGCGATCGGCCCGATGCGCCGCGTCAGCAGCGTCACCGATCGTTCGAGCAGTGCGTCGTCCCACGGCAGCGCGTCCGCCGACGCCTCGGCGAGGGGACGCGTCGCGGTGGCCTCCGCGCGGCCCGACGGCGGTTCGGCGATCACGCGGGTGGCAGTCAAGGAGCGCTCGCGCGCGTCCGCCGCGCCGAGAAAGCGGGTCTGCTCGTCCGCACTGCCCAGATGCTGGGCCAGGCGTTCGCGCAGCGTGCCAGGGTCGGTGGTTTCACGCGCCGCGCGGCGCACCAGCACCTTGGCCAGCGGACCGATGTGTCGCGCCAGATCCGCCTCGATCCGCGCCAGCGTGCCCGCATCCCAACCGGCCGGCACGTCGGCCGCCAGGCTGGTGCCGGTGGCCGATCCGCCGATGGCCCGCGTGGCGGCCCCCGTGCCCCGCGTGCCCGAACTGGCGGCGGTGGACGCGGTGGCCGAGGTGCGAGACAGCGTCGGCGGACGGGCGACCCCTTCCGGCGGGGACCACTCCATGATCAGCGTCTGCTCGGTGATCGTCTCGGCGCCCGGCTGCCGCGCGACCTCGAACAAGGCCTCGCGGAAGGCGCGGGCCGACGCGTAGCGCAGCTCGCGGTCGCGGGCGAGACCGCGCAGCACCACCTCGTCGAAATGCGCCCAGCGCTGCGCACCGTCGACGCTGGACGGCGGCGCCGGATCGTTCATCACCGTCTTGTACATCACCTGCTCGATCGTGCCGGTGAAGGGGAGTTGTCCGGTGAGCACCTGGTACAGGCTGGCCGCGGCCGCGTACACGTCGGCGCGATGGTCGATGTCCTCGGCGCTGAACTGCTCGGGTGCCATGTAGCCGGGCGTGCCGATCACCGCGCCGGCCAGCGTGACGCCGTTGGCCTCGACCCGGGCGATCCCGAAATCGGTCACCTTCAGGCGCCCGTCGCGGGTGATCATCAGGTTGGCTGGCTTGATGTCGCGATGGATGATCCGGCGCGAGTGCGCATAAGCGAGCGCGTCCAGCAGGTGGGCCATGATCGCGACCACGTCCTGCTCGAGAAAGCGCGTCTTGCGCGAGATGTACTCGCGCAGCGTGTTGCCGCTGACGAATTCCATCGCGATGTACGCGCAGCGTTCGTCCTCGCCGTATTCGTACACCGCGGCAATGCTCGGGTGCGCCAGCGCCCCGGCCGCCTGCGCCTCGGTCTTGAAGCGCGCGACCGCCGCCTCGCCGGCGGTGTCGCTGGCGATCAGCTCGCGGCGGATGGTCTTGACCGCGAGCGGCCGCTTGATCACCGGGTCGAAGGCTTCGTAGACCACGCCCATCGCGCCTTCGCCAAGGACGCGCACGATCGGGTACTTGCCGATGCGCTCGGGTTGGGCCATGGTCGTCGTCGCGGCGGGCGGGATCGTCGGCGCGCGACGCTCAGGACTCGAGCATCTTCATCGCCTGCTGCAGGCTCTTGCGCATCCGACCGAACGACTCCGAGAGCACGCCGATCTCGTCGCGGGAACGCACCACGAACTCCTCGGATTCGAGCTCGCCCAGGCTGACCCGATCGGCCAGCGCCGACAGCCGGGTGACCGGCCGGATCACCAGCGCCCACAGCATCGCGTTCAGGGCCAGGCCGATCGCCGCGAAGACCCCGACGATCATGCCCATGAAGACCCCGAAGGCCTGATCGGCACGCCGCAAGGGCACATCCATCGGCACCGAGACGATCTGCGCTCCGACCACCTCGTTGAAGTTCCAGCCGAAGCCATTGGTGCTGCCGTATTTCTGGATCATCGACGGGGGCGCGGCGTCCGGCGTGCTGTGGCACACCAGGCAGCGCGCGTTCGTGATCTTGATCGGGCGCGCGATGTACAGCGACCGCCCCACCGGCGTGTCGCGCTGGCCGACGAATTCCTGCAACACCGGGTTGCCCCGGAACTGGTTGACCAGGTCGGCCTCCCACTCCAGCGCCCGGTCGCGCGGATTGGTGGGGTTCAGCGTGGCCTCCTTGTAGAGGAACTCCGGATTGCTCTTGCGCATCTCGGCGAGCACCTCGGTGGCCGCGAAGGCCGGCACCGACTGCGGCAGGAAGTCGTATTTCATCTGCGTCTGCAGCAGCGGCGCGATCTGGTTCGTGGTGTAGGTGCGCGTGGCCATCGCCTTTTCCATCATCAGGCGCGCGTTGCCGACCACCTCGGCCTCGGCGTTGGTGCGCAGCAGGTCGCGCGACACCCAGGCGGTGGCCGCCAGGCCGAGTGCGAACACCAGCACGAAGATCAGGTTGAACTTCAACAGCAACTTCATCTCGACCGCCCTTTCCTGTCATGCGATGGCCCCGCCCATCGACCGCGGAATGCCCGACCGCACCCGCCAGCTTACCGGCGCCCCTCGGGCCAGGGGTCCGTTCGCTGACCAGCGGCGGGTGCGGTCTGAACGGGGTCGGCCGAGAACAACGGCTTCCATTCCGGCAAGGCGGACAAGCGCGCCCGGATCGCACCCCGGAACGCGGCCTCGCCCATCAGGGCACGCCAGCGGGGCAGCAGGGCCTTGCGAGTGGCGGGGTCGGCAGTCAGCCACTCCTGCACGTCGTCGAAGCCCACGACCGGACCCGGCTTCAGGGCGACATCGCGCGCCGCGAACGCCGAATAGCGCGAGGGCAAGGTGTCGCGAAACGCCACCGGCAGCCTCGCCAGGAAGGCGGGCGTCGGCACAGGGGCGATCGATGGCGGCTTGTCGGCCGGCCGGCTGAGCAGTTCCCCCGGCTTCAGACGGATCGTGGGACCGCCGGGGCCCGCCGGGCCACGAAGCGTGCCGGTGAGTTTGCCCGTCTCGGCGAAGACGATGGACTGGGTCGCCTCCAGGAAGAACACCCCGACACCCAGTTCCTCGATCTGCAGGCCGCTGCTCCAGACCCCGACCGGACCCGCCCCGCGCGGCGTGGGCACGCTCAGCTTGAGCCAGCCCGCCTGCCAGTGCAGCAGTTGCCCCGACGCCGGCCCGACGGCGGGCATCCACATCGCGCGCGCGCCCGCCGCGAGGTCCGCGCGCACGCCCTCGGCAGTCTCGATGCGCAGCAGACCCCCCGAATCGACGGACAGCAGGTCGCCGGGCTTCAACCGCACGCCGGGTGCCAACGGCGAACGGTTCACGCCGCGAACGACCTGAACCGGGCCCTCGACGATCGTGACCACCCCGCCCACCGCGTCGGCCCAGGCCAGCGCGCCGCCCATCACAGCCGCCGCCAGCCCGAGCGCCAGTCTGATCAACACCCCCATCCACCGCCCCCCGCGTGAAACACCGTGATCCCGACGTGTCGACCGGTCGGGGCACCCCGGCGTCCGTTCGGCGTCCGTGGGTGTGGTGCGAGAATACCGCCTTCGCTCCCCGCCGAAGCCCCCATGCTGCACAGTGTCCAGATCCGATACGACGCCAACGAAGACCGCCTGGAGATCGTGGTCCGGGTCAACGACGACGCCGCCTATCGCTTCCACCTCACCCGCCGTCTCGCGGTGAAACTGGCGGGACAGCTGCAGATCCTGGCCACCTGGTCGGCCGAGGTGCCCGCCAGCGTCGATCCGGTCACCCGGGGCAGTCTGACCGCGTCCCACCACACGGCGGTGGCGGCTCAGGCGAGCTTCGGGCCCGGCAAGCCCCCGGCGACCTCCCTCACCGTGCACACCGGCGATCGCCCGATGCGGCTCGACGACGTGCAATGCGGCCGTCGACAGGAAGACGGCAAGTGGCTGCTCGGCTTCCGGTACGCGGGCAAGGAGACCCTGTCGCTCGTGCTGCAGCAGGCCACGCTGCACGGGATCATCGAATTGCTGCGCCGAAAGCTGAAAGAGGCGGACTGGGGACTGAGCCTGCTGCCCGAGCCGCCCGCCGGGCAGGATCGGCCGGCTGCGAGCCGCCAGATGCACTGAGGCGGGCGGGCGGCCCCCCCGATTCGGGGGAAATCGCCCAGACGCCCCGTCCGCGCGTCGGGCATCGGCCACCGCGCTCCCACCGTCTCCCAGAGGGCGAACCGTCGTCGTTGCCCGACTGGCACGCCCTTTGCAAGAAAGGGGTCGTTCCCGCGGGATGCCCCATCGCCCCCACCGGGATCGACGCCGCGCCCTCGTCAACCAGGGCGCCCGCTCGAGGCAAGGCATTCGCATGGATTCCGGTGGCAGTCCCGCGCGACCCGACGACTCGGCCTGCCCGATGGCCGCGCTGGCGCCGCAAGCCATGAATGCGCCGACCGAGATCTCACCGATGCCGCCAGCGCCCAGCGTGCGCCCGCGCACCTGGTTCGAATCCGAAGCCCTGCTCGAGGAGCTCACCGGCCGCCCGCTGGAGTTGGGCTGGCTGGAACTCGTCGTTCCGGCGTTCCGGGTTGCCCACATCAGCGTCGACACCGACGGCCGGCAAGTCGGTGAATCCAATGTCTTCCCACCCGCGCTGCGCATCGCGGTGCCCACCAGTTGGCGTACCTGCACCTATTCCGGTTCGCGCCATCAGACCGAGCGCCCGATGAATGTCAGCGCCCTGAAGGCGAGCCGGGTGCACTGGCCGCAGATGATGCGAGTTCTCTCGATCGTGCGCGGCAAGTACCTGCAGCGCGTTCCCCGCGCCCGTGAGGGCTGGACGGTCGGCGACCTTCATCGCCTCGCCACGCTGGTGCTCGCGGTGCCCACCTACGCCTTGATGCGTGATCACGATCGTGTCGCCAACGGCGCGCTGCACCCGGTACTGTCCTCGCTGTTCCGGGTGACGGACGGCCTGCGCATGACGATGCACCAGATGCTGTTCGGGCCGACCGGAAAACCCGTCGTCCCGCCGCAGTCCCCGACCGACGCAGCGGGCATTCTCGAGTACGCCGAGCGCAACCATTCCTTCCATTCCGAGCACGGCGTATGCGCCGGGCCTCAGGCGATGATCGAGGAGTTCCTGGCCTTGGTCGTCGACGGCCGGGTCCCGCCCGCCGCCGCGTCCGTCAACCTGGACGAGGCGGTACGCGATGCACTCACCGACCTCGACGCGACCACCGACTACGCCTTCCTGGGACTGCGGGTTCACGCGGCAGTGTTCTCGCTGGGGCCGGCGATGACACGTTCGTACGACCGCCTCGCAATGCTCGCCGACCAGGCCGCGGCGCATGGCGTCCCGCAGGCCGGCGCAGCGCAACGCCGCCTCGCGGAACGGATGCGCACGATCCACCAGTGCACCTTTCTCGCCCCCGAGCAATGGTGCCTGGACCGCGACGCGGTGTACGCCGACATGTTTGAGCGTTGCGGCGAGGGTCTGGGCCTGGCGCCGCACGCCAACCAGTTCGCCGCGCAACTCGCGATCCCCGGCGCGGCGGCCGATCCCGGTCTCGTGGCGGCGCTGCGCGCATCGATCGGTCGGTACCTCGGTGCACAGGACGACCGAGCACGCGCCTGGGTGCACGAGGTCGCCGACGAGATCGCGACATTCGCCCAGCGCGTCCAGGCGATCCTCGCCACGGCCTGCGAGGTCCAGACGACGCTGAACCTGCGAATCGGCCGCCCCGCGCCTCGGCGCGAGTTCGAGGCGACGGATCTAGACATCCACCATCGCCTGCAGGGGTCGCAGTCACGCACAATGCCCTGTCTGCTCGACGAGATCGCCGACCTGTTCGGTGTCCGCCTGCGCATCGATCGCAAGCGCATCGCGGTCGAAGCGCCCAGCCAGGACGCGTCGATTCGTTCGGGCGTCCCCACATTCGTCGAAAACCCTGTCCGTTGACGCGCGGGCGAGGTGCACTCCCAGCCTCGAGGGCACTCCGAACGTCGCCACCAACGCTCGCCGCTCGTGATCGCCCATCCCTGAGAGGGGCGCGTGCTAGCATCCACGGGTGAAATCCACCTCCCTGCCCGACCGCCGCACCGTCTGGCTGACCCTCGCGCTGATGGCGCTCACCGCGCTGGCGCCGTCCTTGACGCGCCTGCTGGTGCGCGAGCGTCCGGACCCGATGGTCTGGGGGGTGTTCTGCGGGCAGGGTGCTGCGCCGCTGGCACTGGCCTCGGGCCTGGGCCCGCCGTCATCGCCCTCACCCAGACCGCACACCGTGGGCGAGCCGGATTGCCCTTTGTGTCTGATCGACCCGGCGCCACCCACGCCGGGCATCGTCGCGACCCCACCGGTGTCCGACGCGTTGGCGCGCCGGACGCTGCGCGCCGAGGAGCCGCGCCGGCAAGGCCCGCGCGCCGCCTGGTGGTCTCGCGCGCCGCCGCTGCGCGCCTGAGCATCCCTGACCGAGCCTGACCCGCACCGTGCGGGATCGGCATCGTCCGCGACCGCGCCGCTGTCGGCGACACCGCGGGCCCTCGCGCGCATCGACGCGCCCATCGAATCCGGAGAACCCCGATGAATGTCCGTCGTCTGCTGGGCACCTTGAGCCTGGCCTGCCTGTCGTTTCCCGCGCTGTCCCAGGTGCAGGTCGCCGATCCCTGGGTACGCGGCACCGTTGCCCAACAGAAGGCCACCGGCGCCTTCATGACCCTCACCTCGGTGGCCGCCACACGCCTGGTCGACGTCCGCTCGCCGGTGGCCGGCATCGTCGAGATCCACGAGATGGTGATGGACAACCAGGTGATGCGCATGCGCGCACTGCCCGGCCTGGACCTGCCCGCCGGCAAGTCGGTGGAGCTCAAGCCCGGCGGCTACCACGTGATGCTGATGGACCTGAAGCAGCCGATGAAGGTGGGCGAATCGGTGCCGATCACGCTGGTCTTCGAGAACGCGGCCAAGCAGCGCGAGACGCTCGAGGTGAAGGCCGTGGTGCGCGCGTTGACCACGCCCGCCGGCAAGACCGAACATCGGCACCAGCACTGAGCGGCTCACGCCGCCCGGCACGACGGGTTACATCCGGATACATCTCGGCACGCGAGTTGACACCCTCGCCGTCGGCGCGCACGGGGCACCGGGCGTTGTTCGACAAGCCCGGCGATTCACGCCGGCACCGGAGGAAGACCATGAAGACCCGTCGTGTGCTGCTCGGCACCGCCCTCGCGCTGACCGCCCTGGGTGGCTGCGCCATCGTTCCCACGCCAATTGGCCCGGCCGTGGTGCCCGCCCCGGTCGTGATCCGCGGTGGGGGACACGTCCACCCCGGGTACGGGGCCTACGGTGGCCACGCCGCGCCGGGCCATGGTGGCTATGGCTACGGTCATGGTGGCCCCGGCTACGGTGGATACGGCGGCCCGGGTCGCTGGGGCTGGGGCCGAGGCTACGGTCGCTGAGCCCTGCCGCGTCGAGCCGCGCCGGCGGGCCGGTCGCGCGGTGATACTCGACACGCGGAACGCCGCGCGCCCTGCGGATCGGCGCCACGCACCCCGCGCGCATTCTGGCCGGGAAACGGCATTCACGGCGGCGCCCCCGGGGTGACAGGGGCAGGACGGGGTGCCACCATCGGCGCTCCGTCCGACCCCGCGATCCGCCCTGATGAACGCCGCCGCCCGTCCCACACCCGTCAACACGGTCGATCGCCATGCCTTTCGCGAGATGTGCGCCGCGTTCGCGCGGCGCGAGATCGGCCCGCGCTGGGAGGAGGCCGACCGCACGAAGACCTTTCCGCGTGACTTCTACGTCGCCGCGGCACGCGCGGGACTGATCGGGATCACCGCCGACGAATCGCTCGGCGGCGCCGGCCTCGGCTGCTACGAGGAGGCGATCGCGATGGAGGAGATGTCCAAGGTCAATCCGAACCTGGCCGTCTCGGTGCTCGTGCAGAACGTCGCGGGCTCGCTGCTGTACGAGTACGGCACGCCGGAGCAGCGCGAGATCGCGCGCCGGGTGATCGCCGGCGAGTGCATGGTGGCGATCACCGTCACCGAACCCGAGGCCGGCAACGACGTCGCCGGTCTGAAGACCGAGGCGGTGCGCGACGGCGACCATTGGGTGCTCAACGGGATGAAGTCGTTCATCACGCTGGGCGGCGATGCCGACGTGCTGGTGACGCTGGCGCGCGTGGACAAGGCCGCGGGACGCTCGGGCATGGCCTTCTTCGCGGTCGATCGGCGCAGCGCCGGGGTGAGCACCGCGCGCATCGAGACTTACGTGAACCGGCCGGCTCCCACCTACCGGGTGGTCTTCGACAACGTGCGCGTGCCCGAGGCACGACGGCTGGACGCCGGCTTTCGCGAGATCATGGCGGGCTTCAACCGCGAGCGCGTGATGGTCGCCGCGCGCTGGCTCGGGCACATGCAGCACGCGCTCGACTGGGCGAAGGAATACGCCGGCATCCGGCACCAGTTCGGGCGTGCGATCGGCGCGAACCAGTCGATCGCGTTCCAGATCGCGCAGTCCCACGTCGACGTCGAGGCGACCCGACACCTCACCTACCACGCGGCCACCCGCTGGGACAGCGGCGTGCCGATCCGCGACCTGATCCTCGACGTGTCCTCGGCGAAGCTGTTCGCCACGCAGGCCGTCGTGCGGGTCACGCAGATGGCGCTTCACGTGGGCGGCGGCTGGGGCCTGACCGAGGAGCTGCCCGCGATGCGCATGGCGCTCGACGCCCTGGTGGCGCCGGTCACCGTCGGCAGCTGGGAGATCCAGTTGCGCGCGATCGCCCGCGAGATGGGCCTGCCCTGCGACTGAACGCCGCCGCCCCCCATTCACACCACAGGAGTATCGATGGCATTGGATTTCAGCTTCTCGGCCGAACACGAGTCGGTGCGCGAGATGGTGCGCCGCTTCGCGCAGGACGTGATGGCGCCGCTGGTCGACCAGGCCGAGGAGAACGAGGTCTTCCCTCGCGAGCTCTTCCGCCAGTGGGGCGAGCTCGGGTTGCTCGGGGTTCGTTACCCCGAGGCCGACGGGGGCAGCGGCATGGACAAGATCGCCGACTGCGTGATCCGCGAGGAGATGAGCGTCGTCTGCCAGGCCTTCGCCTCGAGCTGGTCGGCGCACACGCACCTGGGCATCTGGCCGATCTGGAAGGCCGGCACCGACGCGCAGAAGGAGCGCTTCTTCCGGCCCGCGTTGCGTGGCGAGAAGATCTCGGCCTTCGGCCTGTCCGAACCCGATGGTGGCTCGAACATCCGCGCGCTGCGCACCCGGGCGCGCAAGGTCGACGGCGGCTGGCGCATCGACGGCAGCAAGCTGTACATCACGAACGCGCCGATCGCCGACTTCATGCTCCTGGCCGCGCGCACCAGCCCCGAGCTCACGCCCGAGGCGATCAGCCTGTTCATCGTCGAGCTGCCCTGCGCCGGCATCGACATCGAGAAGCTGAAGAAGGAGAGCATCCGCAGTTCAGAGACGGGCCTGATCCACATCGCCGACGCCTTCGTGCCCGACGACTGCCTGCTGGGCGGGCGCACCGGCACCTACCCGGTGATCCTGGAGTCGCTCAGCGAGAACCGGGTCGGCGTCGCCGCCAACGCGCTGGGCATGGCGCGCGCGGCCTTCGAGGCGGCCACCCGTTACGCGAACGACCGGATCGTCGCCGGCCGGCGCGTGGGCGACTACCAGGCGATCGCGCACAAGCTGGCTGACATGTCGGCCGACATCGAGGCCGCCCGGTGGCTCGTCTACCACGGCGCGTGGATGGTCGACCAAGGGCGCCTGGACGCGGCGCTCGCCTCGAAGGTGAAGCTGGTGGCCAGCGAGACCGCGGTGCGGGTCAGCGAACACGCGATCCGCATCCTCGGTGGCGCCGGCATCATGCGCGAGTACCCGGTCGGACGGATCCACCGCGACACGCTGCTGTACGTGATCGGCGAAGGCACCAGCGAGATCCAGCGCAACATCATCGCCCGCTCGCTGGGATTCAAGGCATGAGCGACGCGGTGCGGGTCGAGGACCGCGACCGGGTCCGTCACATCACTCTGAACCGGCCGGAGAAGATCAACGCGCTGGACGCCGCGATGATGCTGGCGATCGCGATCGCGCTGAGCGGCGTCGACGTGCAGCGTCACGACGCGATCGTGTTGTCCGGCGAAGGCGAGCGCGGCTTCTGCGCGGGCGCCGACATCGCCGAGTTCTCGCAGGGCGTCGACAGCCTGGCGCGCCAGGAGCACGCGCTGGTCGCGATGATCGAGGCCTTCGCGCTGTGCCAGGTGCCCATCGCGGTGATGGCCCACGGCCGCGCGCTCGGCGCCGGCGGCACGCTGTTGACGCTGGCCGATCTCGCGATCGTCGCCGACGACCTCTCGTTCGGCTTTCCGGAGATCCGCTTCGGCATGTACCCGGCGATCGTGCACGCCTCGCTGATGTACAAGCTCAGCGCCGCGCAGGCCGCCCAGCTGTGCCTGTCGGGCCGAAGCCTGGATGCCGTGCAGGCGATGGACCTCGGCCTGGTCACGCGGATCGTGCCGCGTGCCGACTGGACCCAGGCACGGCGCGAGCAGTGGAACTTCTTCGCCGAGCGACGGCCCGCGCTGGCCATCGCCAAGCGGGCCTGGCTGCACGACGGCGCGGGCGATCGGCTCGGCCGACGCGTGCGCGCGCTCGCGCCGCTGATGATCGAGAACTTCCAGCACCCCGACGTGCAGGCGAAGATCGCCCGCGCGCTCGGCGGTTCGCGCGGATGACGAAGCCTCGCGCACCCGACACCGTCGCCGATCCGAACGAGGAGCCCACGCATGACCCCCGCCGATGATTCGATGTTGCGCCGTGTGAGCACCCGGACCGGGCTGGTCTTCGACGCCTGGGCCTGCGGCCCCGACGCGGGCCCGCTGGTCGTGCTGCTGCACGGGTTCCCGCAGTCGCGGCACACCTGGCGCGAGCAGCTGCCGGCGCTGGCCGCGGCCGGCTATCGCGCGCTCGCGCCCGACCAACGTGGCTACTCGCCCGGCGCCCGTCCGGACCCGTCCGTGATCGGCCACTACGGCTACGACCTCCTCGTGCAGGACGTGATCGACCTCGCCGATGCGACCGGGGGTGAGGGCTGCCGATTCCACCTCGTGGGCCACGACTGGGGCGGCCAGGTCGCCTGGGGCGTGGCCGCGCGACACGCCGTGCGCCTGGGTTCGCTGACGATCCTCTCGCGACCGCACCCGTCGGCGTTCCTGCGGGCGCTGCGGGCGTCCGACGGCGACCAGGCGCACCGCTCACGCCACCACGGCAAGTTCCTCGATCCGCAGACCGCCCCGCTGCTGCTCGCGGACGGCGCGCGGCGCCTGCGGGCGATGCTCGCCAATGCCGGCGTGGGGCCCGAAGCGGTCGAGCGATACCTCTCGGTGCTCGGCGAGCACCAGCCCGGCGCGCTGGAGGCCGCGCTCGCCTGGTATCGGGCGCAGGCGGGCCTGCGCGTGGACCTCGGCCCCATCGCCGTGCCCACGCTGTACGTCTGGGGCGACGCCGACCACTCGGTGGGTCGGATGGCGGCCGAAGGCACCGCCGAATTCATCGCCGCGCCCTACCGCTTCGAGGAACTGCCCGGCGCCGGGCACTTCTCCACCGACGACCAGCCCGGGCGCGTCAGCGCGCTGCTGCTCGCACACCTGCGCGCGCACCCGCTCTGAGAAGGCATGAACGAGCCCGGCGCGCCATGCGGGCGCCCCCGGGTCCGTCGAGCGCCGGGGGTCAGCGCGCCGCGTTCAGCTGCCGGCGCAATTCGGCCTTGTTGATCTTCTCCAGCGTGGAGCGCGGCAGCTCGTCGACGAGGCGCACCTCGCGCGGTCGCTTGAACTCGGCCAGCGTCGCGTCGCAGGCGGCCTGGATCGCGTCGGCCAGCGCGCGTTGCTCGTCGCTCCTGGCCAGCCCGCAACGCACGAAGGCCACCGGCACCTCGTCGAGCATCGGGTGCTTGCGACCGACCACCGCCGCCTCGATCACGCCGGGCACGGTCATGATCACGCGCTCGATCTCGGAGGCCGCGACGTTCTCGCCGCCCACCTTGAGCATGTCCTTGGATCGGTCGGCGAAATACAGCCAGCCGTTCTCGCCGAGCGTGACCCGGTCGCCGGTGATGAACCAGCCCTGCGCATCGAAGGAGTCGCGGGTGGCCTGCGGGTTGTTCAGGTACTCGGCGAAGAGCGAGAGTCCCCGCACCCCGCGCACCAGGAAATCGCCGGTCTCCCCCGGCCGGGCCTCGCGACCATCGACCTCGATGCGGATGCCGTACTCCGGCGCGGGCAGGCCCATCGACAGCGGCGCGTTGGGCAGGTGCACGTGGCCGACGGTGCCCTGGGTGATCGTTTCGGTCATGCCCCACCAGCCCAGGGTCTTGACCTTGTAGTGCGCGTCACTGGGCGGTTCGCACACCCCGGTGCCCCAGAGCCGATACCGGTGCGCGGGCACGCTCTGATCGGCGAGCGCCCGCGGGATGAAGCCGATCACGGAGGCCCAGGTGCAACCCTCTTCCAGCGACACCGACCAGAAACGGCTGGCGGAGAAACGCGGGTTCACCACCGCGGTGGCGCCCGCCCACAGCGTGGCCAGCATCGAGTAGGCCTGGGCATTGGTGTGGAACAGCGGCAGCGTCACCATGTGCACGTCGTCGGCGCGCAGGTCTTCGTGGGTGGCGTTGATCCGCGCGCCCCACAGCGCGTTCGCGTGGGTCCACAACACGCCCTTGGGTCGCGAGGTGGTGCCCGAGGTGTACTGCACGCTGAAGGGCGCCAGCGGGTCGTGCGACCGCTCGGGCAGCGTCGACGGATCGGCGTCGATCGCTTCGAAGGCGTCCGCGGCCGACGGCGTGGCCGCGCCGGCATCGTCACCGTTGTCGGTGAGCGTGACCGCCAGCCAGCGCAGCCCGCGGCACGAGGACGCCACGAGCGACGCGAAGCGCGGCTGCGTGATGCCCGCGACCACCTGCGCGTGCTCGGCGAAGTAGGCGAGTTCGTCCGCGCTCGATCGCGCGTTGGTGGTGACCGCGACCGCGCCCATCCAGGCACAGCCGAACCACGCGAACACCGCCTCCGGGCAGTTGTCCAGGTGCACCAACACCCGATCGCCCGGTCGGACGCCGCGCGCCTGCAGGCCCGCGGCGAACCGGGCCACCCGATCGGCGAACTGCGCGTAGGTCCAGACCCGCCGCTTCCCTTGGAAGGGCCGCCAGACCAGATAGGGATGGTTCGCGCGCAGGCGCGCCTGCGCCTGGATCAGCGTTCGAATGTCCTGCCCGGCAAAGGGCTGGAAGTGTCGCGAGACGGTGTCGGACATGGCGATCCTGGTTGCGCCGGACCCGACGGGTCGGCGACGTCGTGGGTTCGGGGCGGGACCGCACCGGCCCCGCCCGAAGGCGCCCTCAGGTGCTGGTGCCGGAGCCGGCGCCCGGGCCGCCCTTGAGCTTGCCGACGACGAACAGCAGGACCAGCGCACCGACGATGGACGCGATCCAGCCGGCGCCCTGGCCCGCCTGGTACCAGCCCATCGCCTGTCCGACCTGACCCGCGCCGAACGAACCGGCCACGCCGAGCACGATCGTCATGATCCAGCCCATCTTCTGCTCGCCCGGCATCACGAAGCGGGCGATGGCGCCCACGACGAGTCCGGCGATGATCGTCCCGATGATGCCCATGGCCTGGCCCTTTCGAATCCGTATGGATGGGCCGCCGATGGTAACAAGGTTCGCCCGCGCGCACCCGGCGCGATCGGTCGTCGCGAACCGTGAAAAGGTGTCACGAGGCGCTCCGACAGGCGCCGACCGCGCGACGCGGACTACAGCTTCGCTTCCTTCTTGAGCCCGAGGATCGCGGAGGCCACCGCGCTGGAGGCCGCCGAATAGCGGGTTCCGCCATCGAGCAGCTTGCCCGCAGCGTCGTACTCGCCCCGATTGATCGTCTGCGCCACCTCGCCCGCCGCGCGGTGGAACTCGGCATGGCGCTTGACGCACTCCTGGTAGGTCGCGAGCGTGCCGAACAAGCCTCGGGCCTCGCCGTGCAACCACTTGCCCAACTGACAACAGTTGTCCGCCGAGATGGTTGTCACGTCGAGCTTCTCGCGCTTGTTGATCGCCACGCGCAGCTTCACCTTCCACTCCGCGTGCGCCTGTGTTGCCTGGTTCAGATCCATCTGGTCACGGTCCTTCGTGTGCGGGCGATACCCGACTCGGCGTTCGCCACCCATCCGGGTTCGGACGCCGGACCGCGAGCTTGAGCGGCACGTGTCCGACGGTCACGGACCGCCGACCAGCGTCGTTCACTTCAGCGCGAGCTCCCGGATGTGCGCCACGCCACCGAAGCTGCCCACCCAGATGCTGCCGTCGCGGGCGGTGGTCATCGAGAACACGTTGTCGGCGAACAGGCCGTCGGCCATCGTCATCACCTCGAACTTCCCGTTGTTCAGCCTGGCCAGGCCCTGGTTCGTGCCGGCCCACAAGTAGCCCTTCGGATCGATGTGCAGCATGAAGACGTGATTGCCGGGCAGCCCTTCGTTGGTGGTGAAGCTGGTCCAGGTCTTGCCGTCGAAGCGCGACAGGCCGCCACCCCAGGTGCCGATCCACACCGCGCCGGTCTTGTCGACCTCGATCGCCACGCAATAGTTCGGGTTGTACGCGACATCGACGTTCTGCAGCCCCATCTCCTCCTTCTGCCGCGCGTGGTGCATCGATTGTTTGGAGGGGTCGTTGCGGTACGCGATCGCGCTCTTCACCCGCTCGTAGGGGGCGCCCAGGCCCTTGGCGTGGTTCCAGTTGTCCCAGTTGCCGCCGCGCCAGCGCGCCAGGCCGCCCTCGGTGGCCAGCCAGATCTCGCCGTTCTTGCCCTCGGCCAGGCCGTAGACCCAGTCGTTCGGCAGGCCGCCCTTCGTGCTGCCCACGGTGTGCAGTTCCCAGGACTGCCGGTCCTTCAGCTTGCCGCCTCGGATCCGGTTCACGCCCGACCAGGTGGCGATCCAGACGTCGCCGTTGCTCGCCTCGAGCACGTCGTAGACGAACGCATCGCCCAGCCCGTCAGGC
>WBZM01000072.1_pt1 | contig 168142 bp, 137 predicted proteins | sample 5204271 | NCBI WGS metagenome assembly WBZM01 (sample SAMN12344346, study PRJNA552823) | activated sludge metagenome | biome: Activated sludge suspended growth; feature: Nitrification reactor; material: Wastewater; isolation source: activated sludge from nitrification reactor of wastewater... | reverse complement strand
CGCGCTGGTTCCGGTGCTAGGTCATCCACGAGCAGCGCGGTGGCGATCTTCCGCATCGCGAGGCTTTACATAGCCCCGCCGCTCGCCTGTGTCGACCTTGCCCCCCGCTACTTCTTCCGCCCGCAAGCGGCGAACGCCTCGTTCGCCGCCTCCTGGAGGTCGGACGGCACCCAGGTCCGCTCGAGCGCGATCTCCGCGACCTCACACGCATCCGAGGCGCGCCCCGCCGCGGTGAGCGCCGAGATCGCAAGCTCGTAGGCCTCGTGTGTCTTCCGATTCCTCAGGTTCGCCAGCGCGACCTCCGCCGCGCGCGCCGGGTCGGAGACGGCCCGCAGGTAGAACCAGCCAGCGTGATCGGCGAAGGCCAGTGGGTGCTTGGCCAGCAGCGCGTCGTACGACCGCTTGGCCTCGGAGAGGAGGGCCTGCCCCGTCCCCGGTATCGCCTTCTCCCGGAGCAACCCCGACACCGCCTTGACCTCCGGATCGTCCGAGACCGCGAGGACCGGCGCGAGGATCGCTTCGGCCTCGCCAGGCGCCAGCTGCGCGAGGTGGGTCGCGGCGTGCGCGTGTCCGGGTAGCCGCGCGAGCGCGGCTCGGTAGTACGCCTTGGCCTTCTCCTCGTCACCGGCGCGCTCCCACAGGTTTCCGCGCTCGAAGTAGATCGAAGCGAGCACGAAGGGTGAGACGTCGTGGTACGCGGCCTCGGCGTCGGCCAAGAGCCGGTCCGCCTCGTCGAGGCGGCCGAGCTGGGCGACGCAGACTCCCTCCATCAGGAGGTAGCCGTGGTTCTTCGGCAGCGCCGAAAGCTCGTGGAAGGTCGCGCAAGCCTGGTCGTATTCGCCGAGCGCGAGCTGAATGGCGGCGCGCTTGGAGCGCACCTCGGTCTTGTCGGCGTGTTTGCCCTCGGCCTCGGCGATCAGCTCGAGCGCGGGCACGAACTCATGAACCGCGGAGAGCGCCGAGGCTCGCGCGAGGAGGATGGCTGGGTCCGCCTGGGGGCGCTTCGCGAGGTCTGACTCGAGCTCGAGGACGCGATCGAGATCGCTCACCTTGCCGAGGTAGGTGGCGCGATCGAGCAGGCTCGAGGCGAGCGCGGCGCGCGCGCCGGAATCGGCGCTCTTCGCGACGATCTTCTCCCCCTGCGCGATGCGTCCGTCGAGGTTCTTCACAGCGATCTCGGGGCTCGTGGTGCGCTTGCCCCCGGCGGCGGGCGCCGCCTGGACGGACGCGGCGCCCGACGGGACGGACGCCGCGTCGTCGCGGCAGGCCCCACAAGCGGCGAGCGCCGCGAAGCCCAGGATCATGGTCACGCTGGCGCTCGCTCTCATGGGTCTTTCTCGGCTGCCGCGATCAGGGGGCCGGGGCGAGATACGGGAACGTCTCGACCTGCGACTTCGACGGGGCCGTGACGCCGTCGTCGAAGGGCACGCCGGCGACCACCGTGTACGTCACGGCGATGCTGTCGTGCGCCGGCTTACGACCGCCGCAGAGCCCCGAGTCCATCGCGGTGAGGGTGTCGAGCTCGACGGACAGGTAGCTGCCGTCGCAGCCGTTCGGCGCGTCGCCCTTGACCACGAGGTAGTCGTTGGCGAGCACCGTCGCGACCGTTCCGTACGCCCCTGCCATCGTGCTGCCTCCGGCCGCGGAGCCGTTGCCACACGTGGCGTCGAGCGAGTCGAGCACCCCGAGCTGCGCAGCGGCCGTGGCGGCATAGTCGCCGCCCCAGCTCGCGATCGTCGCGTCGGCGTTGTAGGCGTCCTGCGCGGGGTCACGCTGCGCGTCCGGCGCGAACGTCGTGTTCGCCGCCGTGTTGATGGCGGCGCGGCCCATGCGATCGATCTGGTTGCCGAGCGCCGGGACGTTCGGTGTGTTCATGCCCGTCGAGGTCGACGAGCCGGTGGTGGTCGTGGTCGTCTGCCCCATCCCCGTCGTGACGGCGGAGGTGGTGGTCGTCGACGAGGAGGTGGCCCCGCTCCCGCCCGAGCCGTCGTCGTCGCCGCAGGCGACCGCCGAGACCGAGAGCGCAGCGAGGGTGAGCCCGAGGAGCTTTGTCATGGTGTTCATGGCGTCCTCCTCAGGGCTTCTCGTGGGTGCTGGCGTGGACATAGAAGTACTCGCCCGTCCCGACCAGGATCGACTTGTCGATCTCGATCACGATGGCGAGCGCGGAGTTCTCCGCGAACGTATCCGCTCGGAAGCTCGCGTTCGCGTCGACGCACGCCGCGGGCGAGTTGCAGGTGCTCCACATCGGGTTGTTCGTGCCGTTCAGCAGGCCGAGGAGGACCTGCGAGACGGTCTGCGTCCCGAAGTTCGGCTGCGACGGCAGCACGGTCGAGAACTGCGTGTTCATCACGCTGCTGAGCACGCAGCCCGACGGCTCGAACGCAGCCGGCGGCAGGAGACCCGCGCCGACCGCGGTGACCACGAGGTCTCGAGCGGCAGCGAACCCGCCGAGATAGAAATAGAACGGGTCGGCGTGATTGCCGGTGTGGATCTTGAAGCTCCCGTTGGCGCTCATGACGCCGTCGGCCGCAGAAGCATCACCGGTGAAGAAGTCGAGCGCCGGCGTGCCGGGCGTCCCGACGTAACAAGCGACAGCCGTGTTGCTGTCGAACTCGCAGACGATGTCGGTCGTCGACGAAGCGGGCACGGGGGCGACCAGGTTTGTCGGCGGCGCGTCGTCGCCTCGACCGACGTGGAACGCGTACTGGACCGCGTCGGAGAAGTTTGCGACCCCGGGCAGACCGCCGACGGTCTGGATCAGGATCAGCTTCGTGTTGTCGTCCGACATCCAGGTGTAGACGTCGTTGATATCCGCTTCCGGTGCGCCCTTCGCAGCAGGACCATCTCGATGGTCCGCGGCGGAGGCCACGCTCGCCGCGAGCATCAAGCCCAGCAGCACGGGACCTTTCATCCAACGTTTCATGCGTATTCTCCTCAAGAAAACGCCCCGTGTCCGCCGCTTGGGCGAATGCCACCCGGCACGAATGGCGCGCTGACTTCCGGGTGGCAGGACAGGTACGCGCTGCCCACCCTGTCGGTTGCACCGAGAGCTCGGAAGAGCTCACCCGGCAGCTAACCAATCGTTTGGCCGCTCAGCTTTCCGCCAGCCACAGGGTCACGCGGGCGCCCCCGCCGCGCAGGGCCTCCGCGGTGAGCGTCGCGCCCATCTGCTTGGCGAGGAGCGCCGAGACGTAGAGCCCGAGGCCCATCCCACCTTGCGCCTCCTTCGTCGTCTGGAACGGCTCCCCCAACCTCGCGAGCACGTCCGGCGAGAAGCCAGGCCCACGATCCTCGATCCCGATAGCAACACGACCGTCATGTTTCTTGATCGAGACCGTGATCCGCTTGCGCCGCCGCAGCACGCTCGCCTCGGCCGCGTTGCGGAGCAGGTTGGCGACCACCTGCACCAGAGCGCGCTTCATCACCGGCACCGAGAGAGGTGCGTCGAGGTCGAACCGCCGCTCTCCGGTGAAGCCCAGGCGGTCGAGCTCCGCGTTCGCGAGGTCGGCGACGAACGCACAGAGCTCGACGGGCTCCGCGGATTGGTCGGCGCCGACGTGCCCGCGAACGAGCCCGACGATGTCGTTGGCCCGCTCCGCTTCACCGACGATGCTACGGACGAGGTCGTCCACCTCCTCCGCGGTCATCTCTCCCCGGAATCGCTGCAGGTCGCGCGAGAGCAGCAGGATGGTGGCGAGCGGCGTGTTGAGCTCGTGCGACATCGACCCGACGAGTCTGCCGAGCACGGCCAGCCGCTCGTTGCGCTCGCTCTCGGCTCGAAGCTGCGAGAGGCGCGCGGCGTACACGGCGACGAATGCGCCGAGCAAGGCGGCGAACGAGCTCACCCCGGCGGCGGACGCGGCGCGCGTCAGGGTGTCCGGGATGTCGGGCAGCGGCGGCGCGAGCGTGAGGACAACCGCCACGAGCAACGTGAGGCCGGTGATCCCGAGGGTCGCGCGCGGGGTGCACAGGAGCCCGGCCAGCGCGATCTGGAACGGCAAGAACACGATGAACGGGTTCGTCGTCCCGCCGGCGAACCAGAGCATGGCGCCGAGGGAGAGCACGTCCACCGCAAGCTGCAGCTCGACGTAGCGACGACCCGTCGGACGCTCGCTCTCCTCCTTGCGCTGCGTGCGGCCCCGGGTCCAGAGCAGCGTGAGCCAGGCGACGTTGCTCGCGCCGATGGCGAGGAGCACCGTCATCATCCCGGTGATCTCGAGACCCTCGACGAAGCGGTCCGCCGCCAGGATGGTGGCCGCCATCCCCCCGACCGCGACGAAGCGCAGCCCGACGAGCCAGCGATCGGCGGGATCCTCGGAGCTCGCTTGCTCCGGCGCGACGATCGCCGTGCGCCCCCCGGCGACGGCGGCGCCGTCGCCCGGATCGGAGAGACGATCGGGCGACGTCGCGTCAGTCACACATCACGGCGCCGCGGGGGCGGCGGAGGCGCTCGGGGCAGCGCCCGCCGAGGCGCTCGGCGCCGGCGGCGCGTCGGCCGACGGGACCGGCTCCGCCGAAGCGGACGTGGCCGCCGAGGCCGAAGGGGCCGGCTCGGGGGCCGCGCTCGCCGACGCCGTCGGGGCCGGAGGCGGCGCAGCGGGAGCCGGCGGGGCCGGCATGCTGACCGAGGTCACCGTCGCCGGCTTGGCGAAGGGGTTCTTCGAGTCGAGCGGCCTCGTCGACTCGACCGACTCCGCGCGACCTCGGGTCTCGGTGTCGAACATCGTGAAGGCCACGAAGATGACGAGGAAGACCACGGAGGACACGAAGATGACCGTGTGGAACTTGTGGTCCCCCGCCAGGTGCATGAAAAACGCGGCGACGATCGAGGCCTTGATTGTCGCGATGACGAGCGCGATGCCCAGGTTGACCGTGGTCCCGAGGTTCACTCGGCTCGCCGCCACCGTGATCACGGTGAGGACCAGCAGCGTCGCGAACGTCCGGATGTAGATCGTGAGCGGCGTGACGTGCGGGACGTGGTCCGGCGCGTGACGGTGAGAAGCGTGTGCGTCTGACATGTGCTTGGACCCCGAGCCGACTAGCCGACCAAGTAGAGGAGCGGGAAGAGGTAGATCCAGATGAGGTCGACGAGGTGCCAGTAGAGCCCGACGCCCTCGACCGGCGCGTAATAACGACCGCTGAACTCCCCACGCATGTTGCGGAAGAGGATCCAGAGGATGAGCCCGATGCCGATCACGACGTGCAGACCGTGGATGCCGGTCATCACGAAGTAGATCGAGAAGAACACGCCCGGGTGCGGGCTGGTGAAGCCCTGGGCCGAGAAGAGCCCCGCCGGAAGGAGGCCGTCGTGGATCTTGTGCGTGTATTCGAAGTACTTCACCACGAGGAAGCCGCAGGCGAGCAGGACCGTCGCCGCGAGCATCTGCGTGGTCAGCTTCTTGTTGCTGGTCTGCGCGCTGCGCACACCGAGCGCCATCGTGAAGCTGGAGGTGATGAGGAACGCGGTGTTCAGCGCGCCGAGCTGCCAGTCCAGGTGGTGGTGGGCCTCGACGAAGGAGTCGAAGTACCAGCTCCGGAAGATGAAGAACGCGCAGAAGAGCCCGCCGAAGAAGAGGATCTCCGTGACCAGGAAGATCCAGATCCCCATTCGACCGGCGTCGAACTGCGTGTCCGCCGAGTCGAAGTGGTGGGCGACGTGGAAGTTCGGCGAGCCCTTGGGCTCGGCTGTGCTTGCGTGCGCGGCGCTCATCGGTTCACCGTCGTCGGGAAGTCGTAGGGCCCGTGCGTGACGACGGGCGTGCGAGCGAAGTTCTCGGTCGGAGGGGGTGAGGCACAGGTCCACTCGAGCGAGCGGGCGCCCCACGGGTTCTTGGGGGCCTTCTCACCGTGCAGGAGCGAGTGGATGAAGGTGAACAGGGTCAGGAACAGGCCCGCGCCCAGCACCCACGAGCCGTAGGTCGAGAAGGCGTGGAGCGGCTGGAACTGATCCAGGTAGGTGTAGTAGCGGCGCGGCATGCCCTTCGTGCCCAGGATGAACTGGGTGAAGAAGGTCATGTTGAAGCCGACGAAGATGAGCGCGCAGGCGATGCTCGCCGCCTTGTTCGAGTACATCTTGCCGGTCATCTTCGGCCACCAGTGGTGCATGCCGCCGATGAAGGCGATGACGGTGCCACCCATCATGACGTAGTGGAAGTGCGCGACGACGAAATACGTGTCGTGCAGGTGGAGGTCGGACCCGATCATCGCGAGCGGGAGGCCCGTGAGGCCGCCGATCGTGAAGAGGAAGAGGAACGACATGCCGTAGAGCATCGGCGCGTTCCAGCTGATCGAGCCCTTCCACATCGTGGCGGTCCAGTTGAAGACCTTCACGCCCGAGGGCACCGCGATGAAGAAGGTGATGAAGCTGAAGATGGTGCTCGCCATCTCGCTCTGGCCCGACGTGAACATGTGGTGACCCCACACGAGGAAGCCGAGGAGCGCGATGGCGACGCTGGAGAACGCGATGGCGCGGTAGCCGAAGATGCGCCGGTGCGAGTGGACGGCGATGAGCTCGCTGGCGATGCCCATGCCCGGGAGGATCATGATGTAGACGGCCGGGTGGCTGTAGAACCAGAAGAAGTGCTGGTAGAGCACCGGGTCGCCGCCGAGCTTCGGATCGAAGATGCCGATACCGAACGCGCGCTCGAAGATGAGGAGCAAGAGCGTGATGGCGAGGACGGGCGTCGCGAGGATCTGGATGAGGCTCGTCGCGTACGCGGCCCACAACATGAGCGGGAGCCGGAAGAACGTCATCCCGGGGGCGCGCAGCTTGTGGATGGTCACGATGAAGTTCAGGCCCGTGAGGATGGAGCTGAACCCGAGGATGAACGCGCCGAAGGTCACCGCGATGACGCTCGTCTGCGAGACGGTGGACGAATACGGGATGTAGAACGTCCAGCCGGTGTCGAGACCCGTCGTGATGAGGCTCGACACGATGAAGATCGAGCCGATCCAGAACAGGTAGAGGCTCAGGAGGTTGAGCTTCGGGAAGGCGACGTCCTTCGCGCCGATGGCGATCGGGATGAGGAAGTTACCGAGCCCGCCGGGGATGCTCGGGATGATGAAGAGGAACACCATGATCGCTCCGTGGAGCGTGAACGCCTGGTTGTATTGAGGCGCCGTCATGATGTCTTCCTTCGGCGTGAGCAGCTCGAACCGAAGGAGGAGGGCGAAGAGGCCCCCCACGAGGAAAAACGTGAAGGTCGAGACCAGGTACATCAGGCCGATGCGCTTGTGGTCGACGGTCGTGAGCCACGACCAGACGCCCTGCTCGGCGTTGATGTAGTTCTTCTCCCCGCCACCCCCTCCCGGGGCCTGGAGCTCGTCCGCGGTAGCTGCGCGCGCCATGGTTACTTCTGCTCCTTGAGGAAGGCGATGATACCTTCGATGTCCTTGTCCTTGAGGTAGCTGAACGCGGGCATGGTTGGCGGGTAGCCCTCGACGATCTGTCCCTGGGGGTTGAGGATGCTGTTGCGGATGTAGTTCTCGTCGACCGTGACGGTCGTGCCGTCCGCGAGCTTCTCCTGACGGCCGAAGACGCCCTTGAAGCTCGGGCCCTGGATGCGGGAGCCGTCCAGCGAGTGGCAGCTCATGCAGAGGCTGTTGTATTTCTTCTCCCCGAGCTGCAGCGGCGGCAGGGGCGTCTTGACGCCGCCGTTGAGGAGCCAGTTCTCGAAGGTGCCCTGCTGGTCGTCCGGCCCGGACGGGAGGACCTCGACCGTGGTCAGCATGCGTGAGTGACCGTCGCCGCAGTACTCCGCGCACTCCACCGCGGTCGTGCCCTCGCGGGTCGCCTGGAACCACAGCGTCGTGTAGAGACCGGGGACCGCGTCCTGCTTCGCTCGGAACTCCGGCACGAAGAAGGAGTGGATGACGTCCGTCGAGCTGAGGAGCAGCTTGACCGGCTTGTCCTTCGGGATGCCGAGCTCGTTCGTGACGGTGCCGTCAGGGTACTCGAACGTCCAGTTGTACATCTGCCCGGTCACCTTGATCTCGTACGCCCCGTTGGGCGGGACCGAGGCGTCCGCGTAGGCCTTGAAGCCGACCCAGAAGAGGTAGATGACGAGGACGGTGGGGATGAACGTCCAGAAGATCTCGAGCCGCAGGTGGTGGTCGAGGGGGTGCGTCTTCTCGTCTTCGCTCTTCCGCTTGTACTTCAGCGCGAAGTAGATCATCGGCCCGACGACGACGAAGAAAAACGGGATCGCGATCGTGATCCACGTCCAGTACACGCCGTCGATGTTCTGGGCGAACGTCGAGCTCGACACCGGCATGCCGTCGTCGGCCATGCGGATCTCGTACTTCGGTTCGGTGGGCTGCTGCTCTTGGGCTGGCTGCTGCTGGCTCATGAATGACCTTGGGGCTCTGCGCCGTCGGGCCCGCCCCCATCGTGGTGGTTGCGAGAGCGGCTGGTGCGGGAGAGTCGAAACAGAAGGAAAGCGAGGCCGAGGACGGAGACGCCCGCCGCCACCTGCATGGCGCGGCCGGCGACGAGCACGTATTTCCCGGTGCGGGGGTTGAACTGAAAACAGTAGAGCAGGGCGCTCTTCAGGGGCGAATGCCACGCGCCCTTCTTGGCCTCCGACAGCGCGCCGGACACGTCGGTCGGCTCGTAGCGGATGCCGGTCAGCGCCTGGGAGAGCTTGCCGTCCGGCGTGATGACGAAGATGCCGGCGGCGTGGGCGTATTGGTTCTCCGCCTCGCTCCATCGGAAGCGGAAGCCGACGGCGTCGGCCAGGCGCGCGACCTCCGCCTCGGAGCCGATGGCGAACTCGAATGCCTGCGGGTCGACCTCTCGCCCGTAGGCCTCGACGTAGGAGGCGCGTTTGCCTTTTGCCACCTCGACCTTGTCGCGCGGGTCGAAGCTGACGACGAGGACGCGGAAGTCTTTGCCGGCGCTCTCCGGGATGGCCTTGAGCGTGTCCATCGTCCCGTTGAGGACGAGAGAGCAGAGCATCGGGCAGCCGTAGTAGGCGAGCACCAGGATGAGCGGCTTGTCGGTGTCGAGGTACTCGCCGACGATGAGCTCTCGCCCGTCCGAGCCGGTGAGGGTGATGTCGCGCGGGATCTCGGCGCCCGCCTTGTCTTCGATGCCGATCCCCTGCAGCTCCTCGGGGACCTGACCCGACTGGACCACCGGGCCCCGAGAGCGCGGCGGGCCGTGCTGCGCCTCAGCCGAAAGCGCGACCGCCCAGACCGCGAGGGTCAGGCAGAGCGCACGGAGGAGGCGGGGCAGCTTCATCGTCGGGTCAGGATGCGGGGCTACAACTGGCCGGGGTCGGGTAGGTGCTCAGGGGTTCGGGGGCGGCTGGGGGGCGGGCGTCTTCTTTTCGCCGTCCTTCTTTTCGCCGTCCTTCTTTTCGCCGTCCTTCTTGTCGCCGTCTTTCTTCTCTTCGACCTTGTCGCCCGCGCCGGCGTCTTTCTTGTCGCCGTCTTCTTTCTTCTCGGGCTCACCGCCGCCGGCGCCGGCGTGGTCGCCGCCTCCGGCGCCGTCGCCGCCGCCCTGCCCTTGCGCGCCCGGGGGCGGCTCGGTCTCTTCGGGCTCCGGCTCGGGCTCGGGCTCGATCGGCATCTGCGCGTAGCGCGTCAGCACGATGGCCTCGGCGCGCTCCGTCGGCATCCGCACGACACCCTTGGCCTGGTCCACCCACTGGTAGCTGCCGAGCTGATCGGTCTCGCGCGCGCGCAGGTCGACGAGCTGCTGGCTGACGGGCTCACCCACCTTGCGGCTCAGCTCGGCGCCCAGCGTCTGGACGAAGATCTCGCGTGAGGCGATGACACACACCACGACGAGCAGGATGACCGCGACGTACGCACCCGTGATGATGCGGAGGCCGGGTCGGTCCTTCTCGAGCGGGGGCTCCTCGCCCTCGTCTTCTGCCTCGTGCGCCGCCGCCTTCTCCTCCGCGTGCTCCACGGTGGTGGGCTTGGCCTGGACGCCCTCGGACTTCAGCTCTTCCTCGTCCGGGTCGTCGGACTGCTCCGAGTCGTCGTCCGAGGCGGCCTTCTCTTCCGAGGCGGCCTTCTCTTCCGAGGTGGCCGAGGCCTTCTCTTCGGCGTTCTCGTCCTTTTCCGAGGTCTCTTCGGCTTCTTCGGCCTTGGACACGTCGTCCTTCTCGTCCGCCATGGTCTAGAGGTTCTCCGCTTTGAGCGCTTCCGGGATGTAAGGATCGCGGAGCGGGTAGGCCGGGTCGCCGAGGCAGCGCTTGGCGATCCAGGCGCAGGTGATCCCGAGCGGGCCGAGGAGGCCGGCGATGTCCACCCAGCTGAAGCTGAAGTGGTGATCGAAGTTCGGCATCACGAGCCAGTAGAGGTCGATGAAGTGCATCACGAGGATCCACGCCGACGCGAAGGAGAGGATCGACGCCGACCGCTTGGCGGTCCTCGGGAGCAGGAGGAGGAAGGGCACCACGAAGTGGCCGAGGAAGATGGTCATGCTGAGCGCCGACCAGCCACCATCCCAGCGGTGCTTGTACCAGACCGTCTCTTCGGGGATGCCCGCGTACCAGATCAGCATGAACTGCGAGAAGCCGATGTACGCGAAGAACACCACGAAGCCGAAGAGGAACTTACCCACGTCGTGCTGGTGCTCGACCGTGAGGAGGTCTCCTCCGACGCCCGCCTTGCGCATGCGCACGACGAGGAGCGCCAGCGTGGCCATCGACGAGATGAGGCTCCCGGCGAAGATGTAGACGCCGAAGATCGTCGAGTACCAGTGCGGGTCGAGGCTCATGAGCCAGTCGAAGCCCGCGAAGCTGGTGGTGAGCGCCATGACCGCCGTCGCCGGCGCGGCAGCAGACTGCATCTTCTCGCTGAGCTTCTTGTCGCCCGACGAGTCCTGCTCGCGGCTCTGCTTGTAGAACCACATCGCGAGCAGGGCCCAAGCGAGCAAGTAGACGATGGCCCGCACGTAGAAGAACGTGGGGTTCAGGAAGGCGGCCTTGCCCTGCAGGATCTTGTCGTGCTGCGCGTGCTCGCCCATCCAGTGGTGCCATACGTCGTGCGACATGACGAAGAGCGGCAGGAAGAGCACGACGCTGGCGATGAGCCCCTGGGCGACCCACTCGAGCAAGCGTCGCGGCGCCACCGACCAGCCGGCCTTCGTCAGGTGCTGGATGATGGTCATGAAGAGCGCGCCGATGCCGATGGTCGTCGTGAACATGAAGCCCACGAGGTACGCGGCGCCGAAGCGGCCCTTGTCCGGCGAGCCAAAGTACCCGGCGAGGAGCGCGACGACGCCGAGCGCGCCGAGCCCGTAGCCGATCTTCGACCAGCTCTCCGACAGCTCCTTCGGGAGGAGGCCGTCGCCCTTGGGGGCCTTCTTGGCGGCGCTCACTTCGCACCTCCCGCCTGGTCGGCCGGCTTCAACTTGCGTTTCTCTTCGTCGGTCAGCATGTCGACTTGGCCGCCCTGGCTCGTCTGCAGGACGCGCATCCAGGACACGATGGCCCAGCGGTCGCGCTCCGGAATCTGCGAGGCGTAGCCGGGCATACGGCCCTTTCCGTTCGTGATGGTCTGGAAGAGCTCGCCGTCGGGGGCGGCCTTGAGGCGGTCGAGCGTGTACGGCGGGATGCCAGCGAAGGCGCCGCCGCTGCGCTGCTCGACGATGCCTTTCCCGCTGCCCGTCGCGTCGTGGCAAGGCGCGCAGTAGATGCCGTAGCGCTCCTGCCCGCGGGCGAGCAGCGCGGCGTCGACCGCGATCGGCATGCGCGCGACCGGCTGGCCGCTGCGGTTCAGACCGTGGAAGAAGGAGCTGTCCTCCTTCAGGTTCTTGGCGCGCTCCTCCTCGGTGAAGCCGTGCGCGACCGCGTTTTTGTCGACGGGCCGCATGGCGCGGTGGTCCGAGAAGATGGGCGAGTGCGACTGCGCCAGCCGGTGGGCCTGCCAGTCCATGTCGGGGGTGAGGTGGACCGGCGGGTCCTCACTCGTGCCGCCCCGACAACCGGAGGAGCCGAGCGCGAGAGACGCGCCGAGCACGGTCGCCGTCGTGAGGATGAAGGACGCGCGGCTCACGAGCACACCTCCTCGATCTCCTTCGCCCCTGCTTTCTCGAGGAGCGCCTTCACCTTCTCCGCGTCGTACTTCGGATCCTTCGCCTCGACCGTGAGGAAGAAGCCGTCGTCCGTCGCGCGGGGGAAGCTCTTGTGCCGGTTGACGGCGTGGAAGAACGTCGGCAGCCGGCAGAGCGCCCACAGGCCGAAGAAGCAGAAGAGGCCCGAGAGGAGGATCGTCAGCTCGAAATAGACCGGGATGAAGATCTGCCACGAGAACGGGGGCTTCCCGCTGATGTTCAGCGGGTAGTCCCAGTTCACGTAGTAGGTGAGCGCGATGCCGCCCGAGAGCCCCGTCGCGCCGCCCGTGAGGACGATGAAGGGCAGCCGAGACGGCTTGAGGCCGAGCGCCTTCTCCAGCCCGTGGACCGGGAAGGGCGTCAGCGCGTCGATGGCCTTGAAGCCTGCGTCGCGGAACTTCTCCGCAGCGTGGTAGAGCGCCTCCGGCGTCTCGAAGAGACCCATCGTGCCCCAGACCTCGCCCTTCTCGGGCTCCACCGTGCCGGGGGCCGGCTCGTGGTCGTGACCGTGGTTGTCGCTGGACATGGCTCTCAGTGCCCCTTCGCGGTGGCGAGCTCGGCGTCTTCCGCGTCGTGCTCGTCGTGGCCTTCGGGGTGATCGGGGTGCGGGTTCGCCTGGGGCATGACGCCCTTGATCTCGCTCGTCGCGATGACAGGCAGGAACTTGCAGAAGAGGAGGAACATCGTGAGGAACAGCCCGAAGGTTCCGATGAACAGCGAGATGTCCCAGATGGTCGGGAAGAAGTAGGTCCAGCCCGACGGGATGTACTCGCGGTGGAGGCTCGTCACGATGATGACGAAGCGCTCGAACCACATGCCGATGTTCACGATGATGCTGATCGCGAAGAGCGCCGGGATGTTCGTGCGGACCTTCCGGAACCAGAAGGCCTGCGGGATGATCACGTTGCAGGTGATCATGGTCCAGTACGCCCACTTGTAGGGGCCGAACGCGCGGTTCTCGAAGAAGACGAACTGCTCGTACGGGACGCCGCCGTACCAGGCGATGAAGAACTCGATGCCGTACGCGTAGCCGACCATCGACCCTGTCGCGAGGATGATCTTGGCCATGTTCTCGAGGTGCCTCATCGTGACGAGGTGCTCGAGACCGAGCACCCTGCGCGCGACGATCATCAGGGTGATGACCATGGCGAACCCGGAGAAGATGGCGCCGGCGACGAAGTAGGGCGGGAAGATCGTGGTGTGCCAGCCCGGCACGACGCTCGTCGCGAAGTCGAAGGAGACGACCGTGTGCACGCTGAGCACGAGGGGCGTCGAGATGCCGGCGAGGATGAGGTAGGCCTTCTCGTAGTGCAGCCAGTGGCGGTGTGACCCGCGCCAGCCGAGCGAGAAGATGCCGTAGAGCGTGTGCGCGAGGCGCGTCTTGGCGCGGTCGCGGAGCGTCGCCAGGTCGGGCACGAGACCCACGAACCAGAAGAGGATCGAGATCGTCGCGTACGTGGAGACGGCGAACACGTCCCAGAGCAGCGGGCTCTTGAAGTTCGGCCACATGCTCATCTGGTTGGGCACTGGGAAGACCCAGTAGAGCAACCAGACGCGGCCGACGTGGAACGCTGGGTAGATGCCCGCGGCCATGACGGCGAAGATCGTCATCGCCTCCGCCGCGCGGTTGATGCTCGTGCGCCACTTCTGCCGGAACAGGAAGAGGATGGCGCTGATGAGCGTGCCGGCGTGGCCGATGCCGATCCAGAAGACGAACCCGGTGATGTCCCAGGCCCAGAAGACCGTGTTGTCGAGACCCCAGACGCCGACGCCCGAGCCGACCAGCTTGACCAGGGAGCCGACCATGACGAGCAAGATGCTCGCGGCCAACATGAGGCCGAGCAGGTACTTCGGCGTGGGCTTCGTCTCGGCGATCGACGAGACGTCTTCGGTGACGGTCCCGAAGGTGGGCTTGCCGAGGACGAGCGTGGCTCGGGTTCCGGGGGTGTCACCCGGGACGATCGGAGAGGTCGTGGCCATCAGTGGCCTCCCTTCGAGGCGCCCTCGTGGGAGGCGCCAGCCTCGTGCTTTTCACCGCCAGCGGAGGGCTTGGGCGGCTCGAGCTCGGGGTTGGGGTTGCGGATGCGAGCGAGATACGTGGTGCGCGGCCGCACGTTGAGCTCTTCGAGCATGTGGTAGGCGCGACCGAGTGCGGCCGTCTTCGAGACCGGCGCCCGCGTGGCCTCGGGGTCACCGGGGTCGTTGAGGTCGCCGAAGGTGATGGCCTCGGTCGGGCAAGCCTGCGCACACGCGCTGGTGAGCGCACGCATGATGCGGAGCTTCTCGGCCTGCTCCTCCTCCTTGGTCGGGAGGTGGACCTGCTTGGCCGCTATCTTCGCCTGGTTCACGCGCTGCACGCAGTACGTGCACTTCTCCATGACGCCGCGGCTCCGGACGGTGACGTCCGGGTTCAGCTGCAGCTTCGAGAGGTCCGGGATGTCCTTCGTGTAGTTGAAGTAGTTGAACCGGCGGACCTTGAACGGGCAGTTGTTGCCGCAGTACTTCGTGCCGATGCACCGGTTGTAGGTCATCTCGTTGATGCCCTCCGGGCTGTGCGTCGTCGCGGCGACGGGGCAGACCTGCTCACACGGCGCGTTCTCGCAGTGCTGGCAGAGCATGGGCATGTTGGCGGCGTTGGCGTCGTCGGCCCCCTCCGCCACGCCGTAGCGACCCTCGAAGTAGCGGTCGATGCGGATCCAGTGCATCTCGCGCGAGCGCATCACGCCGTCGATGCCGAGGATGGGGATGTTGTTCTCCGCCTGGCAGGCGGTCACGCAGGACGAGCAACCAGTGCACAGCGTGAGGTCGATGGTCATCGCCCACTTGTGACCGTTGTATTGCCACTCCGGCCAGAGCTGGTTGTTCTCGCCCTCGGGCTTGCCCTTGCCCGGGAACTGCACGAGCTCGCTCGCCCACTTCGGGTCCTCGCGGAGCGAGGCGACCGTCTGCGTGCGGATGAGCGGGCGGCCCTCCATCATGAAGTGGCCTTGCGTGACGGCGGGCTTGGTGTGACCCGCGCCTTTCTTCACGCTGCCTGCCGAGAGGAACCAGCCGGCGCCGGTTCGCACCGCGCCGACGTTGACGCCGACGCCCTTGCAGACCCGGCCCTCGAAGGCGCGGCCCAGCCCGACGGGAAGCGTGACGGAGTCGTCAGCGTGGCCGTAGCTGACGATCACCGGGATGGTGATCGACCGGCTGCCGACCGTGACGTCCAGGTGATCGCCGCTCTCGAGGCCGAGCTTCTTCGCCGTGGCCGAGGAGACCGCGGCGTAGTTGCCCCACGTGGACTTGTGGATCGGGTCGGGCAGCTCCATCAGCCAGCCGTTGTTGGCGAAGCGGCCGTCGTAGGCGTGCGGGTCGGGCGCAAAGAGCACCTCGAACTCGCCCGCCGGGGCCTGGTGAGCCGAGACCGCCTGCGCGGCGTTCGCGCCATTGAAGGCCGGCCCAGCGCCACCGTTCAAGAGCTCGACGTCCGCCGCGGTCTTCGCCGCTTCCTCGTCGACGGCGAGCAAGCCGTCGTGCAGGACGCGGCGGAACGCCTTGTCGAAGTCCTTCGAGCCGAGCACCTGGCCCCAGGTCGCCTGCACGAGCTCGTACGGCGTACGCGAGCCGCCGACGAGGCGCTCGAGCACCTCCGCGTCGGTGCGACCGCCGAAGATGGGCGCGATGAGGGGCTGTACGATCGAGAGCGTGCCGTCGACGCTGGCCGTGTCCGACCAGCTCTCCAGGAAGTGCGCGCGCGGGATGTGCCAGCTGCAGGCCTTGCCGGTCTCGTCGAACCAGTGGCCGACGTGCACCGAGGTCTTCACCTTGGCGAGCGCGGCCTCGAAGGGCACGTCCGCCGGGGCGGCGAAGACCGGGTTGCCCCCGAGGACGACCACGGTGTCGACGCTGCCGGCGTTCATCTCCTGCGTGAGGTCGCTGAGGGTCTTCAGCCCCTCGGCGACGAGATCGAGCGGCGCGACGTAGCGGACCGCGTGACCGACGCAGCCGAGCGCGGCGTTGAGGCCGGCGACGAGCGCGTGGACGGCGGGCGGCTGGCGGAGCCCCGCGACGACGACCCCGGCGCCGTTTGCGGCGACGAGATCCTTTGCGGCGGCGGCGACCCACTTCTGCTCCGCTTCCGAGAGCTTCGCGTCGCCGAGGGCGCCCGCGAGCTCCGCCGCGAGGTTCGCGCCGGCGCCCTTCAGGGCGGCGCCGAGCGCCTTCGCGAGATCGAGGACGCGACGTCCCTGGACACGGAGGCGGTGGTCCGCGCCCATGCCGGTGACGGTGGGCGACGGCTCCGCGACGTACCAGCGAGCCATGGGCGAGGCCACGCCGCCGAGCAGGGCCTTCTCGGCCTCGGGGCGGCGGCGCTTCGCAAACGCCTTGCCGTGCTTCACCGCGTCGGGCTCGGTCCCGAGGATGTCGCCGTCGAGGACGACGACGACGTCCGCCTTGGCGAGATCGAGCGACGCGTCGAGCGGCTTGCCGAGGACGGCCTCGTGCCCGGCGCGCTGCATCTCGCGGCCGAACGACTCGAAGCGGACGATCTTCGCGGCGGGCATCTCCTTGAGGAGGGCCGCGATGGCAGCGGCGGTCGTGGGCGAGCGGTGCTCTTCGATGAGGACGGCGAGGCCCTTACCCTTCTTGGCGCGGGCGTCGCGGCCGAGATCGCCCAGGAACGTCCAGGCCTCGTCCGCGGTGGAGCCGGTGTGCCCGCCCTGGCCGCGTTTCATCGGCCACTGGCTGCGGTCCGGATCGTAGAGGTCGAGGACGGTCGCTTGCGCGAAGGACGACGAGCCGCCGAGGGACGACGGGTGCTCGGGGTTGCCTTCGATCTTGGTCGGGCGCCCGTCACTGCTCTTCACGAGCAAGCCGATCGCCGAGCCGAAGAGCGGCGCGCTGGTGGCGTAGTAGACGGGCTTGCCGTCCACCAGGTCCTCCGGGCGCTTCGTGTACGGGAGGATTCTCTCCTCGGGGCGGCGGCAGCCGGTGGCGAGGCCGCCGAGGGCCATGGAGGCGCCCATGAGCGTGAGGAAGGTGCGGCGATCGACGCCGGCCGGGGGAGCCCAGCCACCCTCCTCGAACTCGCTGACGCGCTTGTCATGCACGGACGGGTCGTCCGTCAGCTCGGCCGGCGTCTGGTACCAGACCGTCTCGTTCGGCGCGGGGGTCTTCTTGTTGACGATGGGGAGGCGTTTCATCGGTGGCACCCCGAGCAGTGCTGGGGAGGAATGGGCTTGGGCGCGTCGGCCGGCCGGGACATCGGCTTGCCGGTCTTCTGCGACTCCTCGAGCAGGCCCATCTTCGTCACGTCCTTCGGGTCGCGCAGATGCTGCGACGGGTCGCGGTGACACTCGAGACACCAGCCCATCGTCAGCGGCTGCTTCTGCTGCACCACGGCCATCTGGTCGATGCGGCCGTGGCAGCTCTCACACCCGACGCCCGCGTTGAGGTGGGCGCTGTGATCGAAGTAGGCGTAGTCCGGGAGGTTGTGGACCTTGACCCATTCGATGGGCTTGTCGTCCACCCAGCTCTTGCGGACCGCCTCGAGCTTCTCGCTCGTCGCCCGGATCGCCGTGTGGCAATTCATGCAGGTCTGCGTCGGGGGGACGGCTGCAAACGCAGCTTTTTCCACCGTCGAATGGCAGTATCTGCAGTCCATGCCCATGTCGCCGGCGTGGAGCTTGTGACTGAACGGAACGGGCTGCTTCGGCGCGTAGCCGACCGACAGGTGCTTATCCGTCCCGTAGTACCAGAGGCCCCCGGCTACGGCGGTCCCGAACGGCCCGAGGCCGAAGAGGACTCCGATGGGGAGCGCTTTGTTCGCCCATTTCGGGAAGAAGAAACGGCTCATGCGCGCTTGTGGCTCCAATCGCAGCGATGCGGCGCTGTTGTGGAGCAAGCGCCCCCCCTCGGGCAAGATGGCAACTTGCCGCCCTGCGCGGCAACTTGCCGCACCCGCGACAAGCTGTCGCGGGCCCGGAACCTACAAGTGCCCCCAAGATCAGGCGATCAGGCCGCGGACGAGGTCGCGCAGTAATCGCGCCACTCGCGCGGAATCTCCCGGCCGCCGAAGCTCATGGGCTCGATCGGGAGGGCCGTAGGACGTGCGGGGGCCCGCAAGAGGTGCATGCCGGCCTGCTCCGGGGTCCGGTTCCGCTTCTTCAGGTTGCAGGGCCTGCACGCGGTCACGATGTTCTCCCACCCCGTGCGTCCGCCCGCGGTCCGCGGGAGCACGTGATCGAAGGAAAGCTCGCTGCGGGGCTTCTTCAGACCGCAGTACTGGCAGGCGTAGCCGTCGCGGCTGAAGACGTTCGCCCGCGAGAACTTCACGCCCCGGCGGATGCCGGCGACATGGCGGCGCAGCCGCACGACGGCGGGCACGGCGATCACGAGCGAAGGCGACGCGACGAGATCGTCGTACTCCTCGAGGACGTCGACCTTCCCCAGGTACCAGAGCGTGACCGCCTCCTGCCACAGCACGACGCGCTGCGGGAGCATCCAGGAGCTCAAGACCAGCGTGTGGTCCATCATCGGGGTCCGCTCGCGGAAAGAATACACAGAAACGGTAGCAGGCAACCGCTCGTGCGCAGGTCGAGCAGACTTTGGTACGCTGCGAGGCCATGGCGCGTGAGGGCTACAACGTCCTCTTCATCGGGGTCCTGTGGCTCACGTCCTGCGCAGACGAGCGTGGCGGCCTGGCTTCGTCGCGTGAGCGGTCCTCCGAGCCGACGTTCTCCTCCGGGGACCTGACGGCTCACCTCCCGACGGACGCAGCGGGGGCGCTCCTTCTCGAGAACCGGAGGCTCGGCGGGAGCGCCGCGGTCTCGGTGACGAAGGCGGGCGGGCGCGGGGTCGACCGTGGCGACGGGTCGCGCGTCTACCCTTCGGCCCTCGGGGACGGCTTCGACCTGGAGCTGCGGCGGGCCGAGGGGGGCGTTCGAGATCGGATCTCGCTCCCCCACGCCCCGCCAGGCGACCGAATCGAATACCGCCTCGAGCTCGGCCCCGGGGTCGCCGGGCTGCGGATCGCGGGCGGCGGCGTGGAGCTCCTCCTGGGCTCGGGGGCTCCGTCGCTCCGCGTCGGCCGAGCGAGCGTGACGGATGCGCGAGGCGACACACACGCCATAGATCTCGAGGTCGAGGGCTGTGACGTCGACAGATCTGTCATGCTTCCCTGGGGCCGCCAGCCCGTCCCGCCCGGAGCCGAGGCTTGCACCGTCGTCGCTCGTCTTCCTGAGCACCTCGCCTACCCCGCCGTCTACGATCCGCTCTGGACCACGGCCGGCACCATGGTGTTGCCCCGATACGGAGTCACCTCCGCGCTGATGACCGACGGTCGGGTGATGGCCGCCGGCGGCACCGTGAACGGCACGCGCGCCGAGGTGGAGGTCTTCGATCCCGACTCGGAGACGTGGAGCGCCCTGCCCTCCCTGCCCGACCAGGGATACGGCTTCACGCTGACCACCCTCGACGACGGTCGCGTCCTTGCCACGGGCGGTGCCTGGGACGAGTCGAGCGGCATCCAGACTCGGCCTTACGTCTACGCGTTCTCTCCCGTGTCGATGACCTGGACCCCGCTCGCGCCCATGGGGCAGGCGCGTGTGTTCCACACCGCCACAAAGCTGAACGACGGCCGCGTCCTCGTCGTGGCCGGCAGCTCGAGCACGAGCTCCGGGACCTACCTCAAGTCGTGTGAGATCTTCGATCCGACCGCGGGCACCTGGAGCGCGACGCAGGCCGTCGTCGACGGGCGGTCGAGCCACACGGCCCTGAACGTCGGCGGGGGTGTCCTGGTCGCGGGCGGCTGGAGCGACACCGGCACGCTCGACTCGAGCGAGCTCTTCGATCCGACGGCAAACGCAGGCGCCGGAGCGTGGGTCTGGCGAAAGACGTTCACCTACCAGCGAGCGGACCACGCCATGGCGCTCCTCGGAGCCGACAAGGTCCTGATCGGCGGAGGCCAGGTCGGGTACCTGGGCCCGAACCCCGTCTTCGAGAGCCACGTCGAGATCTACGACATCCCCACCCAGACCTGGCAGGGCGCGATCCCCGGCAGCTACGGCGTCGGCTCGGAGACCGCCGCCGCGCGTGTGACGGGCGGCGCCGTGGTGATGGCGGGCGGCTGCACCGCCGCGCTCGTGAGCGACTGCGGAGTGGCGGTCGACGCGGCCTGGTACTTCGATCCGGTCACGCTCTCCGGCCACCCGGCCTCCACCATCGTCGCGCGCGGCAAACACCAGCTGGTGGGGCTAGAGGACGGGCGCGCTGTCATCTTCGCGGGCATCAACGGCGGCCCGCTCCAGACCGTACCGGTCACGCAGGTCTTCGACAGCCAGCCGAACGGCGAAGACTGCGACGAGGCGTTCGCGTGTCAGTCGGGGAGCTGCGTCGAGGGCGTCTGCTGCGACGCCCCCTGCGACGGCGAATGCGAGTCGTGCCTGAGCGAGAAGACCGGCGCCGCCCAGGGCACGTGCGCGCCGATCGTCGAGGGCACCGATCCCGACGGCGAGTGCGCAGACGACGGATCACCCTCCTGCGGGCAGAACGGCTTCTGCAAGGCGGGCGCATGTGACACCTACGCCGGACCGGGCTGCACGCCGACGCCTTGTACGGACGGTGACCAGTGCGCGAGCGGCTTCTGCGTCGACGGAGTCTGCTGCGACTCGGCGTGTGACGGGTTCTGCGAGGCCTGCACGACGGCCTTGAACGGGGTCGGCCCCGACGGCGTCTGCCTCCCCGTCGCGGCCGGGCGAGACCCCGAGGGCGAGTGCGGCGCCGCCGACCTCGCCTGCACCGAACGAGACGTCTGCGACGGCGCCAACGCTTGCGGGCCGGCCTCGTCCCTCTGCGCCCCGTACGTGTGCTCGAGCGTCGGCTGCGAGACGACCTGCGAAAACGACGACGGCTGCCAGTCGAGCGTCTGCGTCGCGAAGGCGTGCGTGCCGGAGGAGAGCCTCTGTACCGAGGAGACGAAGGCGCTCGCGCGCGACGGCACCGTCACCGACTGCACGCCCTTCCGGTGCAACGCCGACGGGACCTGCCGCGCCGCGTGCAGCTCCGTCGACGACTGCAAGGCTCCTTTCGTCTGCTCTCCCGACAGCGGCGCCTGCGTCGAGCCCCCGCCCGTGGAAGGCGGCGACGCCGGCTGCGCTTGTGCGGGCGCCGGCCGCGAGGAAGACGGGCGAGGCGCGACGTGGGTCGCACTGCTCGGCGCGCTCGCCATCGGCCGTGGGCGGCGACCGCGCCGGCGCGGGGAAGAGGCCGCGCCGTGATCGGCACCGTCCTCGACGGCCGCTACAAGCTCGAGCGCGTGATCGGCGCGGGCGGGATGGGCGCGGTGTACGAAGCCACACACACGGTGACCGGCAAGCGGGTCGCCGTGAAGCTGATCCAGCAGGTCGCGCTCGGCGACACCGACGTCTGGAGCCGGTTCCAGCGCGAGGCGCGCGCCTCGAGCGCCATCGACACCCGCCACATCGTCGCGGTCACCGACAGCGGCCGTGACGCGGCCACGGGGCTGCCGTTCATGGCGATGGAGCTCTTGCGCGGGGAGGACCTCGGCTCGCTCCTCGACCGGCGCGGCAAGCTCGACACCTCGGTCGCCGTGCGCCTCATCGCCCAGGCGTGCCTGGGCATCTCGAAGGCGCACCGCGTCCACGTCGTGCACCGCGACATCAAGCCCGCCAACCTGTTCCTGACGGAGGACGACGAAAGTGACGAGGTGATCGTCAAGCTGCTCGACTTCGGCATCGCCAAGGTGCGGCCGGCGACGCCGATCGAGTCGGACGGGCTCCACCTGACCCAGACGGGCAAGCTCCTCGGGACCCCGCTCTACATGTCGCCCGAGCAAGCGCAGGGCGCGAAGGACATCGACGCGCGCACCGACGTCTGGTCGATCGGCGCCGTCCTCTACGAGACGCTGACGGGGCAGTCGCCTTTCCAGGACGCCGACAACCTCGGCAAGCTCATCCTCGCGATCTGCTCGAAGCGGCCCGCGCGGCCCAAGGAGCTCGCCGAGGTGCCCGACGTTCTCGACGACATCGTCATGCGTTGCCTGACGATCGAGCGCGACGAACGTTATTCCACCATCGACGATCTGCTGACGGATCTGTCTCCGTGGCTCGAGGACGGCTGCCGCGTGGGCCGCTCGGAGATCTGGCACGGCGCCTCCGCGCCTCCGCTGCGCCCGAGCCTGCGCGGCATGGTGGGCTCCCAGCCGAGGAGCAAACCGGGCCCGAGCGCGCTCTCCTCGGAGGAGACCCTCTCGGTCGACGAGCCCAGCTTGCGCTCCTTTCCGCATCTGCCGGAGGACGCGTCGGTCGAGTCGACCCACTACGCCACCTCGCAGACACACGCGCCGAACCGGCCCAGGAGCCGCGGGCGTGTCGTGGCCGCAGCCGCAGCCGCGCTCGGGGTCACGGGGGTCGCCGCCGCGCTCTGGCTCGGCCAGCGGACGGAGTCGCCCGCGCCGCCACGAGCCACGAGCGCCGCAGCCGGCTCCAGCGTGCCGGCGAACGAAGCCGCTCCCACCTTTCCCGTCGCGATCGATCCCGCCGACGCGACCGTGCTCGTGGACGGCAAGGCGGCCGTGGTCTCCCTCGGGAAGATCGAGCTCGCGGGCGAGATGGGCGAGGAGCGCGTGGTGACCGTGGTGAAAGGGGAGCTGTCGCGGAAGACGATCGTGGTCATCACGAAGGAGGGCGCGCAGCCGGACCGCGTCTCGCTCGACGCGCCCGTCGCGCCCCCGCCGAGCGCCGCGCCCTCGGCCGCCGTGTCCAGCGTCGCCGTGGTGACGGCGACCCCGGCAGGACAGCCCCCGAGGGTCTCCCCCGCGAAATCGAGTCAAGCCCCGGCCCCCGCGACGGCGATCCCCTACGCGCCGAACTTCGAATGATCGCGCGCGCCCTCTCCCTCCTCGTCTGCCTCGTGCTCTTCGTGCTCTCCGTCCCGACGGCGATGGCGCAGCCCGCGGCTCCGCCCCCCTCCGGCGAGGACGATCTCCGCGCACGCGCGAAAGAGCGCTTCGATGCGGGCGTCGCCGAGCTCGAGAAGCGGCGGTTCGAGCTCGCGCTCGGCGAGTTCCTGAAGTCGCTCGAGCTGATGCCCACACGCGCCGCGACGGAGAACGCGGCCGTGTGTTTGAAGGCCCTCGACCGCCCCGACGAGGCGCTGCCCCTGTTCGAGAAGGTGCTCGCCTTCCCCGACCTCCCAGCGGAGGTGCGGGCCCGCGTCGAGCCGCAGATCACCGAGCTCCGCGCCCGCACCGGGCTTCTCGCCATCCAGGGCGGCGAGCCGGGCGCCGTGCTCTCCATCGACGGCCGCCAGCGCGGCACCTTGCCGCTGAAAGAGCCGCTCCGCCTCGCGGCCGGCGTGAGGACGGTCCGCGTCCACCTGGAGGGCTACGTCCCCTTCGTCCAGGCGGTCGAGATCTTCGCGGAGAGGCGCGTCGAGCTCACGCCGCGGCTCGAGGTCCTCGCGCGCGCGGGACGCCTCCGCGTAGCGGAGGCCGGAGGCGTGGAGGCCTCCATCTTGATCGACGGCGTGGTCGTGGGGACCACGCCGTGGGAGGGCGCGCTCGCGCCCGGCGATCACGCGGTGTGGCTCCGCGGCGAGCGCGGCGACGGCACCGCGCCTGCCAAGGCGACGGTCCTGCTCGGCCAGCGCAGCGAGCTCACCCTCCTCGCGAGGCCGCTCGACGCGGAGCTGACGATCGTCGTCACGCCTCCGGAGGCGACCATCGCGATCGATGAAGTCGTGGTCGGCACATCGAAATGGTCCGGGCGCCTCCCGTCGGGCCGTGTCCGCGTGACCGCGAGCGCCCCGGGCTACGTGTCGGCCACGAAATTGGTGACGCTCCGGCCCGACTCGGCGCCGAGCTTGCGGGTCGGCCTCGAGCCGGTGGTGCAGAGCCCCGCGACGGTCGCGGCCATGCCCCCGCGCGTCGAGCTGGGCGCAGCCGGCTCTTTCGCCGTCGCGCCGCTCTTCTCGGGTGTTGCTTGTGACGAGCCGTGTGCGCCCGGGATGGCGCTCGGCCTGCACGTCGAGGGCAACGCGGCCTATCGGTTCTCCTCGGGCTTCGCCCTCGGCGGCGCGGTCGGCTACCTGCGCCTCACGCAGACAATCACCGACCGCCCTTACGAGGTCGCGCCGCCGGGCAAAGACGCGCAGACCGCCTCCGCGACCGACGATCTCCTCCTCTCGGGAGCGACGTTCCTCGCCCAGGTCTCGATGCGCGTGGGCGACCGCTTCTTCGGCGCGTTCGAGGCCGGCGTCGGCGGCTTCGTCGGCGCCGTCCGCGACGAGAAGCGCTACACGTCACGCGCCTCGGTCGGCGCGAGCTACAAGGCGGGGCCCTACCGTGTTTCCGGCACCGCAGGCGGGTTCGCTGGGGTGGCTCGCGTGCGCGGCGGTCTCGAGATCGTCGACGGCTTCGAGGCCTGGCTCGGCGCGACGCCCCTGGTCCTCGTCCCGAGCGTGCGCCCCGACTTCACCTACCCCGCCGCGGTCACCGCCGGCGCCGACGGCGCCGCGCGCCTCCCGCAGGAGGCCATCCTCGAGAACGTCGTGTTCGCGATCTCCCCGTCGCTCGGGGTGAGCGCCGTGTTCGAGTGACGCGGCGCACCTGTTGGCTCGGCTCGCTTGCTGATCCATGCTCGCGCGCGATGCGCTTCGCAGCTTGGCTGTGTCTCTCTCCTCTCCTGCTCCTCGCGTGTGGAGACGACTCGGATCCGCCCACCGGGTCGGCGACGGGAGCCGGCGGAGGCCCTTCGGCGACGGCGACCGTCGGCTCGGGCGCGACGGGCACCGGCGGCGCCCAGGCGACCGGGAGCAGCACCGGGACGGGGCAAGGCGGCGGCGCGCCGACCGCGCTCGAGGATCTGCTCGCGCGCTTGCGCGCCGACCGGGACGGCACGCTCCTCGAGGAGTCGTTCGACTCGGGCTGGCCGGTGCCGGTCGACGAGGGGCGCGTGGTGGTCTCGACGGAGCCTTCGCTCTCGCTCGTCGCGGGTGACTTCGACGCCTGGGCTGGCACACCGCTCACGGCGGACCAGGGCTTCTCCTGGGGCATCCTCCCGGACCAGCCCGGCGCCAAATACAAGCTGACCGACGGCACGACGTTCGAGGCCGACCCGTGGGCGCGCGCCTACGACTACGACCAGTTCGGCGAGATCACGATGATCCCGCCCGCGACGGCGCACCTGGAGCGCTACTTCCAGGTCGAGGACAGTGCTGTCAGTCTCGAGCCGCGCACGGTCCGCGTCTGGCTGCCCGAGGGCACGCCGACGCACGTGCTCTATGTCCACGATGGCCAGAACCTCTTCGACCCATTTTCGGCGTGGGGCGGCTGGCACCTGCAAGACTCGGTGCCCGCCGGGATGATGCTCGTCGGGATCGACAACACCCCGGCGCGCATGGACGAGTACACCCACGTGGCCGACGACCTCGGCAGCGGCCCCATCGGCGGGCTCGGCGACGAATACGCCGCGCTCCTGGAGGGCGCCGTCCGACCGCTCATCGCGTCGCGCTACGGCGAGCCGCAGACCGTGGGGCTCATGGGCTCGTCACTCGGTGGGCTCATCAGCCTGCACGTCGCCTACCTGAGCCCGACCGAATACGCCTTCGCAGCGAGCCTCTCCGGGACCGTGGGGTGGGGGAGCATCGGGCCGCACACGGGCGAGACGCTGATCGAGCGCTTCGAAGCCGCGGGGGCCCAGCCATTCGCCGTCTTCCTCGACTCGGGCGGCAACGGGCCCTGCGCCGACTCGGACGGCGACGGCATCGACGACGACGGCGACGGCGACGACAACTACTGCGAGAACATCCAGCTGCGCGACACCCTCGACGCGGCCGGATACACCTTCGACGTCGATCTCTTCCACTGGCACGAGCCGGGCGCCGAGCACAACGAGGCCGCCTGGGCCGCGCGTGTGTTCCGGCCCATGCAGATCTTCGCGGGGCTCTGACGGCGGTTTTGCCGCGCGGCGCGTCAAGCCAACGACGGCCCGATCCAGCCGCTTGCTTTGATTCGCCCCCTTTCCCGGCTACCCTAAGCCCGTGAGCCGGGTTGCCGTCCCTTCATTGGCGCTCGTCCTCGCGGCTTTCGGTTGCACCGTGGTGCTCTCCCCCGACGAAAGCCAGTGCGAGGCGGCCGCGGACTGCGCTGAGCGCGGCTTCGGGGATATGGCGAGCTGCGTGGACGGCGTCTGCGTGGACGGCGCGGGCGGGGGCGGCGGGGGCGGGGTCGACCCGGTCTGGGGCTGCCTCGGCAAGGTGGTCGAGCCGACGCCCGACCCCTCGAAGACCTTCACAATCCAGGTCCGGCTGGCGTTCGCGAACGGGGGCGAGGCCGTCACCGACGCGGACGTCGACTTCTGCGACAAGCTCGACGTCAACTGCACCGGCACCAGCCCGGACTTCCCCAAGGGCCTGACGCCCGACGCGACGGGGCTCGTCAGCGCGACGTTGAAGCAAGGCTTCGACGGGTTCGTGAAGATCACCTCATCGGAGATCGTCGACTCGCGCGTCTATGTCGGGAGGCCCATCGTCGCCCCGCCGCAGGTCAAAGAGGTGCAGCTGCTCCGCCCGCTCGAGTACGAGACGCTCGCGAACCTCGCTCAGGGACAGGTCGATCCGACACGGGGCACGGCGATCTTGCTGGCGGTGGACTGCTCCGGCGTGGCCGCCTCCGGCGTCCGCTTCGAGACGCCGAACGGCGACGGGGAGACCATCCCGTTTTATCTCATCAACCAGGCGCCCACGATCCCCCCCACGGCGACGTCGACCGACCGCGACGGCTTCGGCGGCTTCTTCAACCTACCGGTCAGCGCCGCCGTCGCCCGAGCCTACCGCGAGTCGGACGACGCCTTCATCGGCGAGTCGAGCTTCCAGATCCTCGCGAACACGATCTCGTACGTCCAGATCGCGCCCACCCCGCAGTAGAAGCCGCGCCCCATGTTATCCGACCGAATCGGGAAATACCGGATCATCGCCAAGCTCGGACAGGGCGGCATGGCGACGGTGTACCTCTCGATCGTCCCGGGGCCTGTCGGCTTCAACAAGCTGCTCGTGGTGAAGGTCCTCAAGGAGGAGCTCTCCCAGGACCCCGACTTCCTCTCGATGTTCCTCAACGAGGCACGCCTCGCCGCGCGCCTCAACCACGCGAACGTCGTGCACACGTACGAGGTCGGGGTGGAGGACAGCCAGCACTTCCTGGTGATGGACTACCTCGACGGGCAACCGCTCCACTCGCTCCTCCGACGCGCGGCGAGGACACGCATGCCGCTCGACGTGCACGTGCGCATCCTCGCCGACGCCCTCGCGGGCCTGCACTACGCGCACACCCTGACCGATTTCGACGGGACGCCCCTCTTCGTCGTCCACCGCGACGTCAGCCCGCAGAACGTCTTCGTCACGTACGACGGGCAGGTGAAGGTCGTCGACTTCGGGATCGCCAAGGCAGTCGGCGCCGCGTCCACCACCCAGAGCGGCGTCTTCAAGGGCAAGCTCGCCTACGTCGCGCCCGAGCAGGCGGGCGGGGACCCGGTCGACGCGCGGTCCGACGTCTTCAGCATCGGCGTCATGCTCTGGGAGGCCATCGCGGCGCGGCGCTTCGCCCAGGGCGACAGCCAGACCACCATCCTGGCCAAGCGCCTGAGCGGCACCGAGCCGCGCATCCGGGAGGCAGTCCCCGACGCCGATCCGGAGCTCGCCGAGATCTGCGACAGGGCCATGGCGCAGCGCCCGAACGACCGGTTCCCCAGCGCGCTCGCGTTCCGCGACGCGCTCGAGGGCTTCCTCGATCGCTTCAGCAGGCGCGTCGGCGCGCGCGAGGTGGGCGAGCTCATCTCGAGCCACTTCGCGGAGGAGCGCGCGGCCATCCGCAAGGTGATCGACGAGCAAATGAAACGCGTCATGCGCGAGACCGCGCAGGCGCTCCCCTTGCCTACGCTCGACATGCACGGCGGCGCGGGAGACTCGACGCCGTACTCCAAGCGCGAGGCGATCCCTTCGTTCCGCAACGAGCCGACGAGCCTGGAGGTGCCCATGCCTCAGCTCTTCGAGCACACGCCCGGCAGCCCCTCCTCGCCCGGCACGCTCGCGACCGCGCTGGTGAGCCAGCCGCCCGCAGCGCGGAGCAACACCACACCGATCCTCATCGGGCTCTCGGCGCTCGCGCTCGCCTCCGCGGGGGGCGTCGGCTTCATCCTCCTGAGCAGCAAAGACGCCCCGGGGCAGGCCCCGGCGGCGAGCGTCGCGCCGGCCGCGTCGGTCGCCCCCGCCGCGGAGAAGATCACAATCTCGATCGCGTTCGGCCCGTCCGGCGCGACCGCGAAGCTCGACGGCGTCCCGCTCACGGCGAGCCCGTTCGTGGCGCAGGTCCCGCGGGATGGCTCGATGCACCGACTCGAGTTCGGCGGCGAGGGGCTCGAGACGAAGACGCAGATGATCAGCTACGACAAGGACCTCTCCATCAGCGTCGATCTCGCGCCGCAGGCGACCGCCTCGGCCTCGGCGAGCGCGCCCCCGGGCGGACCGGGCACCACCGGAGGGCGAGCGCCCGCGAGCGGGCCCACGACCGGCAAGGACCCCAAGCAGCCTCGGGAAATCGACGAGCAGGACCCCTACAAGAAGTGAAACGCACCGCCCTCTTCGTCCTGTCGCTGGCCTTCATCACGACGGCGCCGTCGCTCGCGTTCGCAGGCGACGGGAAAGACAAGCCCGCCGAGAAGGGCGCCGACGAAGCCAGCGAGCGGTTCCGGGCTGGCGTCGCGTTCTACAAGAGCCGCGACTTCGAGGCGGCCCTCGTCGAGTTCAAGCGCGCCTACGAGCTCGAGCCCAACTACCGCGTGCTCTTCAACCTCGGACAGACCTCGCAGGAGCTGAACGACTACGCGTCCGCGCTCAAGTCGTTCCGCCAGTACCTGAGCGAGGGCGGCAAGGAGGTCGACGCCGCGAGGCAGAAGAAGGTGAGCGGCTGGATCGAGGATCTCGAGAAGAAGGTCGCGACGGTGACCATCGAGACCAACGCCGAGGGCGCCGAGATCCTCGTGGACGACGTGGTCGTGGGGAAGGCCCCGCTCGACGAGCCCGTCATCGTCAACGCGGGCCGCCGCAAGCTCGCCGCCAGCGCGAAGGGCTACACGCCGACCCAGCGAGTGATCGATTTCGCCGGATCCGACGAGAAGACCGTCTCGCTCGAGCTCGTCGCGATCGAAAAGGACAGGCCTCCCCCTCCGCCGCCTCCCCCTCCGCCGCCTCCGGCCACGAGCGAGACCGAGATCCCCGTGGCGGCCTGGGTCGTGCTCGGCCTCACGGGCGCCGGCGCCGTCACGACCGCGGTCCTCGGAGGCCTCGCGGTCTCGGCCCGCGGGGATCTGGACGACGAGCTCGAGAGATTTCCTGGCAACGCCGCGGCGATCGAGGACGCGCAGAGCAAGACAAAGACGCTCGCCATCGCGACGGACGTGCTCGGTGGGCTCACGATCGCGGGCGCGGTGACGACCGGTATCCTCTTCGGGATCGCGCTGAGCGGCTCGGGCGAGGCCGAGCAACCCGAGGTCACGGCGTTCGTCACCCCGACCGGGGTCGTCCTCGGCGGCTCGTTCTGAGCGAGGCGCGGCGAGCAGCATCCCGACGGAACCAAACGGCCTCGTCTCACGAGGCCACGAACTCGGCCGAAGGCCGGGCATTCGCGAGGTTTACGCCCTGCGGCACGAGGCCGGCGGGGCGAGACAAACCAGGGGCGCCCCCCTACCTGGACGCGTGGAGCATGTTACCTTACCGGTCGATGCTTCGTATCCGACACCTTGTCTTCCACACGGTCCTCTTCGCCCTGGCTGCCACCAGCGGATGCAAGTGCATCGAAGCTGACACGGTCGAGGAAGAAGAAGGGGGCGGAGGGAACGGCGGCGGCGGCGGTCAGGAGCCGGTGGAGTTTCCGTGCGGAGTGGATTGCTCCACGATCCAGACCCCAGCGTGCACGATCGCGGTCTGCAACACGGGGCAGGAGATCGGGCCCCTCAACACGTGTGTCGTCGTGGCGGCGCCGAGCGGGACGCAGTGCGACGACGGCGTCTTCTGCACGATGAACGACACGTGTGAGGAAGGCGCGTGCGTCGGCTCGGCTCCGAACGACTGCGGGCTGCCCCATTCTCCCTGTGAGGCGGTCCTCTGCGTGGAGGAGTCGCAGTCGTGCACCGTCGCGCCCGTGAACGACGGGACGTCGTGCACGCCGGAAGATCTGTGCGAGGTCAACGGCATCTGCGAGCTCGGCCAGTGCATCGGGGAGCCGAAGGACTGCAAGATCTCGCCCCTCGCCGAGTGCAACGACGTCGCGTGTGATCCGGCGACCGGCCAGTGTCTCGGCACGCCCGACCCCGACAAGGACTTCCTGCCTTGTGTCCTCACGGGCGATCCGTGCCAGGTCGACAAGACGTGCCTCGCCGGCGAGTGCGGCGGGGGCGCCCCCAAGGACTGCTCGGTGCTGGATGTCGCGTGTGAGGTCGGCGTGTGTGATCCGCCGACAGGCATCTGCCTCCCCGCGTTCGCGCCAGCCGGCGCCGCTTGTGGCGAGGGCTTGACGACGTGCCAGGACGGCACCTGCGACGGCAACGGCGTCTGCAAGGCGGAGCCGACCGCGCCGGGCTCGGCCTGCAACGATCACGACTCGTGCACGGTCGCCGAGGCGTGCCAGCTGGGCATCTGTATCGGCGGCAACTCCGTCCCGGGCTGCAACCTCTACTTCCACGACAACTTCGAGGTGTGCCCGAACGGCTGGACGTTCGGCGGGGATTGGCAGTGCGGCGAGCCCGAGAACGTGGGTCCGCCGGCGGCGCACGACGGCTGGAACGTCATCGCGACGAAGCTGACGGGGCCGTATAGCGTCAACCAGAGCTTCGACACGACGATCGCCCAGTCGCCTCCGATCGATCTCACCGGCGCGACGAGCCCGGTGCTCTCGTTCTGGGCGTGGGAGCACACCGAGGGCGGCAGCTTCGACGGCTGGAACCTGAAGGTCAGCACGGACGGCGGGTCGTCGTTCACGCCGGTCACCTCGGTGACGCCCGCTTATTCGCTGACCGTCGGTGGGCAGCCCGCCTGGGGCGGCAACCAGTCGAGCCTCGGCTGGCACAACTTCCAGGCGGACCTGTCGGCGTACGCGGGCCAGAGCATCATCCTCCGCTTCTCGTTCCGGTCGGACGGCGCCTCGGTCTTCCCCGGCGTCTACCTCGACGATCTCTTCATCGCCGAGCCGCTCCAGAACCCGCTCTTCATCACGTCGAGCTCCCTGGCGGACACGTACACGGGCATGCCGCTCAGCGCCCCGATGACACGCATCGGGGGGACCGCGGGCGCGGTGTGGAGCATCGTCCCTGGCGGGACGAACGACGACTGGCTCTCGATCGATCCCGCGACCGGCGTGCTCTCGGGGACGCCCACCGCGGCGGACGTCGGCCCGGTGAGCGTCACGATCCGCATCGAAGAGTCGCTGCTTCCGTCCAACTACGACGAGGTGACGCTCGAGTCGGAGGTGAAGTACGCGGCGTATTACACGAGCTTCGAGGGCGCGTGCCCGGCCGGCTGGACGCTGAGCGGCACGTGGGAGTGCGGCGTGCCGACGAACGGCGGGCCGTCCACCGCGTACATCGGCTCGCAGTGCCTCGCGACGAACATCGACGGCTACTACCTCGACTACCAGACGTTCGGGTTCGCGACGGCGACGTCGCCGGACATCGATCTCTCGGGCTCGCCGTTCCCCACCCTCACCTTCCGGATGTGGGTCGACACGGAGGGCGGAAGCTACGACGGCGTCAACCTGCAGGTCAGCAACGACGGCGGCATGACGTACACCCCCGTGACGACCATCGTGCCCGCTTACCCGCTCACCATCGACGGCCAACCGGCGTGGGGCGGCAACCAGTCCGCGCTCGGTTGGCAGGACGTGCAGGCCAACCTCGCGGCGTTCAGCGGCCAGACCATCCGGCTTCGGTTCGCCTTCCAGAGCGACTCGTTCGTGAACTTTGCCGGCGTCTACGTGGACGATTTCTTGGTCCAGTGAGGAGACCACCCATGCGCGGCCCGACTTTCCTTCGCAGCTACCTTCGCAACACGTTCCTCTCGACCGTCGGCGTCGTCGCGCTCTGGGGGTGCGCGGCCGGCGAAGGCTCGGACGACAACACCGGCGGCTCCACCACGGCCACCACGGGTCCAGGCACCAGCGCCCAGGGTGGCGGCTTCGCGACGGGCAGCACCACGAGCACCGGCGGGGCGTGTGTCTCCACGAACGAGAAGGCCGAGCCCACCCCGCTCGACATCATCTTCGTGCTCGACTGGTCGGGGAGCATGCAGGGAGTCTCCTGGGCCGGCTCCACGACGGCGCTCAAGAACTTCATGCAAGACCCGGAGTCCGCCGGGATCAACGCGGGGATGGTCTTCTTCCCGACGATCAAGGAGGACTTCGACGACACGTGCGACCCGCTCATCTACTCGGTGCTCGACGTGCCCATCGCGCCGCTCCCGGGCAACGCGTTCGCGCTCACGAACTCGATGCCGGCCGACGCCATCGGCTCCCCTTCGCCGCTCTCCGCCGGCCTCCGCGGGGCGCTGCAGACCGCGGTGGCGCGCCAGGAGCTCTTGCCGACGCACAAGGTGATCGTCGTGCTCGCCACCGACGGCGGCTACAACACCTGCTCCGGCGGCCTCGCCGAGATCGTGAGCTGGCCGGAGGCTGCGCGGAACTACAACGGCGTGGAGACCTACGTCATCGCCGTGCAGAGCAGCGCGGACATCAATTTCAACGCGCTGAACGCCATCGCGGCGGCCGGCGGCACCACGCTGTACGACGCCTCGGACATCGATCTGTTCGCCGAGAAGATCGCCGAGATCCGCGACACGGCGCTCGGGTGCGACTACGCGCTCCCGCCGCCGCCGGCGAACATCATGCTCGTGCCGGACGAGGTGAACTTCACCTACACACCGGGCGGCTCGGGCACGCCCATCACGCTCCCGCGCGCAGACGACCTCGCGGACTGCGGCACGGGGCCCGGCTGGTATTACGACAACAACCAGAACCCGACGAAGATCATCGTCTGCCCCGCGTCGTGCATCACGATCCAGAACGACATGGAGGCCGAGATCGAGGTCGCCTTCGGCTGCGCGTCGGTCCCCAACTGAGGGACCGTCGCGCGCCCCGTTACCCCCACCTTCATCATGGAGACTGACATGCTTAAGCTGGTTCGACGTTGTGGCTGGTTCGCTGGGCTCACCGTGGTTCTCTGGGGCTGCAGCGACGACGAGAGCGGGACCGGCGGCGCCGGCGGCACGACCGTCGCCACCACCGGCTCGACCACGAGCACCGGCGGCACCGGCGGCACCGGCGGCACCGGCGGCACCGGCGGCGGCTACGTCTGCCAGCCGGGCGAGGCGACGGTGTTCGCGCTCTCCGAGCTGCGCTTCGGCACCGACGTGGCCGGTGGCTGGAAGAAGATCGGCATGAACATCGACGGCCTCGTGTCGGATGGCATGTCGACCGACGTCTGCCAGCCCGCCGCGGGTGGCTTCCCCACGGTCGCCTACCCCGACGGGGACAACGGCATCGACAACGCGTTCGGCAAGAGCCTCCTCCCCCTCATCAACGCCTTCTCTCCGGACTTCGTGGCGCGCACGAACCAGCAGCTCGATCAGGGCCTCTTCAACACCCTGCTGAAGGTCGAGTGCCTGCCGCCGACGGGCGACGTGACGGGCCTCAACGCCAAGGTGTTCGGCGGGACGGAGCTCGGGAGCACGCCGCAGTTCGACGGCACGGACGAGTGGCCGGTCGCCCCCGAGCTGCTCGCGGACATCAACGACCCCGACTCGTCCACGCTCATCTTCCCGAACGGCACGGTGGTCGACAACTTGTACGACTCGGGCCCCAACGTGGAGTTCGTCCTCTGGATTCCTGTCGAGTTCGACGGGAACAAGCAGGTGCTCAAGCTGAGCCTCCACGCGGCGCGGGTCCAGCTCGACCTCGACGAGGATCGCAAGAGCGGCAAGGGCGTCCTCGCGGGCGTGCTCAACACGGAGGAGGTGATCGAGCAGGTGAAGAAGCTCGCCTACATCGCCGACAAATGCTCGGACGACACCTACCTGCAGGCCCTCACGATCATCCGTCAGCAGTCGGACATCATGACCAACGGCACGCAGGACCCGGCGCTCACGTGTGACGGCATCTCCTTCGGCGTCGAGTTCGACATGAACGAGGTCCAGCGAGGTCTCATCGGCCCGCCGGCGCCCGCGCCCATGTCTTGCCCCTGATGGAGCGACACCCGTCGGTCAGCGCCCGCGGACGAGGCTCGATGCGGGGACGAGCCCGCCGGGGGGGCTGATCGATTGGGCAACGCGCTGCGCCTCTTCGCGGGCGCGCGCGAGCCGCTCATCGATGCTGGCCGACACATCCGCTCCGGCGTCGTCGAGCAGAGATCGGAGGAACACCTCCGCCGCCTTGTAGCTCGAGCGCACGAGCGGACCGGACGCCGCATAGAGGAAGCCCATCCGGCTCGCCTCGAGCTCGTATTCGGCGAACGTCGCGGGCTCCACGAAGCGCAGCACCGCGTGGTGTTTGGGGGACGGTCGCAGGTACTGGCCGATGGTGACGATATCCACGCCTGCCTCGCGGAGATCGCGCATCGTCTCGATGACCTCGTCGTCGGTCTCGCCGAGGCCGACCATGATCGAGCTCTTCGTGAGCATGGGACGGCGCCCCGGCTCCTTCGTGAAGGCTTGCCCGTGTTTCTTCGCGCGGGCGAGCACCTCGAGCGAGCGCTCGTAGCTCGAGCGGACGTCGCGCACGGTGCGCTGGAGGCGCCGCACCGTCTCCACGTTGTGTGCGAAGACGTCGGGGTTTCCGTCGCAGCAGACGTCGACCGCGTCGCCCTTGCCCGCGAAGTCCCCCACGAGCGCCTCGATCAGGATGTCGCTCCGCAGCTCGCGCAAGCGGCGGACCGTGCGCGCGACGTGCTCGGCCCCGCCGTCGAGCAGGTCGTCGCGGTTGACCATCGTCATGACGACGTAGAGCAGCTCGAGCTTGGCGATGGCGCGCGCGACGTGCTCCGGCTCGCGCGGGTCGACCGCGCCTCGCGGATCCCCCGTCGTCACGGCGCAGAACCGACAGCCGCGCGTGCAGACGTCCCCCAGGAGCATCACGGTGGCCGTACCCTCCCGCCAGCACTCGCCGACGTTCGGGCAGCGCGCCTCCTCACACACGGTGTGGAGGTCGAGCTCGCGCAGGGTGCGCTTGAGGTCGTGGTAGCGGTCGCCGCCGGGCGCGCGGACCTTCAACCACTCGGGCTTGGGCGCGAAGCGTCCGTCCGCTTTCGGCGCGCCTCCCTCCTCACGTGGTGAGGGGGGTCGGGGGGGAGAAACAGCAGCCATGCGGTGAATGCGAGGACGGTGTGTCCAAGCCCTCTCCCCTCTCTCCTTAGGCCGCCTTGGCGGCTCCGGCAAGGACGGCCTTCCCCGATGCGAGCGTGGTAGGGTGCCGGCCCATGGCGAAGAGCGTCGTCCTCATCACCGGGTCCAACGGAGAGATCGGCCACAGCCTCATCGAGCGGCTCCACGCGGACGGCCGCTACGCGGTCGTGAGCCTCGATCTCACGCCCGCCCCCAGCGCCCTGCGCGAGTGGTGCACCGCGAGCTACACGGGCAACATCATGGACCGCTATTTGATGGATCAGATCGCGGCCCACCACGAGATCGCCGCCGTCTTCCACCTGGCCGCTCTCCTCTCGACCCGGGGCGAGCGCGATCCGGAGCTCGCTCACCAGGTGAACGTCGAGGGCACGCTGAACCTCCTGCGCGTCGCGCAGCAGCAGTCGGCCCGGCTCGGCCGCCCCGTGAAGTTTCTCTTCCCGAGCTCCATCGCGGTCTACGGGCTGCCCGACACCGGCACGAAGCGGAAGGTCGGGCGGATCAAGGAGGAAGAGTGGAACGTGCCGGTGACCATGTACGGCTGCAACAAGCTCTACTGCGAGCACCTCGGCCGCTACTTCACGCATTTCCACAGGCAGCTCGGCGCGCTCGCCAACGTGGCGCGCCTCGACTTCCGATCCCTCCGCTTCCCCGGGCTCATCTCGGCCGACACCGTCCCGACCGGCGGCACGAGCGACTTCGGGCCCGAGATGCTGCACTCGGCCGCCAAGGGCGAGAGCTACGCCTGCTTCGTGGGCGAGGACGCGCAGATCCCCTTCATGGCCATGCCCGACGCGGTGGACGCGCTCGTCCAGCTGCTCGACGCCGATCGCGATCGCCTCTCGACAACCGTCTACAACGTCGGCGCCTTCAGCGTCTCCGCGTCGCAGATCGCGGCGCGTGTGAAGGCCGCGTTCCCGGGGGCGGAGATCAGCTACGCCCCCGACCCGGTTCGCTCCAAGATCGTGGACTCCTGGCCGGAGGACGTGGACGACAGCGCCGCGCGTCGGGACTGGGGCTGGAACCCCCAATACGGCGTGGAGCGCGCCTTCGACGAGTACCTCGTGCCGAGCATCCGCAAGCGCTACGCGACCTGACCTCGCTCACGACCGCGGCCCGCTCGGCGCGGGGAGGGCCTCGTGCTCGACATCGCCCCCATCACGCCTGCGCTGGCGCGGCAACGTGTGTAGACGGCGCGCGGCGCGAGGGCGCCCGCCGCGTCGACCGTCGCGGTCGCGGCGATGACCCCCAGGCTCGCGGCGATCACACGAGCCGGCGGACGGGCGCGGACCACCTCGGCCGCAGCAACAGCAGACCGCAGACCGAGGAGCGCGAGCGCCGGCGCCGCGCCCGCCCGTTCGGCGTGCCGGGACAGGCCGGGCGTGTACGCGCGCGCGACGTGGACGAGGAGCGCTCGCGCGTCAGCGCCGCGCAGGAGGCGCGCCTCGATCAACGCGCGCGGGCCTTCCGGCCAGGCGTGGTGGACGAGCGCCTCCGGCTCGTGCCGCACCACGATTCCTTCGGCCTCGAGCTGCATCGCGAGCACCTGGCACTGCCCGTGGAACATCCCGGCGATCTTCGGGTACGGGTGCGCGGCGAAGACGCTGCGCTCGAACGCGACGTTGTTCGCGAAGAAGTTCCGGACGGCGCGCGGCGAGACTGCGCTCTTGAGGAGAGGGAAGTCGAGCGCGGTGCCCGCGAGCGAGGCGGAGCCCGGTGGATAGGCGGTGCGCCCCGCGACGACGCGGCATTCACCCGCGGCGATCGGCGAAACGAGCGAGGCGAACCACGCGGGCACCGGAGCGCAGTCGCCGTCCGTGAAGGCGACGACATCCCCCTCGGCCGCGGCGAAGCCCTGATTCTTGTGCTCGTAATAATCGGCCGTCTCCGGCAGCTCGACCCAGCGCGCAGGCCGGCCGAACGCGTCGTCGAGACGAGCACGCGACGCCCGGTCCAAGCCGACATGGGTCACGACGAGGTCGGCCTCGCTCGCGAGCGGCGAGGTCTGCGCCCGTAGCCGCGCCGCGAGGGCGCGAAGGCCGGACTCGACGTCGCCGCCGAGGAGATTGAAGGTTTCGATCACGATCGAGACACGCATGAGCCCTCCGAAGCACCCAAGAACCCGCGGTAGAGCGCGAAGGTGCGCCGCGCTGCCGCCTCCCCATCGAAGCGCTGGGCAAACCGATGCGCAGCGCACCCCATCGTCGCGCGCCGGTCGGGATCGTCCAGGAGCGACGCGATCGCTGCGGCGAACGCCTCGGGGCGCCCGCCGTCGGCGACCAGCCCCGTGACGCCGGGCACGACGTTCTCGTGTGCGGCGCCCGCGGCGGCGACGACGACGGGCAGCCCGGCCGCCTGAGCCTCGACCACCACGTTGCCGAACGTCTCCGTCTCGCTCGGGAACGCGAACACGTCGGCGGACGCGTACACCGCGCCGAGCGCCGCGCCGTGCAGCGGACCGGTACGCACCACACCCGGCCCCTCGAGCGCGTCCTCCACCGGTCCGGATCCGACGACGAGGAGCGTCGCATCCGGGCGCGTCGTTCGCACGATCGCGTGGGCCCGAAGGAGGACATCGAGGTTCTTCTCACGCGAGAGCCGCCCGACATAGAGGAGCACCGGGGAGCGCGGATCGATCCCGAAGCGCGCCAGCGACGCGCGGTCGCGGTGAGAGGGCGAGAAGAGCGAGAGGTCGGTGCCGCGAGGAACGAGGACGATCCGGCTCTCCTCCACCCCGAAGCCCGAGAGCCGCGCCGCCGTGCTGCGCGAGGGCGCGAGGCAGAGGTCCGCGTGGCGGTAGAACCACGACACGACCGCGCCGGCGGCAACACCCGAGCGCCGGCCCATCATCCGCGCCGCGTACTCGGCGACCTCGGTGTGGTACTGAGCGACCACAGGTATCCGGAGCGAGCGAGCCGACGCCATCGCACCAAAGCCGATCGGACCCGGTGTTGCACATTGAACGATGTCGGGCTGCGAGCGGACGAGCCATTGCGCGAGCGGGCCCGGCCTCGGGACCGACCACACCATCTCGGGGTAGATCGAGAGCGACCGCCGAACGAGCGAGGGCAGCCGCACGACGCCGCAATCGTCGATGTACACGCGGCGGCGGGCGCCGGCGCCGACGAGGTCGAGATCATCGCCGGAGCGCGAAGCGGCGGCGGCGAGCCGGCGCAGGCCGAGGGCGACCCCGTTGATGTCGTCGATGGTGTCGGTGAACACCGCGACGCGTGGGCTGGAGTGTCGAGGGACAGGCACGCTCGCCGCCCAAGCAGCCGACATGCCGTGCCTCGGAGATCTCTGCCGGCAGAATTTCGACGCGTCTCGTCGGGCACGGCGTGGCGGGGCGCAGCGCGGTCTACACGCCGGCGCGCGTCGCGTCGTGCGCGCTGCGTAGCTCGTTGCGCCGCAGCCTCGCAGCTCACGCTCGGCCGAGCGAGAAGGAGGAATAGAACGATGACGAGAGCGTTGGCAGGGGGCGGCGTGAGCCTCTGACCGACGCGACGAATGCGCTACGGTAGGTGCCTCCCATGGGTTCCGACCTGTACGACGTCGAAGTCCAGCGCGTGACGGACCGAACCGCGGTCCTCGGGATCGAGGTCGTTCATCCGGACGCCGGCCCCCCTGCCGAGACCGTCGCATTCGCGCTGATGGTGCTGCTCGAGCTCGCGCCGGGAGACGCGCCGCTCGCACGGGAGGTGAGCCTCGACGACACGATGAACGCCGCGTGGCTCCGGCGCTTCGCGCGCGGGTTCGTGGAGGACGTCCGCGTCGTCGCCGACCACGTCCCCCAGACGCCGGATTCGGCGCTCGGCTGGCGCGGAACCCTGACCATCTCGGTCACGCACCCTGGATGGGTCGCGCACCTCGCGCCGGGCATGCGCGAGGCGAGCCGCGCCTTCTCCGAGACGGACACCTTCGATCGACACCCGCCGATTTTCCCGCGGCCCGCGTTCGACCCCGCCGCCGGAGCCGCCGGGCTCGGACGGCTCGCCTCCGCGTTGCTCGCGAAGGGCGCGAAGATGGTCCGTGGCGCGCTCGACCCCGCGGCGCGGAGCGGCACGATCGCGCTCCCGCGCGAGCTCTGGCTGGAGCACGGCGCCCCTCGGTCGACGCCGCGTGTGGTCGAGGCCGCGGCCCACCCGGCGAGCGCCTACGAGCCGCAGCACACGATGCACCTGTGGGCGGGGGCCGAGCGGCTGCGAACGTGGCACGGCCGCGTGGTCTGGCATCAACGCGCGGGAGATCCGGCCGAGCACCCCTCGGTCGACACCGTCGTCGTGGACGGCTCGACGGTCTATCTGCTCCACGCCAGCCCCGGCCAGACCGGGGTTCGTGTCCACCGCGACGGGTACGCGGGCAGGATAGGCCTCGCCCGCCTGCGGGAGGACGCGAAGGTCGCGGATCGAGCGTCGGTGCACGAAATGTTGCGGTCGGGGCTCCCGCAGCTCGTCTCGGCGAGCCGGCGCGGGCGCCAGGCGCGCCTGGTGCTGCGCGTGGTGCCGGGGATCGCGCCCCCTGTCGAGATCGACGCCGCGACCGCCTTTTACCTCCTGCTCGCCCCTCTCTTGCCGGCTCCACTCCCATTCGGATGGATGTACCTCGTGCCCGAGCTGGCGAAGGCGCCCCTCTCCGACACGCTCCGGTCCATCGCGTCGGACGAAGGGCGGCTCCCGAAGCTCACCGACCTGATCCGCCTCTACCATTCCGATGTGGTCGCCGGCGTCGACCTCGCGAGCGAGCTGCCCGAGCGCCGAGACCTTGACGCGCTCCCGTTCTCGGAAGCCCGCGCGCTATTCGAGTCGCCGTGGCCGCGCATCGAGGTGGTCGTGACGGCGTACCACGAGGAGTCGGTCCAGCACCTGGACGTGCCCTTCGAGGAGAGGCCCGTGGTGCTGCGCCGCTGGGGGTGAGGAGCACCTCCCTCATCCAGCAAAACGACCCCGCCTTTTCTCCACCAAACTGTTAGCGTCGCGGCATGTTCGGTCCACGGCTCGCTCGCGTGGCTTCGCTGCTGGCGCTCGCCGTGGCGGGAGCGTGCGCTGCACCGCCTTCGCAGCCAATCGTCGCGTCCTCGGCGCACGGCCCGTCGTCCGTCGTGGCCCCGACCAGCGCTTCCGCCGAGCGAGCGAGCGCACAAATGGTCGACGCCTTGGTCGTCGAGCTCACGATCCTGCACAGCACAATCGGCGACCACGAAGTGGCGGGCGCCCATTCCATCACGGAGCTCCACCACGGATCGCTGGTGCGAATGGAACGAGGTTCCATTGGTATCGTGCCTGCGGTCACGCTGCTCTGGGACTTCGAACGAGCCAAGGGGTGGATGCTGGACGCCACGAGCGGCGCCGCCACACCCCTCACCATGGCGATTCGCGATGTCACGCCGGCGAGCCGGGACGAGGTCGCCATCGAGCTTGGCCTTCGACTCGACGCTCGCGGCGGCCTGGTCGTCCCGGACCCGCCTCTCGAGCCCGTCGTGGCCGCACCGCCCGAGCAGCTTCCTCCGGGCGTGACCCGTGGAGAGGCCTTTCGCGTCCGCGACGCCACCACCGACCATGAGGTGGTGCTGTGGGTCGCGCAGGGCCTGCCCTTGACCAGCCGTCATTACGCCGACGCCTGGAGGCGGCGCATGCCGCCCCCGTGGAGCGCCGCAGAGCAGCGCTTGCTCGACGCGCTCGATGCGCTGCCAGGCTACCCAGTCGAGGTCCGAATTCAGCGAAATGGCTGGAATGTCGTCCATCGCGTCCTTTCGGCGCGGGTCGAGCCGCGCGACGCGGCGCTCTTCGCGGTGAACGAGAGCGCTCCGGACACACGCGACATCGATCTCTTCGTGGCACGCCACGAAGAGCAGCGTGCCGATGCTCGCCAGCAGGGCCGCACGCGTCTGGGCTTGGACAAACCGTTCGAGCCCACGCCCCAGTCGCCTCTCCCTCCCCCGCTCCCCGGTGGCCACTGCACCACGTCCGCCCTCCCCCACTCCTGCATCGAAGCCTGGGACGGCCTCGAGTCCCTCTTCATCGAGAACTGCGACGGCGCGTTCGAGTTCTCCGCGCCCTGCAAACGCGAGCGGCTGCGTGGTATCTGCGAGAGCCCGCAGCGGACCGTGCTTCGATACGATTACGTGGGCGCGGGACAGAAGAGCGGCGGTGCCGCGGCCCCGGTATGTCACGGGAGATGGTATGCGGTTGGTGCAAACTAGTGTCGGCCCGAGCTGGTAACCTCGAGCCACGATGATGAAGAACTCGTGGCTCTCGGTCGCGGCGCTGGCGGCGGCGCTCTCGATCTCGTCGGCGGGCCTCGCCCAACCCCAGGCCGACAAGGCGAAGGCCGCCTGGAAGCTCGAGGAGGGCAAGCGCGCGCTCGCCAAGGGCGACGCCGACAAGGCCATCGCGGCGCTCGAGGAGGCGCACGGCATCCTGCGCCTGCCCACCTCGGGCCTGCTCCTCGCGCAAGCCCTGGAGAAGAAGGGCCGGCTCGCGGACGCGCTCGTCGTGGCGAAGGAAGTAGCCGCCTCGCCCAAGAACCCCAAGGAGGCCTTCAGCATCACGAGCGCGCGCTCCGACGCGGACAAGCTCGCGCAGAGCCTCGACAAGCGGGTGCCCAAGCTCCGCGTCACCGCCCCCGAAGGCGCGGCGATCACCGTCGACGGCAAAGACGTACCGGCGGAGGGCGGCGTCCGCCGGGTGGATCCGGGCGATCACAAGGTCGAGGGCAAGCTCGGCGACAAGACGGCGACCGCCGACGTGAAGCTCGCCGATGGTGATGACAAAACCGTCACGCTGGAGATCGGCGGCAAGGGCGCAGCCGGACCGGCGGCGGCTTCGGCCGGAGGTGAGCCGTCCTCAGACGGCGGCGAGGCGGAGCCGAAGGGCGCGGCCGCGCCGCCCAAGACGAGCGACGAGCCGGCCAAGGGCAACCCCGCGGCGGCGACCGCGGCGATCGTGGGGTTCACCACGTTCGCGGCCGGTGGAGGCCTCGGCGTCGGCGCGTTCCTCTGGGGGCGGTCGCGGCTCGCCGATCTCGACGACACGTGTGGCGGGACGTGCACCGGTCGCCTCGCCCGCGAGGAGCGCGACGCGCAGAACATGCAGCTCGTCGGTTTCGTCGGCTTCGGCCTGGCCGGCGCTGGGCTCGTCACCGGCATCGTGGGGGCGGCGGTCGCCGGCGCGGCGGGCGGCAGCAGCGAGTCGGCCGTGACCCCCGAGATCGGCCCCGCCTACGCGGGCCTCTCGGTGCGGCTCGATTGACGAGCGCAGCCGTGGTAGTCGCCCGACCATGTCTCTAGCCGATCGGGTCGTGTTCATCACCGGAGCGTCGCGCGGCATTGGTCGCGCCGTGGCGCTCGCCTGCGCGCGTGAGGGTGCCAACGTCGTCATCGCCGCGAAGAGCGACACCGAGCAGAGCCCGAAGCTCCCCGGCACCATCCACTCGGTCGCGGCGGAGGTCGAGGCGCTCGGCCGCAAGGCGCTGCCGATCAGGCTCGACGTCCGCGACGCGGACGCGTGTGAGGCTGCGGCCAAGCAGGCCATCGACTGGATGGGGCGCGTCGACGTGCTGGTGAACAACGCCGGCGCCCTCTGGTGGGCGGACGTCGTGGACACCCCGGTGAAGAAGTTCGACCTCATCATGGGGATCAACGTGCGCGCGTCGTTCGTGCTCGCCCACGCGTTGCTCCCGCACATGATCCAGCGCCGGTGGGGCCACGTGGTGATGATGTCCCCGCCGGTCTACGCGGACGAGGTCTCGGGCCACGCGGCGTATTCGGTGTCCAAGTTCGGGATGACGCTCATCGCCAAGGGCATCGCCGAGGAGTGCGCCGAGCACAACGTGACCGGCCACGCGCTCTGGCCGGCGACCGCGATCGAGAGCTACGCCACGATCAACTTCGGCCTCGGCGGCCCGGAGGTCTGGCGCAAGGCCGACATCCTCGCGGACGCGACGCTCGAGCTCATCTCCAAGGAGCCGAGCGCTCGCAAAGGCCAAGCCTGGATCGACGAGGACCTGCTCCGCAGCGCGGGCGTGACGGACTTCTCGAAGTACCAGTGTGTCCCCGGCTCCGAGCCGCCGCGCTTCCCCTACAAGGGCCTGCCGCGCGCCACCAAGACGGTCGTCTGATGGCCGACCGCGACGACGACATGCCGCTCGGCGAGAAGCTCTCGATCGACCCCACGCGTGAGGTCGACGAGCTCTTCGACGAGCTGACGACGCTGCTGAAGAACCCCGACGTGGTCGGCGCGCTCTCGGAGCGCGGCATCAACGCGAGCCTCGCGTTGCTCGCGGTCGACGGCACCCGGGCGTACCTCGCCGGCGACAAGGCGCAGGCGGCGGACGACCTCCGCACCGTGGCCGAGGAGATCGAGGGTCGCCTCAAATTCGGCAACGATCCGCCGAGCGCGTGACGTCGCGCCGGTCCTCAGCGGTGCGGACCGCCACCGCCCTCCGATAGCCCGGACCGCCGAAGCAGCGCGACATGGAACTGCCCGCGCGTCCTGGCCGGGGTCATGACGATCGTGACCTGCTGCTCGCCGTTGGCGAACCGGAAGACGAAGTCGAAGGTCTGCACCCGGACGCGGAGCGGATCTCGCGCGAGCTGCTCGAAGCGGCCCTGGAACTCGCGCACCCTCGCGCACGGAGCCACCTCTCCGAAGAAGCTCCGGCCCACCACGCGCTCCTTCGGGAGGCCGACCATTCGCGACTCGGTGTCGTTGTAATGCAGGACTCTCCCGTTCGCGTCGAGCGTGATGAGGCCATACGGGAGCGAGTCGAGCTGCTCGGGTGAGAGCTGGCTCACGGCGCCGAAGTCGAGGCCTTGACCGAGCGGCATCAGGAACGTCGGCCCCGACGGCGAAGCGGGGAACGGCGCGGGTGGAGCCTCGGCGAAGGCGGGACGCGAGGGGACGGCGGAAGTCGCCGGAGGCATCCACTGCTGGGTGCGACGGTCGCGCGGAGCCGAGGCCGGCGCCGCCGGGTCTTGGCGGAGACGGGAGAGCTCCTCGCGCAGCGAGCGGACCTCGGCGCGGAGACGCTCGAGCTCCGCGGTCATCTCGCGGTGCAGACGGCTGTCGTCCTCGACGGGGGCCTGCGTGGGCCAGACCTCGTAGCTCGTGCTCATGCCAGACCTACGGCTTTCATCTCGATCGTGGGTTGGGGGGGAACGAACCTGCGCAGCCGTCCGACCAGCCGATCGATGACCGCGTCTCCCACCTCCGCTCCCGCGTCGAACGCGAGGAGCGTGAGCTTGCCGCTCCTCCCCAGGCGACAGATGGCCACCGTCCTGCCGGGGCCCGCGAGATCGATGCGCCGAACGGCTCCGATGCGCTGCTCTGCGGCAGCGGCCAAGAGCGTGGCGCCGCGGGTGAGACGGAGGCAGGTGTCGCGAGTCGGGAGCGCGTCTCCCGAGCTCGCGAGGACCACATCACCCATCGTGACCGCGAGCCCGGCCAGGCCCGAGCTCGCGCGCGCGGCCTCGAGCTCGCGCGCCACCTCGCGGGCCACCGCGCTGTCGACGTCCGACGCGAGCGAGCCGGCGAGCGCGACCACGTCCGCCGTCCGCGCGAGCGCGCTCGATGCCGCGCTCGACGAAGAGATGTCGGCCGCACCACACGCCTCCGCCGCGAACGCGACGACCGCGTCGAGAAGGAACGCAGGGGTGCGCCGGCTCGAGGTGACCGTGGCCAGCGCGAGGCGCGGCAGCGTGGCGATGAGCGGTCGCACGACGAGGTGCCGCACGTCCATCGTCTCGAGGCGGATCTCGCGCAGGGGCGACTCGAGCACATCCTCGAGCCGCAGCGCCGCACCGGCGACGGCGTCGAGCGCCGGAGCGGCCGGGGACGACGCCCACGCGAGCCCTTCCCGATCGACCACGGACACCGACTCGATCGCGGCGAGCCCCGCGACCCGATCGACGAGCGCGCGGGCGAGCGCGGCACCGCGGAGCACGGGAGCCTCGCCCGGCGCGAGGCCGACCAGCGCCCTGGCGCGCTCGTTCGCCCGCTCGAGCGCGCGCCTGTCCTCGTCCGCTCGCCTCCGCGAGGCGCTGCGCTCCCGCCCGAGCGCGCCCTCGAGCTCGGCAATCTTGGGCTCCAGCGCGGCGCGGGCGCGCCTGCTCGCCCAGTACCCGGAGCCCAGCGATCCGAGGAGCGCAGCGACACCGCTCGTCGCCAGCCAGAGCGCGTCCATCAGCTCAGCCTCGTCGTTTCGTTCACGCGAGCCGCGAGCGCGAGCGCATCCGCCCGGAGGGCGCCGGGGCTTGCGCCGGTCGCGCCGACGACGACGGCGGTCGTCGCGCCGTCCACGTCCGCGAAGGCCAACGACGCGCGGTCCCCCTCCAGGAGCACCGACCGCAGCGCGCCGCAGCCCAGCTCCGCGCTCACGCGGTCGAGGATCTCGCGAGCGGGAACCGCCAGCGCCACCGCCGCCCGCGCCACATCGGGAGCGAGGGAATCCGAGGTCTGCACCCGGCCCGCGCCGTCCACCACCAGGGCAGCGACCAGGTCGCGGTTGTCCTTCACGAGCTCTTGGAAGAGAGCGTCGACGTTCAACGTCTGCATGGCGGACAAAGATTGGACAGAACGACGGATTGTCCAGCGTTCCTCGTGATTTTTGTCGCACCTGGCCCCTCACCTCCGGACAACCCTTGGACAGTTCGGCATCCAGGGCTCTCGTTCCCGACGAGCAATGGAACCAGCATTTCTTGAAGAGCTCGGGCCGCCCCGGACGGGGCGAAGGCGGCCCGAGCTCTCGGGCGAGGTGTTGGCTCGTCCCGGAGGGACTCGTTCTCGTCCGCGTGGAAACTCCGTTTCCACGGGATTAGCGTGGTGGATCGATGTCGAGCCGAGCCGTCCGTCTCACCACCTCTGCGGGGTGCGTCGCGTTCGTCTGCGCATTCGCGGGGGAGGCCCGCGCGGAGGACATGCCGGATTGGGCCGGGATCTTCGTCAACCCTGGCGTAGCTTGGCTCCTTGCTGACGGTCCTGTCAGCGCATCCGGCGTGGGATTCGAGCTCTCCGCCGGCTACACGTGGATGGGTCGCGGCAAAGGGGCCGCGCCGTTTTTCATGCCCCACGCCGGCGCGGTGTTTCGTGTGCAGCAGATCGCGGAGGAGAACGGTCCCGACATCGGCTACCTGGTCGCGGGCGTGGAGGGAGGCGCGAGCCTGCTCGGCCTCGAGCTCACCTACGTGCGGCGCGGTCAGAGCGCCAACGACGACCCGCTCGTCCTCGCGCGGGAGGAGCGGCTCGGGCTCAGCCCGTACCTGAGCCTCGGGCTCTTCACGATCGGGCCGCAGTGGCTCTTCCCCGTCTCCGGGAGCGGGAAGGAGCCCGAGCTCGGCCTCAACATCGGCCTCAAGATCCCGGTCGTTCAGACCGTCTTCGCGTTCATGGCGCTCGGCCACATCTGGGATCGTGTCCCTGCGGGGAGGCCGCTGCGCGACGGCGAGGCGCTCATTTGCCCGGCCGTCTCGGGCGCCCCTTCGAGCGACGCGGCGACCGTCGAGGAGGCCGTCGCCATCGAGCACTGGGTCGCCTCGGCTGCGCTCGAGCGAGCCGCCGTGGAGGCGTTTGCGGAGCTCGAGCGGAAGCTCACCCTGCTCGACGCGCCTCCCGATCTCGTCGCCTGGTGCCGGCGCGCGCGGGAGGACGAGCAGCGCCACACCACGACGTGCATCGACGTCGCGCGCCACCTGGGCTCGAAGGAGGTCTCGTTCGCGCCGCTCGACCCGCCCTGCCGCGGCGCGAGCGACCTGGTCACGCTGGCGGTCGAGAGCTTGCTGGACGGCTGCCTCGCGGAGGGCGTCGCCGCGGCCGTCGCGCGGGACCTGGGGGCGAGGTGCGCAGAGCCTCCGACGCGGGCCGCGCTCGAGGAGATCGCGAGGGACGAGGCGGACCACGCCGAGCTCGCCTGGTCGATCGTCGCCTTCGCGCTCGAACGAGCCGGGGACGAGGCGCGGAGCGCCGCCCGGCTGACGGCCAGCCGCATCCTCGCGGAGAGCATCGCGGCGCTCGAAGAGAGGAGCGGCGCCGGCCTCGAGGCCGACGGCGTCCCGAGCGCCGCGGACGTGGCGCGTGCCCGGCGTGAGGTCGGGCTCGCCTTGATCGGGCGCCTCGACGGGCTGATCGCAGGCTGAGCGGCGCGCTCGACCGATCAGATCCGGCCGCGGCTGCGCTTGCGCGTGCCGTGCACCACACGCGCGGCGTCGCGCAGCGGTTTCTCCGAGGCGGCAAGCTGGGCCCGCAAGCGATCCGCGCGCGACTCGCCGATGACGCGGCGGAGCGCGCTGATCGTCTTGGCGACGACCTCACGTGTCTCGGGACGCTCGCGCGCGGTGCGCTCCTCCACGAACGAGACGAGCTCCCCGAACCTCGGCACGGCGCGCGCGATCTGGGCCGGCATCCCTTCACGCAGGATGCGCAGCCCCTGGGAACGATCTGCCGACCGGGTCGCCGTGTCGGCGAGGTCGAAGGCCTCGGAGAAACGCGCGACGATCTCGTCGGCGGAGGAGAGCCGCGCGAGGCTGCGCTCCTGCGTGAGCGCCTCGAGCGCGACGTGCGCGTGGAGGAAGCCGTCCGTGAAGCGGACGAGCAGCCGCGCGGCGTCGTCGCCGACCGCGGCCACGGCGTCGGCCAGAGCGTCCGCGACGGCATCGCGTCGCTCCTTGACGGAGTCGTCGGCCAGGTCGTGCAGGGCGTCGAACGCGTTGCCCTTCAACCCCTTCTGCGCGGCGAGGTGCGCGACCGCGTAGACGCCGGTCTGGAAGAGGGCCTGGCGCTTCTCGGCGACCATCCCGTCGATCAGCTCGCGGCCCTCCGCGCCGCCGCGCGCGATGGTCGCGCCGATCGACTTCAGGAGCACGAGGTTGGGCCGCGGCCCGGGCATGCCGCTCACGCGCTCGAGCTCGCTGAAAAACGGCCGCGGATCCCCGCCCTCGAGCGCGACCTTGAGGGTGTCGTCGAGCCTGGTCAAAACCCGAACCCGATGCCGATCTCCGGCGAGAAGGTCGGCACGACCACGGGGAACGTGACCGCGAACTTCACCCCGACGTTGATCTCGAAGAGGCTCACCGGCACGAACGAGATGCCGGCGCCGCCGCCGGCGAAGCCGAGGCCTGCCTGCTGGATGGCGCGCACGGTCTGGATTCGCGGCTCGACCTCGCCGCTCTCGCTCTCCGTCGTGCACGCGCTGTTCGTGTCCTCCGGCTCGGCCGCCCCACACGCGTCCCCGTCCTCGAGGACGTCCACCTCGACCGCCGTGTCGACCTGCGCGAAGCCGCCGGAGAGGAAGATCCACGGACGCACGACCTGGTCCTTCCAGGGGTTGCTGCCGAACGTGTAGGCCGCCCGCGCCTCCGCGTGCACGGGGATGAACGAGGCGAACTCCTCGTTCGTCCCGTTGAACACGTACCCGACGCGCGCGCCGAGCGAGAAGCCCTTGATGATGACGCGGTCGTAGCCGAGCATGAGGCGCATCGTGGAGACACCGAAGCCGGTGTTCACGTTGTTGCCCTGACCGGGCGTCGGCTTTCCGAGGTAACGCGAGGGCTTCTCGCTGTCCGGGTTCTTCACGCACACGTAGCTGGGGTTGTACGCGTCCGTCGGGGTGTCGCCCGAATACGCGTCGTTGAACCCGCAGAGGTCCTCGCCCGAGATGATCGTGAAGTCGGGCGCGAAGGTGACGCGGATCCAGTTCATCCGCCCCTCGTCCGAGCTCTCCTCGCCCGGGGAGAGGCTCTCGCCGCCGCCTTCTCCGCCGCCGTCACCGCTCGGCTTCTTCAGGCACTCGTTGTTCGAGCACGTCTCGCCGCCCGGGCAGTCCTTGTCGTCGATGCACTGACGGCGGCTCGAGCCGGAGACGTCGTCCCCGCCGCCGCCGCCCCCGCCCGCGCAGGGCTCCGGCGGCGCGAAGCCGGGCCAGCTCGGCGCCTTGCCGTCGACCTCGTCCACGATCTCGGTCGTGAGGGGGCTGTCCTCCGAGCCGGCCGTCGCGACCTCTTTGTCCTTCTTGTCCCGGGCGATGACCCAATAGGAGAGCGTGCCCTTTTTCTTGGTCCCCGCGCACGGCACGTTGCCGCGGTAGGCCTTGCCCGATCGCTCGAGCTTCAGCTCTCGCGCGCTGCTCGCGCCCTCCCCTTTGTATTTCACGACCATGCTGGTGACGACCTTGGCGGTCTCGTCATCCATCTGCACGTAGAGCGGGACGGGCGTGTTGACCTTCTGCTGCGGGACCGGAGCCACCGAGAGCGGTCCTTCCTCCGAGGGCTCGGGCTCGGAGCCGCCGCCGGACCCGGCCTTTTTCTTCGCTTCCTCGAAGAGGTTCTTGATGTCGTTCGTGACGTAGTCGGAGTCGGGCTCGGCCTTCTTGTCGAGCTTGAGGGCCTCGACGAACGCCGCCTTCGCCTCGGACTTCTTGTTCTTGCCGCCGGCGAGCACGATGCCGAGCGCGATGTAGAGCTTGGCCTTGACCGGCTTCGCGCAGCCGGAGCTCCCGCAAGCCTCGATCGCGCCGTTCAGCTTCTCCTCGGCGTCGTCGAACTTCGTGTCGAGGTAGTCCTCCTCCATGGCCTTCTTCAGCGCCTTCTGCGCCTGCGCGTCCTTCGGAGCGGCCAGCGCCGGCGAAGCCGCGAAAACGGAGAGGCAAGCCAGGAGGACCAAGGCCGGGGTGCAGCGACGGGCCGACATCGCCAACACTCTACGGAGACAGGCTGAAAATGTCAGCGTACCTGCGACATGGCCGTGTTAGCGGTGGTTCGTGGTGCTCCCCTCGCCCCTCGCCGCCAGTCGGGCCCGGCCGCGCCTGCCGCTGCTTTCGTCCCTCCCTGCGGGGGATCTGGCCGACCTCCTGGTCGCGGCCGGGGGTACCCCCTCCCAGGCCCGGTCGGCCGCGGCCAAGGCCGTCGCTTACGCCCTGGGCGGGCGCCGGCCCTCCCGAAGCCGCGCAGAAGGCCAGGAGTGGCTGACGCCGCGCTGGGACGCCGAGGTCTTCGCCGAGCTGGGCATCGGCGCCTGGGCCCACCCCGCCCTCTCCGGCCTGGACGCGGCGGCCTCGTTGGATCTCTTCGAGCGCGCCCCCTCGGAGGACGGGACGGAGCGCCTCGTGCTCCGCTGCCGAGACGGCTCGGTGGTGGAGACGGTGATCATCCCGGGACCGGCTCGGACCACCGTCTGCATCTCCAGCCAGGTAGGCTGCGCGCGCGCCTGCACCTTCTGCGAGACCGGCAACCTGGGCCTCTCCCGCCAGCTCGACGCAGGAGAGATCGTCGACCAGGTGCGCGTCGCCAGCGTCGTCTGGGGCTCGCGCCCGCCCGCGATCTCGAACGTCGTCTTCATGGGCATGGGGGAGCCGTTCGACAACCTGACGGAAGTGTCACGCGCCGCCTCGGTCCTGACGGACGAGCGGGGGCTCGGGCTCTCGCGGTCGCGGATCACCGTGAGCACCGTGGGGGTCGCCGACCGCCTCGAGGCCTTCTTCCGTACCTGTCCGGCCGAGCTCGCCATCAGCCTGAACGCCCCCGACGACGCGCGCCGCAGCGCCATCATGCCCATCAACAAACGCTTCCCGCTCGAGGCGCTGCTGGGCGAGCTGAAGGCCCACAAGCCGCGCAGCAAGATCGTGCTCTTCGAATACGTCCTCATCGCTGGCTTCAACGACGCCGAGGCCGACGCCGACCTGCTCGCCGCCCTGGTCGAAGGTGTGCGCTGCCGGGTGAACGTGATCCCCGTGAACCCGGGCCCCGACCCTGCCATCCGCACGCCCTCCCCCGACGCCGTGGACCGCTTCGTGGCCCGGCTGGCCTCCCACGACGTGGTCACGCTCGTCCGGCGCCCCCGCGGGCGGGCCGTGGGCGGAGCCTGTGGCCAGCTCGTGTCGCAACTTCGCATCCCCCAGGCCGGATCGGCTACCCTGCCGCGAGCGTGAGCGATCCCTCGGACAAGGGCCGAAGCGACTTTCTCACCGAGGCCGAAGAGATCGTCGAGGGCCTGGGGCGGGATCTCGTCCTCCTGGACGAGTCGCTCCGGTCCGGCTCGGCCGACCCAGATCTGGTCAACGACCTGTTTCGCGGCGTCCACACGCTGAAGGGGCTCGCGGGGCTCTTCGGCGCCCAACACCTCGGCTCGCTCTCCCACGAGCTCGAGGCGAAGCTCGACGCCATCCGGCTCGGCCGCGCGGCGCTCAACAACGACGCGCTCGACCTCCTGTTCCGCGCGCTCGAGCTCTACCACCGGCTCCTCCTCGCCGAAAAAGAGGGGGCGGCGCCGCCGCTGCGCGAGCTCGAGGAGCTCGTCGGCAAGCTCGAAGGCAGCTCCCAGCGACCCGAGGCCGGCGGAGGCGCGGAGGAGCTCGATCTCGACCCGAGCATCTTCGCGGTGCTCACGGAGTACGAAGAACATCGGCTCCGCGTCAACGTGAGCGCGAACCTGCGGGTCTTCAGGCTCCGCGTCTCGTTTGCGCTCCTCACGATCGACGACTCCCTCGAGCGGCTCAAGGCGGCCGCCAAGCCACACGGGGAGATCATCACCTACCTGCCCACGGGGGAGGGCGACGCGGACTCGATCGAGCTCGACATCCTCATGGCGTCTCGGGAGTCGGCCGAGACCCTGACGGATCTCTTCGCCTCGAGCGGCGTGACGGTGTCCGAGGTCCCGCGCAAGCGCGGGGCGGCGACGCCCTCGTACGCCCCCAAGCCCGCGGACATCGAGCCGCACGACGTCGCGCTCGGTCCGCCCCCGGCGCTCCCCGAGCGCCGCTCGTCGATCCCGCCCCCGCTCGATCCCCGCGCGGTCGGCACCGTCCGGAGCATCACCCAGACGGTGCGCGTGGACATCCAGAAGCTCGATCGGCTGATGAACGCCGTGAGCGAGCTCGCCATCGTGAAGTCCTCGCTCGATCGGCTCTTCGATCGGATCCGCCCGGTCGGGGTCGACCGCGCGACGGCGTCCGAGCTGGTCCGGCTGAGCCGCACCTTCGACCGCCAGCTCGAGGCCATGCAGCAGGGCATCCTCGAGGTCCGCATGGTCCCGCTCGGGCAGCTGTTCGAGCGGCTGTCGCGGGTCGCGCGCCAGGTGAGCCGCGACATCGGCAAGCAGTTCAACCTCGTCATCACCGGCGCGGAGACCGAGGTCGACAAGCTGATCGTGGAGGAGCTCTCCGATCCGCTCATGCACATGATGCGCAACGCGATCGATCACGGTATCGAGCCGGTCGAGTCGCGGACCGCGCAGGGCAAGCCCGTCGTCGGCACCGTCGCGCTCAACGCGTTCCAGAAGGGCAACCACGTCGTCATCGAGCTCGAGGACGACGGCGCCGGCATCGACACCGAGCGCGTGCTCGAGATCGCGCTTCAGCGAGGGCTCATCAACCCGGCCGACGTCCGCTCGACCAGCCGCCGCGAGGTGCTGGGCCTCATCTTCTTGCCGGGGCTCTCGACCCGCAAGGAGGCCAGCGAGACCTCGGGCCGCGGCGTGGGGATGGACGTCGTGAAGACCAACATCGCGAAGCTCGGCGGCGTCATCGACGTGCAGAGCGAGGTGGGCATCGGCACGAAGTTCACGATCACGCTGCCGATCACGCTGGCGATCATCAGGGTCCTCTTGGTGGAGGTCTCCGACCACGTCTTCGCGATCCCGCTCGCCAACGTGCGGGAGGCGGTGACCCTCGACGAGTCCGGCGTCTTCACGGTCGACGAGCACGAAGCGATGACGTTGCGCGGGACGTCGCTCCGGCTGCTCCGGCTGAACAACCATTTCAACCTCGAACCGCGGCGGCGCTCGCCGGTCAGAAACGCGAAGCGCTACGTGGTCGTCACGACCGCGGGCTCGAACCGCATCGGCCTCGTGGTCGACCGCCTCGTCGGCGGCCAGGACGTGGTGATGAAGGCGCTCGGCCCCTCGCTGCGCGCGGTCAAGGGCTTCGCAGGCGCCGCCGAGCTGGGAGACCAACGCCTCGGCCTGGTCATCGACACACCGAGCATCGTGGACGAGGTCATGAGCTCCGAGCTGCGCCGCGTCGCGCAAGGAAAACACGCCTGATGGGATCCCTCGCGCGCCGCGATCGCACGAAGCGGGAAGGCCTGTCGACGGCCGAGTCCACCCTGACGGAGTACATCGCCTTCCGCGTCGCGACGGCCACGTTCGGCATCGCCGTGTCGCTCGTCCGCGAGATCGTTCGGAGCGCACACATCACGCCCGTCCCCCGCGCCCCCGAGTCCATCGTGGGCATCACGAGCTTCCGCGGCCGCATCGTGACGATCGTGGACCTTGGCCGGCGGCTCGGGCTCGCGTGCAGCGTCCTGCCTGTGGAAGAGGGGCTGCCGGGCCAGGGCAGCCGGGTCCGAATCCTGATGATCGACATCGGCTCGGAGACCGTGGGGCTTTTGGTGGACGAGGTGCTCATGGTGCACCGCCTCGGTCCGCTCGACGTCGAGCGCGCGACACACGCGGTCGGTCCCGACGTCGACCGCCACGTCGCCGGCATCGCGCGGCCGGGTGACGGGACCGAGGTCATCCTGCTGCTCGACGCGAAGGCGCTGGTAACATGAGGTCCCGCTCATGAGCCTGAAGCTCGCGTTTGGTCGCGACGAGCAGCTGAAGGAGCCGAGGCGCCCCGAGGGCCGCACCCTGGTGCGTTTCTACGTGGGGGACACCTGCTACGCGTTCGACGTGGGCGCCGTCGAGGAGGTCGCCAACCCGGCCACGCTCACCACGCTCCCCGACATGGGCGCGGCGGTCGCCGGGGTGACGGATCACCGCGGGCGTGTCATTCCGGTCGTCGACCTGCGCGCCAAATACGGCGTCCGTGAGACCCTCGGCCGACACACGAAATGGGTGCTCATGCGCTCGGCGTACGGGCTCGTCGGCTTCGTGGTCGATCGCGTGCTCGACGTCGTCTCGGCGAGCGGGCCCATGAGCCCACCGCCGCGCCTCGGCGCCGTCGGATCGCGGGCGATCGTGGGTGTGGTCAACGTCGACGGGCTGCTCGTGTTCATCCTCGACGAAGACGCGGAGGCGAGCGTCATCGCCAACGTCGACCTCTCGGCCGTCGGCGGCTGATACCCGGGCGTCGCGAGGTTATCTTTCCCTCATGATCACCCTCGTCGGCATCTCGGGCAGCCTGCGCCGCGCTTCGTTCAATTCGAGCCTCCTCGGCGCTGCCGCGGCCCTCGCGCCGGAGGGCTCCAGGATCGAGATCGCCAGCATCCGAGAGTTTCCGCTCTACGACGGCGATCTCGAGGCCGAGAGCGGCGTCCCCGCGGTGGTGACCGCGCTGAAGGATCGCATCGCGCTCGCCCAGGGTGTGCTGATCGCCACGCCCGAGTACAACGGGTCCATCCCCGGCGTCCTCAAGAACGCCATCGACTGGCTCTCCCGGCCCGCGCAGGACATCGCGCGTGTCTTCGGCGATCGTCCCGTGGCGGTGATGGGCGCGACCCCCGGTCGCGCGGGGACGATCTTGTCGCAGGCAGCGTGGCTGCCGGTGCTTCGCCACCTGAACGCTCGGCCCTTCTTCGGCGCCCGGCTGATGGTCTCGAGCGCCGGCAGCGTGTTCGACGCAGAGGGCACGCTCGTGGACGAGGGCATCAAGAAGCAGCTGACCTCGTTCCTCGAGGGCTTCGTGGCTTTCGCGCGACCGCGCTGATCGCCCGAGTCGATGGAATGACTGTTGTCAGATCTCGGTGAGGCAGGAGCCTCCGCCATGCGTACCGAGTCGTCTCTGCTCATCGCCTTCGCCGTCGCCTGCTCGTCCGCGGGGTGCGATCGCGTACGCGAGCGCCTGTCCGATTCCGACCACGGCCCGCAGGAGCGCCACGAGCAGTCCGAGCAGACGAAACAGGCGGAGCCTCCCCTCCCCGCTTCGCCTCCGCCCTTCGCGGCCCCGCCCGCGACGCCCCAAGGCATCCTCGACGTGCCCGCGCTCACCGAACGGCTCGGCCCGTCGGTGGTCAACATCACCGCAAACGCGACCGTCACGCTCCCCGGGTTCGCCCGCCCCCTGCCGCCCGGTCTCCAGCGCCGCGGGCCCGCGGGCGGCGCCCCGACCATCCAGCGGCGCGCCCTCGGGACGGGCTTCATCATCGACGCGCGCGGGCACGTCGTCACCAACGCACACGTGGTGGAGGGCGCGGACGAGATCGAGGTCAGGCTCGCGGACGACCGCGTCCTCTCGGCGCGTGTCCGCGGGCGCGATCGACGGCTCGACCTCGCCCTCCTGGAGATCCAGAAGGGCGGAGACCTCCCCGCCGTCTCGCTCGGGTCCAGCGACGCGCTCCGCGTCGGCGAGCCCGTGCTCGCGATCGGCAACCCGTTTGGGCTCGGTCACACCGTGACGCTGGGGATCGTGAGCGCCAAGAGCCGCGCGATCGGGGCCGGCCCCTACGACGACTTCATCCAGACCGACGCCTCGATCAACCCCGGCAACAGCGGCGGCCCGCTCTTCAACAGCCGCGGCGAGGTGATCGGCATCAACACCGCGATCAACGCGAGCGGCCAGGGGATCGGCTTCGCGATCCCGTCGGACGACCTGAGGCAGGTCCTGCCCCAGCTGCTCGACAAGGGCTACGTCGCGCGTGGGAGCCTCGGCGTCGCGATCCAGCCGATCGATCCGCAGATGGCCGAGGCGCTCGGGCTCCGGGACACACGCGGCGCGCTGGTGGGCGACCTCGAGCCAGGCGGCCCCGCCGAACGAGCAGGACTTCGCGAAGGCGACGTGATCCTGAGCGTCGCCGGGGCGACCGTCGAGCGCGCGCAGGAGCTGCCGCGCCTCGTCGCGAAACACGCCCCCGGAGAGAAGATCGAGCTCCGGGTGGTGCGCGGCGGGACCGCGAGGTCGCTGACCGTCGAGCTGGGGCAGCTCGACGATCCCGGCCCAGCGCCCGCCGGCGACAAGGAGCCGCGCACCGGCTCGTCGACCTTCGGCCTCGATCTGGCGGACGCCGATGACCGCGGCGCGCGCATCGAACGTGTCGGGCAGAGCAGCGCGGCGGCCGGCAAGCTCGTCCCCGGGGACGTCATCCTCGAGGTGAGCGGGCAGGTCGTGAAAAACGCCGAGCAGGCGACGCGCGCGATCCGCGACGCGCCTCGCGACAAGCCCCTGCTGCTCAAGCTCGAGCGCCGCGACCGGACGCTCTTCGTGGCGCTCGAGCCCGCGAGCTCCTGACGACGGCTCGCGCCGCGCTCAGCGTCGGTGACGCGGGCGTCCGCGCGCGCCGCGGCTCGCGGCAGGCGCCGAGCCGCTCGCGCGCCTCAGATAGATCGGCAGCGCGCCCTTTCCGGCGGCGGGAGGGACGAGGCAACGAGGCCCGGTGCCGATGAGGTCGCCGCGGCCCGCGCGACGGAGCGCCTCTCGCGCTTCGTCGTGGTGAGCGGGGTCCCAATACAAAAGCAGCGCCTTCTGCAGCCGCTTCTCCTCCATGCCTTTGGCGGTGTAGACCGGCTCGCGCGAGAGCGGATCGATGCCCGTGTAATACATGCACGTCGCCATCGACATGGGCGTCGGGATGAAGTCCTGGACCTGCCGGGGTCGCATGTTGCGCGCCTTCAGCCAGAGCGCGAGGTCCACCATGTCCACGAGCGTGGAGCCGGGGTGGCCCGAGATGAAATAGGGCACGAGGAACTGCTGCTTGCCAGACTCCTCGGTGGCGCAGCTGAACGCGCTGGCGAAGCGCTCGTACGACTCGATGCCGGGCTTCTTCATCTTGTCGAGCACCTCTTTCTTGCTGTGCTCCGGTGCGACCGAGAGCTGACCGCCGGTGTGGTGCTCGGCGAGCTGGCGCACGAACTCCGGCGAGCGCTCCGCGAGGTCGTAGCGCACGCCGGAGGCCAGGAAGACCTTCTTGATCCCCGGCTCGCTCCGCACGCGCTTCATGACGTCGAGCAGCGGCTGGTGATCGGTCACCAGGTTCTCGCAGATGCCCGGATGAACGCAGGAGAGGCGACGACACGCCTTCTCGATGCCTTCGTCTTTGCAGCGCATCTGGTACATGTTCGCGGTCGGCCCGCCGAGATCGGTGATGGTGCCGTGGAAGTCGCCCATCCGGCGGAGCGCCCGCACCTCCCGGAGGATGCTCTCCGCCGAACGCGACTGGATGATCCGGCCCTCGTGCTCGGTGATGGAGCAGAACGTGCAGCCGCCGAAGCAGCCGCGCATGGTGACGATGGAGTGCTTCACCGTCTCGAACGCCGGGATCGGCTCGCCGTAGGACGGGTGCGGCGCACGAGCGAAGGGCAGATCGTACAGGCCGTCCATCAGGGCGGTGTCGAGGGGCTGGGCCGGCGGGTTGAAGTAGATGGCCTGACGCCCGTGGGGTTGGCAAAGCGGCCGGCCATTGCCGGGGTTGGTCTCGAACTGGAAGGCGCGGGACATCTCCGCGAAGGCCTGCTTGTCGGTCGACACCTCCTCGAAGCTCGGGAGAAAGAGGACCTTCTCGTCTCCCACGAAGCGCGAGCGCGGGAGGCCCTCCCATTCGCCGGGGTTCATCACGAAGGCCGTGCCTCGGACGTCCCGCAGCGCGGAGATGGGCTCCCCGCGCGCGAGCCGATCGGCGATCTCCCAGACCGGCCGCTCGCCCATCCCGAACACCAGCAAGCTGGCCTTGGCGTCGAGCAAGATCCCGCGCCGGACGGAGTCCGACCAGTAGTCGTAATGGGCGATCCTCCGCAGCGACGCCTCGATGCCCCCGAGCACGATGGGGACGTCCGCCCCGAACGCTTGTCGGCAGAGATTCGAGTAGACGATGGTGGCTCGATTCGGACGCATGTTCGCGCGTCCGCCCGGTGAGTACTGGTCCTTCTCCCGCACCTTCTTCTGCGCGGTGAGCTTGTTGAGCATCGAGTCGAGGTTGCCGGCGGTGACCCCCACGAAGAGCCGCGGCTTGCCCATCCGCGCGATGTCCTCCGGCGAGTCCCAGCGGGGCTGCGCGACGATCCCGACCTTGTAGCCTCGTCCCTCGAGGAAGCGCCCGATCAACGCGGGCGCGAAGGCCGGGTGATCGACGTACGCGTCGCCGGAGACGAGCAACACGTCGAGCTCTTCCCAGCCGCGGCTTCGCATCTCCTCTCGCGTCGTCGGCAAAAAACGCGCGTCACGTGCCGGCGCCTTGGAATTCTTGCGCAGAGGGACCAGAGCCACTCGGTCCTTATAGCGCGGCCTGTGCGGCTGCCGAGGCGCAACGGACACGCGCCGCGCCTTTCGAACCTGCAACCGCGCCTGAGCCGATCAGACCTCACCTCCCGAGCTCGGGTCCGCGGCGCGCTCCCTCTCGCGTCGTCCGCTCCGCTGGCACGAAGCCTGCTCTCGCGCCCCGCCATGAAACGGCTTGCTCCTCTCGTATCTTCGGCGGCGCTCCTGGCCGCCGGCTTGTCCGCCCGACCGGCGCTCGCGCAAGACGCGGCCGAGGGCCCCACGGCGCCCGCCAAGGTCACCGATGACGCCGGTGGTCCTGCGCAGGAAGGAAAGTCCGACGCGACCGCGAAGCCCGAAGAGGTGAAGCGTGTCGACGGGTGGTCCCCGGGCCTCGCCCTCGGCGCGACGTTCAACCTCGTCGACTCGCGCTCGGTCGTCGGCCAGCAAGAAGGCACGACCTTCATCCTCGGCGCCGCGATCGACGGCTCCCTCGACTTCAACCAAGACGTCCACGAGTGGCGCAACAGCTTGAAGGCCTCCGCCGGCACCACGAGAACGCCGTCCATCGACGAGTTCCTCAAGAGCGACGACGGCCTCGTCTTCGAGACCATCTACCTGCTCCACCTCCTCGAGGTGTTCGGCCCCTACGCACGCTTTGCGCTCGACACGCAGATGTTCCCCGGGATGGACGTGCGCGCGGCGCGGGTCGACTACGCGATCGCCAACCTCGACGGGACGACGACGAACCTGCGAGGCCGGCGCCTCGAGCTGACGGATCCGTTTGCTCCGCTCAACCTGCGCGAGTCGCTCGGCGTGTTTTATCAGCCGCTCCGCGAGGAGCGCATCAACCTCGAAGCGCGGGCCGGCCTCGGCGCCGTGGAGACGCTCGCCGAGGGGAACCTCGCGGTGGACGACGACGACACGACCGCGGCGGTCGAGGTGAAGGCGCTCGACGACTCCTACCTCGTCGGCGCGGAGGCCGTCGTGAACGTCTGGGGCTTCTTCGACGAGACGAAATACGTGAGCTACACGGCCGGCCTCGGCGTCCTCATCCCGTTCGTGACGAGCGAGCTGCCTGCTGGCGACGACCGCGGCTTGATCGAGCTCACGAACGTCGAGGGCAATGCAGGGCTCAACGTGAAGCTCTTCGATTGGGCCTCGCTCGGCTATCGATTCGTCGTCACGCGCCAGCCGCTCCTCGTCGACCAGTGGCAGGTCCAGAACAACCTGCTCCTCACGATCGGCGCTGCGTGGGGCAGCAAGGCGCCGAAGCCCGAAGAACCGAAATGTGATTGCCCGCCGCCGCCTCCGCCGGCGCCGGAAGGTGAGCCGAAGGCGGCGCCTCCCGCGGCCCCCGCGCCCGCGCCTGCCACGCCGCCGCCCGCAGCGCCGCCTGCCCCCGCGGCTCCGCCGGCCGACCAACCCGCGCCTGCACCTGCACCTGCACCTGCACCTGCACCTGCGCCTGCCCCCGCTCCCCCCGCGCCCTGAGACACGCCACCATGAAACACTTCTTCCGAACCATTGCCTTCGCCTCGATCCTGGCGACGGCCGCTTGCGACCATTACAGCACCCAGGACGCCTACGCGAAGTGCTCGGAGATCGTCGAGGTGACGGAGGGCGTCGAGTCCGCGCTCTTCGAGCAGTGTGTCGCCTGTTACGAAAACTGCGGCGACGAATGCAACCAGCCGCGCCTCGACCGATTCGTCTGTCCCGACCAGGAAGAGACGTCGGCCGGCGGCGCCGGCGGCGGCAGCTGAGCGTGCGACGGGTCGGAGGGGGGCTCTGGCTGGTGGTGGTCGCGAGCTGCGCCAGCGAAGCTGGGCGCCCCGCGTCGAGTGAAGGCGCGGCCACCACGCCCGTCGCCACGGAGTCTTACTCCGTCGCGGTGGCGGGCGCAGCTGCACCAACCATGAGCGCAACCGCGTCGAGCGCGAGCCCTCCGCCCGCCGCGCACAGCACCGCGATGAGCGCTCCGTCCGCTCCGGAGCCATCCGCGAGCGAGCCAGCCACGCCACCGCGCCTCCACGTTCCGGGCGCGACCGCGTGCACCAACGCCGAGACCGACCGAAGCTGGTGCGCGCGAGGGGGCCGCAGCGGGGAGTGCATCGACGGCACGTGTGTCACCCCTGCGACCTGCTCGGCCTATTGCACCGCCGTGGCCACGCGCGAGAACGACTGTCTCGCGCCCATCGACGCGGAGTGCGCGAGGGTGCCCGCGTGCGTGCACGATACGAAGAAGGTGCACGACGTCTGCCGACGCCTACGCCAGCAGGAGGCCGCGATCTGCCGCACGCATGTTTGTGAGCGCATCCAGGCGATGCCGCGCCCGCCCACGTCGGACAGCAGGGACTGAAGCGGCCTCCCTCCGCGCAGCGACTCGACGAGCCTGCGCAGGTCCAGCCAGCGGGTCCGCGAGGAAGCATGTTGCGAGCGCGATGTATCTTCGCGAATGGGCTACCGCAGCCTCGCCTCGTCACTTGCACCGAGCGAGCTGCTGGAGCTCCTCTACGTCCGTAGCGACTTTTGCCCGCGCGGCGACGAGGGCTCGAAGGTGCGTCTTCTTCACGCCGAGCTCTCCGAGGGCCCAGAACACGTCGTAGGGTCGACGCGTCCCTTCGGTGAGCCTCGCCTCGAGCGCTGCGATCGTCTCCTTCGTGGGCCGTGAGCAAGCGAGCAGGCTCGATCCGTCCTGAGCATAGCGATCCGTTCGCTGGATGAGGAGAAAGCCGATCTCCACCCACGCGGGGTCCGTCCACAGCAGCGAGGTAGCCTGCTTCGGCGGGAAGGACGCGATGCGGACCGCCTCGACCACGAAGTGGAGCAGGCGCTGCTCTTCGATGCTCAGGTCGTTCCGCGATGCGAGCTCGCGCACGCGTTCGCGCGCGGATTCGGGGTCGAGGGCGAGCCAGGCCGCGGCCGAGTTGGTGTCGTCGATCGGCCGCGCCTTCTTGCCGGAGAGCTTCGAGAGACTCGCCTTCTCTCCCCAGGCCAGGACCAGCTGCGAGGCGTGGTGCCGTCCGAATGCGTCCGCTTTGGACGTCGCGAACGCCGCTACGTCCTTGGCGAGCTGCTTCCATCCGCGCTTCTCGATGACCTGGAGCAGGGGGATGGCTCGGGAAGTACCGCCCCAGATCGACGCCTTCTGCGATTGCGACATCGTCCGGAGCACCTCCCGCGTCGCGCCGGGCGCGCCCGACCACCGCGTGGCTTCGAAGACGGCGCGCGCTCCGTCGAGCTCCTCGGTGCTCGTCGCGTCCAAGAAGGCTCGCGACGCAGCCGAGGTGGCTCGTTCCCAATCGGGCGTACCTCGAGCGAGGGCGAAGAGCGCCGCCGCGCGAACGGGAGCCGAACGCCGCGTACCTTCTGCCGTCGCCTCGAGCGCGAGCGCGAGGCCGCGCTCGGGATCGATGCGAGCCGCGGTCCACAGGGCGGCAGCCCGATGCTCCTCGGTTGCTGCGGCCGAGAGACGTGAGCGCGCCGATGCGGCGTCGCCGAAGACCTTCTTCGCGACCACCCGGTCGTGGCCGTCGGGGACGCGGATCGGGTAAGCGCTCGCGGCTGCCGCGATCTCCGCGTCGCTTGCACGAGAGAAGGTCGCGACCACCCTCGCGTGGAGATCCGCGCCGGCAGCCCCGGCGGCGACGCCGGCTCTCCGCGCCTCTTCGAACGCCGCGAAGCCAGGCGTACTCGCGAGCATGTGCGCTTCCACGCTTGCTCGGAAGGCCTTGTAGCCCTTGCTGCGGTAGACCGCCTCCATCCGGTCCTTCGTGAGCTTGGCGCGCGTCGTCGTGCCCTTCGCGAGCGTGATCTCCCAGCAGAAGGTGCGCTCCGCGCCCGTCGTGCCGAGGAAGTAGAAGGTCCCCTTCGCCCCGTGCTCCCCGGCCGAACGGATCAGCGCGGCGACATCACCCGCGCCGTCCGTGAACGCGTCCTCGTTCACGTCGTAGACGAGCTCGACGCGGAGACCGTCTATCGAGACCCTCTGCAGCTCCGATCCGCCGCGCTCGCTGCGTTGCTGCAGCCAAGCGAGCCGCTTCGCGACCGTCTCGTCGGGCCGCCGGGCTGCCTTCAAGTGACCGAGCCAGTCCTTCCACGCGCCGTGCGAGACCGTCGACCGTCGCCACGCATCGACCGACGCTCGATCTCGAAACACCATCGACCCGAACCCGCCTGCGCTCCAACCCATCGGCGTCAGTCTTGCGCAGGGGCGTTTGGCGCTGCAACCCGTGCCGCGCAGCACAGTGAGGAGTCCGGAAGCCGCTCCACGCAGTTTGGCGGGGATCGGCGCGCGCGATGCCGTGAGCCTCTCACGCGGTCGTCCCGGCACGGTACCAGATGGGCGCACCGAAGTCCGCGAGATGCCTGCTACCATCGGCCGGAGTGCGACGACGAACCGATCTCCTCGAGGGCGCGGCGAGCCTCGGCTCCGTGGCTGACGTGACCCGCAGCGTGCTGCCGGCGCTCGCGCGCTCGACGCGCGCGAACCTCGTGTTCCTGTACGAGGCCGGCCCGAGCTCGGTGACGGTTCACGGCGAGACGGGCGCGTCGGAGCTCGTCGACGCGTACTTCCGAGACTACGTCGCCACCTGCCCGCTGCATCGGATCAAGGCCCACGTGGACGGCGCGGTCGTGGCCACCACCCGCCTGGCGATGGACACGGACTACGTTCGGTCTGCCGTCTACAACGACTTCTTTCGCAAGCACGACTTCGAGCATCACCTCGCGGTGCGTCTCTTGCCCATGACGAACGGCCGCGGGGAGATCGGCTTGATGTTCAACCGCGGGCGCACGCAGCGCGAGTTCACCGAGGCCGAGATACGGGAGGTGACGAAGGTGCTGCCGTCCCTCACCGCGGCCGTTCGCGTCGCCTGCGAGCTCGACAGCGCGAGGCTTCGGGCGACGGAGCTCGAGGCGCTCGTCGCAGCCATGACCGACGACGTCGCCAAGATCTTCCTGGACCCTGACGGAGCCGTCGTCTTTACCCACGCCCCCGCCGGCTTCGACGTCTCGCCGCTCGTCGAGCTCCTCCGCGATCCTCACCACCCGGTCCGCGTCTCGGCGGCCGCCCTCGTCGGCCGCGCCGACGGCGAAAGCGTCCGGCTCTCACACCGGGTCAGGTTGGCTTCCGGCGCCGCGTTTCGCGCGGAGCTCTCGGTCTGCCCGGGCCTCTTCCTGGGGCGCCGGCTCGCGGTCGTTCGCTGGTCCCCCGCCTCGAGCTCCGTCCCCCCCGGCTGGTCCCCCTTCGGCCTCAGCCCGGCCGAGGCTGCGATCCTCGCCGAGCTCGTTGCCGGCGGCAGCAACATCGAGATCGGCGCCCGCCTCTTCCTCTCCCCCGAGACGGTCCGCACGCACCTCACCCGCATCTTCAAGAAGATGGGCGTCCGCTCCCGGCTCGACGCCGTCGTCATCGCGCTGCGGGCGCAGGGCCGGAGCGCCGAGGCGGAGTAGCGGTCACGCGGCGCCTGACGGCGACAAGCCCCGCAGTCGAGGGCGTACGAGGAACCGCGTATTGTCGCGCGGCGCCCTGATCGCTCGTTGCGATCGATCGCCCGGCCCGATAGCTGTGGCCGCCCATGATGCGCATTCGTTCCAGGAACGCTCTCGCTCTGGCCGGGGTCGTCGCCGCGCTCGGCGCCGTCACGTTCGCCGTCGGCACCCCGGCCCCGACCCAGGCATCTCCCCCCGCCGGCCCCGCCCCCGTGGGGCTGAGCCTCTGGTGGGAGGACGGCGAGGTCCGCTTCGAAGACGGGACGCCGAAGACGGTGACGCTCTACTCGAACGCGCCGCGGTTCGCCCACGAGATCGACATCACCGCTTCCATCGTGACGGAGACCGACGAAGGCATCGACCCGATCATGGCTTCCGGTGATATGGCCGGGCTGGACTGGACCGGCGTCGAGCTCGTCGAAGAGGATTGGCGGCCCGAGTTCACCGGAGGCTTCACGCGCAGCCGCTTCTATCGCGGGGCTGCCTGGATGAACCGCTTCAGCATCTTCACGATCCTTCCGGTGAACGACGCCGGCCACCCGGTCGGCTTGCCGATCCTCGAGATCGCCGGCTTGAACGACGCCTGGCTTCCCGTGGACGACGGCTTCGTGCGTCGATTCGTGGCGCGGCAGGTGACCCCGGGCTGTCAGGCCGTGGGCGATTGCAGCAACGCCACGAGCTTCATTGCTCAAGGGCTCGTGCAGATTCGTGGCGAGATGCACGCCGAACAGCGGGCGCGCAAGATCCCCGCGAAAGCGACGCAGCTCAAGCTCATCTGGACCGAAGACCTCGACAACCCGCGTTTCGTTCCGATCGAGCGCGCGAGCTTCGACGAGACTCCCTATCGTTATGGGTTCGTTCCAGAGATCGAGGTGCTGAACGAGCCCGCCAACGGCGACTATTACGTCCCCGGCGAGACGCTCCAGGTGCGCACGACGTTCCGCGACGGCGCCGGAAATCGCCTGCACCCGGAGGGAAGCCTGCCGACCTACGGAGAGTTCTTGGACCATTCGATCGACAGCGGTCTCCGGCATTACGACGGCCTCCGGCAGCTGCTCACACCCTATTACGCGCTCAAACATCGGGAAGGGCTCATGCTCCTCTCGATGGGCGGCCCGACTGACGCGCTGAAGAGCTCGTCTCACATGGTCGGGTTCTTCGACCTGTTCTTCACCCCGCAGACGACGACCGCGACCGTGGCGGAAGACGGCTTCAGCGGGGTCTTCCAGCTCAACCCGCCGATTCAGAACCAAGCCCTCCCGGAGCTCTGGGACGCGCCCGTCTCCGACACGATCCCGCTCGTGGTCCCCGACGATGCGTTGCCGGGCACCTACGTCATCGCGGTGAAGGCGCGGCGAGACTGGGGAGGCGAGGCGTTGAATCGCGGCGCCACCGTGGAGGTGCAGGTGGGGCAGACGCAGCCGACCGGGTTTACCCCGACGACGGGCAATTGCCAGAGCTGCCACCAGGGCAACACGTCGCTCGGGAAGGTGCTCCACGGCTTGGGAGACCGGCGCGCTTGTTACTCGTGCCACCAGCCCATGGCGTTCGAGCCCGACCACGCCCTCGACTATCGGATCCACCTGGTCCACAGCCGGTCCGAGCGGTACCCGGCCGACATCGCAGATTGCTCGACCTGCCACCTCGAGCCGCCCGACGGACCGCCGCGCGGCTACCCGGGCTTCGGCCCGCTCTGACTCGAGCGCGCGCCTATCGCCTTCGCAGCAGCCGCTCGAGGTTCTTGACGATCTGGCCCTTGTCCACGGGGTGCGTGACCACCGCGGCGGCGCCGGCCGCGATCAGCCGCCGGAGCGCCGGGATGGATGGCTCGGCGATGCAGACCAGGACGGGTCGGACCGTCCTGGTCTCGAGCCATCGCACGGCCGCGTCGTGATCGCTCGCCACGTCGAGGAGGACGGCGTCGACCGGACCGATCTCGTCGTCGGCCTCCGCGACCTCGGGGACGAGCCCATTGGCACGCAGCGCCGTCGCGACGTCCTCGTCGGGTCGGGCAGTCGCGGAGCCGCGAACGACCGCGATCCGCGAGGCTGAGGGCAGCGAAGCCTGGGCCGCGCCGGGCGGGCGGAGCGTCGTCGCCCGGTGCTCGCGCGACGCCGCGATCGCGCTCGACCTCCCGGGCAGCAGCGCGGCGGCGCGCGCCGGGTCCAGCATGTCGACGAGCAGAGCCTGGACCTCGTGTGCGCTCGCCGGGCGTTGCTCGGGCATCTTCGCGAGCAGGGAGAGCCTAAGCCTCTCGAGCAGCTCCGGGACCGGCTCCGCGTCGGCGGCGCGCCTGAGCGGCGGAGGCGGAGAGAACAGCTGACGGGTGATGATGTCGACGGGGTTCGCAGCGACGAACGGCGGGGCGCCTTGCAACATCTCGGTGAGGACGCAGCCGAGCGCATAGAGGTCCGCCGGGGGCCCGACGCGCAACGAGCGGCACTGCTCGGGGCTCATGTATTGCGGCGTCCCCGCGAAGCTGCCGGTCTGCGTGAGTCGCTCGAGCTCGAGCGGATCGTCCACGTGGGCGAGCCCGAAATCGACAAGCTTCACCGTCTCCTCGTCGGCCGCGCGCGCGAGGAAGACGTTGTCCGACTTGAGATCGCGGTGGATGATCCCCGCGTCGTGCACGGCCGCCAGCCCTCGCGCGATCTGGGCGGAGATCTCGACGACGTCGCGGATCGGGAGCGCCGTCTCGGCCTCGTCCACCCGCTGTGTGAGGGGCTCTCCCTCGAGCAGCTCCATCACCAGGTAGAGCACGCCTTGGTGCTGTCCGAAGTCGAGCACGCGCACGACGTTGGGGTGCAAGAGCAGGCTGAGCGCGCGCGCCTCCCGCTCGAAGCGGCGCACGTTCTCGGCGAGCGCCGCGACGCCGGCGTGCATGACCTTCACCGCGACAGGCGTCCCGAGCGCGCGATGCTCGGCGACGTAGACCTGCCCCATCCCGCCCTGCCCGAGCAGACGTCGGATGACGTAGCGATCGCCCAGCGTGGCACCGATGAAATCCGGAGATCCGGGGATGGTGTCGCCAGCGCCCGCGGCGACCGCCGTCTCACGATCGTGCTCGCTGTCGTCGTCCCGCCGGTTCACGGGCGGACCCCAAGGCTCAGGGTGGTCGTCACACCGCCCAGCGGCGAGTCGAGGGGCGCGACTCGCGCCGCCGCTCCGCCATAGACGAACGTTCCGGCCTCGGCTCCGACCGTGAGGCCCGCCCCCGCGCGCGGCTCTCCCCGGATCTCGGCGCCGAACACGTCGACGGTCGCGAACGCGCGGAGCCAGGGCAAGGGCTCGAGCGTCGCGCCGCCGACGAAGCTCGGCAGGTAGGGATAAGCCGCTTCTCCGTCGTCGACGTCGAAGAGGAAGTCGACGAGCCACGTCACCATTCCGTCCGCGCCGCCGAGGGCGAGGCCGGTCGCTCCCTCCAGCGGCCCGCCACCTTCCCCAACCGCGATTCCCAGCCTGGCGGCGGCGCCGACCTCGAGCGCCGACCGGCCCACGCGCACGAAGCGGAAGCGCGCGCCGAGCCAGGCGGACTCGTTCGCCTCACGCGGCGAGCGCAGATCATCGGTGAGAAACGCGCCTTCGAGGCTGACCGGACCGAGCGCCCCCGAGACCTGGACCCGGCCCTGCGCGTCGGGCGAAGCGCCGGAGAAGGGCGCTTCGATCGCGAGCGCGACGTTGCCCGTGCCGGGAGCCGTCGGCGCCCACCAGTCGGCGACGTGGGGGTTGGGCGCAAACGCGGGGGAATGGAGGCCGATCACCGGAATGGGCTCGTCGGCGGGAGGAGCACGGCGCTCCGCCTCCCGCGAGGCGGGGACGTTCGATCCGAGCGGCTCTCCGGCGAAGTCCTCCACCACCAGGCGGGCGACGTCGCGCGCGCCCGAGATGCGCGCCACGAATGACATCGGCGATCTCGGCTCCGCCCTCAAGGAGACGAGCTCGGCAGCGGCGACGCCCTTTCGAAGCACGGCGAGCCGAGGACGGATGCGCCGCGCGACGTCGACGCCTCCGGCTCCCTCGAGCACCACCCGCACGACGAGCCCGTCGGCGCCCGCGGGCTCTGCACGGACCGACGCGGTCGCAGGAAGGTACCGGACGAGCAGCGAGCGCGCGGCGCCGGGCGCACGCAGCGTGATCTTCTTCGGCCGCAGGGCGAGGAGATCGATCTCCTTCGCGCCCGATACGAACGGCTCGTCGTCGACCGCGAGCTCGGTGCCCGGCGGCAAGCCGAGCTTGAGCACGGCGTAGGGGCTCGCGACGATCTCGTCTCCGCCCACCCCGCCCGCGCCGCCTTCGAAGGCGGCCTCGGACACGAGGACCGAGATCGGCGCCGCGGCGACGCCGAGGAAGTCCTCGTTGTCGATGGCTCGAACGCGGAGGAAGTACCGGCCTGGCGGGAGCCGCTCCGCGCGGAACGCCCGCGCCTCCGCGCCGACCTCCTGGCGGGCGACGAGATCGGTGAAGACCTCGTCCCGCGCGAGCTCCACCCGGTAGGCGCGCGCCTTGTCCACCGCGGCCCACGACGCCGAGAAGGTCGCGTTCCCCGGTGGCGCGAGCACGATCGCGCTCGGCCTGGCCTCCCAGACGGGCGCGGGCGGGAGCGGGCGCGGCTTCTGAGGCGGTGCGGCGCCCACGAAGCGCGTCCCGAAGTTGGTCGGCACGTCGACCGAGCGGCCGGCGTTCTTCACGCGCGCAGTGCCGTCGAAGACCGCGACGGTGGTCCGCGTGGCCTTGCGCTCCACCACGGTATCACGCGAGGTCGCGCTGACGCGGCCGCCGTCCGGCACGGCGATCTCGACCGGCTCGCCACGAAGCGCGGCTATCGCCGCCTGGATCTCGCCGGACTCGACCTGAGCGACCGGCGGGGGCGTCTTCGAGACGGCCGTCTGGCTGGCGGTTCCGAAGATGACAACGAGCGTGTTCTCCGCCAAAAAGACCCGGGTGCGGTCGATGAACTGGATGTCTGCGCGCGCCTTCTCGAGCGTGTTCACGCTCGAGTTGGTGCTGAGCGCCATCCCGGAGCTCGCGTCGCTCCAGTCCGCGCCGGGAGCCCTCGTTCGCACGGCTGGCGTGAACGCGCGCAAGGTTGCGGTCGGGATCGTGGTGACCTTCGCTGGGATCACGAGGGTGACGCCGGGCTTGAGCGGCGCCCCGCGCGTGCAGACGATCCGGTTGTAGCGGAGCAGGAGGTGCGCATGCCGAGCATCGCCGTAAGCCGCCTTGGCGATGTCCTCGCAGGTCTCGCCGCGCTGCACGCCCCACTGGATGACAGCCTCCGGGTAGCCCGGGGTCGGCTCGTCCGCGAGCGCGGCGCGCGCCGTCGTGACGAGGGCGAGGGCCAGGATCCCCCAGCGGCGATTGATGAGGCGACGCATCATGCTTCGAGCTCGAACACTTGGGTCTCGGCCGCACGCCCCGGCAGGCGCATCGGGCCCAGGCTCTTCCAGGCGAACGCCCCGCTCGCTCGAGCCTTGGTCTCGCTGCTGACGAGGATCTGGTTCGGCCTCGCCATCGTCTCGAGGCGCGCGGCGACGTTCACGGTGTCACCGATCGCCGTGTACTCCATGCGTTTGTCGGAGCCGATGTTCCCGACGATCGCCGCCCCGCTCGCGATCCCGATGCCGAGCCGGATCTCCACGCCGAACTTCTCGCGCCACAAGGTGGCCGCGGGCTCCAGGAACCGGAGCATGTCCTCGGCGGCGGAGAGGGCGCGGTCCGCGTGGTCTTCCCGCGCGACCGGCGCGCCCCACATCGCCATGAGGCTGTCCCCGACGAACTTGTCGACGACACCGTCATGACGGAACACGACCTCGGTGAGCAAGCTGAACAGCTCGTTGAGGAGCGCGACAACCTCCTCCGGGGCGCGGCGCTCCGCGAAAGGCGTGAAGGCGACGACGTCCGCGAAGAGGATCGTCACCTCACAGCGCTTGCCGCCGAGCTCGAGCGAGTGCTCTCCGCGCACGATTGCCGAGACGAGCTCCGGCGCCATGAACCGCGAGAGCTCCCCGCGCCGGCGCGCCTCCTCCGCGATGGCCGCCTCCTGGCGCTCGAGCTCCTCTGCGGTCCTCACCATGGCGCGCTCGAGCTGGCCGATCTCGTCGCTTCGCATCGACGCAGGCCCAACCTCCCGATACCGCCGGCGACCGATCCGCTCGGCGAGCTCCGAGAGGGCGACGACCGGCCTGGTCACCGCCCTCGCGGCCACGAGCGCCGCGAGGAAGGCCGCGAGCAGCGTCGCGCCGCCGAGCGCGTAGAGGGCGCGCCGCGTGCGAGAGAGCTCGGCGTAGACCGTCGCGTGGGGGCGAGAGATCCCGATCAGCCAGCCGAGGGACGCCTCGCCGTCGGGGTTTCCAGCTGACACGACCGTCAGCGACGTCTCGGCGTCGCGCACGACGGCGTCCTGCTGGACCTCGACCCGCGCGGCCGTCCGCCCTTCGGGGAGGATCTGGTAAAAGGGCAGGCTCGCGCCGTCCGAGCCGATCTCGAGGCTCCAGGGTCCGGTCGCGGCGACGACGCGCCGATCCCGATCGAGCACGACGACGTTCGAACCGGTGCTCGCGTCGAGGCCTCGCGCCTCTGCGATCGTCGCCAGATCCAGCGAGAGCCCCTGCAAGTAGACGGGCACCGTCACGAACCCCCGCGGGGTCGGCGCGGCCGGGCTTCCCGCCCGTTCACCTCGTGGGATCGGCAAGACGAGCACGGCACGACGCGCGTCGAGCATGGCGGACGCCTACCCAGCCCGCTCCGCCTCCGCGCGCAGCGCCTCGGTCGACGCCGGGCAGAGCGAGGCATCGGCGTCGGGCTTTGTGAGCACCGTGCTGATCCCGCGATCGGGGACCTCGACGCGCGCCATGTCGATCGTCGGGCGCGTCGCGAGGACGACGCGCATCGCGAGGAGCGCCGCCTCGGCTTGATCTTTGGGCGCGTCGCTCGCGTGGCCTACCGCAGCGGCGACCGCGCCGGCGTCCGCGAGCACCGTGTCGACCTGGCGCACGACGAGCGCGTTCACCTCCGCCGCCGAGAGCAGCGCGCTCCGTTGCTCCGCGGCGCGGACGGCCTGACCATAACGAGGGAGAAACGAGAAGACAGTCGCGGCCACGGGGACGGCGGCGAGCGCGGTGAAGAGCAGCGCGGCCTTGGGGAGGATCCTCACGGTCTGTCTCTCCCTTCCGGCTCGCTCGGCAGCGTGCCGTCGATCCAGGCGGGCTCCCCCCTCGCGTCGCGTCGCAGGATGATGAACTCCACGCGCCGGTTCTTCGCGCGGGCTGCGTCGTCGCGGTTCTCGACGAGCGGCTGCCTGGCGCCGAAGCCGCGCGCCTCGAGCCGCCGCGCGTCGATCCCCTTGTCGGTCAGCCAGCGCACGACCGAGAGAGCGCGCGCCCGCGACAGCTCCAGGTTCTTCCGCGAGTCGCCGCGGTCGTCGGTGTGCCCGTCGACGCCGACTCGTGCGATCGTCGGATCGTCCGCGAGCGCCCGGCGAACTGCCTCCAGGGGGACGCTGGACTCGGGCAGGAGCACAGCGGAGCCGGACTCGAAGCGGATCTCTTCCTTGATGACGATCTGCCCGGCTTGCACCACGACCCCCGGGTCGGGAGGCGGCGCGGCTTGTACGAGCGGGCAGCCGTTCGACTCCCGTGCGAGCTGGCGCACGCCGCGCAGGTCGGGGCACGCGTCGAACGCATCCGGCACGTCGTCGCCGTCACGGTCGCGACGAGCGCCGGCCTCTGGCGAGGGCGCGGGTGTGGACGTGAGCTCCGCACCGGACGGCGCGCGCCCGTCCACCGCGCCGTCCCGGCGCTGCTCCGACTCTCCGCCATCGGGCTCTTCGGGGAGCAGATCGAACGCGACCCCGACCTCGAAGAGCAGGCGGAACGTCGGGGTGCCGGGGGCGTTCCAGATGCCCGGTCCGCCGGCGATCGCGAAGACGACCGGCTCCACGTATGCGCGCGCGGACGCGAGCGGCTCGAACCGGATCGCCGGCGTCGTGCTCGCGGCCGGGGCGCCGACCTCGGCCGCGAGGTGCGCCTCCACGCCGAGCTGCGCCCACGCGATGCGGCCGGCCACGGCCAGATCGACCTCGATCTGATCGCCGACGAGGTTTGCCTGCGCGGTGCGCTCCGGCTCGAAGGTCCTCGCAACCGACGTCGACCAGAGCAGGAAGCCGTAGTCGCCCGACACGAGGGCACGCGGCGTGAAGCGCACGGAGCCCGTCGACGCGTAGCCGGCCTCGTCGCCCGAGGGCAGCGCGAGCGACGCGCCGAGGCCGATGGCGGGAAGTCCACGGTCTGCCTCGAGCAGCTCGGCGCGCGCGGTCAAGCGGATGTCGCCCACGGCCGCGGACGGCGGCGGAGCGTAGGCGACGCTCTCCGGTAGCTCGGTGACCGGCTCGCCCGACTGCAGCACGTAAAACGGCGCGTCGATCCCGACCAGCACCCGGTCGAAGAGGGAGACGCTGCCGAGGAGGTGGAGCCCGACCTGGTGCTCGACCACGGCACGAGAGCGCTCGCGCGCCTCGTCACGAACGCGAAGGGGCTCGAGCGCGTAGGTCCCCAGCACCGCGAAGGCGGGGCGCAGGGTTCCTTCGACGCCGGCGGAGGGCGCGACGAGGAACGGGTCGCCGGCAGGGGCCGGCTCGACTCGGTCGAGGGCCGTCGACTCCTGGGCCCGCGCGTCGCGTCGAAGCAGAAGAAGGAAGCTTCCGAGGATCGCGGTCGAGAGAAGGCCCCTACACGCCACGTTTTTCACGGCGGATCAGGTGCGAGTCCCGTCGCGATCCGAGGAACGCAACGACTCGCCGCTTGAGCGCCACCCACTCCGGCGTCGTCGTGTCGAGCGTCGCCATTCGGCGGCACTCCCACGCGAGCTTCCTCGCCTCACGCGCCGCCCCGATGTCGAGGAGGGAGAGGACCTTCTCGCGTCGCATCGCCCACTCCTCCAGGTAGGTCGCGAGCGCTTCAGCAGGAAGGGACTGCGCGCTTTCGGTCGGGCGGTCACCACGCGGAGGGAACGGTACCATCATTCGCGCGCTCCAGGCAGCTTCCGTGCCGCGGCCGAGAGCCTCTCGGCGCCCGTTCGTCCTGCGTAGGAGGCCGCCCGATGAGGACTCATCGTCTCAGGTGCGGACCAAACATCTCGATCGACACGCATCGGCTCGACTAAGCTCGGCTGCGGTGAAGAAGCTGGTCGTACCGGCGGTGACGGACCGCGAGGCGCTGCCTCACGGCAGATCGACGGAGCCGTCCCGAGCCGTCCCCGTGACGGTTCCTCAGATCGAGGTCTCCGTCTCTCGGGAGGCCGGGAAGCCCGCTTCGCGGACGAAGCGGGTATCGGGGGACGTGCTCCGCGTGGGCTCACACGAGTCGAACGACATCGTGATCGAGGATCCTCAGGTCTCGCGGTTTCACTTCCAGATCCGGAACCACCCTGGTGGTTGGCGACTGCTCGACGTCGGCTCTCTGAACGGCACACGCGTGGGCGGTGTCTCGGTTCGCGACGCCGACCTCGCCCTGCCCGAGTGCACGATCGTGATCGGCGAGACCACCCTCCGCCTCCGCGCGATCTCCTCCGGCACGGAGGATCGGGCCGGCCCCCCGGCGTTCGGCGCCCTCTATGGCGTCGCCCCGCCCATGCGCCGCATGTTCGAGCGGCTCGACCGCATCGCCAAGGCCCCGAGCGACGTGCTGATCGAGGGCGAGAGCGGGACCGGCAAGGAGCTCGTCGCGGCCGAGCTCGTCCGGCGGAGCGCCCGGGCCGACAAGCCGTTCATCATCGTGGATTGCGGAGCGATCTCGCGGAGCCTCGTGGAGAGTGAGCTCTTCGGTCACGCCAAGGGGGCGTTCACCGGCGCGGATCGCGCGCGCCCCGGCGCCTTCGAGTCGGCCGAAGGGGGGACCGTCTTCCTCGACGAGATCGGCGAGCTCCCCCTCGAAATGCAGCCCAAGCTGCTGCGCGCCCTCGCGGCCCGCGAGATCCGCCGATTGGGGGAGAACCAGACCCGCCGCATCGACGTGCGCGTCATCGCCGCCACGAATCGCCGGCTCGAGGGCGAGGTAAACCAGGGGCGTTTCCGCGAAGATCTCTATTTCCGGCTGAGTGTCCTCCGCATCGACGTCCCGCCGCTCCGCGAACGCCTGGACGATCTGCCCCTCCTCATCGGCTGCTTCCTCGAGCAGCTCGGCGCGAGCGAGCGGATGGAGGCCTTCACGGAGGAGGTGCTCGAACAGATGCGGAGACACCCGTGGCCGGGCAACGTGCGCGAGCTGCGAAACTACGTGGAGCGGTTCGCGCTGTTCGACGAGCCGATCGCCAACGCGCAAGAGCTGCGCTCCGAGACGCCGCCGGCGACCGACGCCGAGCCCAGCGTGGACGTACCGTTTCGGGTCGCGAAGGAGCAGATCATCGCCTCCTTCGAGCAACGTTACCTAAGGGCACTTCTCGCGAGCTGCAGCGGTAACGTGAGTCAGGCGGCTCGGAAGGCAGGCGTCGACAGGATGTACCTGCACCGCCTCCTCCAGCGCTACGGGATCCGGCGCGACGCCAGCCTCCACGAATAGCGGCACGGATTCTGCTAAAGGGCGGCGCATGACCACCCCCTTTCGCTTCGCCTCGTTGTCCTCCGCCCTGCTCGCCTCCCTCGCGCTGATCGGCTGCTCGTCGACGGTCACCATGACCCCGGCCGCATCCGTCCCCTTCGCCCAAGGTGAGGTCGACCCGAGCTTCGAGGACAACGGAAACGGCAGCATCACGGTTCGCGTCGCCCACCTCGGCGACCCGGCCAAGCTCGCGTCGGGCGCGACGACGTACGTCGTGTGGATCCAGCCCGACAAGGAAGACGCTCCGCTCCAGAACGTCGGCGCGCTCAAGGTCGACGACGACTTCGAGGGCGAGCTCACCATCACGACGACCTTCCGCAACTTCGCCATCTCGGTCACCCCCGAGTCGGCGGCGGACGTCACGAAGCCCTCCGGTGCAGCGGTCCTGACCGCGTCCGTCTCGGACTGAAGTCGCTTTTCGGATCGGCGAAACGAGCCGTTGGAACGCGTGGTGGAGAGGAACGCCCAGACTCGTCTCGGCTCCTATGGAGAGCACTGTAGGAGCCGGCTGGTCGACGAATACGCGCCCGCCGTCCCCCTCGGCGCGGCGTTCAACGTCATCCTGGCCTTCTTCTGCTTCCAGGCGGAGGACCCACGCGCCGCGTCGATCCTCCTCGCGATCGGCGCGGCCTTCGCGCTGAGCTACCCGCTCTCGAGGACGGCCGTGCTTCGGGCGCGGCCGGAGCTCGGCATCCTGATCATCGGCGTCTTGTGCGCCGTCGGTTCCGCCACGCTCACCGGCGTGGGGCACGGCTTCGAAGCAACCGGCTGGGCCATCCTCCTCGTGTGCTGGGGGTTGGGCGCAACGCAGCTCTCGCTCTCGGTGCCGGTGCTCGCGGGCGGGATCGGGATGCAGGTGGCCGTCTTCTGCGGCGTCCTCGCCGCGCGCGGTGCGCTCGAAAGAACAAATGGGCTCATCATCGGCGCGGTGATGGCCTCCGGTGCGGCGCTCGCCATCTTCGGCGCACGCGAGCGGCACCGGCGCGAGCAGAAGCTCTTCGTCGAAGAGGAGCTTCTGCTCGAGCGGGAGGCGGAGCTCCGGCGCGAGGAGCGTGCGCTCTCGGCGAGACGGGCCGAGCTGGAGCTCGTGGCGCGCCAGCAGGTCCAGGAGCTCCTCGCAGGCGCGCGCACCGTCGGCGCCCTGGAGAGCCTGCTCGGAGAACGGGTGAGCAACCGCTCCCGCCGCCTGGCGGCCGGCGTCGATCAGGCCTGGTCGATGCCGCCGCACAAGCGCGACAGCGAGCCCGACAGCGGAGGGCACCGGCCGTGAGCTGGAGGGCCCGCTATTTCCCGGGGAACGAGCTCTCGAAAGAGGAGCGAGCCACGCTGCGTGCGCGAGAGGACGACGCCTTCCGCACACGGTTCATCCACGCGGCCCCCGGCGGCATCGCCTGCGCGACCCTGGGAACGGTGGCCTGCGCAGCCGCCTTGCCCGCTCGATGGGCTCAGTGGGGCGCGTTCGGTGGCGGCGTCATCGGCTTCGTTCTCTCGCTCGTCCTCATCGCAGGCAATCGAGTCCGTAGCCCGCGGCCGTTCGGCTACCTGAACCAGGTCCTGGGCCTCGTCACCGCGTTTGCTATCGGGGAAGCCGCCGCGCACGCGCGAGGGGTCATGTCGGTCGGCCTGCTCGCGCTGCTCTCGATGTGGATGTACGGAACCGTCGTGACGGCCAGACGCGCATCCTCGCTGGCGATCGCCGTCGTCATCGAGGCGGTCGCGTACGCCGCACCTTCGGTGCTCGCTGGGAAGGTCGTGGGCCTCAGCCTCTTCGTGACGCTGGCCCTCGGAGCAGCGGGCATCTTCACGTTCGCGGCGCTCACGCGAGAGGCCGTGGAGACCCGGATGTTCCTGGCGCAGAAGCGCCTCGCGAGCACGAACACGCGGCTCGAGAGCCGCAAACGACACCTCGCCGCCGTCGCGGACGAGCTCACCCACCGGGTGAACGCCCAGCTCGCGCGTGTGCTCGATGCCCGGCGCGAGGTGGAGCGGCTCGAGCGCGCGGTCGCGCGAGCCTCCCAGCCGATCTTGCTCGAGCGCGCGACCCCGCCCGAGATCGTGTTGCCGTCCGACCGGCTCGCCCCGGGCTTCATCCTGGGTGAGCGCGCGAAGATCACCCGGCCCCTGGCCTCCGGCGGCTTCGCGGACGTCTACCTGGCCGAAGATCTCGAGACGAAAGACGAGATCGTGGCGAAGGTGATGCGCTGCGACCCGTCGACCTCGGCCGCGCAGATGAAGCGGTTCGTGCTCGAGGCCGCGGCGGCCAACGCCGTCGCGCATCCAGCGGTCGTTCGCGTGCTCCACGTCGACATCGCGCCGGGCGGCAGACCCTACCTCCTCACGGAGCGCGTCCAAGGCGTCACGCTCCGCTGGTGCCTGGAAGCGGACGCGCTCAGCGTGCAGCATTACATGGCTGTCATCCTCGCCACGGCGGAGGCGCTGGCGGCCGTCCACGCGGCGGGCATCATCCATCGCGACTTCAAGCCCGACAACCTGATGCTCCAGGCCGCCGAGCCCGGCATCAAGCTCCTCGACTTCGGCGTGTCCCGCTGGGCCGACTCCGAAGAGCACCACCTGACCGAAGCGGGTGAGCTCCTGGGGACCGGCGCGTACATGGCGCCGGAGCAGATCACCGACGGCGGCGTCATCTCGCCCGCGACCGACGTCTACGCGCTCGGCCTGACGCTCTTCGAGTGTCTCGCTGGGGAGCACCCCCTCGCGGGGCTGACGCTCCCGCGGATGATCCGCGCTCACCTGCGGGGCGAGATCCCCTCGCTGAGAACGCGAGCCCCGCTCATCGACAAGCGGCTCGTCGATCTCGTCGATGCCATGCTGAAGAGCGACGCGAAAGAGCGCCCTCCGCTCGCCGAAGTGACGCTTCGGCTCCGCGCGCTGGTGCCGTCCGGCGTGACGCCCGTGAGCGCGTTCGCCACGCTTGATGTGCCCGCATTCGAGCCTGCCAGCGAACGCAGCGACGAGACGGCGACGCTCGATGCGCCGGCCAAGCAGGCCGGTGCGCACCTCCGTGTCACGGCCTGACCCTGCTAGCCGCCCAGGTCTTCCTTGGGAGCGCTCGCCTCTTCGTACGGATCGGCCGCGGGCGCCGCGGGCTTCGTCGGCTCGACCCGGCTCGTGTACACCACGACGCGCTCGCCGGCGGTGAGCGAGGCCTTGCGAGGGCGATGGTTGATCCGCTCGAGCAGACCCGCGGAGCAGCCGTAGCGCTTGGCGAGCGCGGCGAGCGTCTCGCCGTCCTTGGCCGTGTGGACCACCCGCGTGCGCCCGTTCTTCGCCTCGAAATGCTCGAAGAACTCCGGCGTTCCGACGACGAGCACCTTCGTCTTGTCGGCGGGCAGGAGGCGCACGTCGGGCAGGTCGCGTTTTTCGTCCACGAACGCCTGCAACACCATCTTGCCGTGGAGCCGCGCGTCGCGGTCCACGTTGTTCCACCGCCCGAGCTCCTCGACGGTCACGCCGAGCTCGTGCGCGACGGCGTCGATCCGGTCACCCCAGACGACCTCGTAGAAGACGCGACGCTTGCCCGGGTAAGACGGGGCACGACCGGGAACGACCGCGACAGGCTCCTCGAGCGGCACGACGGCCTGCGGCGCCGTGGGCAGGAAGAGCTCGGTGCCGGGTCGCGGCGGCACCGTGTCGGTGATGCCGTTCAGCGCGCGCAGCTTGCTCTCGGTCGTGCCGGTCGCGAGCGCCAGGTGCTCGAGCGACTCGCCCCAGCGGAGCTTGTAGCGGACCAGCCCGGCCGCTTGCGCGAGCTCCGCGGCCGGCGCCTTGGTGCTCGAGGCGGGCTTCGGCGCCGCGGGCGCGGCCGCCGTGGTCTTGTCGCCACGAGCGGCGCCGACCGGCGTGGCGACGGCAGGTGCGGCCGCGGCGGGCGCGACAGCAGCGTCGAACGGCTCGGCCGGATCGGGCTCGATTCCGTCGCAGCCGAAGACCTGCTTGTTGCGCGCGACGAACGCGAGCGCGACGATCTTCGGCACGTAGAGCGCGGTCTCGTAAGGGACACCGGCCTCGAGCTGCGAGAGCTCCCAGAAGTCGTTCGTGTTGTACTTGCGCACGGCGGTGAGCAGCGCGCCGTGCCCCATGTTGTACGCAGCCAGCGCGAGCTCCCAGCTCCCGAAGCGCGAGTGGAGGTCCTTCAGGAACCGCAGCCCCGCGGCCGTGCTGCGCTCGGGGTCGAGCCGCTCGTCCACATAGCGGTCCATGCGCAGCCCGTACGCCGACGCCGCCTTCGGCATGAACTGCCAGAGCCCCGCCGCGCCTGCGCCCGACACGATGCGGGGGTTCATTCCGCTCTCGACGAGCGCGACCCACACGAGGTCCTCGGGCAGCCCCTTCGCCTTGGCGGCCGCGCGGATCTTCGCTTCGAACCGACCGCTTCGCTTGACGAGCGCGGCCGCGAAGCTCCGGCCCTTCGGGTTGTTCTTGAAGTAGTCGAGGTATTTGACGAGGCGGGCGTCCCACCGGAACGGGATGTCGGGCTTGATGAGCGACGCCATCCACTTCAGGTCGCTCGGCGCGTCGACGGAGGGCGCGGGCTCGCCCAGCACGGGCAGCCCGCTCGCGATCACGCGGGTCTCGGCCGGGGCGGAGCTCGCCGCGACGTCGGCCGCGGATACCTCCGGAAAGAGGACGTCGTCGACCTCACGGAGCTCGGGGGCGCCGACGAGCGCAGCCGCCTCCTCGGTGACGGGCTGACCAGCCACGCTCTCGCGGAGCGCCTTGTCGGCCGGCGCCGGCTCGGAGCCGGCCTTGCGTGGGGCCTTCTTCGACACGCCGGCTACCGCCGGCTTCTTCGCGGGCTTCTTTCCGCGCGGCGGCGCCTTCTTGGCGGGCGCCTTCTGCTGCGCGACCTGACGCTTCCCACCGGCCGCGCTTGCGCTGCCGGGAGCTGCGATCGCGAGAAGCGTCGCGAGGGCCGTGATGAGCGCGGCTCTCATGGCGAGCGGATGTACGTCGGGCAGCATGGGGGGTCAACAAAGGGGGGCCGAGGGCGATTTTCCCCCAGCAAGAGCTGTTCTAGGCTCGAGGACGGAGGCTCTCGTGAAAGCTTGGCGTTCCACACTCGTACTTGCCACGGGCATCGTCGCGGCTGCGCTGGGGGGATCGTGCTCGGCGAGCACGGACCCGACTCCAGGCGGAGGTGACGCTGGGGCATCGGGCCCCGGTGGGGGCGACGCCACCACCACGACCGCAACCGGCATGGGCGGGGGCTTCGGCGACGGCGGCGGCATCCCGATGGGCCAGCAGATCGTGATCGAGCCCGCCGACTTCACGCTGAACGTCGACAGCACGAACATCGTCAACCAGCCCATCACCGCCAAGATCCAGGGGCAGGACGTGACGAGCCTCGTGACCTGGTCGTTCGAGAAGCCGTACATCGGCGACGTCTCGAACGGCGCGTTCGTCCCCACGGGCAACGCCGGCGGCGTGGGCAAGATCACCGCGGTGCTCGGGACGAGCTATGGCGAGGCCAAGGCGACCATCTACGTGAACAAGGTGGTGGGCGGCGGTGTCATCGATCCCAACGTGAAGGCCGCGCTCGACAACCCGTCCGGCACGGCCGACGCCGGGATGGACTGGATGTACCCGTATGACAACACCGTCTACCCGCTCGACGTCCTCGGCCCCGAGCTCATGTGGAACGGCACGCAATCGGGCGACGTCTACAAGCTCCACATCAAAGAGAAGTACATGGAGTACACCGAGTACTTCACGGCCGACCCGCCGTCGCGTCACCTCATGCCCGAGGACGACTGGACGAACATCGGCCGCTCCGGAAGCGGCGCGCAGAGCGATCCGCTCGAGGTCTCGCTCGGCCGCTACTCGAACGGCGTCGCGTATCAACCGCACGAGCGGACCTGGCGAATCGCCCAGGGCAAGCTGAAAGGTGTCGTCTACTACTGGGAGCTGCCGGAAGGCGCGGGCAATGGTCGCGTGCTGCGGATCAAGCCGAACTCTCCGGTCCCCACCGAGTTCTACCAGCCGGGCGGCTGCTGGGGCTGCCACACCGTCAGCCGCAACGGCCAGAAGATGATGGCCACGCTGGACTCGGGCGTCCCCTTCCCCCAGATCACGGTCGACCTCACGAGCGATCCCGCCGTGCAGGGCAGCATCACGCCGCAGAGCCTCCTCACGGGCACCTTCGGCGCGTTCAACGACAAGGGCGATCGGCTCCTCTTGAGCAACGACGACGCGGGCGGGAGCAGCAAGCTCCTCACGATCGTCGACGGCAACACCGGCGCTGCCCTGGCGGGCAACGTGATGGGCACCGGCTGCGCGGAGCCCGCGTGGTCGCCCGACGGAAAGAAGATCGCCGCCATCTGTGGGATGGGCGGAGGCGGCTGGGCCTTCGACGTGGGCACGGGCCACCTCTCGATCGCGGACGTCGCGCCCGACGGGTTCACCGTCAGCAACACGCAGACGATCATCCCGCAGGCCGGCGCGCCCGGTCGGCCCGCGTACCCGAGCTTCGCGCCGGGCTCCGAGTTCATCGCGTACGGCCGGCCGACGCAGGGCTCGCGGTCGACCGGCGACGGAACGCTCTGGCTCACCGACCTCACCGGGACGAACGTGAAGGAGCTCGGCCAGGCGACCGTCAACGACAACAAGAGCTTCAACCCGGTCTTCGCGCCGCTCCGCGCGGGCGGGTACTTCTGGCTCGTCTACATCTCGCGCCGCGACTACGGCAACCGCCTCGTCAACGCGAACCGGCAGCAGCTCTGGATCACCGCCATCGACGATCCGCCGGTCGCAGACGATCCGTCGCACCCGCCGTTTTACCTGCGCGGCCAGGAAGAGCTGCAGAAGAGCGAAAACGCCTACTTCGCGCTCGAGCCCTGCAAAGAGGTCGGCGAGAGCTGCGAGTCCGGGGTGGATTGCTGCAATGGCACCTGCCTGAAGGATCCCGACACCAACCAGTACACCTGCGGCGTCCCGCAGGACTGCGCGCTGGACGGCAACGCGTGCGAGACCGCGACCGATTGCTGCAACCCGGCCGCGCAATGCATCGACGGGTTCTGCACGCCCGAGGTGCCGCAGTAGTCGCCGGCGCGCGCCCTCACGGGAACTCGGCCCTGCCGAGCCTGTCCCTGTCCGCGATGCGATCCTCCACCGCCGCGCTCGTCGTGCTGGCCCAGGCCTGCGCGGCGAGCGCGCCCGCCGAGCCCTCGACCTCCTCGGCCTCGCCTTGGCTCACCCGGGAGCCGCCCAGCGCCGCGTCGTCGGACGTCGTCGCCCCACCTGCCGCGCCGGCGCCGCCCCCACCGAGCCCCCGGGTCGACTTCGATGCCGACGCGATCGTGGTCTCGGGACCGGCAGGCGCGATGCGTCGCTTCCCGGGCCCCACCGCGGAGCCCTCGGCGCAGGCACGGCCCGCCCCCGTCGAGGAGATCGCGAGCAACCTGAGGGCCCGCGCCCGGGACATCCGCCGCTGTTACGAGCGCGCCCTGCAGACCGACCCGGCCATCAGCGGCAAGCTCTCGTTTCGGATCGCGTTCGACGCCGAAGGCCACGTGACGGCGGTCGAGGTGACGAGCGGCGAGCCACGATCCGGCGAGCTCGTCGACTGTGTCGAGCGTGTGCTCCGCACCCTCGTCATCCCGCGGGGCGAGGGCGCGCGCGAGATCACGGTCCCGCTCGTCTTCAGCCCGGGCTGAGGCCGGCTACTCCTCTTCGGCCGGCGGCTCGACGTTTGGCTTCGGCGCCGGAGCAGGCGTCACCGCTTCTTCGTCTTCGACAGCGGGCGCGCCCTTGTCGAAGGTGTACTGGAAGCCGAGCCCCACGACGTCCACCCCGAAGTTGTAGATGCCGCCGTTGATGTAGTCCGGCCGGTCCGGCGCGTTCGCCTGAAGCGGGAGCGTCTGCGGGAGCTTCGCGTCCTCCGGCGCGACCTCGACGGAAGGATAGAACTGGTGCGCGTAGACCACGTCGAAGCGCGCGTTGCCGAACTGCACGCCAAGCCCGACCGACGGCGTCGCCTTGCCCGCGTCGAGGAGGAGCAGCGACTGGTACTCGGCCGGGACCGCGCTCGTCTCGTAGGAGAAGCCCGCGCGGGGCGTCACCTCGACGTCGTCGGTCGCCTTGATGCTGTATTCGGCGCCTATCCGCGCGCCGACGGTGCCCTGGAAGCCACGCTCGATCGAGATGGCCGGCAGCGCGTACTCCTTCGGGAAGCCGGGAATGTCGGTGAGGACGATGTCCTCCGGCTCGACGAGGATCTGATCGTGCACGGCCCAGTGGTGGTAGTCGGCGCCGATCTCGACCCGCAGCCCGGGCGGGATGTCGCGCATCTCGAGCCCCAACCGCACCTCCCACGGGAGCATGAACTGGATCGACGCGTCCTCGCCGACCTGCTCGACGCTGCGAAAGACGGGGGTCGACGGCAAGCGCGTGTGGACCGTGGCGGGCGCGTCGACCCAGAACGGCAAGTGGAACGACGCCCCGAGCCGGAAGCTCTCGTAAAACTCCCAGATCAGGCCGAGGTTGCCCGACGGCGCGACGATCGGCGCGGCCGTGATCTCGGTCGCGACGTCCCAGTCCGGGTCTTCGGACGAGCAGAAGAAGCGCTCGGGGACGCAGCCGCTCAGGTACTTCTGGCTCTTGAACGAGCCGACGAGGAGCTCGAAGCCCGCGCCGATCGTGAGCGGCTTGATCGGGCGCCACGCCACGTAGCCGCCGACAACCGCGAGCACCGAGCCCTCGAGGGTGACGAGCTGGTAGCGCCCAGGAGAAGGTGTCCCGTCCTCCAGCTCCTCCGGGTAGCTGGGCAAGGTCGCGTAGGGCACATGCGCCCCGATCGCCACGCGCCAGTCGGGGTGCACGATGAAGGACGCGGCGACGGTGGGGATGGGGAGCGGCGCGCCCGAGCCCTCGATCGTCGGGAAGGTCTGCTCGTATTCGGCGACGACCTCCCCCGTGTTCGGATCGACCTGCCGGAGCAACGCCTGCCGCGTGTAGTCGCTCCGGAACAGGACCATCGACGCGTCGATCAGCAGCGACGTCCCCGCGTCGAAGATGCCTGCGGGGTTGTAGGCGATGGCGCCGAGATCGTCGGCGCCGGCCACGAAGGCGCCGCCGCGCCCGAGAGGGCGGACGCCACGATCCGCCGTGTAGAAGCCGGATGCGAGCGCGACCGCGGGAGAGCCCGCGATCACGGCGGCGAGCGCCGCGGAGACGAGCCTTCTCACTTGCGCCTTCGCCTCTGCACGATCGAGTAGATCTGCTCGAGGCCGCGGGTCCTATCGAGCATGAAGTCGCGCACGACGCCGAGGATGTAGCCGTAGTCCGTCGGGTCGAGCGGTTGGTCGGCGAAATCGGGGTCGGCGCGGTGCACCTCGGCGATGGTGTCGATGATGATCTCGATGGGCGCGGTGCCGGGGTTGCCGTTTTCGTCCGGGATGGGGGTGACGATGTTCTTCAGCACGTGATCGAGCACGTGGTAGCGGTCGTACTCCTCGCTCGAGAGCGCCTTGAGGATGCGGATGGTCCGATCCGCGGCGCCCGCGCCCTCTGGATCGTTCTCGGGCTTGAGCGCGACGGCCGCGCTGCGGAAGATCGGGACGAGCTTCTCGTCGTCCGCCATGACCTGCATCATGTCGACCATCGAGGCGAGCGTGCCCTGCAGGGCCTCACCCGAGCCTGCGTTCTCGAAGAGGTAGGTCAGGAAGCGCTCGAGGGAGCGGCGGCCGTCCGCGTCCTTGCGGAGCTCCTCCAGCAGGTCGACCGCGGTCGCCGCGAGCGGTGAGCTCAGCGCGTCGGCGAGGTTCTTCGACAGCTCGGTGCGCGCCCACTCGCAGCCGCCGCCCTGCTCGCGATCGGGGCAGCGGGCGTTGAGCTGCTCGCGGAACAGCTTGAGCGTCTTGACGAGGAGCGGCCCGAGCGCGCGGTTCTTGAAGCGCGTCGACGCGCCCGTGCCTTCGGTGGCGAGGAGCACGTCGACGAGCTGCGAGCGCGCGCGCTTCCACTGCGCCTGCCGGAGCTCCCCGTCCTCGGCCTGGGAGAACGCGACGTCGAAGCCGTGCAGCGCGTCGGTCAGGAGGTTGAACGGCGTCGTCTGGTTCTGCACGGTGCCGTCGGTCCACTGCGCCGTCTTGTCGCCGTTGCGCTTCGTGACGCCCTGCTCTGCGGAGCGCGTCTGGCTGAAGAGCACGCGGGTCGTCAGCTCGAGCACCTCGGTTCCCTTGAGCGTTTGTCCCTTGCGCGGACCGCGGGCGACGGTGATCTGCGAGAGGTCCTTCATCGCCACCGAGAGCTCGTGCAGCGCGGGGATGAGGTCCGTGCGCATGGCCTTCTCGATGATCGGCTCGTAGCGGTTGAGCCCCGCGCCCGAGCAATAACGTCGGTCCGTCGTCGGGAGGCTCGAGTCACACTCGTCGCCGTGATCGGGCCCCGGGTAGTGTCTGTAGAAGACGTCCGACAGGCGCAGGAACATCTCCTCGCCGGTGAAGTCGTTGAGATCGCAGACCGAGACGTCCTCGCTGCAGCTCACGTTGACGAACGTGGTGATGACCGGCCTGAGGTAGTCGTAGAAGCCGCGTCGCTCCCACGTGAAGATGTCCTGCCCGGTCCGGATCCGGAGCAGGTCTTTCTGCTGGCAGGTCGCCAGACCGAAGCCGTCGACCGGGCACACGCTGGTCGGCACCGGCTCCATGAGCGCGTGGATGAACTCGTCCGTGCGCCCGCCCGCGTTGATCGAGTCGAAGTCGGGCATGCCGGGGTACTGGTCGCTGGTCGCGCCGAAGTAGACGAGGCGGTTCAGGGCTTGCGGCGTGGGATGTGTGGTCATCCCCGTGAGGCCGCTCGACTCCTGAAACATGTCGTCCGCCGACTGCCCCACGCCGCCGAGCAGGTCCATGATGTCGTTGAGCGCGCCGTCCTTGAGCGTGAAGACCGCGCGCTTCGGGTGTGAGGGGTGCACGATGGCGCCGAAGTAAAACGCCGCCAGGTTCGGGATCTCGAAGAGCTCACACGGGCCGTACGAGCCGCTGAGCGGCCAGTCGAGCGTGATGCCGAAGAGGCGGGCTTTGACGGTGGCGCCGTCTTTGTTGCAGGTCTTCGCGCCCGACGCGTCGTGGATGAGGAGCAGCGACCGCTCGAGCACCGATCGGTTCGAGCCGCTGCGCGGCGCGTTCCAGTCGACCGGGTTGTGGGGGTCCTGGATGGAGAAGCTGCCGTCGGTCAGGTTGATCGCCGGGCCGTTGATGTCGTTCCGGTCGTAATCGAGCTCGTCGCGCGTGCTCGCGTAGAGGGCGATGGTCTCCCCCATGTGAGTCGAGCCCCCGATCGGCTCGACGATGACCGGGTCCGCGAGCGCGGCCAGGAGGTTGCCGAGGAGGCGCGGCTCATCCGTCATCTGCGAGAGGACCTGCGCGGCCTCGTCCCAGACCGGGTTCTCGTAGGGGAGCCCGGCGGGCGGGACGAGCCCTTGCGCGGCGAGCTCGTCGTGCTCGAGCGCGATCTCGCGGACGCGGAGCGCCGCGGCGACGACCCGCGCGACCTCGTCCTCGTGGTTCTCGAGCAGGTCGATGAGCCCGAGGAGCACGGTGTCCGAGTCCTCGTCGGCGAGCAGCTGGCCGACCGCGTGGGCCGCGTCGACGAGCGGGGAGTCTTCCCCGCGGAACCGGCTGTATTTCAGGCACGACTCACACTTGGTCCCGATCGGAACGATTTCGTCATTTTCGAAATCGTATTCGGCGTCCTCGCGTGGCCCGAGCAGGACGTTCGCGCCCGCCAGCGCGTACATGAGCGTCTCGTACTCCGCCAAGAAGGCGTTCGGATCCTCCGGGTCCGCGTATTCGGTCGCGTCGAGGATCGGCACCATGATGGTCGAGAGCCCGGCGGCGGGCGTTCGCGCGGTGTCGACGTAGGCGTAGATGCCGTCGGCGGGCCGCCCGATGTCGTCGAGCGCGCCGAGCGGGGCCTGGCCCGGGATGGCGAACGGAGGGTCGATCGAGACGGCCGTCCCCGAGGCGTCGAGGAAGCGGCCGAAGGCGTCCACGTCCGCTTTGCCGTCGGCGTCCGTGTCGGAGAAGGGCCCGCTCAGCGAGAGCGGCACGACGTAGCCACGCAAGTCACGCAGGGCGATGTACCGAGGCGGATCGTCGGCGTTCACCGCGTAGCGCTCGTTCTGATCGAGCATCAGCTCGCGCAGCGCCTCGATCGTGGTGCGAGGCCTGTTCGGCTCGCCGAGCTGTGCGTTCACCGCGAGGTCGGGCAGCGTCGACACCTCGGGCGTCAGGTAGGTCATCTCGCGCTCCATCACCCCGAGCAGGGCCTGGAGCTGCGGCGTCGCCTTGCCCTGTGGGCCCAGGAGCCCGACCGCGTGTGTCGTCAGATCGCGCAAACCCGGGTAGTCGAGCGAGGAGCGGATGATCCCGAGCCCGACGTTCGAAGGCCTGTAGCCACGTCGGCCCCACATGCGCGAGAGCATCGACTTCGCCTCGTCGCTCTCGCTCATCGAATCGAACAGGCGCCCGAGCGCGCGCGTCGCCGCGGGCGCGAGCGGCTCGGCGAACGGATCGCCCGCGGCGACCGCCCAAGGGTCCTGCTCGTAGAGCGCGGAGACGCGCTGGCCGAGGTCCATCATCGCGTCGAGCAGGAGGACCGTGTCGCCGTCTTTGTCGGTCGCGGGGTTGTCGATCTCGACGTCGGGGAAGGTCGCGTTGAACGCGCGGACGAGATCGCCGCGGCGCCGGATGAGCGCGTTCATCTTGGCAATCGCGACGCGGCGCGCTTCCTTGGCAGCGTCGCCCTTCGGCTTGGGCAGGGCGGAGGTGTCGACCTCGTCGCCGTAGGCGCCGTCCGAGTCGTAGTGACAGACGGACTGGTACGAGACGCCGGTCACGTCTTCCTGAAAGAGCTCGGCCCCGAGGCGGTCGCAGAAGACCCCGTAGAGATCGTCGCCGAACGTCGCTCGCGGCACCGGCTTGCGCGTCGTGTCGAGGGGCTCGTGGCAGGCCGAAGCCCACCCGACCGCCCCCGTGATCGCGAGCACGCGCAGCGCTCCCAGGCCCAAGGAAGTTACGGCTTTTCGCATGGGGAACGGGACGAGCGTAAACCAACGACGACGGCTTGTGACGGCCGGGCAGCGATGACGCAACACTTACGCAACGCGTCATCCCTCGAGGCTCGCGCCGATCTCGCGACGCGGCCGTGGTAACCAGGCGCCATGCCCCGAACGACCGCCATCGTCCTCGCCGCCGGCCAAGGCACCCGCATGAAGAGCAAGCGCGCCAAGGTGCTGCACGAGCTCTGCGGCAGGCCGATGCTCCACCACGTGCTCGACGCCGCGCTCGCGGCCGGCGTGGACGATCTCGTCGTGGTGGTCGGTCACGGCGGCGACTCGGTCGCCGCTTCGCTGACAGCTCGATACGGCGCCAAGGCGCGCACGGCGCTGCAGGACAAGCAGCTCGGGACCGGGCACGCGGTCTCGTGCGCGATGAGCTCGGTCGGTGATCAGGCGGAGGTCGCGATGATCCTCTGCGGCGACACGCCGCTCGTCCGCTCGGAGGACGTCGCGAAGCTCGCGCGCGCCTTCGACGGCCAGCCCGCCGACGCGGAGCTCGCGCTCCTCACGTGCCGCGTGCCCGACCCCACGGGCTACGGTCGCATCTTGCGCGACGCGGCCGGCCGCGTCATCGCCATCCGCGAGCACAAAGACGCGACCGAGGCGGAGCGCGCGATCGACGAGATCAACCCCGCCATGTACCTGGTCAAGGTGCCGTTCCTCCGCACGGCGCTGACGCGGCTCTCGCCGAACAACGCACAGGGCGAGCTCTACTTCACGGACGTCGTCGCCCAGGCCGCCGAGCGCGGCGCAGCCATCGCCGTGCCGGTGAGCGACGCGGGCTCGCTCGTCGGCATCAACGATCGCCTCCAGCTCGAGGCCGCCGAGCAGGCCCTCTACGCGCGCACCGCGGACGATCTGCGCCGGCGCGGGGTCACCATCCGCGGCTCGGCGCGCGTGGACGCCGGCGTGGTCGTCGAGCCCGACGCGATCCTCGAGCACGGCGTCGTGTTGCGCGGCTCGACGATCGTGAAGTCGGGCGCGCACATCGACGTGGGCGCGATCCTCACCGACACGGTGGTCGAAGAGGACGCGCGCGTCCTGCCGTATTCGGTCTCTTCCAGATCGCGCATCGGACGCGGCGCGCAGGTCGGGCCGTTTTCCCACGTGCGCCCGGACAGCGACATCGGCGAGGAGGCCCACATCGGCAACTTCGTCGAGACAAAGAAGACCGTCGTCCGCAAGGGCGCCAAGGCCAACCACCTCGCGTACCTCGGCGACGGCGACATCGGCGAGGGCGCCAACGTCGGGGCCGGGACCATCTTCTGCAACTACGACGGCTTCCGGAAACACAAGACCGAGATCGGCCCCGGCGCGTTCATCGGCAGCGACTCGCAGCTCGTCGCGCCCATCAAGATCGGCGCAAACGCCTACGTGGCCACCGGCACCACCGTCACCAAAGACGTCCCCGACGACGCCCTCGCCATCGCCCGGCAGAAGCAGGAGAACAAAGAAGGCTACGCCTCCCGCCTCCGCGCCAGGCTCAAGGCCGGCTCCGGCAAGTAGCCGGGAGTACGACGAGCTCCACGCCGAAGCGCACCCGGGCTGCAGAAGTCCTGAGATCAGAAGGTCCATTCCGCCGAGACCGTGCCTGCGCCCACGTTCACGCGCGCCGGCATCGCCGAGGAGCGCGGCTCTGCATCGTCGTTCTCCTGGGTATCGTCGCCAACCGGCACCTGCCTCGCGCCGAACACGACGAGTGGGATGCCGCCGCCAATCCCGGCGCCCGCGCTGAGGAGAGCGCCCCCGATCCACGGGAGCGTGTTGAGCCCGCCAAACCAACCGGAGGTGTCTTCGTTGGCCGCGCCGATGCTGAAGCCGACGACGCCACCGACGCCTGCTGCCATCAAGCTCACGCCGATGCCGACCATGGCGGGCGATCTCATTTCGCTCGCGAGCTCGCCGCGAGCCATCGCCTCTCTCCGCTCCTCGGCGCGGCGCTTCTCGGCGTTCTTTCGCGCGACCTTCTCTCGCTTCTCGCGCGCCTCTTGCTGGCGCTCGGCCTCGTCCTCGCGGCCCACGCCGGCAGCCAGGAGCGGAATCCCGGCGCTCGCAAACACGCCGCTGAGGACGAAGAATGGAGCGGCCCGGTCCCATCCACTGACGTTCTCGGGACCGATGGCCAGGCCGCCGCCGAGCATGCCGGCCGACATCGACGTCAGCAGAAACCCGAGCGTCGCCGCGGCGGGGCCGTCGCGCTCCTCGCCTTCCTCGAGCGGGGCGCCGATCGTTGCGCCCATTCCAACGGCGCCGGCGAGGGCGAGGCCGATGCCGACCCCGGTGAACGTCCTTCCGATGTCTTGGCGCGAGCCTGACTCCACCCGTGTCGCACACCCGACCTCGCCGCAATACGTTCGCCTCGAGTCCACCTGCCACGCGAGCGTTCCGCCGAGCGCCGTGAGCGCTCCGACCCCGGCCACCGAGATCGATGTGGGCACGAGCGGATCGCTCCACATCGGATCCGGCTGGCCTGCGCTCTGCGCGCCTGCGGACGCCGACCAGGACAGCGATAGGGCGCAGGCGAGAGCCGTCGGAAGTCTCATGGCGGCCGGCCAGAGCGACTCCCGTGCCAGTCTCCGGCAGAGGGCGATCCCGTGCGCCGAGCGGCCCGCTCACGAAAGCGCGCGTACAGCCCAGGGCACAGCCCGTTTCCAACGGTGCACAACCCATGAGCCTGTGTGCACGAGAGGGCTCGAAAAGGCAGGAAGGCGCGCTGGCTCGGTCGTTGCCAAGGGGCGCGCATGCCCACGATCTCCCGGAGGACCCCAGGCTCGCTGCCGATCTTGTTGCTCGGCGTCGTCGGCTGCGCCGAGGACGCCCGGCCCATCGTCCAAGCCCGCGTCGTGAGCTTTGTCGTCGACACGCCCGACGCCGATCCCGAGCTCCCGAACCTTCAGGTCGAAGGCACCGTGGTGATCGAGATCTCGGCAACGAGCGAGACCAACGTGATCCTCGATGACGTCGCGCTCATCGGCCCGGAGCACAACATTGTCGACGTCGAGGTGGTGCCGGTAGACGGCAGCTTCCCCGTCGGCGTGGCCGCGGGCGCGACGATCGAGCGCACGATGAAGATCCGCGGCGAGATCCCGACCCTCTCAGCGGAGGGCGAGCTTGCGCTCTGCGACGAGGTGCTGCCGGTCCGAACCCAGGTCGACGTAACGATCTACGCAGAGGCCGACGGCTCGCAGGCTCGCGCCTCGAGCAAGCCGGTCGCGCTCGAAGGGACCGAAAGGGGGGTGCCCGACTGGGGCTTTCACGACGTGACCCTGGCCAAGACCAGCCTCTCGAGCGCCGTCATCGTCCATGACGTCGCCGTGAGCATCGAAGGGACGATGTGGATGCTCGTCGAGGACGGCGGTGTCGCCGGATACCAGAACGGCGAGCTTGCTCTGTACGAAGTGGGTACGACGTCGGCCGATCGCATCTGGTCTGGCATCCTCAGCTATGGCGCGAAGCTCGAAGCATCGGGGGCCGCGGGACCGCTCATCATCCAACCTGTCGGCCAAGACGCCACGATCGAGCACCTCTCCGACCAGCAGCATTGGCTCCGCACGATCAGCGGAGCCGCGGGGGCGGTGCCCGGGGTGTCCTCGAGCCCAGGACGTGTGGTCATGAGCTATCCCGCTTCGGAGGGGGTATCGCTCGACGGCATCGAGGTCGTGCCGCCCACCGAAGATCGATGGGCGCTCCTTCAGCTCGATGCCTTCGACGGATCGCTGGACCGCGTCGACTTGATCGAGGGCGGCGGCGCCGTGCTTGCGCTCGCCGACGGCGGAATCGCAATCGGCGTACCTGCCGAGGACGGGAGCTTCGTCGTCGCGCTCTCCGCGACCGTCGAAGAGCGGTACCGCGTGGGCCTCGGCTGGCTGGGCCTGCCGAGGCTCCTCGTCGCCGGAGGTGACGGTCGCGTCCTGTTCGGCACGGGGGCGACCGTCGGGAGCGTGGACGCGTCCGGCACCTTGGAGTGGACCGTAGACGCTGGCGGCGGCGGGGAGGGATCCAGCATCGCTGCCCTGCCGCAAGGCGGAGCGATCCTCGGCATGGGCAGCGTCCACCTGATGGAGCTCGACGCGACGGGCAACGTCGTCCAATCGGGAGCCGCCGGTTGCGACTCGCGGCTCTGGGCGCTATCGAATGGCAGTACCGTCATGCTCGGCGGCATCGTAGGGGCGGGAGTCGCCATCGACGGCACCGTCCACACCGTCGAGTTCCCCGAGTATCGCGCGCTGCGCGCCGTTCGCTGACCGGACAAGGTCCGACCGCGATGGGACAGGACCTTCGCGTCGACCGCGACAAGAAGCGCTTGTGGCCGCGCACGTCGGAATCGGGCCGCTCGCGAGCTCGCCGGCCGCGCGTGCGCTCACGGGGCGGGGGTCGGCATCAGCTGCGGCGTCGTCCTCGGTTGCCCCTTGAGCACGGGCTGCCACCGGTAGCTGAGCGGTCTTCGCCGAGAGCGAGCGAGGTCGGCGGCGGGCCGCGCGGAGCGTGCTCTTGTACGTGAGCACGCCGGACGTCGAGATCGCGAAGCTGTCGGCGAAAAACGCCAGCTACCTAGCCGGCTTCGTCGTAACGGGGCAGCTCATGATTCATGCGGAGCCGCTTCGCTTCGAGGTACGGCCGCGAGAACGCGTTCGGCTCGATGTGCACGGGCGAGCGCCCCTCCACCACGACCCCGAGCTGACGCAGGCCGTCCACCTTGGCGGGGTTGTTGGTGAGCAAGGTGATCGACTGCGGACCGAGGTAGTCGATCATCGCGGCGGCGGCGTGGTACTCGCGCGCGTCGTCCGGCAGATCGAGGAGGCGGTTGGCGTCCACCGTGTCGTGGCCGACCGACTGGAGCTGGTAAGCGCGGATCTTGTTGGCGAGGCCGATGCCCCTGCCCTCTTGCCGGAGGTAGAGCACGACGCCCTCCCCGCGCTCCGCGATCTCGGCCTGGGCCGACTCGAGCTGATCCCGGCAGTCGCACTTGAGCGAGCCGAAGACCTCGCTCGTCAGGCACTCCGAGTGCACACGGCACAAGACGCCGGACTTGCCCGCGAGATCCCCGCGAACCAGCGCGACGTGATCGGGTGAGAGGCCGTTTTCACACGAGGTCGCCTCGCCGTAGTGGAACACCACCATCCGGAAAGGACCAAAACGCGTCGGGACTTCCGCTTCTGCGCGGATCCGGAGCAGAGGCCGGATTGCCGAGTTGGCAACGTACATCTCGCTCTCCTTCTCTTGTTCTCTTGGTTCGCTTGGGTGCTGTCTCGCTCTCGCGAAGACGGATCGGGCTCCTCGAGCTCGACCGGTTACCTTACGACTCCTAGCACTTCTCGGTTTCGGCGGGCGGTCCTCCGACGCGAATGAAGTCTGGACGATGTTTTGTCCAAGTCAATGGGATGGCCGCGACGCTATATCTAGCGGCCGATGCTCGCCGACGAGCTCCTCCGGTCGCTGTCCGAGCAAGGAGACAAGGCCCTCCTGCCGGTGTTCCTCGTCCTCGGGGAGGAGTCGTTCCTCGTCGAGGAGGTCGTCCACGCCCTGAAAGAAGTCGCCTGCGCGGGCGGCATCCCGGGCTTCAACGACGACCGCTACACCGCCGGCGAGGCCCAGGGCAGCCAGGTGGTCGCCGCCGCCAAGATGCTCCCGATGATGAGCGCGCGGCGCTTCGTCCTCGTCCGGGCGGTCGAGCGGTGGGAGCCCCGCGACAGCGGCGACTCGAGCGACAAGAAGAAGGAGTCGCCGCTCGACGCGATCGCCGCTTACGCGGCCGATCCGAACCCGAGCACCGTGCTCGTCCTGGCCGGAACGAAGCTGCACGGGCAACGGAAGATCGTCACGCTCGCGAAGAAAAACGGCTTTCTCGTGTCGTGTGACGCGGTGCCTCGGCAACGCTTGCCCGACTGGGCCGTCCGTCGCGCGCGCGCGTTCGGCCACGCGATGCCGACCGCCGTCGCCGATCACCTCGTCGATCTCCTCGGGGGCGAGCTCGGCCCCCTGGCCGAGGCGATCGAGCGGCTCGGTCTGTTCGTCGGCCAGAACGCGCCGATCACGGACGACGCGGTGAGCCGCATGATCGCCCCGGTGCGCCCCGGCTCGGTGTGGACGCTGACGGACGCGCTCTGCGAGCGCGACCTCAGGAAGGCGCTGAAGGTCCTCTCGGAGATCCCCCTCCGCTCACGCGGGGACGCGCTCCCGCTGGTCGGCGCCGTCACGAGCAGCGTCCGGAAGCTCGCGAAGCTCGACGGCCTCCTCCGCGCAGGCGAGCCGCTCGCGAGCGCGGGCCAGCTGGCCGGCATCATCCCCTTCCGTCTCCAGGCCACCCGCGACTCGCTCCGCCGGCTGCCCCCCGGAACGCTCGAGCGCTGGCTCACCCTCCTGGCCGGGGCCGACGTCGATCTCAAGGGCGGCGCCAAGCGGGGGGACCGCGCCATCGTGGAGTCCCTCGTGCTCGCCATGTGCAAATGAGGTAGGAGACCCTCAAGGTGGCGAACCTCGACGCGACCGCCAAGCGCTTCTACCCGGCGATCCTCTGCGGGCTGCTCGGCAGCATCGCCTACCTGCAAGGCGCTGGGATCTCGAGCCTGGTCTCCGAGCAGCTCCCGGCCGGCGCGCCTCCCGCTCAGGGCGCCGCCAAGCCGTCGCTCCCTACCAGGCCCCCGGAGAAAAGCGCCCAGGTCATCCTGGCGCGCAACGCCTTCGACTCCGAGACCGGCCCGCTCGACAAACCCAAGCCCGTCGCGCCTCCTCCGCCCCCGCCGACGACCACCGTCGAGACGGAGCTCCCGCGCTGCGCGGCCGCGTCGGTCGTCGGCATCACCGAGTCGGACGACGCGGCGTTCTCCTTCGCGCTCATCAAGACCACCGGCCCCTCGAAGATGCACCGCATCGGTGACGAGGTGGACGGCAAGAAGCTCGAGTCGATCGGCTGGGATCACGTGGTGCTCTCGAGCGGCGGCACGCGCTGCCAGCTCCGCATGATGGACGAGGCCGGCTCGAAGACCGCGGCGGGCTCGGCGCCCGAGCCGTCACGGCCCGCTCGCACCGCGGCCCCCGCGAAGGAGGCCTCGTCCGGGGAGATCGTGAAGGTCGCCGACAACGAATACGTCATCGAGCGCGGCGGCCGAGAGAAGATTCTGCAGATGCAGCAGGCCTTCATGAAGGCGGCGCGGGTCGTCGACGGGCAGGGCATCCGCCTGCAGCGCTCGTCGCAGACGACGATCCTCGGCGAGCTCGGCATGCAGAAGGGTGATCTGGTCAAGACCATCAACGGCTTCGACATGACGAACCCCGACAAGTCGATGGAGGCGTACGGGGTGCTCAAGACCGCCAACAAGGTGCAGGTCGTGCTCGAGCGGGACGGCAAGCCCGTCACCATCGATCTCACGCTCAAGTGACGCGCCGAGCCTGCGGTCGGCTCGCCGTCCCGCGGCGGCGATCGCTCAGGCCAGGCCGACGCGGCGGCGCGCGATCCAGTGCGCGCCCACGAGCGCCGCGGCCACCGTCGTCCACGCCCAGGGCGGGAGCAGCGGGGTGCTCTTGCGCTGCGTGCTCACGACCGTGGGCTCGGGGAGCGGCAGCTGGTCGAGCTTGTCCGGCGCGAGGACGACACCCTTCGTCGCGTTTGCGATGGCCTCGAGCCGCGCGGGATCGGGCCGCGTGTCCGACCACTCGTCGCCGCCCTTCTCACAGGCGAAGTCGCGGCGGGTCGCGGGGGTGAGGCTGCTGTCGGCGCCGGCCTGCTTGCCGATCTGCACGCTCGCGGCGTAGCCGCCCGCGGGCAGCGCCGGGAGCTCGACCGTCGTCGGCCCCGCCTGGGCGATCGGCACCCGCGTCTCGAACGCGGTCTCTCCCGTCCCCAGCCGCATGATGCTGACAGCAGCGTCACCTTCCGTCCCGGGCAGCGGCCGGAGAAGGAGATCGGTCGGGACACCCGCGACACACCCGCCCGGCACCTCCAGCGTGGTCGACTCGAAGCGCGGATCGCGCATGAGCCAGCCGAGCAGGCCGTCCCACAACGCGCCGTAGGCCCGGCCGGCGCGCTCGGCCGCAAACGAGCTGAAGAGCAGCCGGTGCGTCCCGTCGACCGTGAGCGATATCGTCCGGCCCGTCCCATATTCGCCGAGCGCGAGGATCGGCATCCGCTCGCCCCCGTCGCCGAGGACCGGGTGGGACAGAAGGACGGTCGCGCCGGCGTTGGCGGGACCGACGACGTTGGTCCCCGGCATGTCGGGGAAGCTCTCGCCGATGACGTCGCGGAGGAGCCCGAGCACGGGCGCCGCCGCGCCGGCGCGGGTGACCTCCGGCGTGAACCAGCCGAGCTCCACGCCGCGCTTCGCGTGCTCCTGCGTGAGCTTCACCGGCAAGACGCCGGCGAGCGGCGTGCCCGCGTATTGACCAGGGCCGAAGGCGTCGGGACCGCCGACCATGATGAGCCCGCCGCCGGAGCCGACGTATTTCGCCAGGTTGTCGAGGTGCTTCGTGAGCCCGTAGACCTCGGCGTTGAAGTCCTGCAGCACCACGGCGTCGAAGCTCGGCAGGTGGACGCTGAAGAGCTCGTCGACCGGGAACGGGATGAGCGCGAGCTCGCTCGGCGACGCGCCCACGTTGTCCGTCGGCGTCCGGAGGATGAAAAACGCGACGACGTCGACCGACTCGTCGCTCTTCAGGTACATGCGCAGCGCGCGCACGTCGTACGTCGGGCGCCCGGCGATGTGGAGGATGCGCACGCGATCGCGCGCCACCTCGAGCGTGACGAACCGGCGATCGTTGTCTTCGATCTCGTCTCCTCTGGGGGACTCGATCGCGACCTCGAGCACACGCGGCCCCGCGCGGTGCAACGTGACGCTGAGCTCGATCGTGGCCGACGCGTCCTTGCCCGGCGTCACCTCGCCGCGCGCGAGGACCTCGGGCTCGCCGTCGTCGACCAGCTCGCGAGCGACGACGCCGACCTTGTCACACGCCAGCCCGCCCGAGCACCCGACCTCCACGCGGAGCTGCATCGGCTGGTGCGCGACCGCCGCGCCGGCGGTTCGGACGTCACGGATGCTCGCGTCGCTCGGCACGTGGCGCGTCACGGGCACGACGTGCACGGGGACGGTCGTGGCGCCGAGGCCGAGGGAGGAGCGATCGGCGGCGTGCTCCTCGGTCGGTCGGTCCAGGCGTCCGTCCGAGACGAGGACGATCGCGCGGGGCGGCTCCTCGGCGCTCGACTCGAGCGATTCGAGCGCCGCCACCAGATCGCTCCGGGTCACGGGCCGCGACGCCGCACGATCTTTCTCGACCGGCTCCAGATCTTCGCCCAGGGGGATCGCCTTGCCGGCCCCGAAGCCGAGCGTGGCGAGGCGGACGGACTGCCCCTTCGCGGCGAGCGCCTCGACCACGTCGCGCGCGCGCTCGAGCCGCGTCGGACCGCCCTTCTCGGCGGGGAGGTCCATCGAGCGCGAGCGATCGACGAGCACGAGCACGCGTGGCCCGACGGTCAGCCCGTCGGTCTCGACATGCGCCGGGCGGAGCACGGCGCCGAGCAGCGCAAAGGTGGCGAGCGCCCCGGTCAGCCCGACCAACCAGGCGCGCGGCGCGCGCGCGCGGCGGAGCTCGACGCCGAGCAAGAGCAGGCCGAGCGCGGCGACCCCGACCGCGAGCGCCAGCCCGGTCGCGCCGACGTCGCCGGCCGGAATGATCGAGGTCTTCATCCCGCGCCCGTCACTTGGTGTTGCCCCGTCGGCGCATGATGTGCTCCGCGTGGACCTGGTCGTCCTTGTAGTTGGAGCACAGGACATAAAGCGCGACGTTCACCGCGAGCCTGATGGCCTGCTCGCGCTGTCGGTCGCCGCCGCTCACCTCGAGGCTGTTCGTTCCTCCCGCGTCGCGCGCGAGCGCGCCGAGCACGTCGTGTGACGAGAACAGCACCTGCACGGCGCCGGCCCGCACGATGGCGTCGAGCTGCGCGGGGCCTTCGGCTCGACCGACGGCGCGCTTCATGAGGTAAAACGATCGGAACACGACGTTCTCGGGGCCGATCGGGATGGGCGCCTGCTCCGGCAACACCCGGGCGATCTCGCGGCGCGCGCTCTTGCCGAACGCGCCCGCTTCGGGCTCGAAGTCGTCCACGAAGAGCACGCCGCCCATCGCGAAGAACTGCCGGAGCCCGCTCACCTCGCGGCTCGTGAGCGCCGCCACCTCCGAAGACCCGCCCCATACCGCAAACGGCTCCGCGAGGAGCTGCGGCTCGTCGGCTTGCACGATCGTGGGCCGCAGGCGCCCCGGCGCGCTCGTCCGGCGGACGACCTCGTCCGACCAGCGGCCGGGCGCCGTCGAGCGGACGCCCTCCCACGTCGAGCCGCCCGTCAGGACGATGCGTGGGTTGAAGGCGCCCTCTTCGCCGAACGCGGGCGCGCGCTTGGGCAGCGCGAGCAGCGCGCCGCCCACGCCGGCGAGCAAGAGCCTGCGGCCGAGGCGACTGGCTCCCCCCTCCGCGTCACGGAGGGGGGCCGGGGGGGAGGACGACGCGGCCATCGGCTCGATGTTGAAATGGTTCGGTCAGCTCGGCAACACGGACGGCGATCTCGGCCGGCTCAATCGAAGTCTTCCACGTGCCAGACGCCGTTCTCGCGGCGGAGGCGGACGAGGTGACCGCCGGGGACGTTGACGACGGCGGTGTCGCCCGTGACCTGCACGTCGAGCCCGTCCGGCGCCTCGAGACCTTCGACGAGGGACTTCAGATCCTCCTCGAGCGCCGCGCGAGTCCGCGGGGAGAGCACGCGGACCAGGCCCGCGTAGCTGCGGCGCGCGAGCACGCGGCGGAGCTGATCGAGCGCCTGCGTCGGGGTGCGGGCCTCGGCCGGCAGCGCGTCCGCCGCGCTCACGCGGAACGTCCCGTCCTCGACCGCGAGGGCGGCCTCCTCTCCGTCGCCGTAGCGCACCCGTGCCTCGGTCTTCACGCGCACGCCGGGCCCCGTGAGCTGCTTGCCGCGCTCGGTCAGCTCGGCCTTCTGATCGGCGACGAGCTTCTTGACCTCGTCGCGCGTGAGCACGCCGCGGCCGTCCTCCGAGAGGAGCTCGTAGAGGGCGTCGGCGTCTCCTCGCGCGGCCGCGTCCGCGTAGGCGCGGGCCGCCTCGTTGGGGTCGGGCACACCGGTGCCGCCACACGCAACGAGTGACAGGAGCGTCAGGCCCAGGGCCACCTTGAGAGACACCGGCGGCAGCCTACCAGACGACCCCGAGCCCCTCACGCTGGGAATGATCACCTGACCGAAGGGGGCGCCGCGCTACGCACGAGCAAGGCCGGCTCGGAGAACCGGACGTCGAGGCCGATGAGCTCGCGGAGCATCCCGCTCTTGGCGCGCACCGTCCACTCCTCGAGCGCGCGCGCCTCCTTGCCCTGCACGTCCAGCCAGAGCGTGCTGCCCTCCACGCGGGCGCGCACGCTCGAGACGACGCCCCGGTGCTCGCGATCGAGGGCGTCCCCGAGGCGGAGAATGGCCGCCATCATCTTCACCTTCGCGCGGGACTCGCGCGACAGCGCGCGGAAGTTCTCGTGCTCGATCGAAGGCGGGCTCTTGCGGTGGTAGCGGGCGATGTTCGCGACGACCTCTCGCTCCGCCGGCGTGAGCCCCATGATGTCGCTGTGGGCGATGATGTATTGGCTGTGTTTGTGGTGCCCTTCGTAGCGGACGAAGTCGCCCACGTCGTGGAGGAGCGCGGCCGCGAGGAGGAGCACGCGGTCGCGCGGCTCGAGGCCGTGCACCGAGGCGAGATCGTCGAAGAGCTGGAGCGTGAAGCGGGCGACGGTGTGCCCGTGCGCCTCGTCGAACTGGTAACGCCGGCCGAGCCTCACACACGCGTCGCGGACGCTGGCCGCCTCCTGCCCGAAGTCGCGCGGCAAAAAATGGTTGGTCGCCAGGTCGACGAGCACACCCTCTTTCAGGCCGACGCCCGGCGCGAGGATGCTCTCGCAGTCGAGCTTGGTCGCGATGAAGCCGAGGATCTTCGTCGCGGGCACGATCGTGTCCGCGCGGTCGGGCCGGAGCGAGAAGCGCTGGATGCGCTCCTCGACGCTCAGGGTCGACAGCTCCCCGAGGAGCTTGATCATCGAGCGGACCTCGATCGCGCGGCTCTCCGGGAACGCCAGCGGCAGCGGCGCGAGATCCGCGAGGGTCTCGATGTTGCCGCCGGTGCCGATGACGCAGTCGATCCGACCGTCACAGGCCTCGAGCAGCTCCTGCGCGGCGTCCGACGAGACGCGGTCGATGTACTCGTCGAGCAGCTGGAGCTTCACGTCGTCGAGTCGACCGCCGCCGCCGTCGAGGAAGGCCTCGATCAGCCGCACCGTGCCCACCGGGAGCGAGCGCGTGAAGACGGGCGCGAGGCCCTTGAGCACCGTCAGCTCGGTCGAGCCGCCGCCGATGTCGATGAGCACCGCGGTCTTGCCCTCGAGGTTGAGGCGCTCGCGGACGGCGATCTGCACGAGGCGCGCCTCTTCGAGGCCCTCGATGACCTCCACGTGGACGCCGGCCTCGCGCTCCGCGCGCTCGACGAACACGTCCGAGTTCTTCGCTTCGCGGCACGCGCTCGTGGCGACGGCGCGGTAGCGGTCGACCTTGACCGAATCCATCGTGGTGCGGAACGCGCGGAGCGCGTCACACGCCTGCGCGATCATCGTCGGCTCGATGCGGCCGCGCGTGAACACGTCGTGGCCGAGGCGGACGGGCACGCGCTCGGCGCACAGGTCGCGGAAGGGCCGGAAGCGCGGCCCGCGCGACGGCGACGCGCCGCCGCTCCCGTTTGCGTCGGAGGCGTGGTCCAGCTGCTGGGGCTGGTCCACGTCGACGATGCGCAGGCGAATCGCGTTGGAGCCGATGTCGATCGCCGCGAGGCGCGCCATGAAGAGCGGATCTAGCTTGTGGGGTGTGCGTTGGCTAGCCTCTGGCTCGTGAGCGAAAGTGACGAAACGGAGACGAAGCCCGCCGGGGCCGCGCCACGACGGCGAAAGAAGAAGAAGCGCAAAACCGGCGCGGAGACCCGCGCACCGGAGCCGCCTCCGCCGGTGACGAGGGCCCCCGAGGGCGCCTTTGCCCCCTCGCGGATCATCTTCGCCGGCGCGGCCATGGCGGCCTTGGGCCTCGCCATCGTCAGCAAGGAGGCCTCCGAGACCGGCCGGGTGCTCTGGATCGCCGGTATCCTCGCCCTCGCCTTCGGGATCCACCGCCTGGGGCGGACCGGCCCAGACGACGCGTTCACCTGACTTGCTCCCGGCTTTCGCCTTCGGCATAGAGGCGTCCACCATGAACCGCCCCACCCGTCAGCTGACGCACCTGGAACAGAAGCTCGCCGAGAAGGCCTCCCGCCGCGGCGAAAGGCCCAAGGGCAAGAAGGAGAAGCGCTGGACGAACAGCGCCGCCAAGTACCGCCCCCTCGTCGAGGGCGGCGCGACCTCCTCCGAAGGCTGAGCCGTCCACCTGGTCCGCCTTCGCCCCGGGGGGCTCGAGGGCGCCGTCGGGGCTTAGGGCTGGCTCTTCAGCCGCGGCCGCGTTATGCCGTAGCTAGACGTCCGGAGAGCCCCCCGCTCCCAGCGACCCCAATCCTGAGCGCGAGCTTCCTCGCGTTCTCGGACGACTACCCCCCCACGCCATGGCGGACCTCAATTTCGGCATCAACATCGGCCTCGTCGAAGAGCTCTTCAGTCAGTACCAGGAGAACCCGGAGTCCGTCGACCCGACCTGGCGCGCCTACTTCGACGAGCAGACAGGAAAACCCAAGCGGACGGCCGTTTGGCCGGCGCACGGGTCGAACGGCTCCAACGGCAACGGCGCCGCGGCCCGCGCGGCGAACGATGCGGTCGAGCGCGCGTTCGCGACCCTCTCCATCCCGCCTCCCCCCGGCTCGAGCCCTTCGATCCTCCCCCCGGCGGAGGTCCTGGCCGAGGCGACCCAGAAGGCGCGCGTCGCCCAGGTGCTCAACGCGTACCGCGTGCGCGGCCACCTCTTCGCGCAGATCGATCCGCTCGGCGCGACGACCCACCCGCACGACGAGCTGAAGCTCTCGAGCTTCGGGCTCAGCGAGCGCGATCTCGAGAAGCCCTTCCCGGCGGTGGATCTGCCCGGCCCCGAGGTGCGGACGCTCCGCGAGATCATCGAGCAGCTGCAGGAGACCTACTGCCGCTCCATCGGCGTCGAGTACACGCACATCGAAGATCGCGAGGCACGCCTCTGGCTCCAGGACCGCATGGAGTCGACGAAGAACCGGCTCGCGCTCTCGAACGCGCAGCAGCTCCGCATCCTGACGAAGCTGACCGAGTCGGAGGTCTTCGAGCAGTTCATCCACGGCTCGTACGGCGCGGGGACCAAGCGCTTCTCGCTCGAGGGCGCCGAGAGCATGATGCCCTTGCTCGATCTCCTCATCGAGCGCTCGTCGGAGCAGGGCGTCGAGGAGATCGTGATGGGCATGGCCCACCGCGGCCGCCTGAACGTGCTCGTGAACATCATGGGCAAGAGCCTCCGGGAGATCTTCGCCGCCTTCGAAGACTCGGACGCGCTCGCGCACGTGGGCCGCGGCGACGTGAAGTACCACCTCGGCTACTCGAGCGATCGCACCACCTCGGCCGGCAAGAACGTGCACCTGACGCTCACGTTCAACCCGAGCCACCTCGAGTTCGTGAACCCGGTGGTGGAGGGGCGCGTCCGCGCCAAACAAGACCGCCGCTTCGGCCACGCCGGGGCGTTCGCCTCCCCCGACCAGGCCACCGTCCGTCGCGTCATGCCCCTGCTCATCCACGGCGACGCCGCGTTCATCGGCCAGGGCATCGTGCCCGAGACACTGAACCTCACCGGGCTCGAGGGCTACAAGACCGGCGGCACCATCCACCTCATCGTGAACAACCAGATCGGCTTCACGACCGATCCGAGCGACTCGCGCTCCACGAAGTACGCGAGCGACATCACGCGCATGCTGAAGATCCCCGTGTTCCACGTGAACGGGGAGGATCCGGAGGCCGTCGCGCAGGTCGCCGCGCTCGCCATCGACTATCGGCAGCGCTTCGGCCAGGACGTCGTCATCGACATGTACTGCTACCGCAAGTACGGCCACAACGAGGGCGACGAGCCTCGGTACACGCAGCCGCGCATGTACCAGAAGATCGACAAGAAGCCGACCGTCCGGCGGATGTACATCGATCGGCTGATGTCGCTCGGACAGCTGACCGAGCAGAAGGCCGAAGAGATCGTCCTCAGCCAGCGGCGCATCCTCGAGGAGGCGTTCCGCGAGGTGCGCGAGAAGGGGTTCGTCCCCGGCACCTACTCGATGGGCGGCGTCTGGTCGCCGTATCGCGGCGGCCCCGACAAGGACACGCCGAAGGTCCCGACGAGCGTGCCGAGGGAGCGGCTCGTCGCCCTCTCGGAGAAGCTCATCGAGCTCCCCGCCGGCTTCAAGCCGCACCCGAAGGTCTGGCCCACGCTCAAGCAACGCCACGAGCGCCTCGTCGCGGGTGAGCCGTTCGATTGGGGCACGGCGGAGGCGCTCGCCTACGCGACGATCCTCGACGAGGGCTACCCGGTGCGCATCTCCGGCCAGGACGTGCGCCGCGGCACCTTCAGCCACCGGCACGCCGTGCTCTTCGACTCCGAGACGGGCGCCCCCCACGCGCCCAGCGCGGCGCTGTGCCGCGGCCGCGCCCGCTTCGACGTGATCAACAGCCCCCTCTCGGAGGCCGGCGTCCTCGGGTTCGAGTTCGGCTACAGCCTCGACTATCCTGACGCTCTCGTCATTTGGGAAGCCCAGTTCGGCGACTTCCTCAACGGCGCGCAGGTCATCGTCGACCAGTTCCTCACCTCCAGCGAAGACAAGTGGCACCGCCTGAGCGGCCTCGTCCTCCTCTTGCCACACGGCTACGAAGGCCAGGGGCCGGAGCACTCGAGCGCGCGTCCGGAGCGGTTCCTCCAGAACAGCGCCGAGGACAACATCCAGGTCTGCAACCTCACCACGCCGGCGCAGCTCTTCCACGCGCTGCGCAGGCAGGTGGTCCGCCCCTGGCGCAAGCCGCTCGTCATCTTCACCCCGAAGAGCCTCCTGCGCGTCGCGGCCACCTCCAAGGGCCCGCACCGCCCGGTGTCCACGATCGACGACCTCGCCAACGGCTCGTTCCAGCGCGTCATCGCCGACCCCAGCGTCCCGCCCGAGAAGGCCCGCAAGGTCCTGCTCTGCTGCGGCAAGGTCTACTACGACCTGGCGATGGAGCGCGACGCACGCGGCGCGCACGACGTCGCCATCATCCGACTGGAGCAGCTCTATCCGCTCGGCCCCGAGCTCGAAGAGGCGCTCGCCCCCTACAAGGACGGCACGCCCCTCGTCTGGGTCCAGGAAGAGCCGTTCAACTACGCCTTCTGGTACTTCATCAACGCCAACGTTCCGCGCATCATCGGCGAGCGCTTGCCGCTGTCCTGCGTGGCGCGCCACGCGAGCGCGAGCCCGGCGACCGGATCGCGCGCGGCGCACCTCTACGAGCAGAAGCAGCTCCTCGACGAGGCGCTCCGGTGAGCTCCGTCTCGCTGCAGGACCAACACGCGCCGAAGAGCATCTGCTTCGGCTGCGGTCCTGCAAACGAGAATGGCCTGCACATCAAGAGCTTCGCGGAGGAGGGCGAGGTCGTCTGCCGGTGGACACCGGAGCCGCACCACCACGCCTTCCCCGGCATGCTGAACGGCGGCATCATCGGCGCCCTGCTCGACTGTCACTCGAACTGGGCCGCGGCGCACCACCTCATGAAGGCCCGCGGCGAGGCGAGCCCGCCCTGCACCGTCACGGCGGATTTCCACGTGAAGCTGAAGAAGCCGACCCCCATGGTGGAGGTGCTCCTCCGCGCGAAGGTCGTCGAGTCGGAGGGCGACAAGGCCGTGGTGGAGGCGACGCTCGAGGCGGGCGGACGCATCACAGCGACCTGCCGCGGGACCTTCGTCGCGGTCAAAGAGGGGCACCCGGCGTATCACCGGTGGTAGCCCGCACCGACATCACGATCGAGCGCGCGCCGGCCGACCTGCCGGACAGCCGGTATCTGCGCGAGCGCCCGCCCCGGTACGCGCTCCGCGCCCGCACCACCGTGGCGCGCCCGCTCGCGGAGGTGTTCACGTTTTTCTCGGCAGCCGAGAACCTGGCGCGGATCACGCCGCCCGAGATGGGCTTCGTCATCCTCACCCCGCGACCGATCGACATGCGGGTCGGGACCCGCATCGACTACCGCATCCGCGTCCTCGGCGTCCCGCTCCGCTGGCGCACGCTGATCGACGTGTGGGAGCCGGGCGCGCGCTTCGTCGACGCCCAGGAGCGCGGCCCGTATGCCTCGTGGTGGCACGAGCACCGCTTCCGCGAGGAAAATGGCGGGACCGTCATGGACGACACGGTGCTCTACGCGCCGCCCTTCGGCCCGCTCGGGCGCGTCTCGCAGCACCTGATCGTGGCGCGACAGCTGCGCCACATCTTCGCCTACCGGGCCGAGACGATCGTGCGACTCTTCGGAAGATGAGCGAAGAGTCTCCGTTCGACCGACTCCTCGTGAGCCTCCGGAGGCTCGTACGCATGCGCGAGCTCTCCGCACCGCGGCAGATCCTGGACAACGAGGTCGAGCTCGCGAACCGCTTGTGGCAGGCCCTGACGCACGACGGCGGAGCAGCCGACCTCGAGTGGCCCGAGGACGTGCGCGCCGTCGCCCGCGAGCTCTTCCTGCCCGCGAAGCGAGCCGTCCCCGAGGCCGTGCTCCGTGCCATCGGGCGGAGCCCGAGTCGGCTCTCGGAGACGGACCCCGCCGCGAAGGCGCAGCGCGACGCCGGCTACGAGGTCACGGACTACGCCGGCCTCTTCTCGGGCGCCGGCCCCTTCCTGGCCGGGCAGCTCCCGGGCGCCACCTTGCTCCGCGACGCGCCCGAGGTCGTGTTCGCGGGCGAGATGCTGATCATGTCGAGCCGCCTGGTGACGATCGACTTCCTCGATCACGTCTGGCTCGACAGGAACGTCCAGCGACTCGATCGCGACGTACGGCGCGGCTACTCGCCGGTCTACGTCGCGCGCTGGGGCGACGCGATCGCCGCGGCGCTCGTCCTGTTCGGCCCCGCCCCCGTGCGGGCCTGGGCGCCCGCGCGACCGGACGCCGAGCGGAGCCCCATGCCGATCCCGCCCGTGCTCCCCATGTCGATGGTGCGCTATTCGATCGGAGTCTGCGACGAGGCCACCTTCACGGAGCTGATGGCGAGCGTGGCCGAGCTCCCGGCGCTCCTCGCCGCGCGCGCCGCAGAGCGCGCGCAACGCGGCCAGGGACCGGTCGGCCCCGAAGAGATCCTCTCACGCGCCGCCCGGGACAAGGTGCCCATGACCTTCGTCTCGCTGGAAGACCACGTTCGTGGTCCCGCCCGGCACGGGATCGTGAGCGACGTGCTCGGGCTCGCGGCCGACGGCCCGGTGGCGAGCCACTGGGGTCTCGACGAACAGGACAACGTGGTCGCCTACGCGATCGACTTCGGCCGCCTCCGCCTCTTCCCGAGCGCCGCCCCGGACGCGATCAGCCGGCCGGCGCCGCTGCTCGAAGCCGAGAGCCTCACATTGCGGCTCGCCCACGCGGCGGGCGGCGCGCCCGCGAGCGAGGCGCTCGCGGAGCAGGCTCGAGAGCTCGCGCGAGCGATCCCCGGCTGGCGGGCAGCCGGCCAGACCGACCGGCTCGTTGCGGCGCTCGCGCGCCTCGGCTGACGTCTCAGTGCCCGCCGCGCGCAGGCGGCGCGTGCTCGCCCTGGTGCATCCACTTGGTGAGCAGGGGCGAGAGCACGAAGCAGACCGCGGCGGCGACGATGCCGGCGATGGTGATCTTCTGGAAGACGTCGCCGTAGACGGCGACGGTCTCGACCGGGGGCGGGATGAAGGCGGCCTCGTCGCCCTCGCCGCCGACGGCCGTGAGGCCGGCGATGGCGGCGGCCAGGTCTTGAGAGAACGCGGTCGCCAGGAACCAGGCGCCCATGAAGGTCGATACCATGCGGGCCGGCGACAGGCTCGAGACCATCGAGAGGCCGACCGGCGAGATGCAGAGCTCACCCGTGGTGTGGAGGAGGTACGCTAGGAGCAGCCAGCTCATGCTGACCATGCCGCGCGCGTCCGCCGTCTTCGCGCCCCACCAGAGCACGCCGAAGCCCAGGCCGAGCTGCAGGAGGCCGAGCGCAAACTTCACCGTGGTGGACGGCTCCTTGTCGCGCTTGCCGAGGAACGTCCACAAGGCGCTGAAGGCGAGGCCGAAGAGGAGGATGAAGATGGGGTTCGCGGCCTGGAACTCCGAGGCGGGGACCTCCGAGGTGCCGAGGCCCATGCCCACCTCCTTCTCGGTGACCTTCCACACGAACACCTTGTCGTCCGCCGGGGCGTTCTCCTTGCCGGCAAGCGAGCGAAGAGATGACAGTGCGGTCATCGTGAAGCGGCGGTCTTCGCCGAGCTTCACGACGAGCTTCTCGAGCTTCTCTTTCTCCTTCGCCTGCTCCTCGGGCGTCTCCTTCGCGGCGATCGCCTTCTCCGCGTCGGAGCGCACCGCCTTCTCGATCTGGGCGAGGCTCCCTTCGTGGGTGTTCTCGTAGCCGAGCTGCTCCTGGCCGAGGAGCGGCAGCGACGCGATCTCCGCCTCCTTCGGGGCCGGCTGGACGCGGAAGCGGATCTCGGTCCCCACCTCCGCCTGGGTGACCTTCTTCCCCTCGAAGACGCGGTCCACGTTGCGATCGGCGAAGTTGTTGAGGGAGCTACCGGCCTGCTCGAAGAAGGCCCAGAACAACATCGAGAAGAACATCAGGACGAGGATGACGAAGATGCGCTGCCGCTCGATGAGCCCGCACTTGGCGATGGCCTCGTAGAGGATGTAGCCGAGGGCGATCACGCCGACGCCGTAGAGCGTGTACGAGGCGATGTTGCTGCGCTGCACGATGAACGCAAAGACCGCCACGGCCACGAACGTGCCGATGAGCACCGCGAAGTCCGCGCGGAGAACGCCGCCGAGCTTGCGGCGAGCGGCCTCCGGGTCCTTCGGCTGACCCGCCGCGGCCGGCAGACCGCCGCGACCGAGCGCGATGAACGCCACGACGCCGGCGACCGCCAGGGCGATGGCGAGGAAGATGCGAACGGCGAGCTGCAGGAAGCTGTCCTGCAGGAAGGGCATGGCGCCGGCCGCGGCGAGCGCGCCGCCGAGGATGAGCAGCTGCGTGAGCCGCGTGGGCGCGACGAACACCGCGACGCCGATGAGCATGCCGATCGTCGCGAGGCCGAAGCCGTAGTGCCAGCCCCAGGTCTCGCCGACGTAGCCGCAGAGGATCGGCGACATGGCCGCGCCGAGGTTGATACCCATGTAGAAGATCGTGAAGCCGCCGTCCTTTCGGGACGCCTCCGCCTCGGGGTAGAGGCCGCCGACGATCGTCGAGATGTTGGGCTTGAAGAAGCCGTTGCCGCAGATGAGGAGCGCGAGCGCCGTGTAGAAGGCGAAGCTCGTCTCGATCGTCATGAGCAGGTGACCGGCCGCCATGAGCAGACCGCCGAGGACCACGGCGCGCCGCTGGCCGAGCAGCTTGTCGGCGAGCATGCCGCCGAAATACGGCGTCATGTAGACGAGCGCGGTGTACGCGCCGTAGACGGCGTACGCCTGCTTGTCCCCCATGCCGAGGAAGCCCTTCGTCATGTAGAAGACGAGGAGCGCGCGCATGCCGTAGTAGGAGAAGCGCTCCCACATCTCGGCGAAGAACAGCGTGAAGAGTCCCGTTGGGTGGCCGAAGAGGTGGTCCTTCTTCTCCGCCGTGCTCGCCTGGCTCATGTCGGATCGCGTATCGCGAATGCGGACCGCGGGGTCAACGCTCTCGACGCGCAATCGTGACGAAAACGACGAAAGCCCGCCCCCGTGGGAGGGGCGGGCTTCGGGTCACGTGACGCGCCGGGTCAGCACCCCAGCGTCACGGTACGACCACGCATCAGACCGTGCAGGTGACCGTGACCTCGTGGGTGTGGCCTCCGCCCAGCGACGACGTGACCGTGATCGAGGCGCCCGCGCTCGCGCCGAGCTGCTGGAACTGGGCCGCCGTGATCGTGACGGTGTGCGAGTGCATGGAGGCGCCCGTGATGTCGTAGTCCTTGTCGACGCCTGCGTTCACGTCGGCCGTGCTCACGGTCAGGGTGTGCGCGGCCCCGGCGTGGTTGGTTCCGATGGTGGAGCCGCAGCCCATCATGGTCCCGGTCGTCGTCGTCGGGCCGTTGCCGACGGTGGCCGGCCCCGTCGGTCCCGTGGTGCCCGTGCCACCCTGCCCGCCCGAGCCGCCGTCGTCGCCACACGCGCCGAGGAAGACGGCGCCGCCCGCGCCGATGGCGCCCTGAATGAAGTGTTTCCTGCTAAGCATGATTCCGCGGTCTCCTTGTGATGCCGAAGCGATAGTACGTTTCAAACCGTTACGGGGCGAAGTTTCGGCCGGGCTGCTCACGCGGGGGAGATGCTGAAGCCGCCGTCGACGACGATCGTCTGGCCGGTGATGTACGACGAGGCGTCGGACGCGAGGAAGAGCGCGAGGCCGCCGATGTCCTCCGGGGAGCCGATGCGACGGAGCGGCGCCCGATCGATCCAGCGTTTGTTCAGCTCGTCGTTCTGGATGAGCGCGGCGGCGAAGCGCGTGGCGACCAGCCCGGGCGCGATGACGTTCACGCGGATGCCCGACGGCCCGAGCTCCACCGCGAGCGTCTTGGCGAGCGAGATCACCGCGGCCTTGGTCATCCCGTAGACGCCCATGAGCGGCGAGCCGAGCAGGCCTTGTGTGCTCGAGATGAAGATCATCGAGCCAGGCGCGTTGCGCGACACGAGGTGGTTGGCGGTCTCCTTCGCGAGCGAGAAATAGGCCCGCGCGTTGGTCTCGAAGGTCTTGTCGAAGACCTTCTCGTCGGCCGTGACCGTGGGGCCGAAATGGGGGTTCGTCGCCGCGTTGTTCACGAGGACGTCGAGCTTGCCGAAGCGGTCGACCACGGCCTTCACGAGCTCCGCGGCCGCCCCTTCCTTGCCGACGTTCGAGACGAAGCTCTCGACCTCGGCGCCGGTGGCGGCGAGCTCGGCCTTCGCCGCCTCGAGGTTCTCCGGCTTGCGCGAGGCGATGGCGACCCTCGCGCCGCCCTCCGCGAGCGCCTTCGCCATCGCGAGACCGATGCCCCTGCTCCCACCCGTGACGAGAGCGACCTTGCCGTCCACCCGGATTTGCATGAGGTCTCGACGTTACTTCGCTTCGCGGATCAAGACGAGCGCCCTGGCGGGGCCTGCGTCGAGGCGCAGCTCGAGGCGCGTGCGGCGGGGCGAGCTCCCCGCGCAGAGGCGCTGGCTCGCGACGAAGCGCCCGCGGCCGATCGCGTCCTCGCCCGACGCCTCGTCCACCAGGCGCACCTCGAGGCCGCTGCCGCCCGCGTCCACCGCGGCGAGGACCTCCTTGCAGCCGTTGGGCGAGATCACGAAGCTCGACGCGTGGAGCTTCGAGGGGGCGAGGTCGATGCCGTTCGCCGCGCGCGCGGGCTCCGGCGTCGTGTCCCCCGAGCCGGCGAGCCGCTCGAAGAGCCGCGCAGCCGCGAGCGGCACCTTCAGGAGCTCGGACGTGGGCTCGGCCCAGCTTCGGACGTCCACCCCGAACGGGCCCACACGCCCGCGCGACTCCACGTCGAGGCGCACCTCGCGCGCCGCACCACACGCGTAGAGGGTGGCTCGGAGCGCCCCGGACGACTCGGCGAGCAGGTTTCCGTCGGCGTCCCAGAGGGCCGCCGCGACTGGACCGAGCGGCGAGCCCGCGATGACGTCGACCCGCGCGCACCCCTTCGGCAGCTTGACGGGCATGCTCGCGCGGCTCCCGACCTTCGCCTGCCCTGCGCCGACGGCTTTGCCCTTCCCCCAGGTCGGGTCGAGCTCCTTGGCGAGCGCGGCCCGCGCGCCTTCCACCGAGAGGGCCTGCGTCACGCGGTCGATGGAGTGGGCTCGTGACAGCTCTGTCAGCGCTCCCTTCTGCGAGCGAGCGATGACGAACGCGGCCGTCCCCGAGGAGGCTCGAGGCCGGGCGGCGATGGTCGCCGTGTCGCCCAGCTCCGAGCAGAGCACGAGGGAGCGGTCCCGACCTTCGGCGGCCGCCCGCGCGACGATGCGACCGTCCTCCGCCTCGGCGACCACCTCGAGGTTTGCGACCTCCTCGCTCGGGACGACGAGCACGTCGAGGCACCGGCCCGCCTCGATGGTGACCGTGGTGCGCGTGGCCGCGCGCGCGTCGACCGCGGCGGCGAATCGGCGCACGTCTTCCCAGGCGCTCCCGAGCGCGGCGCGGTGCGCGACGACGCGGGACTCCAGCCCCGGCCACGACTCGAGCCGGCCGCTCTCGCTGCCCACGATGCGGGCGCTCACCGCGCGAGCCGCCGCAGCCGAGGACGCCTTGTCCACCTGCTGCGCGCCGACCGCGATCAGCCCGGTGCCCGACGCGATGCGCGCCGAGACGTACACACGATCCGGCGCGGGCGGGCAGACGATGATCGCCGCCTGATCCGACGAGGACTCGTCGGAGACCAGCGAGCTGCCGTCGTCCTGGAAGGCGAAGATGTCGACGTCCCCGATCCCCGCGGAGCCGCGGGCGAAGAAGAGCACGCAGCGATCGGGCGGAACGGCCACGAACGCCCCGGCGCGATCCCCCTCCGCGCCGAGCGACGTCGCCACGATCGCGAGCTCGCTCGCGCCTGCCTTCTGCGCGGCCGCGGCGATCGGGGAGAGGAGGGCGGCGGACTGCGCGTCGCCCGCGGGCGCGAGCACGGTCGGCTTCTCGGGGACCACGGGCTTCGGTGCCTCCGGCACACACCCGCCGAGGACCGCGGCGAAGGCAAACGGGAGGAGGCGTGATCGAGCCTGCTTCTTCACGGCGTGCCCTCCCCGCCCGTCTCGCTCGCGAGGCCGGCCGCGCCGAGCTGCCAGACAGCGAGCACCCACCACACGCTCGCGCCAGGCACGTCCACCACGAGGCGCGCGAGCTCGTTGCCGTCCGCGCAAAACAGGACGCTCGGCGAGCCTCCTCCGGGCGGGAGCTCCTCGGTGCTGGGCCGAGACGACGCGATCGCCGAGAGGCGTAGGCCGCGAGAGCTCCCTTTCATCAGCGCGATGGAGGCGATGTAGCAGCGGTCAGGCTCGACGCTGACGGCGACCTGCGTCGAGCCCTGCGCGCCCAGCGACTCCGCGACCGGGCCACGCGCCTCGACCGCGCCGACGCGCCGTCGCACCGCCGCCGCGAGCGCCGCCTGCGCCGCGGCGCCCCACCGGGACGGGACCCAGCTCGGCAACGGCCAGATCGCGTCGCTGACGAGGACCCGCGCGTCCGCCGGCGCGCCGCGGAACTGGAGCGACAGATCGGTCACCTTGGCGACGCAGGCCTCGACGCGCGCGTCCGGGGTCTCACCGCGGTCGCGGGCGATGACCTCGCCGCTGACGGCGTCGCGCAGCTCGACGTCGACGTCGGTCGGCGGCACGGCGCCCGAGCTCGACACGCTGACCTCCGCCATGACGTCGAGCCGGTGACAGCCCGCCGGCATACGCATCCTGAGCTCGCCCGTGCCGAGCGGCCCCGCGCGCATGTCGAGCGGGAGCACGTTGGTGGCGCCCTCCTCCCGGGCGCGCGACTCCGCGCGACGCCTCCGCAGCGCGAGCGCGTCGGGGGAGATGGGCGGACCAGGATCACCTCTGGGCGCAACCGGGCCGAGCTCGCGATCGAGCTGAGTTGACAGATCTGTCAGCTCAGCGGGGAGCGCCGCCGTCAGGATCTCGAGCGCGCCGCGCGCCGACCCGAGGCTGACCACGGCCTCGACCGGACCTTCGCAGGACGAGAGGACCAGCAGCCCTCCGTTGCTCTCTCGCTTCAGGGCGGTGGAGGCCTCCTCGGAGGGCAACCTCCTGAGGCCCGCGGCCTGCTTCGGCGGCAAGGTCGCCGTGAACGCGACCGAGCGCGCCGCGAGCAAGACCACCACGCCGCAGCGCCGTTCCCCATCCCCCGCGGCGCTCACCACGATCGGGTGCGACTCTTCGAGGAACACCGTCTTTCGTGTGACGGCCCCCGCCCCTCGTTCGACGAGCGCCTCCCGCGCCCTCTCGGCGTCCGTCGAGAGAGAGGCGGAGGCGCTCCTCACGACGAGGAGCGCGGCGATCGCGAGAACCAGCCGGAGGGCCAACAAGGCGCCCGAGCATACATCCACGACGTGCCCCGATGGCTCGCATCTTGCGGCATCCGTGGCGGTGCAGCGAGGCAAGACACCCGACCTCGACGCCTACCGGGCGAAGCGCGACTTCGAGCGCACACCCGAGCCGAAAGGACACAGGCGACGGGAGCGCGCGCCCGTCCCTCTCGGCTTCGTGGTCCAGAAACACGCCGCCCGCCGCCTCCACTACGACTTCCGACTCGAGCTCGACGGCGTCCTCAAGAGCTGGGCGGTGCCCAAGGGCCCCAGCCTCGTCCCCGGCGAGCGGCGCATGGCCGTCGAGGTCGAGGACCACCCGCTCGAATACGGCTCGTTCGAGGGCGTCATCCCGCGCGGCGAATACGGCGCGGGGACCGTCGTGGTGTGGGACCGCGGGACGTGGCACCCCGACGGGGACCCGAGGAAAGGCCTCGCCTCGGGCAAGCTGACCTTCCGCCTGGAAGGCGACAAGCTCCGCGGCCGATTCCACCTCGTCCGGACACGCGGCGGCTCCGCCCGCAAGGCGACCTGGCTCCTGCTCAAAGGAGAGGACGGTCACGCGGACCGGACGACGGCGCGAGAGATCACCGCCGCGGAGCCCACGAGCGTGCTCACGGGCCGGAGCCTCGCCGAGGTCGCAGCCGAGGCCGACCGCGTCTGGTCGCGCGAGACCGCCGAGATCGACCCGCCGCCCATCCCTCGCCCCGGCGACCCCTCCGGCGTCGCAGGGGCGAGGCGCGCGAGGGTGCCGGCGACCGTACGCCCCGAGCTCGCGACGCTCGTGGGTGCGCCACCGGACGGCGACGACTGGGTGCACGAGATCAAGCTCGACGGCTACCGGCTGCTGGCGCGGAAGGAACACCGGCACGTCACGCTCACGACGCGCTCGGGGCAGGATTGGACCGCGCGATTCCCCGGCATCGCGCAGGCGATGGCGAAGCTCCCGGCGCGCTCCGCCCTCCTCGACGGGGAAGCCGTCGCCCTCGATACGCGCGGACGGAGCAACTTCCAGAAGCTGCAGCGAGCGCTCGGCGGTGCGGACACGAGCCTCGCGCTTTACGCCTTCGATCTCCTGGCGCTCGACGGCTGGGACCTCCGAGACGCGCCGCTCCTCGAGCGCAAGCGCCTCCTTCGGTCGCTCCTCGCGGGAGGGGACGGCACATCCGTCGTGCGCTTCTGTGACCACGTCCGCGGGCGCGGGCCCGCGTTCCATCGCGAGGCCTGCGCCGAGGGCCTCGAGGGCGTGGTCTCCAAGCGCGCCGACGCGCCCTATCGATCGCTGCGGACCAAGAGCTGGCTCAAATCCAAATGCCAGCGCAGACAGGAGCTCGCGATCGTCGGGTTCACGGATCCCAGCGGGTCGCGGGCGGGGTTCGGCGCGCTCGTGCTCGGGGCCAGAGACGGCGCGGGGGTCTTTCGTTATTGCGGCAAGGTCGGGACGGGGTTCGACGGCGAGACGCTCCTCGGCCTGCGTCGCGAGCTCGAGAGACACCGAGCGAAACACCCGCCCGTCGCCGGCGCTCCCAAGCTCCGCGGCGTGCATTGGGTGACGCCGACCCTGGTGGCCGAGGTCTCCTTCACCGAATGGACACGCGACGGCTCCGCACGACACCCGGTCTTCCTCGGGCTGCGCGAGGACAAATCCCCGGCCGACGTCACGGTCGAGGCGCCCGAGCCTCCGCCTCGCGCACGACCGCCGAGGGCCGAGGTCGCGGGCGTCCACCTGTCCACGCCGGAGCGCATCTATTGGCCGGCGGGCGGGGTGACGAAAAGCGAGCTCGCGGGCCATTACGAGCGTGTGGCGCCGCGTATGCTCCCGCTCGTCGCCCGCCGACCGCTCACGCTCCTGCGATGTCCCGAGGGCCACGAAGGAGAGTGTTTTTATCAGAAACACGCAAACGACTCCCTCCCCGCCACCATTCCTCGCGTCACGGTCAAGCGCGACGAGGCGCCGTACACGATGATCCAGGACCTCGCCTCGATCGTCGAGCTCGTGCAGCTCGGCACGCTCGAGCTCCACGTGTGGGGCTCGCTGGCGGATCGGATCGACCGGCCCGACATCCTCGTCTTCGACCTCGATCCGGATCCGGCCGTGCCCTGGCGTCGGCTGGCGGACACGGCGCGTGTGCTGCGCGAGCTGCTCGCCGATCTCGGCCTGGTGGCGTTCCTGCGCGGGACCGGCGGCAAGGGCCTACACGTCGTCACGCCCATCGTTCGTCGACCCACGTGGCAGGTCGCGAAGGACTTCACCCACGCGATCGCGCGGGCGCTCGTCCGCGAGGCGCCCCGCCATTACACGACGAGCATGACGAAGGCGCGGCGGACCGGGAAGATCTTCCTGGACACGTTCCGCAATGCCCCGGACGCGACGGCCATCGCCTCCTACTCCACACGCGCCTCCGAAGGCGCGCCGGTGGCGACCCCGCTCTTCTGGGAGGAGATCGAAGGGCCAAGCGGGCCGCCCATCTTCCGGCTGCGCGAGATGGAGGCCCGGCTCCGCGAGGCGGACCCTTGGGCCAGCTTCGAATCATCCCGCCGCCTCGTCACGGCCGCCGCGCGGCGGCGCGTCGAGAGCGCTTGACCCCCGCGCGGGGCTTCGCCGCCTTCTTGCTCGGTGCCTTCTCGCCGACCGGCGCCTTTCGCCGCGTGGGGGCGCCGCCGAGCCGCTTTCGGATCAACGCGACGAGATCCACGACCTCGCCCTCGTCCTCGGGATCCTCCGCCGTCGCCGACTCCTCCGAGATCTCGACCACGTCTTGCCCTCGCTTCCGCTTGGTCTCGGCGCGCTCGCGGACCTGCCGCGCCGAGTCGTCGAGGAGCTCCGTCTCGTCGATCGAGTCGGCCGCGAGGCGCTCGATCGCGCGCCTCATCCGCGCCACACGCTTCGGGTCGGCGTCGACAGGCTCGGGCAGGGCGACGTCGTGGACCGTCCGCAGCTCGTCGCCGTGCCGGAGCGTCTCGGCGCGGAGCAGGCCGCGCTCGGCGAAGATCGCGACGGGGTACGCCTTGCCGCGCATGACGAAATGGGCGAGCGCTGCCCTGCCGCTCTGCTCCATGGTCTCGGCGAGCAAACGATAAGCCTTCGACTGCTCGGCGCCGGGGACGAGGAAATACGGTCGATCGAACCACGCAGGGTCGATGGCCTCACGGGGGACGAAGCGCGTGAGCTCGATGTCGCGCGACCGGCGCGGAGCGAGCTCCGCGAGCTCCTCGTCGCTGACGAGCACCCAGCGATCGTCGCCGACCGGGTAGCCGCGCGACAGATCGCTCGACTCGAGGGCTTCTCCGTCTTTGGGGCAGACGTATTCGCGCGCGAGCGGGCCATTGTCGGGGCCGAGCATCCGGAGCGACACGCCGCGCCCCTTGGAGGCCGTGTAGAGCTCGACCGGGACGGTCACGAGACCAAACGTGATGCTGCCGGACCAGAGCGCCCTCGCGACCGGTCTGTCTTCGGTCGGAGCCGGCGCGGGATGGGCCTTCTTCTTACGCTGCGGCACGGCGCCCCTTCTTGACCGCGGCGAGGCTGCGCTTCAGCACGGCGGACAGATCCCCGCCCGGCTTCGGCGGAGCGGCCTCCTTCACGCGCTTCGGCTTCTTGCCCGCGGCCTTGGCGTCCAGGAGAGCCTGGACACGCTCGCGGTAGTCGTCGCGCAGAGCCGACGCATCGAATGGCGCGTCGAGGGCCGCGATGAGCTGCTCGGCCAACGACCGCTCGGCCGAACGAATCTCGGACCCGCCGGGCGCCGGCAGCGTCGCCGCGGCCACGACCTCGTCCGCGGGCCGGAGCGAGACGAGCGCGAGGTGGCGTCCGCGCGCCTCGAGGACCCCGAAGCTCCGCTTCTTGCGCATCACCCAGCGTGCAACACCCACGCGACCGCTCGCGGCGAGGGCTTCGGCCAGCGCGAAGTAATCGTCGGCCGGACCTTCCGGCCCGAGGTAATACGGTCGCTCGTAATACGCGAGGTCGACCGCTTCACGCGGGACGAATCGGGTGATCTCGATCGTGCGCGAGGGCTCCGGCTCCGCCGCGACGCGATCGGCGTCGTCGAGCACGACGAAGACGCCTCGATCGACCTCGATCCCGCGCCGCACCTGCTCGCGAGGCACCTCTTCCCGCGTCCGTCGGTCCACGACCCGCTGCGTGACGGGGACCAGGTCCTTCCGGTGGAGCAGCCTGAAGTGGACGTCCTTGTCCTCGGCTGCGGCATAAAGCTTCACGGAGAGCTCGACGTCACCGAGCGCGAGGCTCGCCTTCCACATCGCACGCGCCGCCATGGAAGGGGCGAGCAGCAACGGGCGTGCCCAATCCACCTCGGGCGACAGGTCGTCGATGCGGCTCAGCCGCGACGACGCCGACGCAGCGCAGCGAGGCCGACGACGGAGAGGTACCCGAACGAGCGCAGGTCGATCCCGTCCTCCGCGGCCGCGACGGTGCAACCGCAGCCGTCGTCCTCGCCGTCCGAGTCGAAGCCGGCGCCGCCGCCCGCGCCGCCGCCACCCTCCTCGTCGGCGCCGCCGGCGGAGGTGCTGCCGGGCCCCGTGGGCGCGCCGCCGCCGTCACCGTCGAGGCGCGTGAGCCGCAGCGAGTCCACCGAGAGCCTGCGCGACTCGGCGTCCCCGGTGTTGTCGCCGAGGTAGACACGCTGGCCGACCCCGGTGTCGAACTCGAAGGAGCCGAGCTCGACGAAGCCGTCCGCGGCAGCGGACTGGTCGAGCGCCACGGTCGTCACCTCCCCGGCGTGCTCGACGAGGTACGACGCCTGCGGTGTGGTGCCCTTGGGCACGGAGACCTCGACCCGATAGAGCCCCTCTTCGTCGAACGAAAGCGACCACTCCGCGAAGTTGACCGGATCGGTCGAGTCGATGGTGCCCGTCCACACGTGCAGGTTGCTCTCGCCGCCGATACCGACGCGCCAGGTCGTCAGGGGCCCGCCTTTGGTGAAGCAGGTGTCGGTCTCCTCGAGCAGACGGCCCTCGGCCGGAATGGGCGCACAAGGCGGGATGTCGACGACCCAAAACGCGGGGCCCTGCTCGTCGAACACGGTCGTCCCCGCGTCGGAGTAGTGCTGATAACGCTGCTCGTAGACGCCGCAGCTGCCCGGGACGCAGCCGTTGTAATAGTGCGTCACGGTCTTGATCCAGGCGTCCCATTCGGGGCCGTCGACGGTCACCGTGTTCAGCCAGGCCTTCGCCTCCTCCGGCGTGTCCACGTCGACGTATTGGGAGCCGATGACCATGTTCACGACGAAATCGATCGCGCGCGTGACGTTCCCCGCGAGCAAGAGCACGCCGTCGCCGTCGCGCTCGATCGTCTCGTCGAACGTGCCGCCGTCGAACTGGAACATGCCGAGGCCGCCTTCCATGAGGCTACACGGCCCGTCTCCCGCGCCTGCCACGACGGGCCCGGCGCAGTCGGGCGAGTCGGGGCCCTGACACGCCCAGGACAGCTCCTCCCAGCAGTGCGAGAGGCTGGTCTCGGCCTGGGCGATGCCGGCGAGCAGATACCCCGCGGAGATGCCGTTGTCGGCGGCCACGTCGCGGATGCGAGCGCAGCGCTCGGTGCGCTCGGCGTCCGTCAGCGGGTCGGCAGACGCGCCTCGCACGAAGGTCGAAGCGGCGAGCACGAGCGCAGGAACGAGCACCCGTCGAGAAGGCAGCATCCGGCTCGGATACGCCGAGACGAGCGCGGCGAAAATGGGGAGTCGTCAGGCGGAGCGCAGCTCGACACCGAGCTCGGCTCGGCTGAAGGAAGCGAGCACCCCGGTCATCGAATTGACCACGGCCGCGCCTACACCGTAGTTCCGCAGGAGAACCACCTCGAGGAGCGCGTCTCCCGCCTCTCCGAGCGCCGGCAAACGCGGGAGCTCGACGACGAGCGAGCCCGGCGCCGCGACACGCACCCCGGCCGCGAGGAGCACCACGGGCGCGCCGCCCTCCTCGGAGCGGGGCAGCGGCTCGGCCTCCGCCCGGACGACGCGCCCCACCGCGCCCCCGCCCTGCTCCGCGAGGATCTCTCGTACCCACCGCGGGCTCCGCGTCTCCGCGCCTCGCATCCAGGACGGATCCGTCATGGCGACCGCGCCGGAGACGAACCGGCGCTCCCCCAGACGGAAGGTCTCGTGGGCGACCAACGCAAACGGCGTCCCTTCGACCAGGACGACCTCTCCCTCCTGCGCCTCGAAGGGGCACTCGAGCAGCCACGCGAAGGGCCAGGCGCGCCCCGACTCGAGCCGCTGCTCCTTCCGCACGCGCACCGCGTCTTTCTCGCCGAGCGGCCCGCCGACGGGCGAGAGCGCGCCGAGCGCGGCGAGCTCCAGCCAGATCGCGTCCTCCGCCGAAACGCGCAGCGCACGCGCGTTCGCCGGAGGGACCACGAGCGGAGCGGCCACGAGCGTGCCGCCGTGAGGGGCGGGCAGCGCCGGAGCCCGCGTTTCCTCCAGGTAGCCCTTCTGCTCGATCACCTCGAGGATCTTCGCGACCGACTGCTCCTTGGTCTCGGCGGAGGTGTCGACGACGACGTCCGGCGCGAGCGGCTCCTCGTACGGATCGGTGACCCCGGAGAAATGGGCGATCTCGCCGGCCAGCGCCTTCACGTAGAGCCCCTTCGGATCGCGCGCCGCGAGCACGTCCACCGGGCAACGACAATACACCTCCAGGAACCGGCCGATGTCCCGCCGCAGCTCGTCGCGCACGTCCCGATAGGGGCTGATCGCGGCGGTCATGGCGCACGCGCCCGCGCGGGCCAGGAGCTTCGCGACGAAGCCGATCCGGCGCACGTTCGTGTCGCGGTCCTCGCGCGAGAAGCCGAGGCCCTTCGACAGGTGCCGGCGGACCTCGTCGCCGTCGAGGATCTCGACGTGGACGCCGCGGTGCGCGAGCTCCGCCGAGAGGAGCGTCGCCAGCGTGCTCTTGCCCGAGCCGGAGAGCCCGGTGAACCACACGACGAACCCGGGGCGCGCGCTCACGGCGCTTCCACGATCTCGAATGGCGCCTCGACGAACGCGCGCTCGCGCCAGACGAAGAGCTTGTGGTCGTCGACGACGGGCCCGGCGTCGGCCCCGCGGACGCTCGTCACCAGGAAACAGAGGGGCCACGCCGGCCCTGGGCCGAGCTTCGCCTCGCCGCCTTCGGTGCTCGGCGGCTCCCCGAACGAGAGCACCGCGGCGTCGGTCGGGCTGAAGTACGCGCCGCAGTCGAGGTGGGAATGGTAGAGCACCTTCACGGGCCGCCCCCCGTCACGCCCGCGCCCGACGGCGTCGTCGAACTTCTTCTCGTTGAACGCGAAGAACTCCCGGCCGGTCCGGAAATACGTCTCGGGGTCGAGGGCGTGCAGCTTGTTCGCCAGGTTCGGCAGCGCGACCGCCTCGTCACACAAGAGGCCGTCGGCCGCGGGCCCGGCGAGGTAGCCACAAGCTTCTTCGCTCGTGCCATAACGAGCCTTGGCGTCGGCCTCGACGGCGGCGAGCGCCGCCCTGGTGATCCGGATGCCGCCCTCCACCCACGGCGTCGTGCTCGTCACCATACGTACCTCTTTTCCCATTTGATCGGCTCGAAGTATCGGTCTCCGCGATCACAGGCGATCGTCACCACACACCCGCCGCGTCCTTCGCGAGAGAGCCGCTTCGCGATCTCGAGCGCCGCGTACACGTTCGCGCCCGACGAATGGCCGACGAAGAGGCCCTCCTCCACGCTCAGGCGATCGGACATCTCCCAGCCGGCTTCGGTGGCGACGCGAAACGTCTCGTCGTAGCCGGCGGAGTCGTGGATCTTGGGGACGAGCGAGCTCGGCAGGTGCTTGAGGCCCTCGAGGCCGTGGAACGCGTCCTCGGGCTCGACGGCGATGCAGCGGATGGGCCTCGGGTGCTCCCGGAGGCGGCGGCTGGTGCCCATGATGGTGCCGCTCGTCCCGATGCCCGCGACGAAATGGGTCACCCGGTCGCCGAGCGCATCGAGGATCTCGGCCCCGGTCCCGTGATAGTGGGCGTCGGGGTTGTCGGGGTTCGAATATTGGTCGGGATAGAAGAACCTGTCCGGATCCTTGGCGACGATCTCGCGGGCCAGCCGAATGGCGCCGTCCGACCCCTCCATCGGGTCGCTGAAGACGACCTCGGTCCCGAACGCGCGGGCGATGTCCTTGCGCGCCTTGGAGACGTTGCTGGGCATCACCAAGGTCACGCTGACCCCCAGCGCCGCGCCGAACAGCGAATAGGCCACGCCCGTGTTGCCGCTCGTGGAGTCGATGAGCGTCTTGCCGGGGGCGAGCTTCCCCTCTTCGAGCGCGCGGAGCATCATCCGGCTCGCGGCGCGGTCCTTCACGCTGCCCCCCGGGTTCATCAGCTCCAGCTTCAGGTAGAGCTCGACGCCCGGCGCGTCGCGCCCGACCTTCTCTAGGCGGACGAGCGGCGTCTTGCCGACGGCCTCGACGACCGAGTCGAGGGGTCGCGTGCGAACGAGCCCGAGCCCTCGCCGTCCGGCCCAGACCGTCATGCTCCTCCCGGGCGCGTCGGCAAAGCGGCCACGATCGCGCGCAGGGCCGCGCGCGCCCCCGCGAGCACCTCGCGCGCCGCCTCGATCTCGATCCAGTCGGCGGGAGCGCCAGCGTCGAGCGCCTCCGGGCCCAGCGCGAGCTCGGCGAAGCCGGCTCGCTCCGCGTAGAGGCGGGCGACCTCGTGCGCGAGCGTCGGACCGAGCACCGGGGCGGTGGCGGAGCAGATGGCGAGTTGTCCGTCCTCGCCGATCTCCGGCAGGAGGATCTGCCTGAGGAACCGCTCTCGATCCATTTCAGCCGCCGGCGATGGCCGGGACGATCGAGATGCGGTCGCCCGCCTTGAGCTCGGTCTTGAGGCCGTCGAGGAAGCGGATGTCCTCGTCGCCGACGAAGATGTTGATGAAGCGGCGCACGCCCTTCTCGTCGAGGAGCCGGTCCTTCATACCGGGGTGCTTGCGCTCGAGGTCCTCGATCACCTCGGCCAGGGTGGCGCCGCTTGCGGGCACCTCGTCGGCGCCGCCCGTCAACGTTCGAAGGGGAGTCGGGATACGAACCAGGGTTTCCATGTTTCCTCTCAGGGGTCGTTCAGGCACGCGGGGCCCGCGTAGCGGGCCAGGTCGATCGAAACAATGCTCGGGGTCTCTCCGCAGAGCTCGCAGCCGGGGCGCGCCTTGACCTCGACGCGGCGCAGGCGATCGCGCTTGCCGTCGTAGGTGAGGATCGCGCCGTAAGCGGACTCGTCGCCACGGAGGATGCGCAGCGCGAAATCCGCGGCGATGGCGCCGGCGACGCCGCAGACCGGCCCGACCACACCCGCCGTCGCGCAGTCGGGCGCGGGCCCCTCGGGCAGGTCCTCGAAGAGGCAGCGGTAACAGGGTCGCCCGAGCGGCGAAGCGGCGATGACCGTGGCCGTCCACCTCACGGCGGCGGCGTGCACACAGGGCCGGCCCGCCAGGTGGCAGGCGTCGGCGACCAAGAAGCGAGACGCGAAGTTGTCCGTCGCGTCGACGACCACGTCCGCCCGCGAGACGAGACTGACTGCATTGTCAGGAAGCAGGCGCGTGTGGACGAGCTCCACGTCGAGGTCGGGCGCGAGCGAGAGGGCGGCGTCGCGGAGCGCCTCGAGCTTGGGCCGGCCCACGTCCGCCGCGCCGAAGAGGATCTGCCGGTGGAGGTTGGAGCGCTCGACCTCGTCGTCGTCCGCGACGAGCAGCGAGAGCGGCTGCCCCGCCCGGGCGACGGCGAAACAAAACGGCGCGCCGATGCCCCCGGCGCCGATGACGAGGCAACGCTTCACGGCGACACCCCCTGGGCGCTCGGGCCGGCGAAATGCTCCTCCAGGCTGAAGTAGCGCTCGCCCGTGTCGCAGAGCACCGTGATCACGAGCCCGTCCTCCCCGAGCTCCCGCGCGACGTCGAGGGCGACGGACACGTTCGCGCCGGCCGAGACGCCGACGAGGAGGCCCTCTCGCCGCGCCAAGAGCACCTTGGTTCGCCAGGCGTCTTCGTCGCGGACGGTGCGGACCTCGTCCACCACGGCGCGGTCGAAGTTCTTCGGGACGAAGCCGGCGGCGAGCCCCTGGATCTTCGAGGGGCCTCGCTCTCCTCGTGAGATGGTCGCCGACGCCGAGGGCTCGACCGCGACGACCCGCAGCCCGGGGAGCTCCTCGCGCAGCGCGCGCCCCACCCCCGTGATTGTGCCGCCGGTCCCGACGCCGGCCACGAGCGCGACGGGGCCGCGCGGCTCCAGCGCCGCGACGGCGGCGAGGATCTCCCGCGCGGTCGTGGCGGCGTGCACACGCGGGTTCTCCGGGTTGTCGAACTGCGACGGGACAAACGCGCCGGGCGTCGCCGCCGCGAGCTCCGCGGCCTTCGCCAGCGCGCCGTCCATCTGCGCCTCCGGCTCGGTGAGGACGATCTCGGCGCCGAGCGCCTCGAGCAGCTGGCGCCTCTCGAGCGACATGCTCGCGGGCATCGTGAGCACACACCGGTACCCCTTCGCTCGGCAGACGAGCGCGAGACCGATGCCGGTGTTGCCGCTCGTGGCTTCGATGACGGTTCCGTCATGCTTTAGCCGACCGTCCCGCTCCGCCGCCTCGATCATCGCGAGGCAGATCCGATCCTTCACGCTACCGCCGGGGCTCAGGTGCTCCGCCTTCGCGAGGACGCGGGCGCGGCTCGGCGAGAGGTCGACGCGCCGGAGGAGGAAAAACGGGGTGTCGCCGACGAGGTCGACGATCGAGGTGACCACGTCCGCGCGTTGCGGCAGGGGCGGGAGATCAGATCGCATATTCCGGCGCCGGGACGTTGCCCTGCTTCGGCAGGCCGAGCTTCTCGCCGCGCGCGCAGACCTCCGCGATGGTGACGGCATCGAAGCACTTCTCGATGTTCTTCTCCAAGTCGCCGAAGACGCCGGCGATCGGGTCCTTCGGGTCGTCCCGCTCCTTGGAAGGAGCGAAGATGGGTGACCCCTCCAGGGCGCGGACGACGTCCCCCACCGTGATGAGGGCCGGCTCGCGCGCGAGCTGGTAGCCGCCGTTGGGCCCCCGCTTGGCGCGCACCAGGCCCGCTCGCTTCAGGTCGTGGAAGATCTGCTCGAGGAACCGCGCCGGGATCTGCGCCTTCTCCGCCACCTCCCGCATCTGCGCGGGCCGGCCGCCGTGGTGGTAGGCGATGAAGAACAACGCGCGGACGCCGTAACGGCCCTTGCTCGTGAGCTTCACGGGTCGGTTCTAATTCTTACATCGGATAAGTCAAGAACCACCAGTCCCCTGGATGCAGGAAGGCAGTGGTGCGAGAACCAGCCATGGCGTTTTTCCAGACACCGCCCACCCTCGGCAACCAGTTCGAAGGCGACCGGCTCCTCTTGAGCCTCGTCGCGCGCTCGTTTGCGGGGGACGCCCGCCGCCGCGTCGAGCGCGAGCTCACCGAGCTCGGCGAGCTCGCCGGCGGCGAGCTCTACCAGCTCCAGCAGGCGGACAGGCTGAACGAGCCGCGCCTCGTGCAGTGGGACCCGTGGGGCAACCGCGTCGACACCATCGAGGTCTCGCCGCTGTGGCAGCGCTGCGCGCGCCTCGCCGCGGAGAAGGGCCTGGTCGCCACGGCGTACGAACAAGGGCTCGGCGATCTGTCGCGCGTGCTGCAGTTCGCGCTCGTCTACCTGTTCGACGCCTCGAGCGACATCTACACCTGCCCGCTCGCCATGACCGACGGCGCCGCGGCGACGCTGAAGACGTTCGGCGGGCCCATCGCGGAGCGCGCGCTCGCGCGGCTGACGAGCCGCGATCCCGACGTGGCGTGGACCAGCGGCCAGTGGATGACCGAGCGGACAGGCGGCTCCGACGTGGGCCTCTCGGAGACCGTCGCGCGGCCCGCGAACGACGGCTCCGGTCGGTTCCGTCTCTACGGGACGAAATGGTTCACCAGCGCGACGACCGCGCAGATGGCCCTCACGCTCGGTCGCCCCGAGGGCAACCCGGCCGGCGGCAAGGGGCTCGCGCTCTTCTACGTCGAGACACGCGACGAGGCCGGCCGGCTGAACGGCATCTCGATCAACCGCCTCAAGGACAAGCTCGGCACCCGCAAGGTCCCCACCGCCGAGCTCACCCTCGACGGCACGCTCGCGGTGCCGGTCGCCGGCCTCGCGGACGGCATCAAGAACATCACGCCGATGCTCAACGTGACGCGGACCTGGAACGCCATCGGCGCGCTCGCCGGCATGCGGCGCGGCATCGCGCTCGCGCGCGACTACGCGAAGAAACGCGTGCAGTTCGGCGCGCCGCTCGCCGACAAGCCGCTCCACTTCGACACGCTCGCCGGCATGCAGGCCGAGCTCGAGGCGGCCTTCGCGTTCACCTTCCGCGTCGTCCACCTGCTCGGCAAGCTCGAGAACAAGACAATCACGCCGCGCGAGCAGGCCGCGCTCCGCCTCTACACGCCGCTGATGAAGCTCACGACCGGCAAACAAGGCGTGGCCGTGGTCAGCGAGGCGATCGAGTGTTTCGGCGGCGCGGGCTACGTGGAGGACACGGGCCTGCCTCGCCTCCTCCGTGACGCGCAGGTCCTCAGCATCTGGGAAGGCACGACGAACGTCCTGTCGCTCGACGCCTTGCGGGCGATCGCCAAGGAGGGCGCGCTGAAGCCCGCCATCGAGGAGCTCCACGCCGCGACGGCGAACGCGGCTCCCGAGCTGAAGGAGGAGGCCGAGCTCGCGCGGCGCTCGGCCGAGCACGCCGCGAGCTGGCTCGAGCAGACCTACACGAAGGCGCCCGCCTCGGTCGAGAGCGGCGCCCGCCGGTTCGCGCTGACCCTCGGGCGCGCGACCGAGCTCGCCCTGCTCGTCGAGCAGGCGACCTGGGCCAAGGCGCAGGGCGACGGCAAGCCGCTCCTCGCCGCGAAACGTTTCGCCAAACACGGCATCGACCTGATCGAGACGGGCGCGGACGGCGCGCGCGAGCTCGGTATGGATCTCTGAGCGCGAGGGCGATGGATCTCGCCAGAGCCATCTACGAAGAAGCGCGGAGCGCCGAGACGCTCTACGTGCTCGCCGTCTCGTTCCTGGCCGGCCTCGTCGTGCACCGCGACGAGGCGCACGAGCGGCGGCGCGTCCGGACGATCTTCTTCCTCGCCGCCGTCCACCTCATCCTCGTCCTCATCGCCGGGTTCCTCTCGGCGACGGGATCTTCGGCGCGGCGCGACGTCCACGCGGCGTCCCTCGCCTTCGCCGCGCTCGCCATCGTCACGGCGGCCGGGGCCATCGTCTTCTTCTCTCTCTTGCCTCGGCTCCGGCTGCGCGTCCCGCGGATCGTGCACGACGTCGCCACCGCGGGCGTGGGCCTCGTCTCGCTCCTCGTCGTCGCGTCGCGCGCCGGGCTGAACCTCTCGAGCGTCATCGCCACCTCCGCGGTGCTGACGGCCGTCATCGGCTTCTCGCTCCAGGACACCCTCGGGAACGTGATCGGCGGCCTCGCGCTGCAGACCGACGACTCGATCCGCGTCGGCGACTGGGTGAAGGTGGGCGACGTCAACGGGCGGGTGACCGAGATCCGCTGGCGCTACACGGCCATCGAGACGCGCAACTGGGAGACCGTGTTCGTCCCCAACAGCGTGCTCGTGAAGAACCAGGTCACCGTTCACGGGCGCAGGAGGGGGCAGCCGACGCAATGGCGGCGCTGGGTGTGGTTCAACGTCGATCACCGGTTCGCGCCGACGACGGTCATCGAGGCGGTGAACACCGCGCTCGTGGCCTCCCCCATCCCCAACGTCGCGTCCGAGCCCGTGCCCCACGCCATCGTGATGGAGTTCGCCGAGAGCTGGGCTCGTTATGCGGTCCGTTATTGGCTCACCGATCTCGCGGCCGACGACCCCACGGACAACCTGATCCGCCAGCGCCTCTACTTCGCGCTGAAGCGAGCGAAGATCCCGCTCTCGATGCCGGCCCAGGCAGTCTTCCTGACAAAAGAGAACCAGGCCCGCGAGCTCGAGCAGGCCCGGGAGGACAACGAGCGGCGCATGGCCGCCCTCGCCAGGATCGATCTCTTCGCGAAGCTCCCCGAGACCGACCGGGCCATGCTCGCGAGCGCCCTCCATTTTGCTCCGTTCACCAAGGGCGAGGCCATGACACGCCAGGGCGCGACCGCCCATTGGCTGTACGCCATCACCAAGGGGAGCTGCTCGGTGCGCGTGAGCGTGAACGGGACCGAGCGCGAGGTCGCCGTCCTCGGCGCGGGGGACTTCTTCGGCGAGATGGGCCTGCTCACCGGGGCTGCGCGTGAGGCGACGGTCGTCGCCACGACCGACGTCGAGGCCTGGCGCCTCGATCGAGCGGCGTTCCAGCGGCTGCTCGAGGACCGGCCCGAGATCTCGCAAGAGGTCGCCGGTGTCCTCGCGGAGCGCCTGGTCGGGCTCGAGAGCGTGCGCGATCACCTCAGCGAAGAAGCGAAGCGGAGCCGCACGCGCGCCGAGCGCGAGCGGCTCAGCGACAAGATCCTCGACTTCTTCGGGCTGTCCGCCGATCGCACGAGCGCGCGCCCCGAATGATACGAGCCGCCCTTCTGTCGCCGCGCGGGCGACTGGCGCTCGTGTCGGGCGCCGCGCTCGCCATTCGACTGGTCTACGGCCTCTTCGTCCACCCGCCGTTCTCGTTCTTGCGGAGCGACGCCAGCGGCTACATCTCGCGGGCTCAAGACCTCCTCGACGGGAAATGGTCGCCCGACCCACAAGCCACCTTCTTTCCTTATGGCACCCATTACCTCCTCGCCGCCGCCCTCGGCCTCTCGGGGCGGGCCGAGTGGAGCGTGGGTGTCTCGTGGGCGCTCCTCGCGACCGGGGCCGTCGCCTTCACCTTCCTCGCCGCCGAGCGGCTGCTCGCGGGCAGCCCGCGCGCCGCGCTCACGGTGGGCCTCGCGCTCGCCGTCTACCCGCCGTGGATCGAGCACGCGGGCTTCGCGCTCAGCGAGACCCCGACGGCCTTCTGCGTCGCGGTCGCCACCTGGTCCGCGATGCGGCTCTCCCAGGAGGGCCGGCGCCGAGACGCGCTGTACCTCGGGGCCGCGCTCGCGGTTGGCGTCGCGCTGCGACCTCAGATCGTGCTCTCGGCGATGGCGCTCGCGGTCGTCTTGATCTGGCGCGGACGGCGGCTCCCCGGGATCACCTGGCGCGCCGGCGCGCTCGCCGCGCTGCCGCTCGTGCTCGTCCTCGGCTTCTCCGCGGGCAGGATGCGTTACCACACCGGGCACCTCGGCCTGGTCTCGACGAACGGCGCCTTCAACTACGCGCTCGGCCGCTGTCACGCCCACACGCTCTCGGCTACCCGGACCCCGCGCAGCGCGTTCCAGCCGCCGGGCTTCCTCCGGCTCTGGCGGTTCCGCGAGAAGAGCGGCGTCGATCCTTTCCCGCCGCTCGACCCGGCGTTCGGCCCCGAGCTCACCTTCGACGGGCAGCTCTGGGAAGAGGAGCCCGCTCGGGGCCTGGCGAAGCGCTGCGTCGCCGAGACCGGACCCTTGCGACAGGCGCGGTACAGCCTCAGCCATATCGTGCTCCTCTGGGCGTACAACGTGCCGTGGCCCAGCACCGGGCCCGTGGCGATGGTGAGCTCGTTTGCTCACGCGCTCCTCTTGTTGCCGGGCCTGCTCGTCGCTCTCGTCCGATCGCTGCGCAAGGAGCACGCGCTCGCCCTCACCGCGAGCGTTCACGTCTTCGCGCTCCTCGCCGTGGCGATGGCGTTCTTCGGCGAGGCGCGGCTACGCCTTCCCTACGACGGGATCATCGTGATGCTGGCCGTCTGGGTGTACGCCGATTGGCTGGCCAGGCTCCGCGCGCGGCGGGCCGGGCCTCTCGTCGCGTCGCAGCCCGGGTAGGCGCCACCAGTTGGCCTCGCCGGCCAGGCGCATGAGCGCCGGCGTCAGGAGCGTCCTCACGAGGGTCGCGTCGAGGAAGATCGCGACCGCCATCCCGACGCCGACCGCGCGGATGAGGACGACGTCCGCAAACGCAAACGCGACGAAGACACAGATCATGATCGCCGCGGCGCTGGTGAACACGCCCGCCGTCTTCGCGAGGCCCTCCGCGATCGCCTCCTCGTTGCTCCTCCCGCCGCGGTGCGCCTCGGCGATGCGCGAGAGGAGCAGCACCTGGTAGTCCATCGAGAGCCCGAAGAGGACGCAGAACAGGAGGATGGGCAGGCTCGGCTCGAGCGGGCGCGGCTCGGCGATCCCCAGGTTTCCGTCCTGGAAGATCCACACGAGCGCGCCGAAGGCCCCCGCCATCGACAGGAGGTTCATCACCACGGCCTCGACCGGGAGGACGACCGAGCGCAGGAGCAAGAAGACGAGGAGCAGCGTCGCGACGATGACAAACGCGATCGCCCAGGGGGAACGCGCAGCGACGAGCTCGCCCGCGTCGATGTCGCGCGCGATGTCCCCGCCCACCACGAGCCGCCCGTCCGCCACCTCCCGCGAGGAGCGGAGCGCGCGCACGATCGAGCGCGCCTCGGGGCTCGCCGTCGGCGCGTCCGTGAGCGCATAGAGGATGACCGAGCTCGCCCCGACGGTGAGCGCCTTGCCCTGCTCGACGAGGGGCGCCATGTCGCCGGACGGGTGGAGCAACATCAGCTCCAGCTCGTCGGGACCGACGGTCTCGCTGCCCGAGAAGAGGCTCTCCACGCCGGACACCGCGGGGAGCCCGCGCGCGCGCTCCGTCAGCTCGTAGAGCGCCTCGATACGCGCGGGGGTGAGCGCGGGGCTCGTGGGGAACTCGACCGCGACGAGGATTCGGCTCTTGGCTTGAGCCGGAAAATGCTCTTTCAAGAGCTCGAAGCCCCGCCGCGACTCGGCCTCTCGGTCGAGCACGCCGACGTCCGCCGCGGCCACGCGCAGGTGGAAGAAGGGCACGGCCATCGCGAGCAGGAGCGCGACGATCGGGAGCCCGACGACGACGGGCCGCCGCATGACGAGCCGGGCGAGGCGGCCCCAGCGCTCCTCCGAGACCGACGCCGCCCAGGGCAGCCGAACGCGGCCGCGCTCCAGGTTGTCGCCGAGCAGGGACACGATCGCGGGCAGGAGAGTCAGCGAGACGACGACGGCGAGCACGACGACCAGCACCCCGCTCAGCCCCATCCAGAAGATGTACGTGCCCGAGAAGAACAGCAATCCGAGAAGGCCCACACAAACGGCCGCGCCCGAGAAGAGGACGGTCCGGCCGGCGGTGGCCATGGCCTGCTCGATCGCGTCGTCGACGGCCGCGCCGCGCGCGCGCTCCTCCCGGTACCGACTGACGAAAAACAGCGAATAGTCGATCGACACGCCGAGCCCGATGAGCGAGCACACGTTGATCGAGTACAGCGCGACGTCCGCGAAGTGCGACAGACCGAGGACGACGCCGATTCCGCCGATGACCGACAGGGCGCCGACGCAGACGGGGAGGAGCGCGGCGACGATCGAGCGGAAGACGAGGACGAGGACGAGGAACGCGAGCGGCAGGGCGATGAGCTCGGCCCGTCGCAGATCGCGCTCGAGCGTCTGGTCGAGGTCGTGCATGAAGGGCCCGACTCCCGTGCAGGTGATGTCGACCTCCTCCGAGCGCAGCTGCTCGCGCGCCGCCGCATAAGCGTCGCGGACGTCAGCCCGATCGCCCGCGAGCGTGATGAGGGCGAGCCGCATGCGGGAGGGCTCGTCGATCAGGCGGGCGGCGAGGAACGTGGGCGCGCCTTGGGGCGTGACGACGTTTGCCACACGCGGATGGTGGCGCAGCGGCTCGACTGCGCGCTCCAGCGCGGCCGAGACGTCCTCGCCGGTCTGGGACTCGGTTCGGGGCGCGAAGATGGCCACCACCGTCGACTCGCCCGGGTGCCCCGTGATGCGCGTGGCGACCTCTCGGGCCTCCTCCGACTCGATGCCGTGGAAGATGCCGCTGGAGAGGCGACCGCCGACGAGGAGGATGATGGCGGCCGAGACCGCCAAAAACGCGCACGTGAGCCCGAGGGTGAGGCCGCGGTGGCGCACGACCTGCCGGGAGAGGCGTCGCAGCACGGCTTCCGTCCCAGCGAGAACCGTTCCACCCCGTGGCCCTCTCCCCCCTCACGAGGTGAGGGGGGCCGGGGGGTGAATCCACAGGGACGGAGGTCGACCGAGCACCTCCAAGCTCGCCAGCTTCTCCATCCGCTTAAGCGCCGCTCCTTCCGTGCCGTTCGAGTCCCGAATGACCCGGGCAGCGAGAGCCATCGGCCTCCTCGCTCTCTTCGTCGCGTGCGCACCCGCGGAGGAGGGCGAATCTCCCTTCGGCGGGCTCACGCAGGAGCTCGGGACGCCGCTGCCTTCGTGCTCCGAGGCCGCCTCGAGCGGCTACGACACGACCACCAAGCTCCTCAGCCTCTCCCTGGGCGGAGGCGTCACGGACATCACGCTCATCGCCGACTCGGGCGAGCTCAAGGTCAACGGCTGGCCTTGTGTGAGCGGGACCGGCGTCGTCCTGACGACGGCCACCGTGGCGAAGATCTCGATCACCGGGACGAGCGCCGCGGAGAAGGTCATCGTGGATCTCAGCGCCGGCACCTTCGGTAACGTCCTGTCCCCGACCAAGGGCGGGATCGTCCTCGATCTGGCGGGCGGGTCCGACGAGCTCACCGTGCTCGGGACGACGGGCGGAGACAAGCTCGCGGCCGGCTCGAGCGCGTCGGGCGACGTGTACCTGGAGCTGACCGGCGACACGAAGGCCGACCTCCGGGCGACGGCGACCGAGACGTTCACCGTCGCGATGAACGACGGCAACGACACCTTCCAGGCAATGGGCGGCGCGATCTCGGCGGCCCACCTCGACGCAGCCGTCACCTCGCTCCTGCCGCTCTCCGTCGCCATCGAGGTGTTCGCGGGCGACGGCAACGACACCATCCAGGGCGGGAGCGCCGACGACGACCTGCATGGGGGCAACGGCAACGACACCTTCAAGACCGCGAGCACCGATGACGGCTCGGACGTCTACGACGGCGGCGGGGGGACCGACCTCGTCGACTACTCGTCGCGGACCGCGGCGCTCGACGTGTCCATCGCGGAGGACGGCGTCGCCGACGCGGATGACGGCCTCGCGGGCGAAAACGACGAGGTCCTCTATTCGGTCGAGAACGTGACGGGTGGCTCCGCCGCCGACGTGCTCACCGGCAGCAGCGCGGGCAACACCCTCACGGGCGGCGCCGGGAACGACGTGTTCGCGGGCGGCCCTGGTGGGTCCTGCGAGCTCGACGTCGACGTCTTGACCGGCGGCGACGGCGACGACCGCTTCGACATGGGGAGCGCATCGAACTGCGGTGACTCGATCGCGGGCGGCGCCGGCAAGGACACCGTCGACTACGCGCAGCGCTCCGGCTCGGTCACGGTCGCCCTGGACTCCAACGCAAACGACGGGGAGATATCCGAAGGTGACAAGATCGGCCTCGACGTCGAAGTCGTCCTCGGGGGAACCGGGGACGACTCGATCGTCGGCGGGACCGCGGCGGACGAGCTCCACGGCGGCCCCGGCAACGACACGCTCGCCGGCGGCGCGGGAGACGACACGCTCGTCGGCGGCCCGGGCAACGACGTGATGAGCGGCGGCGCCGGGAACGACACCTTCCTCGAGTCCGGCAACGACACGGCCTATTCTCCGGCCATCGCGCGAGGCACGGGCGACGACGTCGCCAACGGCGGCGCCGGGCTCGACACCGTGAGCTACGTGTCACGCACCGCCGCGCTGACGGTGACCCTCTGCGTGGACCCGACCGACGACGTGGGATCGCCCACGTCGGCGTCCGCTCCGTGCGCGGACGCCGACGGCGAGAGCGGCGAGAGTGACAATCTCGTCAACATCGATTGGCTCGCGGCAGGCTCTGGCACCGATCAGCTGACGGGCGGCTCCGCTGGCGAGACCTTCGAAGGAAACGGCGGAGACGACACGATCCTCGGCGGCGCAGGCGAGGACACCCTCTGGGGCGACGGGGGCAATGACACACTTTCGGGGCAAGACGGCGAGGACCACCTCGACGGCGGCGCCGGAAACGACTCGCTGTCGGGCGGAACGGGCGCTGGTGACATCTGTGTGCCCGACGCGAGCGACAGCGCTGCCCCGGTGGGCTGCGAGCTGAGCGGCTGAGCGCCGAGGCACCTGGCGCAGGCCGCGGCGCGCGCCAAGATGCGGATGATGCGCGTGTGTCTTCTCCTCGGGGCGCTCTCGATGACGACGTTCGGCTGCGGAGACGACGGCGGCTCCGGCGGGGCGCCCGGCACGACCTCGAGCACGTCCGGCGTGACGACGAGCGCCTCCACGACGACGCCGGCGAGCACCACGACCACCGCGAGCACGTCCTCGTCGGCGTCGTCGAGCACCGGCGGCGGCCTCGACTGCGATCCCGGCGTGGGCACGCTCGAGCCCATCCGGCTCGTCCCGTTCGTCACGGGCCTCGATCAGCCGATCGCGTTCATCCCCCACCCGACCGATCCCGACCGGCACTTCGTCGCTTCGAGGACCGGCGTCATCCGCGTCGTCGACGGCGGCGTCGTGCTCCCCCAACCATTCCTCGATCTCTCGGCCCAGGTCTCCTGCTGCGACGAGGACCGCGGCTTCCTCGGCCTCGCCTTCGCCCCGGACTACGACGTGTCCGGGCTCTTCTACGTCCATTACACCGAGCTCGGCTCGCCCTTCGACTCGACGACGGTTCTCGCCGAGCACCGGCGCGATCCGATCGATCCCGACGTCGCGAGCCCCACGCCGATCCGCGAGATCATGAGGCTCGATCAGAACGACGTGTGGCACTACGGCGGAGCGATCGGGTTCGGTCCGGACGGGATGCTCTATTACCCGCGAGGAGACGGCGGGGGCGAGGGAGATCCCGAAGACGACGCGCAGGCTCCCGGGAGCCGCCTGGGAAAGATCCTGCGGATCGACCCCGCGACATTCCCGGCGCCACCCGCAGGGAACATGCCCGGCGCCGATCCGTTCGTGTGGAGCATCGGCCTGCGCAACCCGTGGCGCTGGAGCTTCGACCGGTGCACCGGCGATCTGTTCCTCGGCGACGTCGGCCAGAACAGCTACGAGGAGGTGAGCGTCGCGTTCGCCGGCGAGGCCCACCTCGACTTCGGCTGGCGCATGTTCGAGGGGAGGAGCTGCTTCGCGCCGCCTTGTGACGAGACGGGCATCAGGATGCCCGTCGTCGAGCTCGATCACACCGACGGCTACTGCGCCATCATCGGCGGGTTCGTCTACCGCGGCGGCCTGCTCCCCGGTTACCGCGGTCGCTACTTCTTCGGCGACATCTGCTCTCGGCGGATCTCCTCGCTCGAGCTCGACGCGATGGGCGCGGTCGCGAGCCGGATCGACCACTCGACCGATCTCGACTCCCAGAGCGTGCTCGGCGACTATACCTTCGCCTCGTTTGGTCAAGATCTCGCAGGCGAGATCTACGTGGTGGACCTCGGAGGCACGATCTTCCGAGTCGAGCCGGATTGATGCCCGCAGAAGGGATCCACCTGACGTCGCTACGGGAAGCGGGGCTGCGCCTGGGGATCTCCGCGCGCCGTTGCCTCGTGCAAGAGGAGGACGCTGCTCGGCTCGGCGCGGTCCTCCATGATCTGCCCTACTTCGATCACTACCTCGAGGCCGTGCTTCGGTACGCCGCCAAGGTGCCACCGCGTTCAAGCCGCTGGGGTGATGTCGTCCACGAGCGAGCAGCCGTCCCGATCGTCTTCGCGGTCCTGCGCGCGGCACGGCGGGCGCGCTCGACGCGCCTGGCTGCGGTCGCCCTCGGCTTGGCCTCGCACGCCGCGATCGATCGACAGCTGCACCCTTTGATCAACGCCCTCGCGCGCCGGCACGCGGACGGGTCGACACACGACGCCGCGCACCGTGAGGTCGAGAAGTTCCAGTCGATCTGCTTCCACGAGGCGTATTACGGCGCCGACCGGATGGGCACGGCGGCGATCGGGCGCGTGGTCCAGGTCCCCATGCGCGAGCTGTTCGCCGACCCGCTGGTCGCGAGCGCGATCACGGCGGCATTCGAAGAATCGATGTCGGCCCCACCTTCGCTCGATGTGCTGCGCCAGATGGGCAGAGGCTATGAGCAGCATACGGCCGTCATCGGGTCGCCGCTCGGCCTCCTCGTGGCGCCTGCGAGCGAGAAGGAGCGAGCCAGGCCGAAGTTCCTCTTCGGAGCATGGGGCACCTTCGCCCAGGCGCTCGAGCGGGCCATCGAGGCCTCCGTCGAGGTGCTCGAGCGCGCCTGGGCTGCCTACGAAGCGCCGGATGCCGAAGCCGACGTCGAGGGTTTGCTCGGATCGATCCTGCCGCCGGGCACCATCGATGCCCCAGGCGACGACACCCTCCTCGACGCGCACTTCACGCCTCGGCTGGCCTGAGGCCTCTGGTATCGTGCGCGGCCATGCGCCACCTGGCCCCGCTCTTCGCGCTCGCCCTCGCCGCCTGCACGCAGACCCCTCAGCCGGTCCAGCCCGAGAAGCCGCTGCCCACGCCGGACCTCACCGGGGAGAAGGGTACCGTGGTGGACAAGGCGGGGCCGACCGGCGACCCGTTCGCGCTGACCGGGCTCGTGCGCGAGGAGGCGCTGCCGCTCCTCAAGGGTCCGCAGCCCGCGTTTGCGGACGTCAAGCTCGCGGCCGCGCCGAAGGGGGTCTCGGCTGCGCCCAAGACGTGTGACGCGTTCGTGAAGCGAGCGAGCAAGCAGAAGGCCACCTGCGGCGACAAGGCCAGGGTGCTCGAAGCGCTCGACGCTGCTCTCCGGGTCGAGGGCGCGGACGCACGCGATGAGGCGCTCGTCCCCCTCGAGGCTTGTGCGGAGCTCCCCGCGGGCCTCGTGCGATCGGTGCGTGCGGAGCTCGCCCCGACGGCGTGTGGTGACACCCTGGTCACGGCCTTCTTCGCCAAGAAGCCCGAGAACGTCCCTGGCGCCATCAACCACGCGCTCATCGGCCAGGCGCTCGCGGCGCGCTTGCATCGCGCCGTGCAGAGCCCCCCTCAGCTGAAGGCGCCGTTCACGAAGCAGCGGGTAACCGAGTTCGTGAAGGGCCCGATGCTGAAATGGTTCACCGAGCAGGCCGTGGCGGTCCAGGAGCTCGCGAAGGCCGGCGCGGATCTCGGCTCGTATGGGCGCGGCGTCGTCGCCATCGCCGCCGGCACGGCCGACCTGCGAATGGTCGAGGCCGTCCGAGACGTTCCCATTCCGGATGAGTTCCGGAAGGACCCCGAGCTCGCCAACGCCTATTACGCGTCGCTCGACGAGCAGCTCGAGCCCCGCAAGACGCGCGGTCGCGACGGCGCGCTCGCGGGCTTGCGCGAGATGGCGAACGCGGGCGTGATCCGGAGCGAGCGCGTGGACACCGCGCGCGGGCTGCTCGCCAAGCTCTACGGGGGTCGCCGCGTCGACTCGCTCGACGCCATCCTCGTGCTCCCGCCCCCCGAAGTCGGCTCGGCCACCGTGGAACAGAGGCTCGCCGCCGCGCTGCCCACCTTCTACAGCGGGCTCGTGCTCGCGCCCGAAGCAGCCAAAGATCCGGCCGTGCTCCGCTCGCTGGCGCAGAAGGGCATCCCGCTGCCGCAGCGCGCGGCGCTCAAGGAGGCCGAGGCCACGCTCTCCGACGAGGCTCGCTCGGTGTACGCGCGCGCGCGCCTCGCGATGGGCATTCGCTACTGGCGCGCCGTCGACTTCGACGCCGCCGCGTCATTGCTCTCCAAGACCCCGAAGGACAAGCTCTCGAAAGACGACCGCTTCGTGCTCGCGCTCGCCATCGCCCTGCGCAACGGACCGGAGGACGTGGCGGCGCTCATGCTGAAGAACGAAGGCTTCTCCCCCGACTTCGCCGACGTCCGCGCGCTCGACGTCGTGGCCAAGGAGGACGCCTCCTCTTCTCCGATCGGCGGCCTCGCGGCCTTCGACGCGGGCGTGCTCAAGACCATCGCCGCGCCCCGCGACGCCGATCCGAAATATTGGGAAGGCCTCGCCGAGCGGTTCGAGAAGGCCACGGGCATGCTGGCGGATCCGAAGCAGAAGAAGGAGGCCGACGAGCGCTCGAAGGCGGCTGCCGCGGCGGCGAAGGCCATCGCGAAGTCCGGACCGTGAGCGCGGAGGTCCCGCGGCCTGACTGAGCTGAGACCGACGGCCTCACTCCTCCGGCGGCAACGTGGTCGTGCGGCCGGCCTTGGCGATCTGGTCCCACGTGGGCTGCTCGCCGCCGGTGACGATGGTGATCTGCCTCAGGCGGAGCACGACGCGCGTGACCGGGGAGGAATGAGAGAACACGACTCCGCCGCCGGGACGCGACTGCTCGAACACCGCCTCCGTTCCGGGGCGCGGGAACGGGTGCGACAGGTGCGTCTTGCCGTCCTCGTTGAACTGGCCGCCGAGCAGGCGCGCGCCGACGAGATCGTGGTTGGGCACCTGCTTCTGGGTCGCGATGTCCACGACCTGGTGGCAGAGCATGTTGAGATCGATCGAGTAGACGCGGTTTTGCGTCCAGACCTCGAGCATCGTCCAGGCCTTCTCGACGGTCGGCGGGCGGCGCACCTCGTGGACGAGCTCCACCTCGATCGCCGGGAGGTTCTCGAAGCGGTCCCGCTCTCCGGGCAACGTCTTCGTCGCGGTGTTGGGCGCGCCGGCGCTGGGCGCGCCCGCGATGGACGAGGGACCGGGAGCGTCGGGCGGCTTCGATGTCATCGACCGAAAGCTACCACGGGCCGGGCGGTCACTTCGAGACGGTGAGCGGCTCGAGCTTTCCGTCCTTTTTGATGGAGATCGCGAAGACCCCGACCTCCGTCGCGATCACGACCGTGGCGCCGCCTTGCCCGGGCAACAGGCCGATGTCGGTCACGATGCTCTTGTCCCGGAGCTTGCCGTCTTTCATGAGGTCGTCGAACACGACGATGTCGTCGAGCTGCGAGAGCTTGTCGGCCGCTCCGACCCGCGCGCGGACCCCGCCGCGATCGCCCGCTACCCACGCGACGACGACGTCGTCCCCGAGGGGGACCGCGTCGGCCAGGCGAGCCCGCGGAGCGAGCTCGAGCCCACCCGAGAGCAGGTCCTTCATCGACGCGGTCCTGGTCTGGCACCCGGCCGTCGTGCAACGCGTGTGGGAGACCGCGCCGCTCCACGGCTCCGACTCCGACCCGTGCGCGAGGCCGGCGGTGCCGAAGCCGCCCGGGTCACACACCGCCCCGACTCGCAGGTAGATCTCGAGCGGCGCCGCCCACTTGCCGTCCACGTTGGCGATGGCGCGCGACTCTCCGCGGACGTCCGTCAGGGCGACGAGGCCGCCCTTCGACCGGCAGCCCCACACCGAAGGGTTGCGTCCGCCGAGCGGCATGGATCCGAAGACCTGCCCGACGGCCCCCAGGTCCGTCGGGTTGCCGAGCTTGCCCGACTCGTCGATCGCGGCGGCGTACGCGTGCACGGCGATCGGCTTCGCGGGCGCGTCCTCGTCCGCCGCTTCCTCGCTCTTCTTCTCGTCCTTGAGGATGCCGAGGAAGATGAGCTGGTCCCACAGGATCTGCGTCGTCGCGAGCGGGGAGCCGATGTCGAAGCCCTCGATCTCGAGCTCGGTCTTCTTCGGCTTCTCGCCTTTCTTCGCGGTGAGCATCCAGACCTTGCCGGTCTCGTCCTCGACGATGGCGTGCACGGTGCCGTTTGCGCGGACGTAGGCCGACGCCGTCGCGGCCGCGTAGACCTCCTCCCCGGTGTCGCTTCGGAAGACGCCGGACTGCCCGCGCTGGCCCGCGAACACGAGCGGAGCCGCGCCCTTCTCCGTCGTCCCGATCAGCGCGAGGCCGTGGTTCGACTTGGCGAGCGGGTCCGGCAGGCGCTTGCACGAGAGCGTGCCCTCGCCGTGCGCGCAGAGCAGCGGCGACTCGGGCACGTCCGGATCCTGCACGAGGATGTGCCGCACCTCGCCCGCGATCGGATCGAGCGAGACCTTCGCGAACGAAAACGGCTTGTCCGTGATGCGCCCGACCTTCAGGAGGTCGTCGGCGTCGAGGGGCGCAGCCGCGTTCGGCGGACCGGGCTCCTTCGTCTCGCCGATCTTCAGGCCCTCCTTCTGCGCCATCTCGAACATCGCGTTCATCGGCTCGGTCGCGTCGAGCACGTGGCCCTGCGGCGACTTCAAGACCTTCGCGAGAGCATCCGCCCAGTACGGGAGGTTCTTGTCTCCGCCCGAGGTGAGCCCCGCGCTCCGCGCGGCGTCGAACAGCTCCTGCGCTCGATAGCCGCAGCGCTGCGGCCACGGCACCTTGTCGACCACGCCGCGGCGCGCCTCGGGCATGCCCGCGGCCGCGAGCTGGAAGCGCCGGAACCGCGCGGCGGGCGCCTCGCCCTCGGCCGGCGCGCCGCCGATGAGGCACTGCGTGACCGCCGAAAACGCCTCGTTTGCCTTGGCCTTCTGCTTCTGCACCTGCCAGAAGCCGAACCCCGCGGCCCCGGCGAGCAGGACCGCGATGCCGCCCACCACCGCGAAGACGCGTCGCTTGCGTTGCTTCGCGTACATCGAGCCGAGCAGCTCCTCGCTGCTCGGCCCTTCCCGCGTTTCGTCCGCTTCCGAGAGCTTGTTGTCCACGCCGCGCTCTTACCCGAGCCGGCGTTCTGCGACGAGAGGGCGCGCGCGCCCCCTGCCCTCAGAACCGAGCCTGGACGCTTCCGCCGAAGCCGAGGAAGTCCGGGCTCACGAAGGTTCGCAGCGCGACCGTTCCCTCGTTCGGGTCACGCTCGACGAAGGTCGCGTTGTTGTCGCGGATGTACTGCACCCAGACGATGGCGCTCAGGATCGAGGAGATGTCCCACTTGAGGCTGGCGCGCGTCTGGATGATGGGCGTCGCGCCAGTGTTGACCGGCAAGATGGCGATGTTGCCCTGATCGCGGACGACCACCGTGCGGCTGATCGGCGCGCTCGACAGATCGACAGACTCGCTCGTGAACGTCGACGGGAACTGCACACCAGCGCCGATGCCCGGGGTGAGCCGCGGTCCCTCGAAGTAGTAGTCCGCCGCGAGCGCGAAGAAGAACTCCGGCGCGGTCTCCGCGTCCGCCGGGAGCGTCTGGAACGGGATGAAGCTCGGCTGGTTGCGGAGCACGAACGGCAGGTCGCGATAGATGCCGGCGAGGCTGCCTCGGAAGAAGTCCGCCTTGATCTGAGCCTGGAGCGCCGCGGCGATCGCCGGCTGGATCGAGGTCTGCCCCGTGACGTCGAAGTCCTTCAGGTTCTGGAAGAGCCCCGAGCCCTCCGCGCTCACCATCCACAGCACCTTCTCGGGGACGTATTTCTCCGGCTTGAAGATGATCTGCGGCTTGTTCGGATCGTTGCGGTAGAGCGCGAAGTCGATCGACTGCCCGACCGGCATGTCCTCGTGGTGGACCGCGAGGCGACCCGACACGCCGCCGGTCCAGATCTGCAGGCCCTCCACGTCGGGCAGGTCGAACTTGCCCTGCGTGAAGAAGCCGCCGTTCACGTCGAAGCGGAAGTTGTCGTGGACCTGCGCGCCGCCGCCGCCGAGGACGCCGTAGTTCGTCTGGCCGATGCGGATCTGCTCGACCTCGCTCGTGCCCGGCGTGAGCGTCTCCTCGACCTGGACGATCTGCGCCGTCTTGAAGCCGACGAAGACGTTGAACCGGGGGTGCTCGTAGCCGATGCGCGCGCCGGGGGAGCTCCCGACGAGGCGGGGGAAGATCGACTGGTTGATCGCGGCGGCGGTGCCGCCCCAGCTGATGTCGTACAGGTAACCGAGGCGGAAGCGGTCGGTGTCGATCGGCCAGAGCGTGAAGCCGAGGCCTTCGGTCTTCTTCGGGTCGTCGTAGCGGGCCGTGTGGTAAAACGCGCGGATGTACGAGCCGGCGTCGTAAAACGCCTGGTTCAGGTTGCCGCTGTTCGACGCGAGCTGGCTGAGGTCGAGGCGGACGAGCAACGCGGCCTCGGTGTCGAGGTCGTCGATGAAGCCCGGCATCTTCTTGTAGAGCGCCAGGTGCGTCAGGTTCTCGCGGCCGGCGAAGCGCGAGTTCAGGTTGTCGAAGAACAGGCGGTACTGGCGCCGGTCGCCGATCGACACGTTCGGCGACAGCGGGAAGGCCTGGCCGGTCTGCTTGAGGACGTCGTCGTCGCCGATGACCCAGGTGAGGCGCGTGTCCATGAAGTCGCCGATGCGCGTCGGCGACTCGTCGGCCTGCGTCTTCACTTCCTTCGGCTTCTCCTCGGCCTTCGGCTTCTCCTCGGGCTTGGGCTGCTCGGGCTTCGGCTCCTCGGGCTTCGGTGCCTCGATCGGCCCGCGGAGCTTCGCCGCGCGCGCCTTGGCTTCTTCCGCCTGGGCGCCGCCGGCCTGCGCGATCTGATCGAACTCGCCCGCGGCGAGCGACGCGTAGCCCTGCTTCTCGTGGCAGTCGGCGAGGTCGAAGAGGATCTCGTTCGGCTTCGGGCCGGGGTCGTCCGCCGGCGCCTTCTTCGCGGCCTGGTAAGCCTGCTCGAAGAGGACACACGCCGCGGGGATCTCGTTCCGATCGAGGGCGGCCTTGGCTTCGGTTCGCAGGTCGGCGGCGGATTTGTCCTGCGCGAACGCCGCGGGCGCACAGAGGAGGAGGGCCGCGGCAAGGGAGAGGGGCAAGAGGGCGCGCATGGTGGATCCGTCAGTTCGTTCCTTCATCGTTGTCGCCGATGGTGCGGAGCTCGACACAAGCTTCCTTGGGGCCGATGGGCGCCGTCGCGAGCTGGGTCGTGTTCGGGTCTTCGGCCTTGGCCACGGGGTCGAGCGCGCAGCCGGGCGAGTCGCAGACGACGTCGTCCACGCAGCGGGCCTCGACCGTCCAGTTGAGGTCGCCGCCCGAGAAGTTTCGCATCGTGCCGGTCACGGCGCGCAGGACCTCACCGCGGTGGGACGTGGGAGAGAACTGGCCGGCCGGGTCCGTGTTGACCTGCATGAAGAGCAGGTGCGGGTTGCCGTCGTCGTCGGTCTCTTCCTTCCAGACCTTGTAGTTGCCCCGCGCGATGTAGCTCGTCCACTCGGTGCACTCGGGGTTGTCGTTGCACTCGTTGGCGCACGAGGCCTCGGCGTCGCTCTCGAAGTCCACCCGCCCGTCACCGTTCAGATCGCAGCTCGACTGGTCGTCGGCGAAGACGTTGTTGATGGCCGGCTTGGGACCGAAAAACTGAGGGATCTGGTAGCCCTCGAGCCGGACGAGGCCGCTCTCGAGCTGCTCCATCGACAGGGCGCTCTCGATCGTCTCGAAGCCGAGGACCACGGGGTCGGGAACCTTGCACTTGTCCTCGTCCCCCTCGAAGAGCGGCTCGACGTCGAACGACGGGAACGAGAGCTCGGTGAAGCCGAAGAACTCCACGACGGTGCCGCTCAGGAAGGTGACGCGGTCGCAGACGCGCATCCCTCGTGGGGTCGAGAAGTTGAACGCGAAGAGGTGGTTGTAACCTGCCGACTGCCCGGACAGATCCGTCACGTAGAAGCCGTCCTTCGCGATGCGCGTCACGATGAGCTCGTGCTCGTCCGACGTGTTGATCTCGAGCGCCTCGTACGGGAAAGGCGTGGTGGAAGCGCCGCCCTGGACGTTCTGCACCGTGGGCAGCTCGTAGTGCACGGGCGGGGAGACGCCGGCGGCGAAGAACCCCTCCTCCTCGCTGTCGTCGTCCGAGAAGGCACACCCGGGATCGTTCGGGTAGTCGACGAGGACGTCCTCCTCGTCGTCGTTCTTGCCGTTTGCGCACGCAGGGGTCTCCCCGGCAGGCGTGGGCGTGTAGCCGAGGTCCTCCACCCACAGGCGCGACTCCCCGTAGACAGCGGTGACGGTGACCGTGGCGGTCGCTTTGCCGTTCTCGAGGCGGAGGTTCCGGCCGATGTTCTCGCCCGCGGCGTTCACGACCGACACGACGGCGCCGGGCTGCACGGAGAGCCGGACGAACCCGTCGAAGTCGTCCGAGCCGCCGTCGGGGCCGACGGCCTGGATCTCGACCTCCCAGACCTCGTTCGTCTTGCCGACGTTGGCGGGGAGCGGGTCGTCCACGGTCGGCGGCTCGCCCCCGTTCACCGCGACGACGTCGACCCGGAACGTCTGCGTTCCGAGGTCCACGTCCTTCTGGCTGGTGCAGGACAGAACCGTCAGCAAGACGAACCTCCCCAGCACTCCGACCTTTCGATCTCGGCAACCAGGTCTCATTGGCCCACCATCCTCAGCCGGCCGTCGCTGAAGTTGCCGAGGCCGCGGTCGACACAAGCGAGGAACTTGCACTGCTCCCCGGCGGCCGCGCAGGGGCTCACCGAGTCCAGGCAGCTCTTCTGGATGTCCGAGTTCGGCGCCGCGTCACACGTCTCGCGCTGGAAGGCGGCCACCTCGGCGCGGCAAGTCGCGAGGACACACGCGCCCTCGCCCCCGCAGCTCTTCCCCGGCGTGGTCGAGCAGCTCTCGCTCTCGGTCACCGCGTCCGGGCAGGCGCACACGTAAGCGCCAGGCTCGACATTGCAGAGCGAAGGGTCACCGCCTTCCTTGCAGCCGCAGTCCGCGTCGGTCGAGCAGGAGCGCAGCTCCCCGGAGCTCGACGCACCACAAGGATTGCCCCCGCGGATGTAGTCGATGAGCGCGTCGCGCTGCTGCACCTTGGTGTCGAACTGCGTGGTGTTCCGCTGCAGGACGCGGAAGCCGCTGCCGCCGCCCGCCAGGTAGTTCGACGTCGCGAGCTCGTAGGCCCCGAACGGCTCGATGGGCTGCCAGCAGAGCTCGTTCTCGACGTCACACTGCCCGAACACCTTGCCGGGGCAGTCCTCGTCCGTCAGGCACTTGACCGCTTTGTCGTCGGTGCCCTCCTCGAGCATCGGGCCGATGAAGATGCCGCTCGCGGTCTGGGTCGTGCAGTCGATCACGATGCGCGCGCCGCCGATCTGCACCTGCGAGACGCAGCCGCGGCCTGCGCTGCGCCGGGCGACGAAGTCGAAGAGCTGCTGGATCTCGACGCCCGAGAGCTGCATCTTCGTGATCGAGTTGTCGAACGGGAAGACGTTGTACATCTGCTCGACGGAGATGGGCCCGGGCACGAAGTCCGCGCGGATGCCCGTCGTGTTCGTGAGCGAGAAGTCGGTCTGGATGCCGAGGCGGAGCCACATGGCCGTGGCGATCATGTTGCCGAGGGGCGAGTCCCCGCCGGACGTGGAGAAGCGGCGCGAGCCGTCGGGCGCGTAGCCGACGAGCAGCTCGAGGTTCGCCAGCGTGTCGAGGCCCTGCGCGTAGGGCTCGAGCAGCGACGCGACGATCGGATCCTGTGGGACGCTCTCGTTCACGGGGAAGAGCGTGTAGTCGTTCGTCAGGACCTCGAAGCCGTTGATGGGGTCGTAACAGGCCTCTTGCGCCGCGTTCGGGTCGCACTTGGGCGGGAGATCCCGCTCGTCGTTCGTGACGACCAGATCGAGGCGCCCGACGAACTTGGCGAAGGCGCCCGAGTGCGCGAGCACGACGTCCCGAGGCTTGCAATACCGTCGAAGCTTCTCGCCGGAGGTCGGGCCGTCGACCTCGATGTAGTAGCTCTGCTTCTCCTCGTCGAAGAGCTGCGAGCAGTCGCGCACCTTCTTGGGCGGCTGCAACACGATGTGGTTGTGCCCGCCGAGGACGACGTCGATGCCGGTCGTCGTCTCGATCATCTCCTCGTCGTTCTCGAGGCCGAGGTGCGAGATCATCACGATGACGTCGACCGACGGCCGCAGCAGGTCGACGTAGGCCTGAGCGATCTGCGTGGTGTTGAGCGGGGTGATGCCGAGACGGTTCGGCGCGTCGAAGATGGAGCTGAGGCTCGACAGGTTCGCCATCCCGATGACGGCGACGCGGAGCCCTTGCGCGTCGAACACCTGGTACGGCTCGAACACGGTCCCGAGCGGCGAAGCGCCCGGCATGGTCGGGTCTTCGAGCTGGTAGTTGGCTGCGAGGGCCGGGAACGTGGCCCACTTCTGCAGCTGCACACCGAGGTTGCGCGCGCCGGAGTCGAACTCGTGGTTGGCGATGAGCATCGCGTCGGCGCCCATCGCGCTGAGCGAGCGAATCTCCGCCTCGCCGTAGAAGAAGTTGAAGACCGGCGCCCCCTGGAAACAGTCGCCGCCGTCGATGTGGAGCACGCGCCCCGACCGAGCGCGCTCCCGGCCGATGATGTGCGACATGCGAGCGATGCCGCCGACGTTGGCGATGGTGTTGACCTCGCCGAGCCCGAGCCCCGCGTCGACCTGGCCGATCTGCAGGTTGTACGGGAAGAGCCGCGAGTGGACGTCCGACGTGTGGAGGAGCGTCAGGTGGACCTGCCCGGAGAGCTTCGTGGGCGGCAGGGGCTCCTCGCACCCACCCATGGTCAACGAAGCAGCGAGCGCCCCCGCACCAGCGAAGGCGACCCAGGACAGCGGGGCGCGGAAAGAATGGACCATCGAAGGACGCGCTTCGGCCGCTCTCCCGCTTCCGGGGGCTACCGACGCATCCGTAGCGAATAGGGAAACGCGCTCCCTGGCTCAAGCGAAAACTTGACGTCGGGTGACACCGACGCGTCACGGAGGCCGGCGGCGCGCCGGACGTCCGCTCGGCAGCGCTTGGTCAACGTCGGCGGCGGGGCGGGAGTCCGTGCCTGCCGGGCCCCCGATGAACGGGCGGGCGTCGATGCACCCGATCCCGGTGGTAGACCGGGTAATTGCGCTGATGCCAGCGTTGGTAGGCCGGCCGGTAGGTGTGGTAGTGCCGAACGTAAGATCGGTAGCTCGGCGCCGACCGCGGGACGTAGATGACCCGCCCGCCCGCGAAGTAATAGGGAGAACCGTAGTCGTCATAGAAGACGACGTGTCGGTTGTAATAGAGGGGCGAGTAGTCCGCCTCCACGGCCACCGCCGGGGCCGGAGATCGGAGGGTGGCGGTGCAGCCGGCCGTCGAAGCGCCGAGCGCGACGACGAGTGCGAGCGTGCTCTTGTACATGCCCTCTCCGTGGCAACCCACGTTCCACGCACGATCTCGGGGCCGAGCGGGTGAGGCGGGTCAGCGCGCTGCCGGCCGCGCGGCAACACGCCTCGGGCGGTGGCGCCTGGGCCCACAGGTGCGCGCGCGGCGACGACGGCAGGCTGGACGTCACGTATGCTTGGGCCCGATGGCGGCTGACGCGAGCGAGGCGCTGCTGGTCGGAGTCGGGTTTCGTCCCGAGATCGCCGGCCCGCTCTTGCGCGGCGAAGGGGAGGCCACCTTCCTCGAGCTCCTGCTCGAGGAGCGCCTCGCCTCCCGCGAGCGCGCCCGCGAGGCCGAGGCGCTCGCCGAGATGCGCCCCGTCGTGGTGCACGGGACGAAGCTCTCGCTCGGCTCGGCCGAAGGCATCGACGAAGGGCGCGCGACGCTGCTCGGCGACCTCGCGCGGCGCACACGCGCCTTCGCGGTCACCGAGCACGCAGCCTTCGTCCGCTCGAGCGGCGTCGAGATCGGGCATTTGACCCCCGTGCCGTTCAGCCGCGCCGCGGCGGACGTGATCGCACGAAACGTGGCGCGCGCGCGCCGTCGCCTGCCGGACGTGCCGCTGTTGCTCGAGAACGTCGCCTGGCCGCTGCGGCCGGGAGGCGACGAGATGTCCGAGGCGGAGTTCTATGCCCTGCTGGTCGAGCGGACGGGCGCTCGCCTCCTCTTCGACGTCGGCAACCTCTACGCGAACGCGCGGAACGCCGGCGTCGATCCGTTCGATGCGCTGCGTGACTTTCCCGTCGAGGCCGCCGACATGATCCACCTGGCCGGGAGCCTGGAGCGGGGAGGCTTCGTCTACGACACCCATGCGCACGCCGTTCCGGAGGACGTGTTCACGATGCTCGAGCTCACGCTCGAGCGGAGAGGTCGCGTGCCGATCGTGCTGGAGCGCGACCACGGGCTCGACTGGACCGAGGTGAGCGGGGAGATCGGGAGGGCGGCGGCGATCGGGAGGCAAGCAAGGCCGGCGGGCGGAGACGTCCCCAGCCTCGCGCCGGGCGGGGAGGTCGACTCCAGGTGTCAGTCCGTCCCTGCGCTCTCCTCCCCCCCGGCCCCCCTCCGCTCTGCAGAGGCGGACGAGCCGCTGCGCGTGAACCAGATCGCCCTCGCGCGCGCGCTCGCTGGCATCGAGGCGGATGAGCGGCTCGACCCCATCGGGGTGGCGCGCGCGCGCGACATCCTCATCCACAAGCGCGTCGAGGAGAGCCTGCCGCTCTTGCCCCGGCTCCGAGCCTTCGCCGGCGTCGTCGCCCTCGCCGAGCGCCACGCTCACGACACCGTCCGCCCGCGCCGGCGCGCCGCGGTGACCGACGCGCGCGCGATCGCCCAGGCCGCCGCGGCGTCGTCCGACGGCGCGCTCGCGCTCGCCGCGCGGCTCGACCGGCTCGCGCTCGACGCCCGCTTCGTCTTCGATGCCGAAGGGGCCTCGCCCCGAGCCGGCCCCTTCGTCGGCAGCGAGGCCACGCCGAGCGGCCGCTGCTACGCCGTGAAGGGCCTCGGCTCCGGCGCCAAGGTCCACGTCCTCTCGCCCGCCCTCGCCTCCCCTCTCCTTTCCACCTGACCATGTCCGACTACAACTACCGCCGCCTCCCGCGCAGCATTCAAGCTCGGATGGAAGACCTCGTCCGCGCGCTCGAGTCCTCCCTCGGGGGCGATCTCCGCTCCGTCATCTTGCACGGCTCCGTCGCCAGGAACGACTGGCGAGAAGGCGACAGTGACATCGATGTCATCGTGGTCTTGGCGCGCTCGTCGCGCGCGATCCTCGAGAAGCTGACAGAACCGTTTGCGATCGCGCGCGCCGCCGCGCGCGCGGAGCCGATGATCCTGGTGGAGGACGAGATCGCCCGGGCAGCCGACGTCTTTCCGCTCCTCTACGACGACATCAAGCGCCACCACGTGGTGCTCCACGGGCCGGACCCGTTCCGCGACCTCGTGGTCGACCGACGCCACATCCGGCTCCGCGTCGAGCAGGAGCTCCGCGAGCTGAAGATCCGCCTGCGCCGCGCGGTGACCGACGCGGGCGGGCACAAGCCGACGCTCGCGGGCGCCGTGACGCGCAAGGTGCGCCAGGCCAAGTTCCCGCTTCGCGCTCTCCTTTCGCTGCTGGGGACCGACTGCTCCGACGATCTCGAGACCGTCTACACAAAGGTGGGCAAGCGCCTCCTCGTGGACACACACGTGCTCCTGCGCTCGAAGGAGCGCACGGACGAGGCGATCGACACGCTCGCCGAGCTCCTCGGGAAGGCCGTCGTCGCCGTCGACACGCTCGACGAAGGAGGCGCGGCGTGAGCGCAGGCCCGGTCGCCGAGACGTTCGACTTCTGGCCGTTCGACATCCCGCCCGGCACCGAGTTCTTGCTCGTGTACGCCGTGATCGCGCTCGTGGGTGTCGTGCTCGCGAAGGCGGTGCAGGTCGTGCTGCTCGGCCTGCTCGCCCCCGCAGGCGCGGAGGCCTCTCGAGGAGGAGGCTACCGAGCACCGGCGCGCCAACAACCGAAGCTCGCGGTCGGCACCTATCCCTCGGTCGACGACACCCTGGCGATCGCGTACCTCGGGCGCGGCGAGTCCGGGCTCGCGGAGGCGATCTTCGTGCAGGCCACGGCGGAGGGCTGGCTGCGCCCCGGCCAGACGCACGGACAGGTCGCGATCTATCCGCTCCCTGCCGACGCCTCGACCTCGTCGCGCCGCCTCGCGGCGAACCTGCACGCGACCTCGGCGAGCACGCCGGCGATCCGGGCAGCCGCCGCGCGCGTGGCGCAGAGCCTCGCCCCCGATCTCCAGCGCGACCTCGTCGAGCTCCGCCTCCTGCACGGCGCGGCGGAGCGCACGTACGCGTTCTTCGCGTTCGCGGGCATCGGGGCCATCGTGCTCGGCGTCGGGCTGATCCGCATCGTCCGCGGCCTCGAGCTCGGCCGCTCCGTCGGCTTCCTCGTCGCGGAGACCTTCGTGGTCGGCCTCGCGCTCGCGCTGCTCTCCCGCCCGAAGAAGCTGACCGACAAGGGCGAGGCGTACCTGAAGTGGATCAAAGACTCGACCTTCTCGCTCCGGCAGGACGTCTCGAGCGGCCGAACCCAGCGCCCCGCCGATCTCGCGCTCGCGGGCGCGATCACGGGCGTGATCGGCGTCCCGCTGGTCGCGGCGACCTGGCTGTGGGGCGGCGGCGGCGCGAGCGCGATCGGGGGCGACGCCTCCGCGTCGACGTCGAGCTTCGGCTCGAGCTCCTCCTGCTCGAGCTCGAGCTGCGGCGGCGGCGGCGGCTGCGGGTCATCGAGCTGCGGCGGAGGCGGCGGCTGCGGCGGGTAGTGGCTCGCCCCGGGCCTCGGCCTTCGAGCAGCTCGCCGGCGCGCCCTTTCGCGCGACGTCCGCGGCGATGCGCACCACGACGGAGTCCGACACGATCCCGTCGAGCGAGCCGTCGCTGACGGCCCCGAACGCGCGACGATCGATCGCGAACTCACACCCGATGCGGACGCGACACGAGTCGACCTCGATCGACGCCGGAACCACCAGGCTCTTCTGGACGCCGTGGAAGTCGAAGTTGCCGTAGAGCTCGAGCCCCGCCTCCACCCGACGCAAGGAACGCGACGCGAAGCGCGCGGTCGGGAACCGGTAGGTGTGGAGGAACTGGTCCTTGGCGATGTCGGCCACGATGGGGAGGGTGGAGTCCACCGCGGTCGTGTCCACGTGCACGTCCACGCTGGAGGCCTCGAGCTTGCTCGGCGCGATGACCAACGTCGCGCGTGATCGCGGGAACTTCAGCGTGTAGCTCGTGCCCGCCGAGACGTCCGCCTGGACATCGATCGAGCCGGCCGGAAGCTCGTACGTCTCGGCGTTGTCGGGCACGGCGACGGGCGCGGGCACCTCCGTCACCAAACGAGCCGTGGGCGCGGAGGCGCAGGCGCAGAGCAGGAGCCCCAAGGGAGCTGCCGCGAGCCGACGCTCGCTTCTTACGCGCCTCATCGAGAGCTCATAGCAGCTGACCGTGCCCGATGCAGCCGGCCTCCCCCCTCGCGGACGCGAGGGGGGACGGGGGGGGTGAACGTGCGGCAACGACGCTGGCGAGCTCCCAGTCCTCCCCCGCCTCGGCACACGGTCACTCTTCGACGTCTTCGCCGGCGAGGATGTCGTGCAGGCGTGGCGCAAACGTCTCGACGACGATGTTGTCGACCTCCTCCGCGCTGGACAGGTCGAGCGCGCGCTCGGCGACCCGCTGCGCCTCCTCGACCGAGACGCGGCGAAACGTCTCGCGGATCTCCGGGATGGCGGACACCTCCATCGAGAACTCGCGCACACCCAGCCCCAGGAGGAGCACGGCCGCGAGCGGGTCGCCTGCCATGGCGCCGCAGACGCTCACGGGACACTGGTAGCGCTCGCCCGCGCGAACCACCCGGTCGATGAGCCGGATCGTGGCGGGGTTGAAGGGCGAGGCCAGGTGGGCGAGGCGCCGGCTGGAGCGGTCGACGGCGAGCGTGTACTGGATGAGATCGTTCGTCCCGATGCTCAAGAACGCGGCCTCGCGCGCGAAGTGATCGGCGAGCACCGCCGCCGCGGGCACCTCGATCATCACGCCGAGCGGGATCTGATCGGGCACCTGCTCGCCGCGCTCGCGCAGCTGATCACACGCGGTCTCCATCATCTTGCGAACCCAGCGGAGCTCGTCGAGCGTCGAGACCATGGGCACCATGATGCGGACGTCGCCGAAGGCCGTGCTGCGGATCATCGCCCGGAGGTGCTCGAGGAAGACCTCGGGGCGCGTCATGGCGAGGCGGACGGCGCGCAGCCCGAGCATCGGGTTCAGCTCGGGCGGGAGCTTGAAGGTCGAGACGAACTTGTCGCCGCCGATGTCGAACGTGCGAAGCACGACGGGCAGCCTGTCCATCGAGGCGATGACGTCGCGAAAGGCCGCGAGCTGCTCGTCCTCCGACGGGGGGTGCAGGCGGTCGACGTAGAGGTACTCCGTGCGGTAGAGGCCCACGCCCTCGGCGCCTACCTCGCGGCCGCGGCGAGCCTCCTCCGGGTTCTCCACGTTCGCGCGGACGGCGACCGTCGTGCCGTCGAGGGTTCGCGCCGCGCGCTCGCGCGCGAGCGCGAGCGCGTCGCGAAGCGCGGAGTACCGCTCGCCGCGCCCGCGGGCGTCGTGCAGCGAGCTCTCGTCCGGGTGGATGACGACGATGCCGCGCAGGCCGTCGACCACCACGAGATCGCCGGTGCGGATCGAGTCGAACACGTCGCTCACACCGACGACCGCGGGGAGCTTGAGCGCGCGCGCCGTGATGGACGTGTGGCTCGTGCGCGTCCCACCCTCCGTCACGAAGGCGACGACCGTGGAGCCGGGGATGATGGGGGCGCCGGAGATCTCCGCGCCGCCGCTGACGATGCTCGCGGTGTCGGCGGGGGACAGGTCACGCGCGAAGAGGACGATGTTGCCTCGGGGGATCGTCGGGTACCCGGCGGACTGGCTCGCAAAGCCGCGCAACAGGTGCTCGCCCACGAACTCGATGTCGCGGCTGCGCTCACGCAGGTACGGGTCGTCCGCGCGCGCCAGCTGGGCGGCGATGGAGTCCACCGCGAGGGAGACGGCCCACTCCGCGCAGCGGTTCTCGGAGCGGATGAGGCGCTCGACCTCGCTCGCGAGCATCGGGTCCTCCACCATCATGGCGTAGGCCTCGATGACCGAGTGCGCCGCGGAGACCGAGCCGAGGTTCGTGGCCACGCCCTTCAGCTGCATCCGGGCGCGCTCGCTCGCGCGCCGGAAGCGCGCGAGCTCCGCCTGGTGGGCTTCGGGCAACGCGTAGCGGCGCGGCACCTGGTGCCGGGGGTTGCCGATGACGATGGCTCGCCCGATGGCCACGCCGGGCGAGCCCGGTATGCCGTGGAGCAGCTCCTGATCGCGCACGTTCGTCGTCACTCGCCCCCCCGGAGATCCACGGTCTCGGTCATTCCCCTTCCCCGAAGCGCTGCGCGATGAGCACGCCGATGGCCTGCACACACGCCTCGGCTCCGGTGCCCTCCGCCCGCACGCGAATGGTCGTGCCCTTCGCCCCGCAGAGGAGGAGCACACCCATCACGCTCTTGCCGTTCACGCCGTCGGCCTCGGGGCCGTAGAGCGTGACGTCACAGCGGTACCGGCTCGCCGTCTGCACGAGCTTCGTCGCAGCGCGTGCGTGCAGCCCGCGTTCGTTGATGATCTCGAACGACGCCTCCGCGGCCTCGGGCCCGCCCGCCCCGGGCTCGGTCTTCATCGAGAGCCTCCTTGTGCGGCGTCGGCCGGCGGCGCAGCCGGAGCCGCGTCGCGGTGGACCAGGCGGATGCCCGTGTGCCCGCGCTGACCTAGCCGCTCCGCGAGCGCGATGGCGATCGAGACCGAGCGGTGTTGCCCGCCGGTGCAGCCGACCGCGATGGTGAGGTAGCTCTTTCCTTCCGCCTCGTAGAGCGGGAGCAAGAAGTCGAGCGAGTCGACCGTGAGAGCGAGGAAACGCGACGCGTTCTCCGACCCGAGCACGTAGTCGCGCACGCGGACGTCGAGCCCCGTCAGCGGCCGGAGCTCGTCGACGAAATGGGGGTTATCGAGGAAGCGCACGTCGTAGACGAGGTCGGAGTCGCTCGGGAGGCCGTATTTGAAGCCAAACGACAGGATCCGCACGCTCATCCGAAGCGCCGAGACCGTCTCGGGCTTGAAGACGCCGAGCACGCGTCGCCTGAGGTCGTGTACCCGCATGCCGCTCGTGTCGATCACGCTGGCCGCCAGCGCGCGGAGCGGCGCGAGGCGCTGGCGCTCGAGGCGGATGCCGTCTTTGACCTCGGCGTGTGCGCCCGCGTGCTCGTGGGACGCGTCCGCTGCGGCGAGCGCAGGGTGGGGCCTGCGCGTCTCGCTGTACCGGCGGAGGAGCGCCTCGTCCGACGCGTCGAGGAACAACACCGTCACGCGGCGGGCGGGGCCCGCGCCGGCCGCGGCGCGCGCCTCGCGTGCGAGCGTCTCCACCACCTGGGCGGCGCTCGCGAGGAACTCCGCCGCGAAGGCGTTGAAGCCCAGGGCGATGTCGCGGATGCCGGCCTGCTCGCAGGCGGTGATGGCGTGCTCGATGACCGGCGGCGGGAGGTTCTCGATCGCGTGGTACCCGAGGTCCTCCAGCGCGGCGAGCGCGGTGGACTTGCCGGCCCCGGACAGCCCGGCCACGACGACCACGTTCGTCGAGCGGCTCATCGACGCCTCCGCGACCCGCTCAGATCCACGGGGGGAGGCATCGCGCTCTCGTCGCTCCGGCGAAGCTCCACCTGCTGGATCTGCCTCTCGATGACCCCGAAGAGCTCGCGCGCGGCGTGGTGCCCCGCGTTCTTGAGCAGCTCGTTCCGCGCGGCCACCTCGAGGATGGACGCCATGTCCCGGCCAGGCCGGACCGGGACGATGAGCTCGGGGATCGAGACCCCCAGGATGTCGTGGAAGCGCTCTTCGAGGCCGAGCCGGTCCGCCTCGAGCTCCTGCGAGGCCTCGTCGACGAGCCGCACGACTACGTCGATCCGCTTTCGTTCGCGGATGGCGGTCACGCCGAACAGATCTTTGATGTTGAGGATGCCGAGGCCGCGCACCTCGAGGTGGTGCCGGAGCAGCTTGGCCGGTTGACCGAAGATCATCCCCGGCGGGCGGAAGTCACACTCGACGACGTCGTCCGCCACGAGGCGGTGGCCCCGCATGACGAGATCGAGCGCGCACTCGCTCTTCCCGACGCCGCTCGGCCCCATCAGCAGGAGCCCCACGCCGAAGACGTCGATGAGCACGCCGTGCAGCCGCTGCCTCGGCGCCAGCTTCTCGTCGAGCAGCGCGTGCAGGCGGGTGATTGTCACGCTCGATCGCTCCGCCGAGTGCAGGAGCGGCGTCGCCGCCCGCTCGGCGCACGTGCCGATCTCGCGAGCCGAGTGGCCGAGGTGCCCCGTCAGCACGACGCAGGAGAGCCCGAGATCGAAGAACGCCGTCATGCGCTCGATGCGCTCGGCGCCGTCGAGCGAGTCCAGGAAAGACTGCTCCGTCTGGCCGAGGATCTGGATGCGGGTCGGGACGATTCCGTGGAAGTGACCGGCGAGCGCGAGGCCGGACTTCTGGATCCGCGTGTGGGCGATGGCGCGGTCGAGCCCACCTTGTCCGGCCATGAGAGAGAGCGACAGGTCGAGCGCGGGCTCGCCGAGCAGCCCACGCGCCGTGACGGTGGGGCGCGCGCGGATGGCTTCCGGCCCGATGCTGCCGGCGAACGTCTCGTCGTCCGTCCACTCGATGCCGGCGGCGCTCGGCCCCGCCCCGCGGGAGCTCGAAGGCGTCGCCCTCGACGGAGGGTCGTCGTCGCTCACGCCGGCCGCCCCTCCTCCGATGCGATGAGCGCGAACGCGGCGTCCCCGTCGGACGCGCCGACGAGCCGCTCGCGAAAGTGGTCGTCCCGCAAGAGGCGCGAGACGCGCGCGAGCGTCTTCAGGTGCTCGCCGACCGCGCGACGAGGACCGATGACCGCGAAGAAGATCGAGACCGGCATCCCGTCCACCGCGTCGAACTTCACCGGCTGCGGACAGAGGAGCACCGCGCCGAGGATGCGATCGAGATCCTCCACCGCGGCGTGCGGGATGGCGACGCCGCCGCCGACGCCGGTGGACTGCTGTCCTTCTCGGCGCGCGAGCAGGTCTTCGATCGCGCTCGCGTCGAGCTTGCCTTCCCCGCTGGCGAGCAGCTGCGACAAGAGACGCAAGACCTCGCTCTTTGTCGTTACTTGGTTGTCGCCGCGAGCAACCGCGACGCGTCCAGGGCTGAGGATGTCGACGACCTGCATGACGGAAGCGCTGCTCGTGGAAGCAGAAAGGAGCAGCCCACGTCCTCCGCGAGCCGCTCCGCCGACACTAGTACATGCGCCCCTCCCGAGCTAGCTCGGGAGGGCTGCCTGGTCTTGTTACTCGCCCCGTTCTCCTCGCTGCGACTCCCGCTCGACGATGGCGGCGAACTCGCCCGCCCTCATCGCCCCGTGTTTCTTCGCCACGCTCGCGCCCTTCTCGCTTCGGATCTGCCTCTCGAGCTTGTCGAGCACCAGATCGATGGCGGCGTACATGTCACGGTTGCGTTCGTTCGCGTGGAAATTACCCGAGCCGGCCTGGATTCTGACGTCGGCGATGAAGTCGAGCCCCTCGACCGAGAGGGTCACCTGCGCCGTCATGGCTTGCCGGAGGTACTTCTGTAGCTTCGCAATCTTCTCACTCGCGTAGCCCTTCACGGCCTCCGAGCCATCCATGTGCCGGAACGTGATCGCTATGTTCATGGAACCTGCCTTCCTGCGAGGGTCCGAGACACCATCAACCCGATCGTACACGGGGAAGACTGGTGAGCAGGAAGGGCTATTCCGCACGGTCGTCGCGAGATCGCCACGGGCCCGCCACGCGGCTCAAAAATGACGAAAGTTCGCGGCCGAGCGGGCAGGTCTCTGGTACCATGCGCGGCCCGGGCGGCCGTTCGCCCCTGAGCTCCGCCGGTGCCGCTACTCCGGGTCGGCCGGCGGCAAAGACGGCTGCCGCGGCTTCGCGTCCCTGCCGCCCTGGAGCCGCTCGTAGATGGCGCGCGACGCGCCTTCCATACGCGTGGCGTCCGCCTGCGCCGCTGGCTCGGCCCGGTACTCGTCGTTCTGACGGAGGAAACGCGCGAACGCCACGAACGTCTTGGCGAGCTCGATCTCGTTGCCCGTCTGCTCGAAGATTGTGACGCTTCGCGCGTAGTACTCGCGCGCGCTCTTCGTGTGTGTGGGGCCCCAGCCGCCCGCGGCGGTGATCTCGCCGAGCGTGCGGAGCGCGATGCCGAGCTGCACGCGGCTGCGCACGGTCGCGAAGATGTCCACGCAGCGGCCGATGCACTCGCGCGCCTTCACCAGATCGCCCCGCGCGAGGTGCGCCTCGCCCATGGCGCGCAGGGCGTCGGCGAGGCCGAGCTTGTCGCCCAGCTCGTCGAACTGCTCCTCGGCCTGCTTGAGGACCTCGATCGCGCGATCGGGCTGCCCCGACCGGTGGAGCGCGTCGCCCGTGTTCACGAGCACGAGCGCGATGCGGTTGCGGTCGCCGATCTGCTTGGCCACGTCGAGCGCCTGCTCGAGGAGCGGCATGGCGACGGCGAAGTCGCTGCGGTCGAGCGCGAGGGTTCCCAGGTTGTTGAGCGTGGCCACGACGCCGACGAGGTCGCCGATGTCGCGCCGAATGCCGAGCGCTTGCTCCCAGGCCTCGATGGCCTGGCCGAACTCCCCCGTCTCGACGAGGACGATGCCGAGGTTGTTGAGCGAGAGCGCGATGCTCCGGCGGTCCCCCAGACGGCGGCGCCGCGCGAGGCCGTCGCGGAGGAGGCGCTCGGAGCTCGCGTAGTCACCCTTCAACCAGGCGAGCTTGCCGAGGTCGTCGATGGTCGATGCGACGCCCCGGTCGTCCCCGGCGGAGGAGAAGAGGGCCATCGCCGCGTCCAGGTGGCGGCCCGCCTCATCGAGCGCGCCCGTGTCGCGATAGAGCCGGCCGATCCGGTTGTGAGCCGCGCCGCCCTTGGATCGGATGTCGAGCCGGTAGGCGAGCGTGAGCATCTCGCGGAAGCTCGCGAGCGCGTCGTCGATGCGGCCGGTGAGCGCGAGCACGTCCCCGTAGTTGTGGAGCGCGTCGATGCGGCGGGCGACGCTGCCGTCCCCCACGAGCTCGAGGCCCTTTTCGTAGTAGCCACACGCCGCCGTGAGCGCGTAGCCGGCGCGGGCGCGGTCTCCCGCGTCGAGGTACGCGAGCCCGGCGGACTCGCCGTGCCCCGCCTTCTCGTGGTGCTCCGCGAGCAGGGCGAGCGTCTCTTCGCTCGAGTTGGTGTGGGCTTGTCGGGCGAGCCAGTCTGCGAACACCGCATGGTGGTGTTTCTGCGCCGACGGGGTCGTCCGCCGGCCGATCGCCTCACGCTCCTTGTTGTGTTTGAACGCGAACTCGTCGGAGTCGGGGAGCGAGGAGTCGGGGAGCTTCAGGATGTAGTCACGGTGCTCGAGCTCCGTCAGCACGCCCTTGAGCTTGCCGACGTCGTCGTCCGCACCCACGGTCCAGATCTCGGGGGCCTCGTGGCCGGCGCGCAGGAGCGGGACGAGCCCCGCCGCCCAGAAGACGCTCCCCATCGTCGCCGCGAGCTCGAGGACACGTCGCTCGAACGGCGAGAGCGCCGAGAGGCGCGCGCCGATCGCGTCCTCCACCGTGAGGGGGAGCTCGGCCGCCTCCAGCCTGTCGAGGTGGACCGTCCAGCGCGGCTCGTCCGCGAGGGCGGCCTCCTCTTCGAGGACACCTCTGTCATGATAGAGGCGGAGCATCTGCTCGAGGAGCGCCGGGTTCCCGGACGCAAAGGAGCAAGCGTTCTCCACCAAGCTCGCGGGGACCTCGCCAGCCGCGTCTTTGCAGGGCGCGAGCATGGCGCGCATGAGGTCGTGTGACTCCGTCTCGGCGAGCACGTCGAGCTCGATGACGGTGTGTTTCCCGCCGCCGGCGCTGCCCCAGTCTTCCATGGCCGTCTTCAGCTCGGGGCGCGCCGCACAGAGCACGAGGACCGGACCGCTCAGGTATTCCACCAGGTAGCGCAGGAGCTCGAGCGAGTCCGCGTGGGCCGCGTGCAGATCGTCGAAGACGAGGCAAAGAGGGCTGTGCGCCGCGTCCGCCTCGATGAACGACTTGAAGACCGCGCGACGGAGGAGCTTGCCTTGCGCCGGATCGTCGCCGACGGCGCGGGTGAGCGGGCTCTCCTCGAACGGAACCTCCAGGAACTGGCCGAGGAAATAACAGATGTCCCCGACCTTCCGATCCCCCGTGACCGTCGCGACCTGGGTGCGGACCTGCTGCTTGACGACTTCGTCATCCATCGATTCGACCAGGCCGAACCGCATGCGCAACATGCGCCCGAAGATGCCGTAGGCGCTGTCCGCGTCGCGAGCGCTGCCGCGGTAGACGCGCGGGACGAGCGTGCTGCCGCGACGCCTGAGCACGAACTCCTGGATCAGGCGGCTCTTCCCGACGCCCTGCGCGCCGAGAACGGTGACGACGCGCATCTCGCGCGCGGATTCGACCGCGGTCAGCGCCGCATCGAGGGCGGCCATGGGAGCCGCGCGGCCCACGAAGGGCCCCCGCTCGCCGAAGAGCCCGAACGGAAGGTTGTCTCGAACCATGGGAAGAGCGTGGGGGACCCGGAGACCTGGCCCGCCCGAGGAATCCTCGGAATCGTCGTTAGTCGCGCGGAATCGGGGGTACCAGGGGTTTCTTCGAAGGGGCGCCGAATGGCCAGGTCTCGAGCGCTCGGGTACGATTGGCGCGTGACCCAGGCGGAGCCTTCCCCTCCATCCCAGGCGAGCACGCGGGAGCTCGGGCTGCGCGTCCAGGCGGCCTTCAGCGTCGGGGAGATCCGGCGGCTCCTCGAGGCCTGGGGGGCGACGCCCGACGAGCTCGAGGGCGACGGCGGGATGCTGGCGCACCGGCTCGCGTCGCTCGGCATGAAACGCTTCGGCATCGGGGAGATGACACGCCGGCTTCGGAGCGAGAAGCCGCTCATCGAGTGGCCCGACGAGGACGCGGGGAGCGAGCGTTGGGCCGGCCGGCGCGCGACGGTCGACCCCGAGCACACGCTGGTGGACGCTGCGCCCGAGGGCGCGAAGGCCGTGCCGCCGACCTTGCCCGATCTCGATCTCGCGCTGCCCGAGCCAGAGCCCGGCACCGAGCCGGAGCCCGGCACCGAGCCGGAGCCCGGCACCGAGCCGACGGCGCCGACGGCCGAAGCGGCCGAGAGCGCGGCCCCCGCCCCGCCCGTCGCGTCGGAGCGGGTCGGGCCGCCTCCCCCCTCGAAGAACCCGATGATCTTCCTCGAGCCCGAGGCCATGCGGGCGAAGCCAGAGGCCGGTGCGGGGCTGCGCACGCTGGCGCTCGGAGGCGTCGGCCTGATCGTCCTCACCGCGCTCGCGTTCGGCGCGGGCCTCGCGTGGAATCGGGGCTCGACCGCCGCACGACCTCCAACCACACCGGCGGAGCCCGGCTCGGTCCTCGCGCAGCGGGCTGCGACGACGCTCGACGAGCGGCTGCGCTCGGTGGCCTCGCTCTGCGAGCTCGAGGTCACGGGTCAGCCCTCTCGTGACGTGCTCGGCGTCGCCCAGGAGCTCTGCGGCCAGGACGACGCGAAGGCGCCACGCCGTCGATCCCGGCGGCCGGAGCTCGACGTCGAGCCTCGGCCCCCACGCGACGAGCCCGTCGATCTTCGGCCGAGCAGGCCGCGGCCCACGCCCGTCGCGGCCCCCGAGCCCGTGCCGCGCGAGCAGCCGGTGCGGGGCTCGTGCACGAAGGCGTGTATGCGGGTCCAAGAGGAGTGCGTGGCGGCGTGTGGGCCCGAGCCCTCGAACGCCTCGCTCTACGACGGATACCTGGCGTGCAGCGGAAAGTGCATCACCGCATCGTCACGTTGCCGCACGTCCTGTCCGTGAGCGCACGCCGCGTCGATTGCCGCGCTGCGTAGCAAGCCCGAGGTGGAGTCCAAGCCGCGTTTGGACTACACCCGAGCTGCCCATGGACAAGGTCGTCAAGAGCGCGATCGACGCCGTCCGAGACATCCCGAACGGCGCGGTCATCCTCGCGGGAGGCTTCGGCCTCTGCGGCATCCCGGAGAACTGCATCGCCGCGCTGGCGGAGCTCGGCACGAAGGACCTGACGTTCGTCTCGAACAACTGCGGTGTGGACGACTTCGGCCTCGGGATCCTGCTCCGCAAGAAGCAGATCCGGAAGATGATCTCGAGCTACGTCGGCGAGAACAAGGAGTTCGAGCGCCAGTATCTCACGGGCGAGCTCGAGGTCGAGCTGACGCCGCAAGGCACGCTCGCGGAGCGGTTGCGAGCCGGCGGCGCCGGCATCCCCGCGTTCTACACGCCGACAGGTGTCCACACCGCGGTGAGCGACGGCGGCATGCCGGTGCTCCACGCGCCGGACGGCTCGGTGAAGAAGTACTCCGAGAAGAAAGAAGTGCGATCGTTCGACGGGCGCGACTACGTGCTCGAGCGCGCCATCACCGGCGACTACGCCATCGTGAAGGCCTGGAAGGGCGACCGCTACGGCAACCTCGTCTTCCGGCACACGGCGATGAACTTCAACCCGATGATGGCGACCGCCGCGAAGGTCACCATCGCCGAGGTGGAGGAGATCGTGCCGGTCGGCTCGCTCGATCCGGACAGCATCCACACGCCGGGCATCTACGTGCACCGCATCTTCCAAGGCGAGAAGTACGAGAAGCGCATCGAGCGCCGTACCGTCGCCAAGGCCTCCTGAGGAATTGACCATGGCCCTCAACCGAGAGCAGATCGCGCAGCGCGCCGCCCAGGAGCTGAAGGACGGCTACTACGTCAACCTGGGCATCGGCATGCCGACGCTTGTGGCAAACTACATCCCCAAGGGGGTGGAGGTCGTCCTCCAGAGCGAAAACGGCTTGCTCGGCATCGGCCCCTACCCCGTCGCCGGGACGGAGGACGCGGACCTGATCAACGCCGGCAAGGAGACCGTGACCATGATCCCCGGCTCGGCCGTCTTCTCCAGCGCGGAGAGCTTCGGGCAGATCCGCGGCGGCCACATCGATCTCGCCATCCTCGGGGCGATGGAGGTCAGCGAAAAAGGGGACCTCGCGAACTGGATGATCCCCGGCAAGATGGTCAAGGGCATGGGCGGCGCGATGGATCTCGTGGCGCGCGCCAAGCGCGTCGTCGTGATCATGGAGCACGCGGCCAAGAGCGGCGCCCCGAAGATCTTGAACCAGTGTGCGCTGCCCCTCACGGGCCGCGGCGTCGTCCACCGCATCATCACGGACCTCGCCGTGATCGACGTGACGCCGGAAGCCCTCCTGCTTCGCGAGCTCGCCCCCGGGGTCTCGGCGCGCGAGGTGCAGGAGCGCACGGAGCCCACCCTGCGCGTCCCGCACGACGTGACGGAGATGGTGCTTTGAACCGGGAGGCACGCCGATGAGCTGGCCGGAGAAGACGGCGCCGTCGCTCGACGCCGCCGAGAAGCGCTCCCTCGGCGAGGGCCTCTTCCGCAAGTGCGACGGCTGCTCGGCGACGTTGCCCTCGACGGACCTCGCCAACAACTTCGAGGTGTGCCCCGCGTGCGGCCAGCACCATCCCCTCTCGGCGGAGGGCTGGCGCCGCCTGCTCCTTGACGAGCAGTCGTTCGCCGAGTGGGACGCAGGGCTCGCCCCGACCGACCCGCTCTCGTTCGACGACGGCAAGCGCTACGAAGAGCGCATCGCCGCCGCGCAGAAGCGCGCGCGAACGACGGAGTCGGTGCAGATCGGCTCTGCGAAGATGGCCGGCCGGCCCGTGGCCTACGGCTCGTTCGTCTTCTCGTTCATGGGCGGCAGCATGGGCTCCGTCGCAGGCGAGAAGATCACGCGGCTCTTCGAGCGAGGCCTAAAGCACAAGCTGCCCGTGGTCCTCGTGCAAGCGTCCGGCGGCGCGCGCATGCAAGAGGGCATCCTCAGCCTCATGCAGATGGCCAAGGCCGTCGCCGCCCTCGAGCGGTTCCGCTCGGCTCGTCTCCCCTTCGTCTCGGTGCTCCTCCACCCGACCACGGGTGGCGTCGCGGCGAGCTTTGCGTTCCTGGGAGACGTCAACGTCGCCGAGCCGAAGGCCCTGATCGGGTTCGCCGGCCCACGTGTGATCGAGAGCACCTTGAGGCAAACCCTCCCGAGAGGGTTCCAGCGCTCGGAGTTCCTCCTCGATCACGGCATGGTCGACCTCATCGTCCCGCGCTTGGAGATGAAACAGTCGATTGCGCGGCTCCTCGAGCTCTTGAGCTGAGCCGCGGCGAGCGCGCGGTCCTCAGGTCCAGATCGCGATCGTGCGGACGCCGACGAGGCTTCCCTCGGGCGAGCGGCCGACGATGAAGATCGAGACCCCGATGCCCTCCACGTTTCCTACGTCACCGTTCGCACCGAAGTAGAACACGCGAACATCGTCGAGGTTCGACTCGAGCACCTGCTCGAGGTTCCGCATCTTGCCGCAGAGCACCATCATGTCCGGGTCTGACGGGTCCCAGCACATGTGGCCCGCGTCTTTCCACTCCTGCCAGGGCCGCTCCATCCACACGAGGTCTTCCATCGGCTTGTCCGCGGCCGGATCAGCATCGACCACGGCGCCGAACTTCTCCCGGAGCAGCTGATCGGTGATCGTCGTGTCGTTCGCGGCGAGCGGCGCGCTCACGAAGGAGAACGGATAGTCCGACTCGCTCATGTAGGTCAGGCCCTCGGCGGCCTTCTCGATCTCGGCCTGGATCTCGGCGTCGGTCACCATTCCCGCGCCGGTCATCTCGCGGATGATCTCCCGGACGCGGTCGGCGCCGCGGATGGCGTTGGACTTCGAGGCGTACATCTCGCCGCGCGCGATGATCTCGCCGTTGCCCGCGAGCAGGCGGAAGCTGTGCTGGCCGTCGGCGCCCGCCACGAGGTCGTATTGGGCGGCGTCGTCGCCGTTGTCCTTCACCGAGGCGATCCCCTTCTCCGCAGCGCTCTTCGACGAGTACGCCTGCGACTGGAGGATGATCTGCCCGTTGGCCGCGCGCAGGCGGAAGTAGGTCTTCTTGTTCGCGCCCTTGAAGGTCTCGAAGCGCGGGCCACTCTCCTCGGCCGCAGCGCTCGCCGGGTTCTGCAGCGCCGCGACGACCGCGTCCACGCCTGCGTCCGCCGCGGCCTCGGACGAATAGAGCTCGCTCGTGCCGATGATCTGGCCGTTCGTCGCGGTGAGGTTGAAGTAGAACTCGCCACTATCCGCCTGCAGCACCGCGAAGCGCGCCTCGGTCTTTCCGTTTTTCTTGACCGAGGTGATGCCCTTCTTCGCCGCTGACAGGCTCGAGTAGCCCTCGGACCGGAGGATCTTCTCGCCGTTCTTGGCGAGGAGCTGGAAGTAGACCTGACCGTCTTCGCCCTCGAAGGTCTCGAAGCGTCCGGTGTTCGCGGTGGCGTTCTGCTCGTCGCCGACCTCGACGGTGTCACAGGCGGGAACGGCGAAGGCAAGCGCGAGGCCCGTGGCGAGAACCGAGGCGAGGTTGCGGAAGGTCTTCATGATGCGCGCCGCCAAAGCAACCCTTGGGCCACGTGACAGTCGTCGAAAACCGCCCGAGAAACGACGCCTATGTGCTCTCGTCGGAGCCTTGGACCTGGATCAGCGGATCCTCACTTGGATCGATGTCACGGGAAAGCCATGTGGTACGCGAACGGCTCGCTCGCCGCCGGCCGCACGTAGATATGCCGCTCGTGCAGGCGGTTCGCGCGCCCGTACCAGAGCTCGATGAGAGTGGGCACGACGCGGAAGCCCCCCCAATGCGGCGGACGCGGCACGTCGCGCCCCGCGTAGCGAGCGGCAACCTCCGCGAAGCGCGCCTCGAGCGTCGCGCGCGTGTCCAGCGGCTCGCTCTGCATCGAGGCCCACGCGCCGATCTGGCTGTCCCGTGGTCGCGTGCGGAAGTAGGCGTCGCTGTCCTCGCCGCTGACCTGCTCCACGTCTCCCTCGATGCGCACCTGCTCCTGCGCCTGCTTCCAATGAACGACGAGCGCGGCGCGCGGGCGCGCGATGAGCTCGCGCCCTTTGCGGCTCTGGTAGTTCGTGAAGAACACGAAGCCGCGCGCGTCCACGCCCTTGAGCAGGACGATGCGGGCCGAGGGCGAGCCGTCGGGCCCGACCGTCGCGAGCGTCATCGCGTTCGCCTCGAAGGGCTCGTGCTCGGTCGCGCGCGCAAACGCGGTGGTGAAGATCTCGAACGGATCGCCGGGGTGCTGGGCGAAGTCGGTCATGGCTGCGGGTGATGTAGCGCACGCGGGTGGGGGCATCGAGCAGATGGGGGGTCTCGGCTTCGGCTTCGGCTTCGGCTTCGGCTTCGGATCTCGGCTTCGGATCTCGGCTTCGGATCTCGGCTTCGGATCTCGGCTTCGGATCTCGGCTTCGGCTTCGGCTTCGGATCTCGGCTTCGGCTTCGGATCTCGGTCGCCTCGCCGTTGGGTTGGTTGGTCACGCCTCTGGGCGCACGCCCCGCGCCGCAGCCCTCGCGCGGGACGGCGACAACGAGCCCGGGCTTGTCGGCGCGAGGGCTGCCGCACGGGTCCTGCGCCGGATGGGGCATGACCAACCAACCCAACGACAAGGCTCCCTCGTACGCCCGGTTTCCCCATCACTCGCTCGACGCGTACCAGGTCGCGCTCGACGCGCTCGTGAAGGCCGACGCGCTCGCAAAGAAGCTGCCACGCGGCTACGGGCCGCTGAGCGATCAGCTCCGACGTGCGAGCCAGTCGGCATTCCTTCAGCTCAGCGAGGGTGCGGCGCGGAGCGGCGCGGACCGTGCCCAGCGGCTGCGGGGTGCCCGCGCGGAGGCGTGCGAGGCCGCCGCCTGCGCCGAGGCGATCGGGCGCCTCGGCCTCGCCACCGCGGTCGAGACGGGCGAGCTGCTGTCGTTGCTCGGCCGCCTCGCCGCCATGCTCACCAAGCTCGCCGGGCGGTGAGCGCCGGGTCGGGGCCGGTGTAAGCGCGCCGCTGGTCCAGCGTTCCGGTCTGCATGTTGCGACCCGTGCTCGCCGTGATCGCCCTCGCCGCCTCCGCTCCGGGCGTGGCGCTCGCGGGCGAGCTCACGATGGCCGGCGAGCCCACGATGGCCGGCGACCGCGCGCCGGCTCAGGCGGCCGCGCCTGCACCTGCGCCCTCGCCGCCTCGGCCCGATACCGCGTCCGAGGAGGAGGAGAAGTCGCGACACGGCGTGAACCTGGGTGGCTCGTGGTTCGTCATGACGGCCGCCGCCCTGGACAACATGGAGACGCCCGTCTTCCTCGTCCGCCCCTCGCTCGAGCTCTACGCCTCGATCGGGTTGGGCGACGTGACGTTCGTCGTGGGCGGCAGCGTCCTCGGCGCGGAGATGGCCGTCGCAGAGAAGCGCTCGGGGTTCACCATCCCGATGCTCCTCACGGCGGGCATCCGCGACGACAAATGGCTCGCGACCGGATCGGCCGGCGTGTCGATCGCCACCGACAACAGCTACGGAAGCGACGTCGTCGACGACGAGCAGTGGCTCCCCTCGCCTCGGGCCGAGGTCCGAGCGGGCTACCGGATCGAGAACTTCACCGAGATCATGGGCGTTCTCGGCGGCGAGGGCCGCCTCTACGAGAACCGCGAGAATGAGACGCGCGTCTTCCTGGGCGTGGCGATCGGCATCGGCGGCGACGGAAACCAGGGCCGCTGAGACGCGGCTCGTGGTTCGATACGCGCATGGCGAAAACCAAGCGGGGCACCAAAGGTCTGGCCAGCAAGCTTCGTGAGCTCGGCCTCGCGAGGTATCCGGGCGCACACCTGAAGAGCCCCTGGCCGGGTCACCTCGATCTCGCCGTGAAGGACAAGACGTTCGCGTACCTAAGCGTCGACGGCGAGCCCTTCAGCATCTCGGCCAAGCTCCCGCACTCGGCCTCCACGGCGCTCATGCTGCCCTTCACCAAGCCCACCGAATACGGGCTCGGCAAGAGCGGCTGGGTCTCCGCCGCGTTCCCCGAAGGCGACGAGCCGCCGATGGACATGATGCTCGCCTGGATCGACGAGAGCTACCGCGCGCAGGCGCCGAAGAAGCTCGTCGCGGAGCTCGACGGTGGAGCGGCAAAGCAGCCGGTTGCGGCGAAGAAAGCGCCTGCCAAGAAGGTCGCGACCAAGAAGACCGTAGCCAAGAAGGCCGCGTCCAAGAAGCGGTAGCCGTCACCTCTCGGCCATCGCAACGGACAGCGCTTCGCACACTCGCTCACGAACCGGCTCGGATGTCGAGGCGCTCGAGCGAGCGCCGGCCCCGAAGCCGAGGGCGCGCAAGCCCGCCGTCGCGACAGCAAAGCCCGGCTCGAAGCCCCGAGCACGTCGCCGCAGCACGCGGAGCTGATCATCTTGTCGGCCAGATGGCGAGATCCGCCACTTTCAGGGCCGTGGCTGATCATTCTGTAAGCCAGGGCCTCGAAGCGGACGAGAGCCGCCAGCCGCACCTCGTGTGCAGGTCTCGTTGCATGCGCGACGATCGACGACTCATTTGCTTGGTGGTCCCATTTGTCACCCCAGCGGCTTGCAAGCCACGAGCGTGCGCACCCCAGGCGGAGAGACTACCATGACCCTGCCCGACGGCACGCAGGTCACCACCCGCGTCGCCGCCGACCCGCGGTTCGCCATGATGGCTCCCTACGTCCGGTACGAGAAGACCAGGCTCCCCAGTGTGATGGAGCGCGTCATCGAACGCGCGAGAACCGTCACGCTGGCGGATCCAGGCAACTGGTTCTCCTTGGTCTCGAGCCAGGACACGACGAAGCTCTGCGACTCGTTCCCGCCTGCGCCTGCGCCTTGCGTCGGCCGCACCTGGACGCGCTCGTACAACGCCGCGACGCAGACCGAGACCGTCGTGAGCCCAATGAACCGGGTCCGCACGACGACGTACGACGCCCTCGGTCGCGTCCTGCAGGTCGCCACCCCTGGAGATCACAGCCTCGCGTTCGAATACGACGCGCTCGGAAGGCTCCTCACCACGCGCCACGGCCCGGTCGTGGGCGGGCGCGCGACCACTCGCGAATACGGGACCGATGGCCTGCTCCTGGAGTTGACGGATCCGCTGCTGCAGACCACCACGTTTGGTCGGAACGCTCGCGGCGACGTCACGCTCGAGACGCGGCCAGACCTTCGGCCGGCTGGCCGAGGTCCGTCGACGCGACGCTCTCACATGTGGATCGTCGGTAGACAGCTCCATTGCCGAGGCTCGCCTGCTTTCACTTTTCGTCACGATGCAAGGTCTGCTTACACTCGGGTCCCCCCTCACGGATGCCATGCGCGTCGCTGCGACGACGGCACCGAACGACGTTGCCGATTGGGCAGTATCTGTCGCAGACGAGGTGACAGCGGAAGCAGTCTCGAAGCATCGTTGGAGCGAGCGCCGGCAGTTCCCCCGTCGGTCCGAGAGGTGTTGTTGAATGGATGCAGGAGGGGAACGCTCCTCGACGACCTTGAAGTCTGGATCAGCGAGAGGCTGGATCATGTTCGCTGACACGCCTCGTGCTCCCGCGGCCCGAGCGGCCCCGTGCCCCAGGACCGAACCCGGCAGGTCGGACCGATGCAACTGAGCCAGGAGTACAACCCGTGAGATCTCGAAGCCTCCAAGTCGCGGTCGCCCTAGTCCGAGCCGTCGCTACCCGCAACCGGCTGTTCTGGCTTGTTGCGCCGAGCCTGGCCCTGGCGCTCCTGCTGCGACTAGCCTGCACGAGCTCGGAAGCACCAGAAACCTACTGCCTGCGCTCGCCCGTTCCCGAGGGCGGCGAAGGCAGGACGGTCTGGGACTTCGAGTTTGCGGATCCCGACATCCAGAAGCTCGAGCGCGCTCGAATAGAGCTAGTCGACAATGGCTTCGCGTTCGATCACTACCAGTATCGCCTTCTCTTGCATGGAAAGCTGATCGAGTTGCACGTCACCCGCGAGGAGGCCCTCGACCAGGCCGCGCTCGATGCACGACACTCGCTGCTGTGCGCCATAGCGCAGAAGCACAACCTCGAGGAGTTCTGGGGCGCTATTCCGAAGCACGACTTGCCGCGAAACGACGCGCCACCTTGAACAGCTTCTCAGCGCCCCAACACGCCAAGCACAGGGCCCTGCGGCCCAGGCAACTTCGACAGGGCTGGCGAATGCAAGCATCCACACCGACAACCGTTGCAATACTTGCCTGCGTAGCGGCCTGCCACGGTGAAGACTTTCGAACTGCAGAGCTCGAGGTTGGCGCGGCCACGAGCGTCAACGGCTGCCAGGTCTTTCTGTTTGCCAACCACAGCAACATGCTCTCGCTTCAGCACGTCTGCCGCGGCGAGCCGGGTGAGCCCGGGCCGACTGGTTGGCCGGGCGTGGGTGGCTACACGCTGAGCTTGGGGGACTGCGTCCCACTCGGGCGTCGGTACTACTGCGCGACATCCATCGATCCGCCGCAACTCGAAGCCACGTTCGAGGCCTCCGCCGGTGGGCAGCTCAGCCACCTTCATCGGATACGTGACTAGAGCGCCGATCCGCAAAAAGCTACGCGGGGGATCGACATCTGGGTCGCATCCATGATCAACACTTGGGATGCACTGGAAGCCTCCGACGGGTTCGGCGCGCGAGGAGCGCGTCGCGAAGAAGCTCCGAGCGT